>Ga0209063_1000007_pt1 | contig 317306 bp, 282 predicted proteins | sample KloWWTmeKNB19Kit_FD_187177 | JGI IMG/M metagenome (GOLD analysis project Ga0209063, IMG submission 187177) | Active sludge microbial communities from Klosterneuburg, Austria, studying microevolution and ecology of nitrifiers - Klosterneuburg... | ecosystem: Engineered > WWTP > Aerobic digester... | reverse complement strand
TTCCGACATCAGCCGGGGTTATGCGAAATACCTGCTGGAGCAGCCCGATGGGCGCATCATTGCGGGAGGGCAGTTCGTCTTCCCGAACGATCCGGACACCATGCACCTGATCCGGCTTATGCCGGACGGGGCCTTGGACCTCAGTTTCAACAACCACGCGGAGTACAAGGACATTCCGACGTATTCTTTCGGGGATTTCGGTATTAGTGTGGATGCTGTATTGCAATTGGGGGATGGAACGATCATGGTCGGGGGCAGCTTCACCCACATCGACGGGCAGTTGCGACGCGGCATCGCCCTGTTGGACAGCACGGGCCATTTGCTCAATACGGCCTTTACCGGGCAGGGCTGCGGCCTTACGCACGATTATAACTCCACGTTCATGTATAGTGGGATCACCTCTATTACTCCAGCACCGGACGGGAGCATCTTTTTGGCCGGGGCTTTCGAGGGCTTTGATGACGGCACGGTGAACGATCCGGAGCAGCGTATGATCTGCAAATTGCACGGGCTTACCACCGAGGTGCTGGAACAGGAAGCGGGGTTGCCGGGGTTGCGGGTCTTTCCAAATCCCGGTAGCGAGATGCTGCATGTGGAAAGTGGAATGTCAGGTTCCATAAGGGTACGGGTGCTGGACGGCTTGGGACGGGCGGTAATGGCCGCTAGCAGCAAGGAGGATACAATGGAACTGGACTGCGGCACACTAGCGCCCGGTGTGTACCTTGTGGAGGTACGCACCGATAAAGGCCGGCGAACGGTGAAATGGACAAAACGATGAGGGCCTGCGACAAACCTCACGTTGGCATGTGAGAAGGAGGGATGTGATAGCACCTGTCTTACGCGCTTTTGGAGTTCCATTTTTCATTACATTTGCGCCCGCGTTCGCCGGAATGTCTTCGGCCGCATTGTAAAGCAGACCCCATGAAACAAGGCATCCATCCCGAGAATTACCGCATCGTCATCTTCAAGGACATGAGCAATGACGACATGTTCCTCGGCAAGAGCTGTGCGAACACCAAGGATACCATGAAGTGGGAGGACGGCAACGAATACCCGCTCGTGAAGCTCGATATCAGCAGCAGCTCCCACCCATACTACACCGGTAAGATGATGCTCATCGACACCGCCGGCCGCGTGGACAAGTTCAAGAAGCGCTTCGCCAAGCATGCCGAAATGAAGAACGCCGCTCCCGCCGCCCCCGAGGCGAAGGAGGAGAAGAAGGAAGGCGGCGAGGAAGCTGCCCAGTAACGCTCAACAACGCTAAGATCGAAGCCCTCTCCAGAACCGGAGGGGGCTTTTTCGTGGACAAACCATACATTCGGCTTCATGCTTGCGGAACGCGCCACCGAAAAAAAGGTCTGTCTGGAATGCGGGGAACCCATCCAGGGCCGTACGGACAAGAAGTTCTGCTCCGATGCTTGCCGCAACCTGTTCCACTACCGCACCAACAACGCCCCCATCAATTATGTGCGCAACGTGGTGAATACGCTCAAGCGCAACAGACGTATCCTAAGCGAACTGAATCCCGGAGGTAAAGTCAAGGTACACCGCGATAAGCTCGTGGAACGCGGCTATAATTTCATGTATCACACCAACATCTACCGCACCAAGGTGGGCAATGTCTACGTGTTCTGCTTCGAGCACGGATTCCTCGAGCTCAGCGAGAACTGGTATGCACTGGTACGCCGCGACGAATACTTGGAAAGGGCGGGGGACAACTGAGGGAAAGCTGAAAACTGGAAAGTTGAAAGCTGAAACGGGGCAACAGTGTTGCAGTTGGCAGTGGCAGTAAGCAGTGGCAGCAAGCAGTTGGCAGCGACAGTCGGCAGCACCCGGTACCCGGTACCAGAACTTCGATCAAACCGGAAAGTCGGTCAGCAACTGGCCCAGAGGATCAGGACGACCATGGCCAAGATCATGATCGCCAGCACCACGGGACCTCCGATCTCGTTCTGTTCTGCCTCCTCCGGGAAATGACCTTCCTGCTCGTGGTCCGACATGGTATGCGCGTGTTTTGTGCGGCGAATATAAAGCGGGGAAGTGAGCCGGGATCAACAACCTTCCCACTGAGGGACACCAAGGAGAGTTCCGGCCCCAGAGGTCAGTTCAGGCTGAACGTCGGCTGGCGCAACACCATCCGGGCGATCACGTGGCTTTCATTGGCCCGCATGCGGCGCACCATGGAGCGCACATGCTCCTCCAGTTCAGTATCGCTCAGCCGCGACAGGTCCGTGTAGATAGCCAAGCTGCTTCGGCTCTTTAGGATGAGGGCTATTTTGTAGGAGCGTGACATCGTGTATGCTCTATAGACGCTTGGACCATGTATAGGGATGCCTCTGCCAAGATCGATTTAAGTAACGGCGGGCTTGGAGGCGGGAGCGGTGCTTCCCACAGGCCAGATGGTAAGGATCACCTATGCGGGCATTCCTACATGGTGGAGCTACACTGCTTCCGCCCCTGCTCGCTTCGCTCAAGACTACTTGGTGTGCATGAAAAAGCCCCTGCAACTTCGTCGCAAGGGCTTCACACTGGTCGGGGTGAGAGGACTCGAACCTCCGACTTCTACGTCCCGAACGTAGCACTCTACCGGACTGAGCTACACCCCGTAGCCCACTTTGGGGCGGCAAATATAGAAGCTTCGGCGATCCGGCTGAAAGGCTCCGGACGTGCGGATGTGAACATTGGCCGCAGGTTCCCCTATTCCTGCCCCGGCATTGCTCCGGAGCAGGAACGGCGCTGATCGGGAAACACGGCCGCCGTACTACATTCGCGGCCACCAAGCGGGAGTAGCTCAGTTGGTAGAGCATCAGCTTCCCAAGCTGAGGGTCGCGGGTTCGAATCCCGTTTCCCGCTCATGGCCCCGGTCCATGGCGATCGGGGCTTTTTTGTTCTCCTGGATCATGCGTCGATCCGCATGGGCGAACTTTGCATCTTTCCGAATAGACCTGCATGTTCGATCCCGCACGACCTGAAAACCCGACCGCGACCGCCGTGTTCGGAACCGGCTGCTTCTGGTGCTCCGAAGCGGTGTTCACCGCATTGAAGGGCGTCCAGAAGGTGACGCCCGGCTACATGGGCGGGTCCAAGCTGGATCCCACCTACAAGGAAGTCTGCTCCGGCAGCACGGGGCACGCGGAGGTGTCCCGCATCGTCTTCGATCCCGCTGTGATCACATTCGACGAGCTGCTGCACGTCTTCTGGAAAACACACGACCCCACTTCGCTCAACCGGCAGGGCGGAGACGTGGGCACCCAGTACCGCTCCGTCATTTTCTGCACGGACGCCGATCAACAGGCCAAAGCGGAGGAACAGCGCAAACATCTGGACCAAAGCGGCGCATGGGACCGGCCTATCGTCACGGAGATCGTGCCGGTTTCCGATTTTTATGCGGCGGAGAATTATCACCACGATTACTTTGCGAACAACCCGGACCAAGGCTATTGCCAAATGGTCATCAGGCCCAAATTGGAGAAGTTCCGGTCCGCGTTCAAAGACAAATTGAAATGACAGCAGAACATCACTACGGGACGGTCTCACACTGGATGCGTCTCGCCGGATCTACCGCGCTTGCATGTCTTTCGGCTTCCGGCCTCATGGCACAATCCGCCGAAAGTGGGAACCTGGTACAGAACGGAGGATTTGAGCAACTGAGCAAGGAACCCAACACCTTCGATCAATTAAGCAGGGCCGAGGGCTGGGATGATGTCACCATTGGATTTTCGGACCTCTTCAGCAAAACAGCCTCAGTGAAGACCGTTGGCATCCCGGACAATTTCTACGGACATATCGAGCCGCAGGAAGGAGCACATTATGCGGGCTTCTTCGCGTGGAAGGACGACAAGCGTTTCGACTTTGACGGCGACCCGGAGGATCCCTTCAGACCGGGCTGGAACGCTTATTCGGAATATCCTTGGACCACATTGACCGCACCTTTGAAGGAAGGGCATACCTACGAGGTCAGCTTTCATGTGGCGCTGGCCGGGAACAGCGATCGCGCCGTGGCCGGTATCGGGGCGTATTTTTCAACGGTGGAGCTGAAGTATCAGAACCGGATGTTCCTGAAGGAAAGGGCCCAAGTGGTAGAAGTGAAGATCTTGGAGGAACGGGACAAATGGGTGGAGGTGAAGGGCACCTTCAAAGCCGACGGAGGCGAGCGCTTCTTGATCCTCGGCACTTTCCCGACGGCCTTATTTGAGACGAAACGCATCATCGAAGGCCCGGATAACCAGTTTGCGTACTACTACTTGGACCATATTGTGGTGAATGAGGTGGAACAGGAAGAGATGAAATAAGGCTCTGGTACGTACTTTCGCCGCTGGAACAGAAAAAACATCAGGTTCCGATCAATTTGACGCGCCAAAGCGTTAATGGCAAAACAAACCACTCATATGAAGATCCACTACTTCAGTCTGCTGACAGGTTCGCTGCTTTCCGTAGCGGCAATGGCCCAAGAGGCCGGTGTGAACCTGATCAAGAACGGAGGATTCGAGGAATTGACCACGCCCGTAAGGACTTGGGATCAACTTGACCATGCCTCCGGATGGTCCAACGCGAACATCGCCAGTGCGGACCTGTTCTCCAAGGATGCCTGCCCGACCACCGTGGGCATTCCGGACGGCGAAGTGGGCACCGGGGCCTCCGCATTTGAAGGCGAGCACTTCGCCGGCTTCGTCGCCTACAAGGATGACCAGCGCCACAATTGGAAGCGGTTCCTGAGCGGTAAGGAGGACCCCTTCCGCCCGGCCTATCAGAAGTACTCCGAATACTTGGAGACCGCCTTGGACGCCCCATTGACCGCTGGGCAGAAGTATGATGTCACCTTTCGGGTGAAGCTCGCCAATGGCAGCGACCGTGCCGTCAGTGGTATCGGCGCTTACCTCTCACCGATCGAGCTGAAATACAACCACCGCCATTTCCTGGAGGAAAAACCTCAGGTGTCCACCGCCAAGATCGTGGACAACAAGCAGGATTGGACCGTGGTCACCGGCACGTTCACGGCGGAGGGAAATGAGAAGTACGTGGTGATCGGCGCCTTCACCAACGGAGGGTTTGAATCCTCCAAGGTCATTGATGGCGCGGACAACCAGCGTGCGTATTACTACCTCGATGGTGTGAGCCTTACGCTGCATCCGGAGGATGACCGCGATCACGACGGCGTGCCGGACGCGGTCGACCGCTGCCCCGATGTGCCCGGTATCGAGGCATTGGGCGGTTGCCCGGATGCTGACGGCGACGGTGTGGCCGATTCCATGGACGCCTGCCCCGATGTGGCCGGACCGGTGGAAATGCACGGTTGCCCCGACACTGACGGCGACGGTATCGCCGACAACCTCGACCGCTGCCCGACCGTGAAAGGCGTGGCCAGTATGCAGGGCTGCCCGGAACTTTCCGAGAAGACCAAGAAGCTCTTTGAAAAAGCCCTTACCGGCATCCAGTTCGATTCCGGCAGGAGCACCATCAAGAGCTCAAGTAATAGCATTCTCGACCAAGTGGTGGACGTGATGACGGAAAACCCCAGCTATGACCTGTCGATCAACGGACATACCGACAGCCAGGGCGATGATGCCAAGAACCAAAAGTTGAGCGAGGAGCGCGCTGCCGCTGTGCGCACGTACCTCATTGGCAAGGGTGTCAGTGCGGACCGCCTCCAGAGCTTCGGCCATGGCGAGACCATGCCCGTTGAGGACAATGCCACCGCCGCTGGCAGGGCCAAGAACCGCCGTGTGGAGTTCAAAGTGACTTTCCTGAAGTAGGGGGTGTTACAGCAACCATTGACGGAAAGGAGGGCCTCGGCCCTCCTTTCCCGTTTTTGGCCCCATGATGGCGATGGCATTGTGGAGGGACCTCCCCGGTTTTGGACATGCAGGCGGTGCGTGATTGATCCATATCCCCCCATTATTTGTATTTCCAGCGGCTCAATGGTCGTTTTTTTCATGCTGCCGGGCACGCGATCTGTGGCCATGCGAGGATCATAAGACCCACCACAATGACACACAAAGTCACTGGGACGAAGAAAATATTGGTCCCGACCGATTTCACCAAAGTGGTGGACTATGCGATGGACCACGCTGTTAAACTGGCGAAGACCCAAGGCGGCGAAGTGTATTTGTTGCATATGCTCTCAGACATGGACGAGCAGGAAGTGACGCAGCGCAGATTGGATGCCGAGATGCAACGGGCCAAGGCCATCGAAAGCTCCGTTGCGGTGAAATCCCTGATCAGGGAAGGGAAGGTCTATGCGGGGATCGGTTCGGCCGCGGAAGAGATCGGGGCGGAGCTCATCATTATGGGCACCCACGGAATGCGGGGGATGCAGTTCATCACCGGAAGCCGTGCTCTACGGGTGATCACCAACAGCGATATCCCCTTTATCGTGGTGCAAGAGCGCGGCCTGAAGGCGGACGGTTACCATGACATCGTGGTGCCGATGGACCTCCAGCGCGAAACAAGGCAAAAACTTGGCCTAGTGGCCGGCATGGCCGCGTACTTCAAGGGCAAGGTGCATGTGATCGTCCCCAAGGAGTCAGACGAGTTCCTGCATCACCAGCTTCAGGATAATATCACATTTGCGAAAAAATACTTCGGAGAGCGGGGCATCGCCATGGAGGCCGTGGTCGCTGATTCCGGGAGCGGAGGTTTCGTGGATGCGGTGTTGGCCTATTCCGAAAAGATCGACGCCGACCTGATCGCCGTGATGAACATGGTGGGCAGCAATATTTTCGGTGTGCTGGGCGTGCCGTATGAGGAGAAGATCATCACCAATACCGCCATGATCCCTGTGATGCTGCTGAACCCGGCCAATAATACCGCTGGTACCACGGGATGGAGTTTCCAGTGAGATCGGTAAATGATCTAAGACAATGGAACAGATGACACAAAAGGGATCCGACAGAACGGAATTACCGCGCAAGATCAGACAAGCCACGGCCTATGTGCCCCTCCACGGCATCCCGGATTTCCACGTCGTGGAGGAAGTCGGAAGCCATGTCCGGCTCGCATCCATGGAGATGGACAAGGATAGCAGCAAGGCCCGGGTGAACACCGGCACCGGGGAGCAACCTGCCCTTCCGGGAACATCGCGTTTCGGCACCCCGTCCAACAGTACGGGAGAGGACATTCGTCCTTAAGGAACATGCCCTGCGGTACGCTTGGCTTCTTCGTACAGGCTACGAAAAGGAATAGTTTAACGTGCCTGTCCCTGCAACTCGATGTGCAGAACGATGTCGTTGGAGAGCACCATGTCCTTCATCGGTGAAGCCCAGGAAACACCGTATTTCTGACGGTCGAAGGTGAGGTCGCCCGAGGCACTGATGGTCTTGCCGTCAGCCGTGAGGACGATGTTCTCCAGTTTCTCCTCGCTGGTGTGGCCACGGACGGTCATTTGTCCGGTCGCCGTGGTTCCTTCCACCGAGCTGATGGTGAACTGAGCGGTCGGGAAGCTGTCCACGGCAAAGAATTCCGGGGACATCAGGTGCCCCATGAGATTTTGCTTCGTGCCTTGGGCGGAGCCGGGCTTGGCGTAGTTGGTATCTGTAAAGGTGTAGCTATGCATGTCCACGGTGAAGGAGCCGCCGGTGAGCTTGCCATCCTTGGTCTGCAGGTCGCCGTTGGTGAAATGCAGCGTCCCGGTGTGGCTCTTCACGCCCACCATGGTCCCTTTCCAATCCACGGCGCTGGTGGCCGTGTCGATCGCGTAGTCCATTGCTTTAGCGAGCGTCGTGTCCGCAGATGCATCGGTGGATGCAGTTTCGGAGGTTCCACAAGAGGCAAATAGGAAGGTGGCCAGGGCGGATCCAAGGATCAGTGAGCGGTTCAGGATCATCATGGGTGTTTGTTTGAGCGTGCAAAGGTATTCATTTATTCTCCATGGAAAATATTGGGCCGACAACGTGAAAGGGATCAATGAAAACGAGTTCCTGATCTGGCCATGCGCCGAAGAAGGGGTGAGGGACGGTAGCGGTCCTCGCCATGTTCCTCTTGGAGCGTTTCTAATCGGCCCAACCAATGAGCGGCCCCTTTTTCGTCGGCCCAGGCCAACAAGCCCTTGGGATAGTTCACGCCTTTCGTCATGGCCAAGTCCAGATCCTCCTTGGTGGCCAATTGCAGGAACAGCGCGTCAGCGGCCTCATTGATCAACATCGCCAGCACCCGTTCAGTAATGGCTTCCGCGGTCTCCGGGGCCACCTCGAAGACCGGCTTCACCACCGCATCACCATATTGATAATAGCCCCTTCCGCTCTTGCGCCCCAGTCTTCCGCTTTCCACTTGGCGCTGCTGCGTAAGGCTAGGCTTGTAGCGCGGGTCATAGAAAAAGGCCTCCCACACACTGCGCGTCACCGCGAAATTGATGTCGTTGCCAATGAGGTCCATCAGTTCGAAAGGCCCCATGCGAAATCCCCCGATGCTTTTCAGGGCGTGATCGATCGAGGCCATGTCCGCAATGCCTTCCTCGTAGATGCGGATGCTTTCCCCGTAGAACGGGCGCGCCACCCGGTTCACGATGAAACCGGGCGTGTCCTTACAGATCACCGGTGCTTTGCCCCATGCGTGCATCAACGTGACGCATCGGGTCGGCAGGCCAGGGTCCGTGGTCATGCCGGGCACCACTTCCACCAAGGGAAGCACCGGTGCGGGATTGAAGAAGTGCAGGCCGATCACACGTTCCGGCTTCTTGCAAGCTGCCGCGATGGCGGTGATGGACAAGGACGAAGTATTGGTCGCCAAGATCGGGTCCGGCCCCAGGATGGCCTCCAGGTCCGCGAAAAGTTTCTTTTTGATGGCAAGGTCTTCGATGATCGCTTCCACCACGAGCCCGCACGTGGAAAGGTCTTCCAGTTTGCCCGCCGGTGCGATGGCGGAAAGGAGCGCGTCCGCGTCTGCACGGGTGAATTTTCCTTTGGCCACCAGCTTGTCCATCGTGTTGGCCAGCGTTTTGAGGGCGGCTTCCACCGCGCCAGGACGGGTGTCGAACAGCACCACTGGATGCCCGGCTTGGGCCGCTACCTGCGCGATGCCCGTCCCCATGGTGCCGGCACCGATAACGCCGATACGGATCTGGTCCTTCATGCGCCAAAGATGGCGCACCCGGTTCACTCGCCCTTGAAGACGGGCTTGCGCTTTTCCAAGAACGCCGCCACACCTTCCTTGCTGTCGTGACTGGCACCGGCAATGGCCTGCAATTCACCTTCCACCAGCAATTGCTCCTCCAACGTTGATCCTTGGGAGCGGTTCAAAGCCTGTTTGGTGAGCGCGATCCCCAGTGTGGGCATGGTGGCCAGTTTTCTCGCCACCGTCACTACCTCCCCAGTGAGGTCCGCGTCGGGCACGGCCTTCCAGATCATGCCTAATTCCTCCGCTCGCTTGGCGGGAACCTTGTCGGCGAGGATCATCTGCCCGAAAGCGCGCTGCATGCCCACAAGGCGCGGTAGGGTATAGGTGCCGCCGCTGTCGGGGATGAGGCCGATGTGGATGAAGCTCTGCACGAACACCGCACTTTCCGCAGCATAAGCCAGATCACAGGCATAGGCGATGTTGGCACCGGCACCGGCGGCCACACCGTTCACCGCCGCGATCACCGGTTTGGGCAGGGTGCGTATGCGCCGTACGATGGCGTTGTATTGTTTCTCCACCAGGTCCTCGATGCGTACACCGGGTACTGTGGCCTCCGCCAGGTCCTGCCCGGCGCAGAAGGCACGCCCCGCGCCGGTGAGCACCACGGCCCGCACGGCCTTGTCAGCGTGGGCGGCATCCAGCGCGTGCAAGGTCTCCTCCGCCATGCGCGCGGTGAAGCTGTTCAGCTTTTCCGGTCTGTTCAGGGTGATGGTGGCCACCCCTTCCGCAGCGGTGTACTGGATCTGTTCGTAGGTCATCGGGATCTCGATAGAAATTGTTCGGGCTTGGGGAGGTTCGGCATGGATCACCACACGAAGCGCTGCATCGAGCGGCCATCGGGCGAGATCACTTCAGCGACGTAGATGCCACCGGGGCCGCTGAACGCGATGTCGCTGCTCCCGCTTCCGACCGGGCTGGTCAACAGGGTGCGACCGGCCACGTCATGCACGAAAAGCGTTCCGGGCAATGCTGTTCCGCGTTGTACGTGAAGGCCTGTGGCATCCCGGCGGAGGCTCATCTCCGGGCCTGTGCTCTCCGGGATCCCGAGGATCGTGCCCCAGATGGCATGCACCCATTCGGGCCGATCGATATAGGGGTTCCTGTTGTCTTGGATGGCAAAGACGGCATTGTTGCGGGCGGTCTCCTTCGTGCTCACCGGATCAAGGTCGCTCCATTCAACCATTACGGCCATGGCCCATGGGGCGAGATCACCGCCTTGCATCATCGGCGTGCTCCAGCTGGACATCTCGCCGTAGTAGCGCGTCATCATGTAGAAATAGCTGCGGGCGAAGTCGCCTTTGTAGGCATCGATCGGTTCGAAGACGGTGCTGTTGTATCCCGGGTTGATACAAAGACCCCGCTTCGATCCATTCTGACCGGTCCAGTCCGCGCTGCCGACGTCGCCGTATGGTAGATCGCCACGCTTGTTGTTCACCCAGCCATCCGTGGGATAGATGTGGAAGAGGTCCGTGTACATCGGGCTGCTGCCGTTGAACCAGCTATTTGGAAAGCCGTGTTCGCGGTTATAGCAATCCCCCTCACTGTTGTACTCTCCGCATTGGTCGGTGCCGAATGTGTAGACATAGGGAGGCGTGCTGCCCGGAATGTCACTGTACATGTCCCAAACTTTGTTCCCCGGTTTGGCATCCGTGGACTCAAAAGCATTCCAAAGGCCGTTGTACGAGAGGGGGGCGTGGTTGTCGATGATGTTGTGCAAGGCGATGCGCAAGGGTTGCCCGGAAAGTCCTTCGGCGCTGTCGTAATAACCTGCCGGTGGCTGCGCGAACGTGGCCAGTACAAGGAAAGCGGCGACCCCCGTGAACGATCCTCGCCGGGTATTTCTGTTCATCCGGAAGTTCATTGCGTGATCACCGGTAGTTTGTCCGCTTCCCAAGCGTTGAAGCCGCCCTTGAGGTCATGCACATCGGTGAAGCCGGCCTTGATCATCGCGGCCATGGCCTTGCCACTGCGACCGCCCACCGCGCAGTAAAGCAGCACAGGTTTGGTCTTGTCGATACCGGAGACATCATTCAGCAGTTCGCCACCGAGCCAATCCGCATTGGCGGCCGCTTCAATGTGGCCTTGGGCAAACTCTTTGGGGGTGCGGACGTCGAGCAAGAGCGCGTCGTCCTTGTCAATGGCCGCCTTGAAGGCCTTGGTGCCCAAGCTGGTACCGTTGCCTTGGGCATAGGCGGTAAAGGCGATGGGAAGCATCGCGAGCAGGATCAGGAACTGTTTCATGGGTACAAAGTTCGGCATTGAGCGGGATCATGCCCGAATGCACGGGCCGGTGAGGTACCATCGAAATGATCTTGCATGTCGCCTCGTTTTGTATTTGTAGTGGAAATTGGACCGGATCGAATACTTTTGATACACGCATTGGCACGAGCATTGCTCAGGTCCTTCACTATAAAACCAACCCACAAACCCATGAGCACATTCATCCGTAACGCGGCCATTCTTGGTGGCCTCCTCCTGGCCACGGCCGGTTTCGCGCAGGACAAGGCGAACAACCCGGCCGTGGAGCCCACGAACAAGGCCGTGCAGGAACGGCAAAAGATGCAGGACGAGGCCCCCATTGTCCTGAGCGCGGAGTACATGACGCAGGAACTCGGGCTCAGCAACGATCAATCGGAGAAGTTGAAAAGCATTGAGGCGGACATCAACAAGCAGAGCAACGAATTGGAAATGCTGGACCCCGAGGAGCGTGATCCCAAGCAGGAGCGCCTGATGCAAAAGCATGAGAAAATGATCGACAGCATTCTTACTCCGGAGCAGAACAAGAAGCTCGCGGAGATCAAAGCCGAGATCAGAAAGAAGAACATCAAGACGAACGAGCCTATCGCGGAGTGATCGAAGGCACGGGCACTGAACGTGTTCCCAAGACCGAGAAAGCCCCGAATGGGGCTTTCTTCATTCAACTCGGGGGCAGTGGTGAGGCAAGACCCCGCTCAAGGCTTGCCCAAGTCGTCGAAGTCGATGTCCTTAAATCCGGGCTGTGCCTTGTCGTCCCCGGTATCGTCGTGTGGTTGCGGACTGTCCAGTGCTGGGCGCTCCCCGGTTTCGCGGATCCGATCCAGCTCGTCCAGTGTATGGTTGAGCCCGTCCATGAACTTTTCAAAGTCTTCCTTGTAGAGAAAGATCTTGTGCTTTTCGTAGCTCACCCCGCCGTCCTCGTGGGTGCGCTTCTTGCTTTCGGTGATGGTGAGGAACAGGTCGTTTCCACGTGTGCTCCGCACATCGAAAAAGTAGGTGCGCTTTCCCGCCCGTACCACTTTCGAATACACATCCTCCCGATCGTCCGCCATGGTAATTCCCTTGCTTGGATAATCAAATATAGGATCCTCGCAGAAATGTTCCCGGAACGGCGTGTTCAGCCCTCGTCCGCTGCTTCCTCCAGCAATTGCTCCTCATAGAGCTGGGCATAAGTGCCGCCTTGATCGATCAGTTGGGCGTGGCGGCCTTCCTCGATGATACTTCCGTGCTCCAGCACCAGGATGTGGTCCGCCGCCTGCACTGCGCTGATCCGGTGGCTGATGATCACGGTGGTCCGACCCTTCATTACGCGTCGCAGGCCGGAAAGGATGGCCTCTTCCGTAGCCGTGTCCACCGCGCTCAACGGATCATCGAAGATCAGGATGCGCGGCCTGCGCACGATGGCCCTGGCGATGCTCACCCGTTGCTTCTGACCGCCGCTGAGGGTGACGCCCCGCTCGCCGAGCAAGGTGCCGTAGCCTTTCGGGAACTGCCTGATGTCCTGATGGACCTGGGCGGTGCGCGCCGCGTCCTCCACGCGCTGTTGCAGGTCCGGGGTGGCGTCCAGACTGAAAGCGATGTTGTTGGTGATGCTGTCGCTGAAGAGGAAGACGTCCTGCGGGACGATGCCCAGTTGGTCCCGCAGCTTTTCCATGGCCACATCGGGAAGGGGGACCCCATCGATGAGCACGATGCCCGATGTGGGGTCGTAAAGCCGGCCGATCAGGTCCGCGATGGTGCTCTTGCCACTGCCGGTGTGCCCCACGATCGCCAAGGTGCTGCCCGCAGGCACACTGAAGCTGACGTGCTTGAGGGCCTCTATGCCGGTCTCCGGATAGGTAAAGCTGACGTCCTTGAACGTGATCCCGCCCTTCACCTCAGGGAGCATGTCCCGTTGGGAGGTGATGGCGGGCGCGGTGTCCAGAAATTCGTTGATGCGCTGCATGCTCACCGCGGCCTGTTGCACTTGTGAGGTGATCATGCCCAAGCTGGCGAACGGCCATGTCAGCTTGGTGACATAGAGCGTGAACTCGGCAAGGTTGCCCACGGTGACGCCCGTGCCGCCACGGATCAGCAAGGTGCCACCGACGAAGATCACCAAGGCCGTGCTGAGCCCCACCAGCAGCATGATGGCCGGCATGAACAGCGAGTCCACTTTTGCCTGGGCGAGGCTTGTTTTCCGGTAGTCTTTCGCGGCGCGGCGGAAGCGGTCGATGATCAGCTCTTCCTTCGCGTATGCCTTCACCACCCTGATGCCGCTGAAGGTTTCCTGTGCCATGGAACTGAGGCGGCTCTGTTGCTGTTGCGTGGCCATGCTGCGTTTGTTGATGGTGTCGCTCACCAAGTAGATGGCCACGCTGAGCAAGGGCAACGGCGCTAAGGACCAGGTCGTCAGCTCCACGTTCACTTCCAGCATCACCCACACGATCAGCACCGTGAGCACCACCAGGTTGATGATGTACATCACGGCCGGGCCGATGAACTGCCGGACCTTGCTCACGTCCTCACTGATGCGGTTCATCAGGTCGCCGGTGCTGTTTTGCTTGTAGAAAGCACGGTCCAGCCGCTGATAGTGGGTGTAGACGGCGTTCTTCAGGTCATACTCCATCAGCCGGCTCACCACGATGATGGTCTGGCGCGTGAGAAAAAGGAAGAAGCCGCTGATGAGCGTGAAGATGATGAACAGCCCGGCATAAAACATCGCGAACCACATTACCTTTCGATGCAGTGAGGCGTCGTCCAAGGGGCCGTCCAGTTTATCCTGTAGGTCGATGCCCGTCCAACCGGTCCACGTCCGCAGCTGCTCGGAAACCTCCAGATGGCGTTGGTCAACGGGAAGCTTTTGCTGGGCGATGCCTTCGCCGATAAGGTTGAAGGCCTCCCGTACCACTTGTGGCGTGAAGACGGCGAACAGGCCGGTGAGGATGATGAACAGGATCCCCAAGCACAATCGGCCCCAGTACCGGCCGAAGTAGGGAAGAAGGGGAAGGAGGGAACGCATGGCCGGGCTTGCTACCTTTGCACGCCTTGAAAAAGGCTTGCGGGGGTGTCCGCAAAAGTAGAACGGCCTTGGCCGGCAACGAAGTGATGACCCAGATGTTCAACCAAACCGGTGCGTTCCATGGCCCTGCGGCGATGGCGGTTCGGCCGGAAAGGCGCGCCCAAGCCGGACCGCGCCCTTAACTTCAAATGATCCCATGACATTGGTAAGCGAAATACCGACCGCCAGCGCAGCCGTGATCGACAGGATGAAGGAACATGATCATGAACAGATCCTGTTCTGCAATGACAGCACCACGGGCCTCCGGGCCATCATCGCTGTACACGATACCACGCTCGGGCCCGCACTGGGCGGAACACGGATGTGGCCTTACGTCAGTGAGGCCGATGCCTTGGAGGACGTGCTCCGGTTGAGCCGCGGCATGACCTACAAGAGCGCATTGGCGGGGCTTGACCTCGGCGGAGGAAAGGCCGTGATCATCGGCAATGCACGCACCGACAAGACGGAGGCGATGTTCCGCCGTTTCGGCCGCTTCGTGGAAAGCCTCAATGGGCGCTACATCACTGCGGAGGACGTGGGCATGAGCGTTACCGAAATGGTGAACATCCGCAAGGAGACCACCAATGTGGTCGGCCTGCCTGAGAGCATGGGGGGCAGCGGTGATCCTTCCCCGGTTACGGCGTATGGTGTGTTCTGTGGCCTGAAGGCCGCCGCTAAGACCGCATACGGTACCGATGACCTCGGCGGGCGAAAGGTGGCTGTGCAGGGAGCAGGCAACGTTGGTAGGAATCTCGTCGGGCACCTCCTGAAGGAAGGCGCCACGGTCTACTTGACGGACATCCATGACGACAAGCTCGCCGCGATCAAGGCGGAGCATTCCGCGGTGAACCTGGTGAAGCCGGACGAAGTGATCGGGCTGGACGTGGACATCTATTCACCCTGTGCCTTGGGCGCGACGGTGAATGATGAAACACTGCCGCTTCTGAAGTGCAGCGTGATCGCCGGGGCGGCGAACAACCAGTTGGCCGACGAGGATAAGCACGGCAGGGCCCTGATGGAGAAAGGCATTCTCTACGCGCCGGACTTCCTGATCAATGCAGGGGGTATCATCAATTGCTTCTGGGAGCGCCGCGGCTACAACCAAAAGGCTGCTCTGGCACAGACCGAGGAGATCTACAACACGGCCTTGACCATCTTCAAGCGTAGCCGCGAAGAGAACATCCCTACTTATCTGGCGGCCAATCAGGCCGCCGAACAACGCATCAAAAGCGTCCGCCAGGCCGGCCTCGGCTTCTGACCCACATCCATGCTCAATCGCCGCTTTCTCCGTATCAAGGTCTACCAAGCGCTCTATGCCCATGCACAGAGCGCCGGGGGCAGTGCGGCCAAGAATGAAAAGGAGCTCCTGCTGGGAGTGGAACGCACCTACGACCTGTTCATCCATGTGATGATGCTCTTCGGGGAAATGCGGCGCTTGGCGGAGGAACGGCTCGAGGAGCGTAAGGCGAAGCGTATGCCCACTGGCGATGACCTGGCCCCGAGCAGACGCTTCGTGGACAACCCGTTCCTGGTGAAACTGAGCGAGAGCAAGCTGTTGCTGCAGGAATCCGAAAAGCGCAAAACGGGCTGGGTCGGTGACAGGGACCTGCTCATGCAACTCCAGCGGGTGATCCTCGCCAGCGACGAGTACGCAGCCTACATCGTTGCCCCCAGAACCACGCCGGCCATTGACCGGGCGGTGATATTGGACCTGTTCGTGGAGCACATCGCCCAGTTCGAAAGCCTGCACGAGCACGTGGAGGCCAAAAGCATCCATTGGTTGGAGGATCTGGACCTGGCGTGCTCCATGGTGAAGCGCGTCATCGAGACCATGAAGATCGAAGACCCCGACCTGATGCTGATGGAGCCGGGGAGCGAGGCGATCGAGGAGCGCGCATTTGTCACCACGCTTTATCGCGATACGATCGCGCACCAGGAGGCGGACGAAAAGATCATCGCCGAACGGGCCAGCAATTGGGAGGCCGACCGGATCGCGCTCAGCGACATGCTCCTGATGCGCATGGCGCTCACGGAGGCCCGCAGCTTTGACCTGATCCCAGTGAAAGTGACCTTGAACGAATACATCGAGGTCGCCAAGGCGTACAGCACGCCCAAGAGCAAGAATTTCATCAATGGCATCCTCGATAAGCTCTTCGCAGAGATGAAGGACAGCGGCGCCATCCACAAGGTGGGCCGCGGACTGCTGGAAAGTTGAACGCAAATGGAACACGGGAAAAAGGCGGAGATCCGCCACCAACATCCGAAGCGGACCGCAACGTTGGCCGTGCTCATAGCGCTGGCATCGCTCACGTTCACGGCATGCCGCATCACCGACCACACGGAGGAAGATGCCGACGGCATCACCACGAACGCCGTGGAGGTGCCCGTGTCGGGCTATAAGAACGCGGACCCTTCGATGCGCCCCGTACTGACTTTCGACAGCACCGCACGTCACATGGGCAAGATCGCCGAAGGTGTGCTAGTGGAGAAGACATACGGTTTTATAAATAACGGCAAAAGCGACCTCGTGATCACCGATGTGCGCGGCTCCTGCGGCTGCACGGTGGCCAAAAACTGGCCGCGCATGCCTGTGGGGCCCGGTGAACGCAGCGCCATCACCGTGTCCTTCAACAGTGAGGGCAGGCCCGGCGTGCAGCACAAGACCATCACGGTGGTGGCCAACACCGATCCGCCCACTTCCGTCCTCACCCTCAGCGGTGAAGTGGTGGCGCCCCCGACCGAATAACAGAAAACCGAACCCGCGCAACGCGAAAAAACCTCGAAACACAAGCAATGAACGTTCTCTCGATCTTCCTTCAAGCAGAAGTACCCGGCGGCGGCTCCGGCATGTCCACCATCATCATGATGGTATTGCTGTTCGTCGTGTTCTATTTTTTCATGATCCGCCCACAGCAAAAAAAGGCCAAGGATGCCCGCAAGTTCCGCGAGAACCTGCAGAAGGGCGCCAAAGTGGTGACCATTGGCGGTATGCATGGTAAAGTGGTGGAGGTGAACGACAAGACCGTTTTGTTGGAGGTCACCGAAGGTGTGAAAATGCGCTTCGAGAAGAGCGCTGTAGCCATGGACAATTCCATGCAGCTCACCGAGGAGACGGCCAAGTCCGCCTGATCCGCTTCAGCTGATCCATGTTGAAGGTCGGCATCACCGGTGGCATCGGCAGCGGGAAGAGCACCGTGTGCCGCATGTTCGGCGTGCTCGGCATCCCGGTGTTCAGCTCCGATGATGAAGGCAAGCGCCTCCTCGCGGAAGATCCGGAGGTGCGTAGCGCGTTGATAGCGGCGTTCGGCCCGGAGATCTTCGTAAACGATGTGCTCGACCGGAAAGCCTTGGGCGCTGTGGTGTTCAGTGATCGCGCATCGTTGGACCGGCTGAACACCATCGTGCATCCTGCCGTACGCGCAGCATTCAGCGCATGGGCGCAAAAGCAACAAGCACCCTACGTGATCAACGAAGCGGCCATCCTCGTGGAGACCGGTGCCTACAAGCAACTGGACCATCTCATCGTGGTGACCGCACCGGAAGGGGAGCGCATTGCCCGTGTGATGCGCCGGGATGGCGCGACGGAGGAGCATGTGCGCGCCCGCATGAGCAACCAAATGGATGATGCGGCACGAGCCGACGTGGCGGATTCCATCATTGTGAACGACGGAGAATCCATGGTGATCCCGCAGGTACTTGCCGTGCATGGGAAGTTGCTGAAGAAAGCCCGCTCATGACGGACCAGCGCATATTGCCGCTCAGCTTGGTAACGCTCGTCTTCGGCGTGCTCAGCATCCCATTGGCTTTTGCGCGGCAGCTCTGCGCCCCGGCGTTGATCATGGGCGTGCTCGCGATCGCGTTTTATTTGGTGGGCCGCTCCAAGCAACGCAAAATGGAATACTCCCCCGGCAGTATCAAACGTTCCTCACTGGGGTTCAAGCTGGCGTTGGTGGGCAGTGCCTGTGCTTTGGCCATGTGGGTTCTATGGGCCACCGGGGCGTTGCCCTGAATTTCTGTCCCAGTGATCCCGGGCAGATCAGCTTACCCCACCAGATGCGTCAGCCCGTCGTTCACGCCTTCATACAGATCGCGCACCCGGTGCGCTTCACACAGCTCGCGGAACTCCTCGCGGATGGGCTTGAAGCCATCGTGGAAGGGGCATGGGTGGCTGTCGCTGCATTGGCTGAGGCCCAAGCCGCATTGCTTGAAAACGTCCTCCCCATCCATCACGTGTACGATCCGGATCACTGGCAAGTCCACCTGTTCGGGCGTGAGGTAGAATCCACCACGCGGCCCTTTTACGCTGCATATCAGCCCCTCCTTCACCAGCCGTTGCAGCAACTTGCCCACGGTGTGTTCGTTCTCACCGATGAACGCGGCCACCTCCTTTAGGCCCATCCGTTCGCCGGACGAGAGCTTGGAGCCGAGGAAGACCACGGCCTTGATGGCGGCTTTGCAACTGAGGCTGAGCATCGTGTACTAACCGCCAAGGAATAAGCGTCCTGCCTCCGAGATCCGCTGCTGGCTCCACGGCGGATCGAAGGAGAGGATCACCACCACCTCATAGCCGGGGAATGCCATCTTCAAGGCTTCCGTGATGTTGGTCTGGATGGATCCGCCCATGGGGCAGAACTCCGTGGTGAGGGTCATGGTGCAGGTCACCTTGTGCTCGTCCTCCTCGCCGAACTCCAGCCCGTACACGAGGCCCAGGTCCACGATGTTCAGACCGATCTCGGGGTCGTCCACGAACCGCAAGGCGGCCAAGCCGGTTTCGCACTTTTCGTCGTTGTTGGTCTTGATGTTCATTTTCGGAAAGGCTTGTGGTTCACCAAACGCAGGACGTTCCAGTTGTACAGCACCGCGGTGGTCAGCAGAGCGATGCTGCCTGTCACCAGCAGGATCGGTGCAGCGAAGAGGATGCCGCAGCCGAAGAGGACAAAGCCCAACAGGTAGGCCAGCGCCATGGCCCGGTACACCCGCTCGCTGAACAGGTCCTTCGGGCTGGGCATCTTACCCAGTGAGGCGCGGTGGCTGTACAGTTTGTTCCAGACAATGAAGGGCAGGGTCTTGAAGGTCATGCCCAGAATGATCGCCGTAAGCCAACCGAAGAAGATGGTGAAGCCGTAGAGCAGCACCACATTGGCATGTGCGCTGGACGAGGCCAGCAGCACGCCGATCAGTGCCAGCAGCACCACCGTGGGCAGTAGCAGCAGGGCCACGGCCAACAACGAGATCTTCATCTGGTCGTCCACCTTCTTCCGGATGCGTTGGGTGTAGGCCTGCCTGCAGTAGTACGCGAAGAGCAGCAAGGCCAACAGCACCATGCCTGCGGGTACGAAGCTGAGGCCCGGCGCCGCATGGAAGAGGAACAGCAGGCCGTAGAGCACGAGTCCCGTGTTCACCAGCGCGAACACCACCCACAGCAGCCGGGGGGCGCTGTATTTGGAGATCAGGAACATGGGGATCAGCCGCGAGCCCACACCCATCACCAGCAACAGGAACCAACCCACCAGACCGAGGTGGGCATGCAGGGAGAGGAAGTACAAGGAGTCCTGGGGCAACACGAACGCAGTGAAGTTGAAGAGCATCGCCAGCCCGAGCGACACCGTGAGCAGCAACCAAAGGGTGGCCGTGAAGACGAACACCGCGTGGACGTTCTTCCGTTTGCTATCGGAAATGCTGAGGGCGATGTTGACGCAGTAGACGAGCACCGCAGCCGTAACCAACGAGCCGCCCAATTGGGCCACAAGACCCAGGTCGAAGGTGTAGAAACCATACACCAGCAGCGGAATGCCCACGGCGGCCAGACCGAAGGACAGATGGCCCAGCTTGGTGCTGTAGAGGTCGTTCTCGATCAGCACCGGCACCAGTTGGTGGCTGGCGCCCAAGATGATCATGGTGGCCCAGCCAAGCGCCATCACATGGGTGATGGCCAGGATGTGCGGCTGGAAATAATGGCCGGTGAAGGCACCGCGCGATGTGAGCAGCAGAACGGTGGCCACCAGGAACGATACCGCCGCATAGACATAGAACGGGATCACCACCTTGTGCGAGGTGGTACGGGCCACGTTGCTGCTCAGGGCCGGACCTATCATTCAGGGCTTGAAGATGAAGAGCTTCACGTTGCCCTCACTGATCTCCTTGGCGCGGTACTCGAACTTCCGTTCTTCCAGTTCGGGCAGCAGGAACACGGGGATCCGCTTGTGGTCCACGTAGAGTGCTTGGCCGTCTGGGAGCTTATCCAACTCGTCCAGAATGGTGAGCATGGGCAAGGGCATCTCCAAGTGGCGCACGTCGATGGTGGTGGTGTGCCCCTCGAACTTCTTCACCCACGTATCGAAGTCATCGGCATTGCCCTTCACGGTGGCGCTCGGGATGGTGCTGGCATCCGCCTTGAAGAACCACGTGTGGTATAAACCACCGTCCACCATCTCCGAGTAGGTCTTGAAGCCTTGTTTTTCCAGCAGCAGGATCAGCGGGATGGGCTCGAAGTCGTTGATGATCTTCAGCGTTTGCCGAGGCTCCAAGGCCTTCACCTTTCCGAGGATCAGGGTGAAGGGGTCCTTGCCTTCGTTCAGGATGGGCTGCACGTCCAGCTCCAGCACGTTCTCCGGCGTGATGTGCTTCATGAACTCCGGCATGGGCGTGGGCGCTACGGTTTCCTCCACGGCCTCCGCCTTGTCGATGACGAAGCCCAAGGGTTCCAGCTTGGCGAAGAAGGCTTCCGGCCTAACGCCCCCGATCTTGCTGGCCATGCGGATGGTGGCGCGCGAGGCCATCAGTTTGCGCAGCAGCGGGTTGCGCAGCTTGGTGAACTTGGGCGAGAGGCTGATGATGGCTTCCAAGGCCGCAGGATCTTCCTTCAGCAGCGCGGAGATCTTCGTATTGGCGTTGATCGTGATCATGGGTGTTCGATGGATCATGGATGGAGCGGGGCGCAAGAGGCCACCTCCTTGCCTGCACGGCAGCGCATCGCTTCCCGCTTCATCAATGCTGCCGTTCTTAGTGGAACGACTTCTCCAGTTCCGTCGCCTTGGGAAAGAGGATGTTGTTCTCCAAGTGGATATGCACGTGGGTGTCGTCCTCCAGCTCGTGCAGCATGCGGTAGAGCAGGGTGTAGCTGGCGCAGGCATCGCCCGGCAGGCCGTAGCCTTCGGTCACCTCATTGATCTGGTCCAGCTTTCTACCGACAAGCGCGTGCTCTTTCATCAAAGCGTCCAGGTTGTCCTTGAAGCGCCCCATGGTACTGGCGGGCAAGGGTTGTCCGCTGTTCTTGGCGGCCACCATTTGCTTGATGTAGGGGAACATGTTGCGCTCCTCCTCGGGCAGGTGTGCGTTGAATTCCGCAGCCACCTCATCCACATAGCGGCGCACGAGGTGCAGTTCGGGGTGGTTCATCCCGTGTACTTCCTCCACCTTGGCGGCATATTTCTGCAGGTCGGGCAGGGTCTTGCGCAGGTAGGCGTGGTGGGTGTTCACGATAAAGTCAGCCAGGAAGTCGATCCCCCAATCGTTGTAGGGCAGTGCCGCTGACGTGCTCGCGTGGTTCCCTTCACGCAGTTCCTGTTCAATCCGGACCACATCCAGACCCTTGGCAGCGCAGGCTTCGCGCACGGTGAGGTGCCCATTGCAGCAGAAGTCAAGGCCGTACTTCTTGAATACCTCCGCCTTCCCCATGTCCTTGGTCACGATCTCCGCCAGCGTTTCGGCGCCTTGGCCACTAGGCCGCTTGATGATCTTCACCCTCCACCATGCAGGCCCCTGCTCCAGGTATTCCCAAGTGAACACGTCGCCCATCTCGCCCTGCATCTGATAGTAGAGCGGCTTGGGGTCGTGGTCGTTGTGGATGGTGAGGCTCTCGCCCTCCTTCAAGGCATGGTAGCGTGAGAAGATGGTGGGGTGTTTTTCGCGGGGCGCCAGCTTGGTAACGTCCAGGTTGTTCCCTTCGGCGGAATTCTCCTTGGTGATGCGCTTGGTGATCTTCACCTTCCACCAATCGGGTCCCTGCTCCAAATACTCCCAGCCGTAGGCGTCGCCATGCTCGGCCTGTAAGTGGTAGCGCAGCGGGGCGGGGTCGTGGTCATTGTGGATGGTCAGGCTCTCGCCACTTTGCAGCGCGTCGAGGCGCCCGAAAATGGTGGAGTGCTTGATCTCCGGTGGCAGCTTGGTCACGTCCAGGATGTTCCGGCCCGCCTCGTTGTTGCGGGGCTGTTGCTTGGTCAGTTTCACCTTCCACGACTGTGGGCCTTTTTCCAGGTATTCCCAGCCAATGGTGTCCTGGTGCGTGTGCCCCAACTGGTGGCGCAGCGGTGCCGGGTCGTGATCGTTGTGGAGGATGAGGCTCTCACCGTCCTTCAGTTCGGCGATGCGTGCGAAGATGGTGGAGTGCTTCACCGGCGGCGCCAGCTGGGTCACGTCCAGGATGTTCTCGGTCGTTGTTTCCATGGTTCTGCTTTGTGATCGGATGATCGGGCGCAAGTTAGCATGGATCGACCAATACAAGTATTGCAATGCTTTTATAGGATCCGAGGCGCTGGAACCGGTCGACGGCCTTCGGGCAATGCGTGTTAAGAGGAATACAAGAGTCGAAGCGGCAAGCTCCGCTTCAGGCCTTCGTCTTGGCCACTTTCACCTGCCACACCTCCGGCCCGGCCTGCAGATATTCCCAGGTGAAGGGCAACTTGTTCTCCGCTTCGATCTGGTAGTAGAGCGGCTTGGGATCGTGGTCGTTGGTGAAGATGAAGGCCTCGCCGGGCTCCAGTTCAGCGAACGAATCGAAGACCATCTCGTGGCGCTTGGCCGGGTGGTACGGGCGCACATCGAAGGTGCTCACCACCCTGCTCGTGGCCGCCTCCGTCGGCTTCTTCCCTACTTCCTTGCGGACATGTACCACGAACTCGCCGGGTTCCTGTTTGCGGTACGTCCACGTGTATTCACCATCGAAACTGTCGCGGAAGATGTTGTGGATCTCGGTGGGATCCGTCGCTGCGATAAGTTCCATGATGTGGCCCTCCTCCATCATGCCGTAGCGATGGAAGACCACGTGCCGCAGGTCCTTCGGATCCATCTTGCGCAGGTCCATCAGCGTGGAGATATCGGTGAATTCGCGCCCCACGGAGTCCTCTTGGCGCGTCACCATCACCTTCCAATCGTGTCCGCCCCTCTGCAGGTATTCCCAGCCCACCACATCCCCGTGGATGGAGCGGAACTCGTAGTACAGCGGCAAAGGGTCGTGGTCGTTGATGAAGATGAAGCGTTCACCCACGGGCAGTTCCTTGAACAGTTTCAGCAGGGTGCGGTGCCGGTCGATGGGCACCATTACGCGCACGTCGAGTTCTTGGTGAAGGTGGACGGGGTCGCTCATGTTCGCTTGCGGCAGTAGCTCATTGCCGCCGGGCAAAGTAGGGAGGGCCGCGGTGCTGCCGGTTGACGTTTCTCAGGAGGGGGGAACAAACCGCCTCAACTAGGTAAACGGACGCGCGTGGTCAGATGGATATCGGACGCTCGCACGATTTGAGGGGGAGGGAACCGAGCGCGAGCTACTTGAATAGTGTCCATGAAACGAAAAAGCCCGGGATCACTCCAGGGCTTTTCCAATGCGATCGTTATCGCCTTCAGTGGATGCTCAACTTTTTCTCCAAGTCCTCCAAGTAGCCGCGGAACTGCTTGTCCGTCTCTTGCAGGTTGTTCACCGTACGGCAGGCGTGAAGCACGGTAGCGTGGTCCTTTCCGCCGCAGTGCGCGCCGATGTTGGCCAGTGAACTCTTGGTCATCTTCTTCGCGAAGTACATCGCGATCTGGCGGGCCTGTACCACTTCGCGCTTGCGGGTCTTGCTCTTCAGCAGTTCGATCGGCAGGTCGAAGTAGTCGCACACCACTTTTTGGATGTAGTCGATCGACACCTCGCGAGCGGTGTTCTTCACGAACTTGTCGATCATCTGCTTGGCGAGCTCCAGGTTCACCGCTTTCTTGTTGAGGGAGCTCTGCGCGATGAGGCTGATCATGGCGCCTTCCAGTTCACGGATGTTGGTGGTGATGCTGTACGCCAAGTATTCCACAACGTCCTTGGGCAGGTCGATGCCCTCGGCATACATCTTCTTCTGGAGGATGGCGATGCGCGTCTCGAGGCCGGGCGTCTGCAGGTCGGCGCTAAGGCCCCACTTGAAACGGGAGAGCAGGCGTTGCTCCATGCCGCTCATTTCCACGGGTGCCTTGTCGCTGCTGATCACCAGCTGCTTGCCACTTTGGTGCAGGTGGTTGAAGATGTGGAAGAAGACATCCTGTGTCTTTTCCTTTCCGGCAAGGAACTGCACATCATCGATGATCAGCACGTCCATCATCTGATAGAACTGCTGGAAATCGCCCATGGTGTTGTTCTTCACCGCTTCGATGAACTGTTGGGTGAACTTCTCGGCGGGCACGTAGAGAATGGTCTTCTCCGGGTGGTTGCGTTTGATCTCAATGCCGATGGCGTGGGCGAGGTGTGTCTTTCCAAGGCCCACGCCGCCGTAGATCAGTAGCGGGTTGAAGGCGGTGCCGCCGGGTTTTTGGGCAACGGCGAACCCGGCGCTGCGCGCGAGCCGGTTGCAGTCGCCTTCGATGAAGTTCTCGAAGGAGTAGTTGGGGTTGAGGTGGCTCTCTATCTTGATTTTGCGGAGGCCCGGGATGATGAACGGGTTTTTGATCGGGCTGTTCGCCACATCGATCGGGAGGCTCACCGCCGGGTTCTTCACTTCGCGTGCGTTGCTGGTCGGTACCCGCACGGTGTATGGATTGGTGCTCTTGATGCGGTTCTCCATGATGATGGAGTATTCCAAGCGCCCTTCGGCCCCGATCTCCTTGCGGATGATCTTCTTAAGCAGGCCGATGTAATGCTCTTCGAGCCATTCATAAAAGAACTGCGAGGGCACCTGGATGGTCAGGACGTTGTCGGCCATCTTCACCGCCCGGATCGGTTCGAACCAGGTTTTGAAGCTCTGCTGGCTAACGTTGTCCTTGATCACATCGAGGCACCGCCCCCAGATCTTTTCGTGGTCTTTCTTCATAGTGCTACCGGTGGGTTTACTCTGGTGGGGATGTGTGTATCGGATCGCTTCAAGCGTCGGCCTCTTTCAGAAGGGAGGCAAATATGAGCAGCGAACGGTGAAAAAAAAAGTGCATTCGCATTTGCGCGGATCGAATTATTTGCGATAACCGCCTCGAGTGTGCTGTTTTCTGTATCCCGCGCCCACCAAGGGTTTCCGAAGGGTGTGGGAATCCCGGCAAGAGGCATTACATGCGTGGGCCTAAGCGGAAAGCCGAATGTGCAACGCCTATTTTCAAGAACCTCCCCCAGGGTGCTTTTGGAAGGGTCGTGGAGTTGCATGGTGGAGGGTGCTTGGCGGTGAAGTTAGTGGATACAAGCCACGTTGTCGAGCACTGTTTTGTGCAGATCCCTTCCTATATTCCGACCCATGTTCAGCCACCAGACCACCGTACGCGTCCGATATGCCGAGACCGACAAAATGGGCTACGTCTACTATGGTACTTATGCACAGTATTTCGAAGTGGGCCGCGTGGAAGCCTTGCGGAGCCTGGGAATGTCGTACCGCCGCATGGAAGAGGAAGGCGTGATGCTTCCGGTGCGCGACCTCAAGGTGACCTACCACAAGCCGGCCTTCTATGATGATCTGCTCACCGTGCGCACCACCATCGTAGCGATGCCTTCCGTGCGCATCCAGTTCGCATACGAGGTGCGCAATGAAGCGGGGGAATTGATCAACGAGGCGGTCACCACCTTAGTCTTCATTGATCGGGAAACGAACAAGCTATGCCACGCGCCGGAGGAGCTGTTGGTCGCGCTGGCGCCGCATTTTTCGTGAAGGCTGAAATAGCTGACGAGGTTGTAGCTGGCAGTTGGCAGCAGTCCCCCCGATATGTATCGGGGCACCGATCACTATCCGCGGATCACCAAACTTGATCTGTGTTGATCTGATCTTCCTGCGTCATCTGTGTTCCATCTTGACCTCGACACCTATCCTCGTCCAGTTCTCCGTAAGCCCTTCCACTGCACTGCGTGCAACGGCCACGCGCAACAGGCAGCGTTCCGCGTAATCCGCTTGTAGAATTTCACCTTCACGGAGCAGCACGTCACGCTTCACCTCTTCTACTTGCGCATAGGAACACTGTACCGTTAGCTCCGTACGTACCACACGTTCCACGATGCTGTTGTTCGCCAGCGCTGCTTTCGCCGCGTCCGCGAAGGCATGGGATAGTCCCGCCTTTCCCAGTAAGGTTCCGCCGAAGTAGCGCACCACCACGACCGCGCAGTAGGTGAGATCAGCGCCTTGTAGCTGGCGGAGGATGGGCTTGCCCGCGCTGCCGGAAGGCTCGCCCGCATCGTAGGAGCGGTACTGTTCGCCGGCATCACCGAGCACCCAGGCATGGCAGATGTGACGGGCCGTGTGATGCGTCCGCGTGATCTCCACCTGTTGCTTTTTGAAGTCCTCCTCATCCGCTATCGGGAAGGCGTAGGCGAAGAACTTGCTCGCTTTTTCGCGCACCTCACCCGTGCTTTCCCCGGCCAGTGTGAAGTAGCGGTCGCTGCTCATGCCGGTGCTGAAATGATGAGGCAGAGCGCAACGATCGAGAGTGCGATGCCCACCCAATGCACCAAGTGGAGACGCTCCTTGAACAACACGACGGACGCGGCTGTGCCGATGAGGATCACGCCCACGTTCGCCAGCGGGAATACGATGCTCGCCTGCAGACCGCCACGTGAGAGCGCCAGTACCAGGAAGTAGATGGAGCCGTAGTTCACACCGCCCAACAGCGCACCCCAGAACCAAGTGCGCGGATGGAGAAGCGCGACGCGGTCCGTTCGAAAAACCAGCCAGCCCAGGCCGAAGAGCGCGGCGAAGCCGAAGATCATCGTGGGGAAGACCGCTTCGGTCATCGGCGTGACACGGGTGCGTTGCGCGGCATTGATCAGCACGTCGCTGATGGCGCTGGCGAAGAAGATCACCGGGAGCAACCACCAGCCTTTCGCGCCGCGCGTGCCGCCGCCCCAACTGCTGAAAGTGACGCCCAGCACGGCAAGTGCGATGCCGCTCCACGCCAGTGCAGAAGGCTGCTCGCCGAAGATGAGGACCGTGATCAACACGGTAAGGGCGAGGCTCATCTTACTGGCCACGGTAGTGGGGGATATGCCGATCCGCTGCGATGCAAGACCGATCAACTGAAAGAGCAGGATGAAGAGCCCGCCTTGCAATGCCGAAGGCATCCACAACAGGCTGATGTCGCCCGCAGCCCACGGCTTAGAGTAAACGAGGCCGAAAAGGAACGCCACTAAGTAGTTCACCACAATGGCCGGCAGTAGCGGGACCTTCCGCCTGTCGAAGAGCTTGAAGAAGACGAAGAGCACCGCGCCGAACAGCGCGGAGAGCATCACCAATGCCATGCGGGGTCAGGTGCTTCCGTACGCGTGTACAGGTGGATGTGATCACTGCCCGAGGTGAACGATCGCAATGGAGTGGTGGTCATCCTCGGTGCGGCTGTTCCCTGTTGCAGGAGCACGTCGCTGACGATCTCACGGGCTTCATCCCACAGACCCGCAGCGATGAAATGCCCCAGCAGTTCACCGCCGCCTTCTACCAGAACGGAACGCACCTTGCGACGATGCAACTCCTTCAGCAGTGTCGACAACGGATCGCTTTCGGGCGCGATCACCACCTGTTCCACTTCCACGTCCGTGCGCTTCTGCGCGGTGAAGAGCAGGGTAGGAGCACCATCTGTGAAGACCTTGGAGGCCGTAGGGGAAGCCGCGTACCGGTCCAGCACCACGCGCATCGGCGAACGCCCGGCCACGTGCCGAACGTTGAGCCGTGGGTCATCATTCAACACGGTGCGGCTGCCCACCATGATGGCCTGCTCCTCGCTGCGCCAGCGGTGCATGAGCACGTCCGAAGTGAACGAGCTGATGCGCTGTACTGCGCGGCCCTTGCGTGGATGTTGATCGAGGAAGCCGTCCGAGGAACGCGCCCATTTCAGAATGATGTAAGGACGTTGTTGTTCCACGGAAGTAATGAAACGCCGGTTCTGCCATCGGCATTTTTCACCCAGCACATCGGTGATCACGGCGATGCCCGCTCCGCGAAGCGTGACGATGCCTTGGCCGGCCACGCGCGGATCGGGATCGGTGCAACCCACCACCACGGTGCGGAGGCCGCGTGCGATCAACAGGTCCGCGCAAGGAGGTGTGAGGCCGGTGTGTGAACAGGGTTCCAGGGACACGTACATCATGGCATCCGCCGGGATCGCGCCATCACCGAACGTGTACAGGCACTCCACCTCGGCATGCGGTCCGCCATGTGCGCGGTGCCAGCCTTCGGCAAGGATGCGGTCGCCCTGCACGAGCACCGCGCCCACCATGGGATTGGGTGCCACCGATCCCGCACCGTTAGCGGCCAGCTGCAAGCAACGTTGCATCCATGTGGCATGCTCCATGGTGCGAAGGTCGGACAGGAAGAGTTGGAATTTATGAGCTCAGGGTCCCGAGGCGGAGTACCTGAGTGAAACTCAACGACTCTCCAGCAAGCGCTTTATCCGCTCCAGTTCCTCGTCGTTGCGGAAGGCGATCTCAATGCGTCCTTTGCCAGCGTCCGCCTGCTTCACGGCTACGCGCGTGCCGAACATGTTGGAAAGTTCTTTGCCGAGGTCTTTGTGCCGCGTGGCGCTTAGCTTCTTGCCGGTGGAGGATCCACGTCCCGCAGGGCGTTTGTCCTCACGGGCGAGTTCCTCCACTTGGCGCACGGAAAGCTGGCTTTCCACGATCCGGCGGTAGAGCTCGGCTTGTTTTTGGGGATCGCCGATGGTGATCAAAGCCCGGGCATGGCCCATGCCGATCTGCCGTTGGCGAAGGCCCAGTTGGATCTCCGGAGGAAGTTTCAGCAGGCGCAGGTAGTTCGCGACGGTCGCGCGGTCCTTGCCGACTTTTTCGCTCAGTCCTTCTTGCGTCAGGTGTACTTCATCGAGCAGCCGTTGGAAACTGATGGCCACTTCGATGGCATCGAGCTCTTCGCGCTGAATGTTCTCCACCAGCGCCATTTCCAGCATGCTCTCGTCGTTGGCGATGCGGATGTACGCGGGGATCATTTCCAGGCCGGCCACCTGTGAAGCACGGAAACGGCGCTCGCCGCTGATGAGCTGGTAGCGGTCGTAGCCCAACTTGCGCACGGTGACGGGCTGGATGATACCCAGCTCCTTGATGCTCTGTGCCAGCTCCAGAATGGCTTCCGGAGCGAAGACAGTGCGTGGCTGGAACGGGTTCGGTTCGATCTGCGATACCGGTATTCCCGCCGTGTTGCCCGCCACGCGTTGGGCACTCGGGTCTTGTACCGGATGTCGCGCGGTGATGTCCGTGCCGGGGTCTTCCAGCAGGGCGCTCAATCCGCGCCCAAGGCCTCGTTTTTTGCTCATTGTTCCTCGGCGATGGCGATGGTGCGCTCTTGTTCCTTGATGCGCGTCAGGTCATTTTTCTGGAGGACCTCGCGGGCCAGGTTCAGGTAGTTCACCGCGCCCTTGCTGCTGGCGTCGTGCATGATGATCGTCTGCCCATGGCTCGGCGCTTCGCCCAAGGCCACGTTGCGGTGGATCACTGTGTCGAACACCAGCTGCTGGAAGTGCGTCTTCACCTCTTCAACCACTTGGTTGGCCAAGCGAAGGCGGCTATCGTACATCGTGAGCAACATGCCCTCGATCATCAGTTCCGGGTTCAGGCGCTGTTGGATGATCTTGATGGTGTTCAGCAATTTGCCAAGTCCTTCCAGAGCGAAGTACTCGCATTGCACAGGTACGATCACGCTGTCCGCGGCCACTAGTGCGTTCACCGTCACCAAGCCGAGGGACGGTGAGCAATCGATGATGATGAAGTCGTACAGTTCGCGCAGCGGGTCCAGTACTTTCTTCATGCGGTGCTCGCGCTCCTCCATGTCGATCATCTCGATCTCCGCGCCCACTAAGTCGATGGAGCCGGGCAGGATATCGAGGTTCGGGTTGTCGGTGGTCTGGATCACATCCTTTGCCGGGGCGCCGTTGACGATGCTCTCATAAATGCTGGACTGGGTCTCGCGCGGGTCCAGGCCGGTGCCGCTGGTAGCGTTGGCCTGCGGATCCGCGTCCACGATCAGCGTCCGCCGCTCGAGGATGCCTAAGCAAGCGGCGAGGTTGATCGCGGTGGTGGTCTTTCCGACCCCACCTTTCTGGTTGACGATGGCGATGATCTTGGCCATGGGTGCTTTGTTTTTCTTGATCAGGGTTCAATGGTCTCCCCGATGGCGGGAAGGAGCAGGTTGATATTGGCCGCGGCGAAGGCGGTCTTGGCGGCTTCGATGTCGATGGTGATCGCCGGGAAGGTGTTGTAGTGCATGCCCACCACGGTGTTCACGCCCATGTAGCGTGCGGCTTCAACCGCGTCCGCATAGCCCATGGTATAGTTGTCGCCGATGGGCAGGCAGGCGAAGCGAAGGCTGTAGCGCTTGAGCAGTTGCATGTCCAGCATCAGGCCGGTGTCGCCCGCGTGGTGGATGTTGCCCTCGCCGGTGCGGATGACGAAGCCGCACGGGTCCCCGCCGGAACCACCGTCGGGCATGGTGCTGCTGTGCTGTGCCACGGTGAGGCGCACACGGAAAGAGCCAAGGTCCGCCTCTCCGCCGATGTTCATCGGGGTGGCGTGTTTGATGCCTTTGGCCTCGTACCAGGAACAGATCTCCGCGTTGCTCACCAACATGGCCCCCGTGCGCTTGAGGATGGCTTGGGCATCGGCCACATGATCGCCGTGGCCGTGGGAGAGGAGCACGTGCGTGGCAGGGATCTTTTCCATGTCGATCGCCTTCGCCAAAGGATTGCCGCTAATGAAGGGGTCGAACAGCAACTGCGCATCACCGGTCTGTATGCCGATGCAGCTATGTCCGTAGTAGGTGAGTTTCATGCTGAACTGTTGATCACTTGCGGGCTTCCAGAAGCCGTTGGGTCAACGTTTTGACGGGGCGAATGTAGCCCGCCATCCACCCCGGTCCCGGTGCCGCTGCCCGGATACTTTTGAACGATCGCGTGTTCCGGGCAGCCGTTCCGGAAGCCCTGCACCTGCTAAAAATCCCAAGCGGGGCGAGAGGCGTGGTGACGCAGGCTACCTTCACCGATCGTTGATGGTTTCCGCAGATCGCGCCGCCCATCGGCTTTCCTTCCATTCACTTGGTGGCCTTCCACCACAATACGCTCAACCATGTTCGACCAGATCCTGCAAACCCTCGAAAAAGAAGCCGCTCCCGCGCTGATGGCCAAGCTGGGTCTCGACCAGAAACAGGCTTCCGGCTCGGTCAATGCGGCCGCGTCCAGCGTAAAGGAGGTCATCTCCGGCGGCGGTGGATTCGGCATGGACGACCTTGCCAACCTCTTCAGCAACAGCCAGAACACCACCGGTGCCGATGGTATCCTGGGCAAGGTCGGTTCGTTGCTCCAGAGCAAACTCACCGGCCAAGTGGGCTTGGACGCCAATAAAGCCGGCGGTGTATCGGCCATGTTGCTCCCGATTGTCACCGACCTCATCACCAAGCATGTTGGCGGGGACACGAGTAAGCTCAGCAGCATGCTCGGCGATCTCACAGGCAACAGCGGCGGCATGGCCGATATGGCGAAAGGCATGCTGGGAAAGCTCTTTAAGTGATCACATTGCCGATCGCCCGCACCACAGGCAGGTGAACGGTAGTACTTTCTTTACTGGGGAACGGGGCTTTGGCCCCTTTTCTCTTTTCCTTCGTTCCCTCAAATCGTATGTGACCATGCCCACCATCGCCGATCTCACCGCCGCCATGCAGGCGGGCTACACCTTCAAAGGAGATACCATCGAGCTTGGCGGCCCGCTCTTCAACGGCGAATGCCCCCCCGGCACCACCGTGAAATTGCCACTGAAGATGATGAACCGGCACGGCCTCATCGCCGGTGCCACCGGAACGGGTAAAACGAAAACGCTCCAAGTTCTCGCTGAGCAGCTTTCCCTAAAAGGCGTGCCCACGTTGCTGATGGACATCAAGGGCGACCTCAGTGGCATCGCTGCACCGGCGGAAGGGAATCCCAAGATCGATGCACGACAGCAGAAGATGGGCATCGCGTGGGAACCCCTCACTCTGCCTGTGGAACTGCTCAGCCTCAGCATGGAACCCGGCGCGCAGCTCCGCGCCACCACCAGCGAGTTCGGCCCGGTGCTTTTGAGCCGGATCCTCGAGCTGAACGACACGCAGAGCAGCGTGCTGTCCCTGATCTTCAAGTATTGCGATGACAAAGGCTGGCCGCTGCTGGACATCAAGGACCTGCGCAGCATGCTCATCTACACCACCGGCGATGGCAAGGACGACATCGCGAAGGAGTATGGCCAGGTGAGCGGCGCTTCTGTCAGCACCATCATGCGCAAACTGATCGAGCTGGAGCAGCAAGGCGCGGACACGTTCTTCGGTGAACGCAGCTTCGACCCGGCGGACATGCTGAAGCTCCGCGATGGCAAGGGCGTGATCCACATCGTGCGCCTCACGGACATCCAGGACCGGCCGCGCCTTTTCAGCACCTTTATGCTTTGCCTGCTGGCGGAGATCTACTCCACCTTCCCCGAAGTGGGCGACGCCGACAAGCCGAAGCTCGTGATCTTCATCGATGAGGCCCACCTGATCTTCGACAACGCCACGAAGCCCTTGCTGGACCAGATCGAAAGCATCATCAAATTGATCCGCTCCAAGGGCGTGGGCATCTACTTCTGCACGCAGGATCCCAGCGATGTGCCGGACAGTGTGCTCGGCCAGCTCGGCATGAAAGTGCAGCACGCCCTCCGTGCCTTCACAGCGAAGGACCGCACCACCATCAAGAGGACCGCGCAGAACTACCCGCTCACCGACTTTTACAATTCCGAAGAACTGCTCACCTCCATGGGCATCGGCGAGGCCATGATGACGGTGCTCGGCGACAAGGGCATGCCCACTCCGCTCGCGCATACGCTGGTCCGCGCACCCGGAACACGCATGGACATCCTAACGCCCGACGAGCTGAAAGCCCTTGTCGCCAAGAGCGAGCTGGCGCCGAAGTACAATGAGGTGATCGATCGGGAGAGTGCGGCGGAGATCCTCGAAAAACGCTTGAAGGAACATCAAGAAAGGGGACCGGATTCGAAAGAAACGCCGACCAAGAAGAATAAAGCGACGAAGGAGGAACCCGGCGTGCTGGACAAGATCAGCAAGAACACCATGGTCCGGCAGCTCGGCCGCACCGCATTGCGCGAACTCACCCGCGGGCTACTGGGTGTGCTGGGCGTGAAGTCCCGCCGATGAATGCGTTGCATGGACCGGGGCTGCTTCTTGTCGCCTTGGTGATCGGTGTCGGCTGTGGCATGGCCGTGCCGCAGGAAACTAGCGTTGCACAGCGAAAGGCGGTTCCCGTGAAGTCCCTGAAGTCCATGAAAGGGCAGGCTGTTGTGAGCTACAACGTGGAGAACCTCTTCGATACCAAGGACGATCCCACGATCAACGACGAAGATTTCCTGCCTAAAGGAAAGCTCCAATGGACCGATGCCCGCTACCGCCAAAAGCTGGACCATCTGGCCGGGGCGATCACCTGGGCCGGCGATGGTCAACCCGTGATCATCGGGCTGGCGGAAGTGGAGAATGCCACGGTACTGAAGGACCTGATCGGGACCGGCCCGCTGAAGAACGCGGGATATACCATCGTCCACTTCGATTCGCCGGATGAGCGCGGGATCGACGTGGCCCTGTTGGTGCGTTCAGCCTACGCGAATGTGCTGCACGCGGGACCTTTGCATGTGGATCTCGGGAGCGACCGCACGCGCGACGTGCTTTATATGGAACTGCAACTCGCAGGCGGTGATACGTTGCGCGTGTTCCAAAACCATTGGCCGAGCAGGGGCGGAGGGGAGCGCGTTTCCGCGCCCAAACGGATGGCCGCTGCCCGCGTGGTGTGCGCCAAACTTGACGATCTGTTCACCGCAACCCCGAAGGCCAAAGTGCTCATCATGGGCGACTTCAACGACTATCCGGACGATGTCAGCATCCGCAATGGATTGCGTGTAGTCTGTGAGCTTTCCGAAAAAGCAGATCTCTTCAACCTGATGTGCATGGATCAGCCGCCCAACAGCGGCAGCTACCAATACCAAGGCGAATGGGGATGGCTGGACCAGATGATCGTGAGCCGGGCCCTACTGAACGGCCCCGGTCTCACCATAGGTCCTGCCAGTGCCTGCCGGGATGACCGGCTGTTCTTCAAACACCCCAAGTACGGCCCTTCACCGGACAAAACGTACAGCGGCGGGCACTACAAAGGTGGCTTCAGTGATCACTTGCCGGTGGTGGCGAAGTGGCGGTGACCAGGTCAGCCGATCGTGTGCGACCCCGGCTCTAAGGCCGGGGTGACAACTATGGGGGGAGCGGGTGCTCGATCAATCGTGATCCTCCGCATCCGCCTTCTTGATCTCCTCGTCCAGGATCTCATCGATCCTCTTCCGCGTCACATCGTTGATCTTGTCGTCCGTCTTCGCCTGTTTCTTCATGAAGCGGAACATGGCGTTCTTCTTGATCTCGTAGGCCACGTACTGCGTGTATTCCTTGGTGGTCTCGTTGTAGCGCGTCTCCTCGCCGACCTTCCGCAGGTCCGCCATCTCGGTGTTCATCACCTCCCGCACCAAGGACTGGAACTTGTCAGCCACCTCAGTAGCTTCCGCATTTTCCGTCTGTCCCAGGTATTGGTCCGTCACGGTGCGGATGTTCGTCTTCACTTGGGCGGCCAGCTGGTTCTTCGCATCGATGTCGGCCTTGCCGCGCGCGATGTTCTGCTTCACGCTCACACCACTGCCGGTGCCGCGGAAAAAACGGTTGTTGCTCTCGTACTTGTTGCCTGTAAAAGGCATCTTCACCTTCGCACCGGCGGGGCTGCTGCTTTTGCAGGCCGGAAGCGAAAAGGCCAGCATGGTCAGTAGGGGAAGCAGGGTGAAAAAGTGAACCGGTCTGGTGGGGAAGGGGCGCATTTCGATTTTTTTTTGGTACTAACGGAAAATCATGCCAAGGATAGGTGACACAATGGAATTGGACCGCCCGTTTCCGGGAAAAATCGCAACTTTCGGAAAATCCGACCACCATGAGAGCACTTAAAACACTTTTGATCATCCTCCTTGCCGTTGTGGCCTTGGCGGTGATCTTGGGCTTGATGGGCCCGAAAAGTTCCACGGTTTCCCGGTCCGTAGTGATCCATGCCAAGGCCCCGACCGTATTCGCACATGCCAACTCTTTGCAACACATGCAGGAGTGGAGCCCATGGAGTAAGAAAGACACGGACATGGAGGTCACCTATTCCGGTGAGGAGGGCATGGTGGGCCAGACCAGCACGTGGTCCGGGAATGCTGATGTAGGCAAGGGAAAGCAAGAGATCACTGCGATGGTCCCGGACAGGAACGTGGACCTGGATCTCACCTTCATCGAACCGTTTGCGGCGGTGGCCAAGGCCGATCTTGACCTGGAGGCCATGGGTGACAGCACCAAGGCCACGTGGACCTTCTCCGGTGAAAATGGCTTCTTCAGCCGGATCTTCCTGATGTTCAATGATATGGACAAGATGGTAGGACCCGATTTTCAGGACGGACTTCTGCAGTTGAAAGCCCTTTCCGAGACTGATGCGGTGAACATGGCGGCCGAGGACGCTGCCAAGACCTATCGCGGATACCGGATCGAGACGGTGGAGCGTCCTGAGATGACCTACGCGGGCAAGCGGGACGTGGTGAAGTGGGAAAAGCTCGGAGCCTACTTCGGAAAAGTGTTCCCACAGTCCGCACAAGCGGTGGAGAAAGCCAATGTGGGAATGGCCGGGGCACCGAGCGCGCTGTATTACAAATGGGACACGGTGGGCCACCAGGCCGATGTCTTTGCCGGCGTTCCCATTCAAGCGGCCTCTGACGTGAAGGTACCCGGATGTGAGATCGTGACCGTGCCGGCCGGCAAAGCGCTGATGATCGTCCATACCGGTCGATTGGACGGGACGGGGACCGCACATGAGGCGATGGACGATATGATGACGGCGAAGGGATTACATCTGCGCTTTGCGGCGGTGGAGGAGTACGTCACCGACCCTGCTCAGGAGCCGGATACTTCGAAGTGGGTAACGAACATCTGCTATCCTGTGGAATAGACGGAAGGATGGTTCTGAAGCAGGGCTGCCGAATTGGTGGCCCTTTTTCTTTGCCAGAGCACTGGGATTTGAAGTAATGAAGGGAGGGATTGCGCGAGGCGCGCTTTCCCGTGGAGGGGAGGCTTCAACGCTGCGGCCGCTTCGCTGCCTTTGATGCCGTAATCCCGGATGACGCCTGAAGCAAGCTTCGCGTCTTCCTGGCTTGCGGCATCGCCCGCTGCGCGGGCAGCGTTGGCGGAGAGGGAGGGATTGCGCGAGGCGCGCTTTCCCGGAGGGGGAGGCTTCGATCGGCGACCCGCTACGCGGGTCCCGCATGAATGCCGAAGACCGCCCTTCCAAGCGAGCTTGGTCGCGGCCTTTAGCATTCATGCCCCCGCTGCGCGGGGCCGATCGGCGGAGAGGGAGGGATTCGAACCCCCGTTACCCGTGAGGGTAAAGCGGTTTTCAAGACCGCCGCATTCGACCGCTCTGCCACCTCTCCTTTGTGTGCGCTTGTCCAATGGCGCGCGAAGTTATCCGAAGCTGCTCAAAGAAGAAGCCCTCCATAAAAGAGGGCTTCGGGGGTGGAGCAAAAGAGATTCGAACTCTCGACCTCCGCATTGCGAACGCGGCGCTCTAGCCAGCTGAGCTACTGCCCCATGCCGCAAATATCGGAACCGGATCGGTTCATGACATTGGAAATTGAGATCGCGGTCACATTTCCGGTAATTGCCCTCCACGGGAGTATTGCCAACGGCATGTCCTGGAACTTCCGCCAATGTGTTGCAACGGCCAAGTTCAGGATGTTGAAAACCGCGCCCCACCTTTGCCCGATGTCACTCCGCACGGACACCTGTACCGTCCAAGCCTTCTTGGACGAGCACCGCGAAGCCTTGATAGCCGTTCATGGGCCGACAGAGGCACGTGCCATGCTCCGTGCTGTTTTTCAGGACCGGCTCGCTTTGGCCTTTCCGGAATCGGAGCCGGAGCGCCTGCTGACCCCGGAGGAGCTGGCATCACTGCAGGAGCCGCTGGAACGTTTGCGGGCCGGCGGACCGCTCCAATATGTGCTCGGCCATGTGGATTTTCACGGACTGCGCATCGCTGTGGATCCACGGGTATTGATCCCGCGCCCGGAGACAGAGGAACTGGTGGACCGCATCATCCGTTCTTCTGCCCAACCTCCTGCGACCATTGTTGACATCGGCACCGGCAGCGGCTGTATCGCCTTGGCGTTGAAGAAGGCCTTCCCGCAGGCGAAGGTGGTCGGCGTGGATATCAGTCCTTCCGCTTTGGAGCTGGCACGGGCCAATGCACAGGCGAACGCGCTGGAGGTGGAGTGGACCGCGTGCGACGCACTCGGGCCGGAGCTGGCGCCTTTGCTGAAGAAGGTACGGTCGTCCGGTGGAATGCACGTAGTGTCCAATCCGCCGTACGTCCCCTTTAGCGACAAAGCTTCCATGCAGGATCAGGTGCTTCGCCATGAGCCGCACCTCGCACTTTTCGTGGAGGATGCCGATCCCCAGCTGTTCTATCGCGCCATCTCCGCCGCATCCGCTTCCGCCATGGGGCAAGGGGATGTGCTCTGGTTCGAGGTCCACTATCGCCATGCGCACGATACCATGGCTGTTGTGAAGGCCGCCGGTTTTGAAGAGGCAAAATTGATCAAAGACCTTTCCGGAAACCCGCGGTTCATTCGCGCGCAGAGGTGATCTTTGCGCGCATGGACCGCGAACAGGCCGCGAAACGCATTGCTGAGCTCAGCACTGAATTGGAGCGTCATAACCATCTGTACTACGTGGAGGTTAAGCCGGTGATCTCGGATCGCGACTTCGATCTCTTGATGAAAGAGTTGGAAGCCCTGGAAGCCCAATGGCCGCAGCTCGCTTCCCCCAACAGCCCCACCCAGCGCGTGGGCGGCGACATCACCAAGGAATTTGCCACGGTGCCGCACCGCTGGCCCATGCTCTCCCTCAGCAACAGCTACAGCCGGGAGGAGGTGGAGGAGTTCGTGCAGCGGATCGTGAAGGAGTACGGTAAGGTCACTTTCACCATGGAGCTGAAGTACGACGGTGTGGCCATCAGCCTCACCTACCGGAACGGCGAACTCGTGCGCGGCCTCACCCGAGGCGACGGGGAAAAGGGTGACGACATCACCGCGAACGTCCGCACCGTGCGCTCGATCCCGTTGCGCCTGCGCGGCAACCCGCCTGCCGAACTGGAAGCGCGCGGCGAGATCCTCATGGGCCGGAAGGCATTCGAGCAACTGAACAGGCAACGGGAGGAGGAAGGAGAAGAGCTCTTCGCCAACCCGCGCAACACCACCGCCGGTACGTTGAAACTGCAAGATCCGAAGATCGTGGCCAAGCGCGGGCTTCAGAACTTCATTTACACCCTCCAAGCCGAGGAATTGCCCACGCGCAGCCAGTACGACAACATCATGCAATGCCGCGAATGGGGTTTCCGCACGCCCGACCATGCGAAGCGTTTCATTGAGCAGACCGATACGCTTGAGGGCATCATGGACTTCATCGCACACTGGGACAAGGCGCGGTATGATCTGGATATCGCAATGGACGGTGTGGTCATCAAGGTGGACAACATTGACCTGCAGGAGGAACTGGGCCTGCGCGCCAAAAGCCCGCGCTGGGCCATCGCCTACAAATTCCAGGCGGAACAGAAATTCACCCGGCTCAACGGCGTGGAGTTCAACGTGGGCCGCACCGGGGCGGTCACCCCCGTGGCCCTGCTGGAGCCCGTGGAACTCGCGGGCACCACCGTGAAGCGCGCCAGCATCCACAACGCTGACCAGATCGCCAAGCTGGACCTCCACATCGGCGACATGGTGCAGGTGGAGAAAGGCGGCGAGATCATCCCCAAGATCACCGCCGTGGACATCGCTCGTCGCGCGCCCGGTGCCGTTCCTGTGAGCTATCCCGCATTATGCCCCGCATGCGGCACCGCCCTCGTCCGCGATGAAGGCGAGGCACAGCACTACTGCCCGAACGAACATGCCTGCCCGCCACAGATCATGCGTAGGATCGAGCACTTCGTAAGCCGCAAGGCCATGGATATCGACGGGCTGGGCGGGGAGACCGTGGAGGCTTTGTTCCGAGCGGACCTGATCCACAATGTGGCCGATCTCTACGACCTAAAGCAGGAGCATCTCCTCGATCTGGGCAAAGGCTGGGGCGAGCGCAGCACCCAATTGATCGTCGACGGGATAGCGGCCAGCAGGACCGTGCCCTTTGAGCGGGTGCTCTTCGCCTTGGGCATCCGCCACGTGGGGGAGACGGTCGCGAAAAAGATCGCACGGGCCGTGGGAAGCATCGATCGGCTTGCCGATATGACCTCGGAAGAACTGACCGCCGTGGATGAGGTCGGGACGGTGGTAGCAGCCAGTATCCTGGATTTCTTCAGCGCAGAAGGAAACAGGGCCATTATTCAACGGCTCCGTGAAGCCGGGCTGGAATTGGCCATGGACATCACCGCCGCCCGTCCCCAAGGTGACCGCCTCAAAGGATCATCTTTCGTGGTCTCAGGGGTTTTTGAGACCTTCACGCGGGATGGCATCAAGGAGGCCATCGAAGAAAACGGTGGAAAAGTGAGCGGTTCTATCAGTAAGAAAACGAGCTTTGTGGTCGCGGGCGCCGATATGGGTCCGGCGAAACGGGCAAAAGCCGAGGAACTGGGAGTGAAAGTGATCGACGAGGTTGAATTCAAGCGGATGATAGAGGCATGAAGCTGCTGGACAGCATCAAAGAATGGCTGGGCCGACGTGCGCTGCTGAAGGAGACCGCTCCGGACCGTAGACCCGTGGCCAAGAACTTGGCGGCTTCCGTGAAGGTGGGCATCCTGTACATGGTCACCGATGAGGACGCGCATAACAAGGTGCGCAACTACGTCAAGAAGATCAAGGAGGAGCTGGGTATCACCAGGATCATGGCCCTCGGCTATTTCGATGCCAAGGAGCTGCCTTTTTATCTCCACGCCAAACTCAATTTCGACGTATACTCGTTGAAGGACCTTAATTGGTACCGCATTCCGCACGGGAACATCGTACAGAATTTCATCGCCGAGGAGTACGATGTGCTCATCGACCTCACTGTACACGACAGTCTGCCACTTCAGTACGTCATGGCCAAGAGCAAGGCCCGGTTCAAGGTGGGCCGCCTTGGCGATACCAATGCCCATTTCCTGGACATGATGATCGACACGGCCGGCGCGGACAGCCTTCCCCAGTTGGTCGCCAATATCCACCGGTACCTGATGATGATCAATGCCCCCAAGGAGGTGCCTTCCTTAAACTGAAATTTCCATGGACAACCGTTTTCAAGGCCTCGGCGTGGCTCTCATCACGCCCTTCCGCGCCAATGGCGCCATCGACCATGCCGCATTGGCCAAGGTGATCGAACATCAGATCACCGGCGGCATCGATTTTCTCGTGGTGATGGGCACCACCGGCGAAAGTGCCACCATATCCACCGAAGAGAAGAAGCAATTGCTGGCACAGGTGATCGAGGTGGTGCACGACCGCGTGCCCATCGTGCTCGGCATCGGGGGCAACAACACCGCCGAGGTCATCGAGCAGTTCCAAGCTTTCGACATGGACGGCGTGGACGCGATCCTCAGCGTCAGCCCGTACTACAACAAGCCCACGCAGGAAGGCATCTACCAACACTACAAGGCGCTGGCGCAGGTCAGCCTGCGTCCGATCATCCTCTACAACGTGCCGGGCCGCACCATGAGCAACATCACGGCCGAGACCACCTTGCGCCTCGCCCGCGACTTCAAGAACATCATCGCCATCAAGGAGGCCAGCGGGAACCTCGATCAAGTGGGCCTGATCCTGAAGCACCGCCCCAAGGATTTCTTGGTCATCAGCGGCGATGATGCGCTTACGCTCCCGATGCTCGCCATGGGTGGAGACGGCGTGATCAGCGTGGTCGGCAATGGCCTTCCTGAGGAATTTGGACGCTTGGTCCATTCTGCCATGAAAGGTGACTTCGGGACCGCCCGCAAGGAGCATCTCAAGCTCATTGAACTCATCACCCTGCTCTTCGTGGAAGGCAATCCCGGCGGTATCAAAGAGGTGCTGAAGTCCCTCGGCCTCTGCGACGTTCACATGCGGCTCCCGCTGGTACCCGTGAGCGAAGGCACGGCCAAGAAGATCCATCAAGCCTTGGCGGATGCTGAGGTGGTGAAGCTTTGACAAACTGATAGTCGGCAGTGGCAGTTGGCAGCGGCCAGTTGTCCGATCACCAGCCACCGATCACTACGTCGTATTTCTCCGCGCCTCTGCGTCCAAAACAACTCATGGATCTCCTCGCCCTCGACTTCGAGACCGCCACCAACGACCCGGACAGCCCCTGTGAAATGGGTCTGGCCATCGTGCGCAACGGCCAGGTCAGCGAGGTGCGAAACTGGCTGATCAAGCCGCGCCAATGGCCGTATTTCTCGCCGTTCACCATCGCGGTACATGGCATCCGTCCGCAGGATGTGGCCAATTCGCCAAGCTTCGCGGAAGTATGGGAAGAGGCCATGCCCTTGATGCAAGGCAACGTGGTGGTGGCCCACAACGCGGCCTTCGATATGAACGTCCTGCGCAGCACGCTGCTGAGCCACCGGCTGCCGCTGCCCACCTTCAGCTATTTCTGTAGCGTGAGCCTCTGTCGCCGGGTATGGCCGGGCCATAAAGGCTATGGGCTGAGACCGATGTGCGACATGCATGGGATCCAGTTTGCGCACCACCGCGCCGGGAACGATGCCGAGGCCGCTGCGAAACTGGTGTTGTGTGCCAGCCGGAAGGCCGGCGTTACCAACGTGGATGACCTGCTGAAGCAAAGCAAGTTGAAGTGCGGTGGATTAAGCCCGCAAGAGCATCGGACTCCGGGAGGGAAGGTGACTTTGCTTGCTTAGTTGTCGGTTGTCCGTTGTCAGGCCTGGCCGCGACCGGCCCGCGACCTGCCGTAGCGATCCAATGCAGTCGGACAACTCACAACGGACAACTGACAACTGATCTTGACAACTGACAACCAACAACGAAAAAGGGCCACTCCTCACGGAATGGCCCTTCAGTACCGGATAAGTTCCGGAGACAACTCTATTTCACTTTATCCACAATGGCCTTGAAGCCTTCGGAATCGCTGAAGGCGATCTCGGCAAGGGCTTTGCGGTCCAAGGTGATCTCGGCGATCTTCAGCTTGTTCATGAAGACGCTGTACGACATGCCGTGCTCGCGGACGGCGGCGTTGATACGCTGGATCCAAAGGGCGCGGAAGTCGCGCTTCTTGATCTTGCGACCGATGTAGGCGTGGTTGTATCCTTTCTCAACGGTGTTCACCGCAACGGTGAACACGTTTTTTCTGCGGCCGAAATTGCCTTTGGCCTTCTTGAGGACCTTTTTGCGGCGGGCGCGGCTGGCGACTTTATTCTTTGCGCGTGGCATCTTTCTCTTTGTTTTCGGGCTGGAGCGTCCGTGCGGTGACGGCTCTTTGGTGCTTCAAGCCCTGGTTAACCCCGCCGTTTACCCGGCAGGAAACGGTCTTACTTCAGGAGCAGCAGGATAGCCTTCTCGTCGTGGCTGTGCACCAACGTGGTCTTCTGCAAGTTGCGCTTCCGCTTCTTGTGCTTCTTGGTAAGAATGTGGTTGTGATACGCGTGCTTGCGCTTCACTTTGCCCGTGCCCGTAAGCTTGAACCGCTTCTTGGCACCGGACTTCGACTTCATCTTCGGCATGGCCTCTCTGTGTTGATCGAACGTTCGGGGCGCGAATTTCGTGATTTTTCCTGAATATGGGACAAACCTGCCGATTTTTCTTCGCGACCTGGGGGGGTGGGGAAGCTACAAGCCACAAGCTCCAAGCCTCAAGCTTGCGGCTTATGGCTTGTGGCTATATACTCAAGGTTCGAGACTCCCGACTTAAGAAGCGGAACTTACTTCTTCTTCTTCGGGATCAAGTACATCATCATCCGCTTGCCTTCCAGCTTGGGCATGCTCTCCACCACGCCGATGTCCTCCAACTCTTGGGCGAACTTCAGCAGCAGGATCTCGCCGCGCTCCTTGAAGACGATGGTGCGGCCCTTGAAGAAGACGAACGCCTTCACCTTGTGGCCTTCCTCCAGGAAGCGGCGGGCGTGTTTGAGCTTGAAGTTGAGGTCGTGTTCGTCCGTGTTGGGGCCGAAGCGGATCTCCTTCATCTCGATCACGGCCTGCTTGGCCTTGATCTCCTTCTGCTTCTTCTTGAGGTCGTACAGGAACTTTTTGTACTCGATGATCCGGCACACGGGCGGATCGGCGCTGGCGCTGATCTCCACCAGGTCCAAGCCTTTTTCCTCGGCCATTTTCAGGGCCTGTTCAATGGGGTAGATGCCCTGCTCTATGTCATCGCCAACTACGCGCACCTCGGGAACCCCGTAGATGCGGTCATTGATGCGGTGCGGGTCTTCGCGGACTACGCGGCCGCGCGGACGGCGGCCGCCTGCGGGGCGAGGTGGGCGTGGGCCCAAGGGACGGAAGGGGGGTCGTTTTGCCAAACTTGCTGTTCGTTCGTTTTCCTGATGATACTAGGCTGCGGAAAGACTGGCCTGGATGCGGTCCTTCACCAGCTTCTCGAATTCGTTGGGGGTCATGGATCCCAAGTCGCCCTGGCCCTGCTCGCGCACGGAGATGGTCCCTGCGTCGGCTTCTTTTTCGCCAATGATGAGCATGAACGGCGTCTTCGCTATTTCTGCGTCGCGGATCTTGCGACCGATCTTTTCGTTCCTCTCGTCAATGATGGCGCGAATATCGCATTCTTTCAGCAATTCAGCCACTTGTTGCGCCGTTTCGTTGAATTTTTCGCTGATCGGTAGGACTATGGCCTGCTCAGGCGTCAACCAAAGCGGGAAACGGCCTGCGGTATGCTCGATCACTACGGCTAAGAAACGCTCCAAGCTGCCAAATGGTGCGCGATGGATCATCACCGGCCGGTGCTTGGCATTGTCGCTGCCGGTGTATTCCAGCTCGAAACGCTCGGGCAAGTTGTAGTCCACCTGGATGGTGCCTAACTGCCAGCGGCGGCCTATGGCGTCCTTCACCATGAAGTCCAGCTTCGGCCCGTAGAACGCGGCTTCCCCGTATTCGATGAAGGTCTTCAGTCCTTTTTCGGCGGCAGCCTCGATGATGGCATTCTCCGCCTTTTCCCAGTTCTCGTCGCTGCCGATGTACTTCGTGCGGTCCACTTTGTCGCGCAGGCTGATCTGGGCCTCGTAATCGTTCAGGCCAAGGGCTTTGAAGACCAACAGTACGAGGTCGATCACCTTCATGAACTCCTCCTTCACCTGGTCAGGGCGGCAGAAGAGGTGGGCATCGTCCTGCGTGAAGCCCCGTACGCGGGTAAGACCGTGCAATTCGCCGCTTTGCTCGTAGCGGTAGACGGTGCCGAATTCCGCGAGGCGCAACGGGAGGTCCTTGTAGCTGCGTGGGCGGCTGGCAAAGATCTCGCAGTGGTGCGGGCAGTTCATGGGCTTCAGCATGAATTCCTCGCCTTCGTGCGGGGTATGGATGGCCTGGAAACTGTCCTGCCCGTATTTCTCGTAGTGGCCGCTGGTGATATAGAGCTGCTTCAACGCGATGTGCGGCGTGGCCACTTGCAGGTAGCCGCTTTTCTCCTGTGCGGTCTTCATGAAGTTGATGAGCCGCTCGCGCAGCGCTGCACCCTTGGGCAGCCACAGCGGAAGGCCGGCGCCCACCTTCTCGCTGAAGGTGAACAGGTCCAGTTCCTTGCCGAGCTTGCGGTGGTCGCGCTTCTTGGCTTCCTCCAGCAGCACGAGGTATTCGTCCAGTTCCTTCTGCTTGGGGAAGGTGATGGCGTAAAGGCGGGTGAGCTGCTTGCGCTTCTCATCGCCGCGCCAGTAGGCCCCGGCCACGCTGAGCACCTTCATCGCTTTGATGGACGAGGTGTCCGGCAGGTGCGGCCCGCGGCAGAGGTCGGTGAAGTTGCCTTGAGTGTAGAAGCTGATGGTGCCGTCCTCGAGGCCGTCGATCAGCTCCAGCTTGTATTCGTCGCCCTTCTCCTTGAAGTAGGCGATGGCCTCGGCCTTGGGCACTTCGCGGCGGGCGAAGACTTCCTTCCTAGAGGCCAACTCCTTCATCTTGTCCTCGATGGCCTTGAAGTCAGCGTCGCTGATCACCTTGTCGCCCAGGTCGATGTCGTAGTAAAAGCCGTTCTCGATGGGCGGACCGATCCCGAATTTGGTGCCGGGATAAAGTGCTTCCACGGCTTCCGCCAGCAGGTGCGCGCTACTGTGCCACATCGTGGCCTTGCCCTCGTCGTCCTTCCAAGTGAGCAGTTGCACGGTGCAATCGCCGGGCAAAGGGCGGTTCGCTTCGCGCACCTCGCCGTTCACCTTGGCGGAAAGCACGTTCCTCGCCAATCCTTCGCTGATGCTGAGGGCCACGTCCATGGCGGTGGCACCTTGCTCATATTCCCGGACAGTTCCGTCCGGCAGGGTCACATTGATCTTCATCGGTTCGCATTTCCCGCCATACCCCGCAACAAGCGCGGGGCAAGCTTACGGCGGTGCCCCGGCATGCGCCGGGAGGGCGGCGAAGGTAAGGATGGCCCGGAACGAACGAAGCGCCCTTTTGAGGCGCTTCGTGGAGAATGGTAGAAAACAGGGTGACCTCCTTAAAACTTGAGGGTAAGTCCCGCTCCAATGTTGGAGACCGACGAACCGGCTTCAGCAAACACACCGAAGTTGTTCGTGAAATACCAATGTGCCCCCACCAGCACTCCGGCAACAGGGTGTACGCCCTTGCCGCTGTCATACAAACTGTTGTAGCGGTACCCGTAGTAGTTGTAGTAGTAATTGTCGTAGTAGTCGTCCAGATTATCGGTACGGACCGATAGACCGAGGATCACGCCGCCATACACGTCAAGCTTGTCGTTCTTGTGCCACGAATTCCAGTGGTAGGTGCCGCGCACAGCAAATGTGTATGCTTTACGTTGCCATTTGTAGTTATTATAGGTGCCATTGTCAATGCTGCTCTTATAGGCTACAAGTGCACCAATGCCCACAACCCCGGGACCGGCCTTGAACCCCATTCCGTGATCATAGTTCAACATGAACACCGGACCGAATCCAAAAAGGCCACCAACACCGGCACCAAGGCCGATCACATTGTCGCCGCCATCAAAACCCTGGGCGGAGAGGCTTGCAGGGACGCTTGCCGCAACGAGCAGCACGCTAAGTGACTTTAGTATCCTGTTCATTTTTCAGGTGAGGTTATTGTTGGTGCAAATATGGGGTGATCCCTTGAATTGCCACTACGGCTATTTCTATAGCGGGCAGATCTGCACCCCCCTCTGTGGATATGATCCAATGGCGTAGGCCGCAGGTTGCATCCGAGCCGCTACGTTTGGGGGGAATTTAACACCCATGCTCCTCAATTCCGACGAAGTCTCGTTCGACATCGGTGCTTTGCTTTTGCGCCTTTCGGCTGCCGGCACCTTGTTCTGGCAACACGGTTGGGGCAAGCTCCTGCGCTTCGGTGAGCTGTCCTCCACCTTCGGGGACCCGATCGGCGTGGGCCATACGGTCAGCCTCACGCTGATCCTCTTCGCCGAGGTGATCTGTGCAGCGTTGGTACTGTTGGGCATCTGGACGCGGCTGTCCACCATCCCGGTGATCATCGCCATGGCCGTGGCCGCCTTCATGGCGAACGGGGATCAGCCCTTTGCCAAGCAGGAGCTTGCTTTCCTGTACATGATGGCCTTTATCGCCATCTTCTTCATCGGGAGCGGAAAGTACAGCCTCGGCCGGCTGAGCTTCCGGTAGGCCGACCGTCCAGACGGTCACTGGCGTTCGGGTTATCATGGCCACGCTCCTTCGCCCCCGGCGTATGCCGGGGCCGGGTCAGGCCCGAAATGACATTTGCTCTTGGGGTGTGGTGTTCGATCATCCGCGCCCAACGCGGATGATCGAACACCACACCCTCTCATGGTTGTCACCCCGGCCCCGAGCCGGGGTCGCGAAAAGGCTACAGACGAATATTTTTGAACCTAGGCCCTCCCATAGGGAAAATCCATCAATGCCGATGCGGATGCATCAGCGCGTTATGCCCGATCCCTGAAGGGGTCGTTAAAAGGTCGCGATCTTCTCCGACGCGTATTCCCCGGCGGTCAACTTCGCGCTTACCGTCTTGAAGCTCTCGATGGTCCGCTTCACATCCTCCAAGGAGTGCGCGGCGGTGGGGATCAGGCGTAGCAGGATCTCGCCTTTCGGGATCACCGGGTATACCACAATGCTGCAGAAAATACCGTGGTTCTCGCGCAGGTCGACCACCACATTGGTGGCTTCGGGCACACCGCCCTTCATGTATACGGGTGTTACACAGCTGTTGGTCGTGCCGATGTCCAGCCCCGCTTCCTTCAATCCGCTTTGAAGGGCGTTGGTGATCTCCCACAGTTTTTCGCCCAGCTCCGGCATGGTAAGCATCATCTCCAAGCGCTTGATCGCGCCGATGACGATGGGCATGGGCAGGCTCTTCGCGAACATCTGGCTGCGCATGTTGTAGCGCATGAACATGATCACATCCTCGGGTCCGCTGATGAAGGCACCGATGCTGGCCATGCTCTTGGCGAAGGTGCCGAAGTAGATGTCGATCTGGTCCTGCACGCCCTGGTGGTCCCCGGTGCCGCGCCCGTGCTCGCCCATCTGGCCGAAGCCGTGCGCATCGTCCACGAAAAGGCGGAAGTTGTACTTCTTCTTGCGCTCGGCGATCTCCTTCAGCTTGCCTTGGTCGCCGGCCATGCCGAACACGCCCTCTGTCATCACCAGAATGCCGCCACCGCTTTGTTCAGCCACCTTGCGGGCATGCTCCAGTTGCTTGTCCAAGCTGGCCATGTCGTTATGCTGGAACATGAAGCGCCTGCCGGCGTGCAGCCGGGCACCGTCCATCATGCAGGCGTGGCTTTCGCTGTCGAACACCAGCACGTCGTGGCGGCCAAGCAGGGCGTCGATGCAGCTCATACAGCCTTGGTAGCCGAAGTTCAGCAGGAAGGTGTCCTCCTTTTGCATGAAATCGCTCAGCTGGTCCTCCAACTGCTCATGGTACTTGGTCTGACCGCTCATCATGCGTGCGCCCATCGGGTAGGCGAGGCCCCAATCCTTGGCTGCTTGTGCGTCCACCTTCCGTACTTCGGGATGGTTGGCGAGGCCCAGGTAATTGTTCAGGCTCCATACCAGCACTTCCTTGCCCCGGAATTGCATGTGTGCGCCCAGTTCGCCCTCCAACTTGGGGAATGCGAAATAGCCATGGGCTTGTTTGGCGTGGCGGCCGATGGGCCCGGCGTCCTTGCGGATCTTGTCGAATATGTCGTTCATGGCTGTAGAATGAAGTACCGTTTTCCGGCGGCGAAGGTAGATATCGGAACGGGTTGACGTGTTCCGGGTTGATCTGTTGCGGGTTGGCGTGCTTGCCTACCGTAGGTAGGTTGCGCGTTTCAAGTTTCCACTTTCAGCTTTTCCTTCCATCATTCGCCAACACATGCGAAACATCTTCCCCCCGCGTTGGTGCGAAGGCTACATTTGCCGCCCGTTATGCGCGTCCCCCTCCTTTTTACCGTGATCATTGCCTTGTTGCTCGGGTCTTGCAGCGAATTCAGCAAGGCGGTGAAGAGCACCGATGTGCAGTACAAATACCGCACGGCCGTGAAATACATGGAGAAGCCGGACTATGACCGGGCCATGCCACTGCTGGAGGAACTGCTCAGCCTCACCCGGGGAGACACCCTCTATGAGCAGGTGAGCTACTACTATGCCAAGGGCCATTTCGGCCAGAAGGACTACATCATGGCCAGCTATTACCTCGGGAATTTCGCCAAGACCTTCCGGAACAGCGTCCATGCCGAGGAATGCAGCTTCTTGGCCGCCTTTTGCCACTATAAGGAATCGCCGGAGTTCGAACTTGACCAGACGGACACGCAGATGGCCATCGACAAGCTGGAGCTGTTCATGGTGCGCTATCCGGACACGGAGTTGAAGGATTCCTGCAACACGCTCATCGACGGGCTGCGGGTGAAGCTGGAGAAGAAGGACTTCTACGGGGCACGCCAATACCTGCGCACCCGGTACTATCGTTCCGCCAGCGAGGCCATGCAGGGTTTCCTGCGGAAATGGCCCAATTCCAGTTATCGGGAAGAAGCCCTTTTCAGCGTTCTTCAGGCCGACCATGACCTGGCCGTGAACAGTGTGGAGGACCGTAAAACGGAGCGGATCGAGGCCGGTATCCGATCATTCAATACCTTCGCGGACGCTTTTCCCCAAAGCGCACGCCTTCCACAGGCCCGTGCGCTGCTCCGGGACCTTACCTCCCAGCAAAAACGATCGCAACGCACTCCGAACCCATGAACCCGAAGTACATGAACGCCGCCAGGTCAACCGTCACGCGCAACGTGAACCGGTTGGACCCCGAGACAGGCAACCTCTATGAGAGCATCGTGATCATCAGCAAGCGCGCCAACCAGATCGCTGTGGAGATCAAAGAGGAGCTGAACGAGAAGTTGGAGGAGTTCGCCGTGACCGGTGAGAACATCGAGGAGATCTACGAGAACCGCGAGCAGATCGAGATGAGCAAGCAGTATGAGCGCATGCCGAAGCCGTCGGCCATCGCCATCGAGGAGATGCTCGAGGACCGAATCGTTTTCCGGCGCCCTGAAGAGGAGACGGCCTCCGCCGGGTAATTTTCTACGGAAAGGATGGGTGCTGCATGCGTCCTTCCACGCAAGGTGCTGCTGGGCGTCACTGGCGGCATTGCCGCGTATAAGGCACCCCTGCTGGTACGCGCATTGGTGAAAGCCGGCGCGGAAGTGCAGGTGGTGATGACCCCCGCCGCGCACGGTTTTGTCTCGCCCTTGGTGCTTTCCACGTTGAGCCGGAGACCTGCGCTTACCGAAATGACGGACCGCAGCGATGGCTCCGTGACCTGGAACGACCATGTACACCTGGCGCGCTGGGCCGATGTCCTGCTGATCGCCCCGGCCACGGCGAACACCTTGGCGAAGATGGCCCAGGGCCTTTGCGACGACCTGCTGCTGGCCTGCTGGCTCAGCGCCGAATGCCCCGTTTTCGTCGCCCCCGCCATGGACCTGGAGATGTACCGCAGCACCGCGACCCGCGCCAACATCGCCCTGCTCAAGGAGCGCGGTGTGCAGACCATCGGGCCGGAAGAAGGCGAACTGGCCAGCGGCCTGAGCGGGGAGGGGCGCATGACCGAACCGGAGGACATCGTGACGCGCTTGGCGGATGCCGTAATGGGGCGCTCACCTTTGGCGGGGAAGACGCTGCTGATCACCGCCGGGCCGACGCACGAGGCCATCGACCCGGTGCGCTTCATCGGCAACAGCAGTTCGGGCAAGATGGGCTTCGCCCTAGCGGAAGAGGCCGCTGCGCGCGGTGCGCAGGTGGAACTGATCACCGGCCCCGTGGGCTTGGAAGCGCATCACCCAGGCATCCGCCGCACCGATGTTGTTTCTGCCGCACAGATGGCCGAGGCTGCCAAGGCGCGGTTTGCCGCATGCAACGTGGCGATCCTCAGCGCCGCCGTGGCCGATTGGCGACCCGCCTCCGTTGCTGATGCCAAGATGAAGAAGAAGGACAAGCTTCCGTCCTTGACACTGGAGCCCACGGAGGACATCCTTGCTTGGATGGGAGGCGTCAAGCAGAAAGGCCAGTACTTGGTGGGCTTCGCCTTGGAGACCGACAACGAGCGCCGCAACGCCGAGGAGAAGATCGATCGCAAGAACCTCGACCTCATTGTGCTGAACTCCTTGAAGGACGCCGGTGCAGGCTTCGGCCACGACACCAATAAAGTGACCCTGATCGACCGTGGCAAGAAGTCCACGGAACTGCCGTTGATGTCAAAGACCGAAGTGGCCCGTGCCATCCTTGACCGGATCGAGATAAGTTTGCCCCATGCGAAGTAAATTCCTTGCAATACCGCTCATTTTGGCCTTCACCGCCGCACAGGCGCAGGAGTTCAATTGCAAGGTGTCAGTGATCGCGCCGCAGATCCAGAGTACGCCCAAGCGCGTGTTCCAGAGCATGGAGACCAGCATCACCCAGTTGATGAACACGCGCCGCTGGACCGCCTTGAATTTCAGCCCGCAGGAACGTATCGACTGCAACATGCTCCTCACCATCAACGAGCAGAGTTCCGCGGACCGCTTCTCGGCCTCGCTGCAAGTGATCTACTCGCGGCCCGTTTACGGCTCCGATTACCTCAGCCCGGTGGTGGACATTCTGGACAACAACGTCCAGTTCACCTTTCTGGAGAACACGCAGATCGATTTCGCCCCCGAGCGCTTCACCAACAACCTTTCGTCCGTCGTGGCCTTCTATGCCTACTTTCTCTTGGGCGTGGACGGTGACACCTATTCGCCCATGGGCGGCAGCGATTTTTATGCCCAGGCCCAGACCGTGGTGAGCAATGCACAGAACGCGAGCGAATCCGGATGGAAGGCTTTCGAGGACCAGAAAAACCGCTATTGGTTGGTGGACAACCAGCAACAGGGCGCGTTCAGGCCGCTGCGCCAGTTCCTCTACGACTACCATCGCAACGGCTTTGATGAGATGTCCACGGACGCGGCCAAGGGCCGTAAAGCCTGCGCTGCCGCTATCGAGACGCTGAAGTCGGTTCATCAGGCGAAGCCCAGCAGCTACAACCTGCAGGTGCTCTTCAATGGCAAGTACAACGAGCTGGTGGACCTTTTCAAAGGCTCCGACCCGCAGGAGCGCGCCAAGGTGTACAATACGCTGCAGATCATCGACCCCGGGCACATCAACCAGTACATGGAGATGATGAAGGGCAGCCGGTAGGACAGACCGCGCATTGATCAACAGGCCCTGCTATTACCGTGTCCTTGTTGTGCCGATTTTCATTGCACCGGGATGTACTTCGCCCGTTGCACCTCGTCCACCTGGATCAGGTAGAGCGCCGCAGGCTGTTCGTCTAATTGCACCTCAGCCGTTCGTCCGTTCGTGCTATTGATCGGTCGTGCCAATACCAAGCGACCCTGGGCGTCATAGACCCGCAAGGCGTGCGGTCCATCGGAAAGGCCGGTGAGAACTATCGTGCCGGGTCGGGGTGAAAGCACTCGCAAACCAACATTCGTCACAGTCTCTTGAATCCCCGTTGCAGCGCATTCCTCTTGGTAGCTGCTGCCGATAAAGCGGGCCACTCCATTCACTTCTTGTCCTTCCGCGATCTGACCGCAACCGATATAGAGGGTATCTTGGTAGAAATCCATGGCGGATACAAAACCACCCGCTGATGCAGGCCCACCACCTAAACTGCACCACTGACTGCCATCCCATGAGGCCACGCCGGCCGCAGGAACGTGATCGGCGAAAAAGAAGGCACCTGCCACCAATAACAGGCCATCGCGTATGGTAAAGCCGTGAACGGTGGGTGGGTACTGGTCGGAATGGTCGTAGAGCTGTAGCCCACCATCAGATTGCCCCACTTGATGCCATTGAACGCCGTCCCAGCGCATAAGGCCCTGTCCCACATTCCCTGGGCCGAAATAAAAGCGCCCGCCCAAGTACAGGTCCCCTTGGTAAACAGCGAGAGAACCTCCTCCGTCCATGCCGCCCGTCATGCATTGGCAGACGGGCTGCCAGCTTGTCCCGTTAAAAGCCATAATATCATGTATGGTCTGGTCCGCACTGGTGAAATTGCCCGTGACCACCAACTGCCCCTGGTAGTTGATTGCGTCCAAGAACCAAGCGGAACCGTCCCCATTGAAGATCGGTAATGTACCTACGGGCTCCCAATGGCCTCCAACACGTTTGGCCAAGCCATTGCAAAATGCCCCATCGACAATATCGAAGATTCCCAAGGCATATAAATCCCCGTCAATGATCCGAAGCCGCGAAACAATTCCAGGTCCAAAAGTCCCATATGACTGCCAAGTGCCATCTACGTAACATGATATCCGTTCAAGAGGCTGGTCGTGGACCGTTTGGAAGCCCCCTCCCACGATTAAGGTGTCGTTGTACACAATAGCTGACCGTATTGTATTTCCGAAAAGCCCCAGTGTATCCCATTGTCCTCCATGATACCGATAAAGGGCATAGTATCCTACGCCGTCAACAATAAACGGCTGGTTTGAACCTGTATACAAGGCATCGTTGGCCGTGTCCGCATAGCAGATATAGGGATAAATCATAAAGGAAGGTACCCCGGCCGATTCCCAATGCTGGGCTAGGGCCGGGGCCAGCCATGCGGCCAGCCCCACTGCCCAAACGCCACGCCATGCTTGGCGGAAACCGCTCATTGCACAGGGATGTATTTCGTCGTGCGTGTACCATCAACCTGGATGATATACATGGCATTGCTGCGTTCACCAAGTTCCACCGTACCCGTGCGGCCAGTGGTGCTGCGTACGGAACGATCCAGCAGCAGGCGGCCTAGTGCGTCAAAGATGCGCAAAGTGTGAGGGCCATCAGCAAGACCCGCGATGATGATATTACCTGATGCTTGGGAAATGAGCTGAAGACCCTCATTGGCGAAGCTTGAAACGGGTTCGATGCCAATGGAGAGCTCATTGCAGAATTGGGCAATGAATCCGTCAGAGAATTCATTGCTGAGGCCGTTCCCATTGAATACATCATTAAACCATGCCGTGCTCTGCTGATTATCCAAAGGGAAGTAGGAGTTGACCAGCTGATTGTGCTTTTCGGTGTATCCGGTTGCGTAGAGCGATCCATTGAGGTCGTTGAGCGACATGATGTTCTCCGGGATATGCTCGTTTATCACCCCTCCGGTTTTGCCACCAAAGAGCGTGCTCCATACGCGGTCCTGTTGTTCGTCGAACTGGGTGATGAAACCGTCGATCCCGTCGGGAAGATAATTGGGCTGATAGTAGTAGCCCGCACGAGGTACGGCCTCAAAAAACGGGTCGTTCGTATAGCCCCCCACCGTCATGGACCCATAAGCGTCAATGGATAGGCACCATGGAAAGTGGTAATGACCTGAACCGAGATAGCTGATCCACAATGGTGTGAAGTGACCTTCTCCGCTGAACCGGGTTATGAACCCATTCTTTTCCGTTGAGGAGGGTGTGTCATCATACCAATGATCAGGATTAAAGACCAAGTCGTCCAAGCCCTGCGTGGTACCCACCATCATGGCCTCGTTGTCCTTATTTGTGGCCAAACCTTTAGGTCCCAAGACTTCTTCCCCGTCACCGCCAAGGTAGGTGGCCCATACCGGAGTGCCGCCAATGGTGAAGGCGGCGATCATGCAGTCTTGGCCGCCTTGATAGGTTTGATGGTAACAATCCTGTGGTTCGATAGGGGGGATATCCGAGGAAAGGGTATTGCCAGCCAAGTAGATCCATTCCGAGCAGGTCTTGACCAACACGCCATCCTCGTTATCCGATCCGCCGTAATACGTGCGCCAAGATAGTTGGTCATTAATATCAAACAGCGCCAAAAAACCATCCGAACTTCCACCTGCGTACGGTAGGACCGTCGCCCCGGCCAAAGGTTCCGGAGGGACTGGAAGGATGTTCGGCGAATGACCTGAAACGATGATCCTATTATGGGTCAATACATCCATGCCTTCGATCTCCACGTCATGGTCCCCGAAATAGGTGGACCACAATATTTGGCCGAACTCATCGAACTTGGCAATGAACCCCTTATCGGAGAGGTTGCCTGTGCCCGGTTCAGAATATGCTCCAGCCTCCGGTTGAATCAGAAGGTTCGGGGCTTTCGAGGTTCCTGCCAAATAAATGGCGCGATATGGTACCTCTTTCACTGCTACTACTTCACCGGTGGTCGGATGCGTGAAATTATCCACTGAGACCAACCCTCCGAAATAATTGGTCCATTGGAGCTCATTGCCTTCATTGAACTTCGTGAGCGTAGCCACTGCGGTAGCTCCTATGATGTTGATCGCACCGGGCAAATTCGGGAAGCTGGCAAAAGTAGAGTAGGTGCGTCCACCAACATAATAACCGCCGGCCAAGTCGGCCTTGGCGTCCTTGGTGTAGTCCCGTTCGTCTCCACCGTAATAGGTGCTCCAGCAGATACCCTCCTCGCTGTAGGAGGGAGTGCCGCCCATGGCCGCTGGGCCAATGAGGAAGACCAAGGGCTTGCCATGGTCGAACTGGTCGAAGTTGAAGCGCACGGTGGCTTGTCCGTTGTTCACTTCATAGTCCGCCGTCCAGTTCACCGGGGTAATGTCGTTGTTGGACTCCACTTGGTAGGCGACGGCCTCAGGCAACACCACCCATTTGCCATCCAAGAGGATCTTCAGGTTGCCGTAAATGTCAACGTCCAACTGGTCCTGGCCGGTCAGTTGCAATTCGATATCCTTGGGGTCCCCGCCGGGGTTCACCACGAAGGCGAGCTTCTGGCCCATCCTCCCGCTGTAGATTTGCATGTCGATCAGCGGGTACATCTCCGGATAGATCACACGTGCGTACGCATGTACGTTGGTGGCACCGTTCGGCGCGCATTGCGGGAAGTAGAAGTTGGCATAGCGCTGCTTCATTTCCCAGACAATGGGATCCGGATAGTTGGCTTCCGGACCCACGCAGGTAATATCGAGGCGACGCAAGGTATCCGCCATGGTGGTGGTATCAACAGAGGCCAACACCAAAGAGAAGCTCCCATCTTTGCGGAAATACGCACGGGGCAAGGACCCGGTCGTGTAGAAGGAGACATCCGGTACCGGATTCCCCTGTAAGTCGGTTATCTGGCCCTGGTTCGGCCAGATCCCGTAGCTCTCCTTTTGCATGTCACCGTACGGGTCCGGCGGGATGTAAGGACTCGGAGGCGGGGGGGGGTGAAGGCGCAGGCCAGGGTCGCGACCAATGCCATGGGTAACACGTGTTTCATGATGCAATGGGTTTTAGGGGTTGACCATAACGAATCTATGCCCTTTTCTAGGCGGCATCAGTAAAAAGTTTTCAACAGCTATTGGGATTGATGCCTGGCTTGTGTTTTCACCGATCACTTCCGAACACCGATCTTCACGCCGCCATGTTGCGCCGCCTTTCCATCCGTAATTACTTGCTGATCGAGCAATTGGAACTCGACCTTGGCGCTGGCCTCACCGTGATCACCGGCGAGACCGGCAGCGGTAAAAGCATCGTGATCGGTGCCTTGGGTCTGGCCATGGGCGACAGGGCGGAGGGCAACCTGCCGCGCGATCCGGCCAAGCGCTGCGTGATCGAGCTGGAAGTGGACGCGGAGTCCGGTGCCACCTTCGTGGAAGCATGGTGCCACAGTAACAATGTGCCACAGGAAACGCCGATGATCCTGCGGCGGCAATTGGAGCCGGGCGGCCGCTCACGTGCTTTCGTGAATGATACGCCGGTGCGCTTGGAACAGCTGCGCGAATTAGGCGAAGGCTTGGTGCATATCCACAGCCAGCACCACACGCTGCTACTGAATACCCCGGCGTTCCAACTGGGGCTGTTAGACCATTTCATCGGCCACGGCCCGGCGGTGAAGACGTACGCTGAACGCTACCATTCTTGGAGAAAAGCCAAGGAAGCGCTGGACGCAGCCCGCGAACAAGAAGCACAGGCGCAAAGCGAACGCGACTACCTCCAGTTCCAGTTCGAGGAACTTGATGCTGCGCGCTTGGTCGCAGGGGAACAGCCGGAGCTGGAACAAGCCTTGGCCCGCGCCGACCATGCCGAGGAATTAGTGACGGCACTGCGAGGCATGGAGGAAGGCGTCAGCGGCGATCGTGCCATTGCGGCACAGTTGTCCGCCATCAAGCAGAACGCAGCCAAAGCCGGACGGTTGGATCCTGCCGTGAATGCACTGGTGGAGCGGTTGCAAAGTGCATCCATCGAACTGAAGGACATCGCCGAGGAAGCGGGGCAATTAGCGGAACATATTTCGATCAACCCCAAGGAAGCGGACCGCCTGCGTGAGCGCTCGGACCTGCTTTCCCGCCTGCAGCACAAGCACCGCGTGGACGGTGTCGATGCCTTGATCGCCTTGCACGATGAACTGGGCGAGCGCATTTCCCGCATCGGCTCATTGGCCGAAAGCGTGAAGGAACTGGAACGGAACGTAAGTGCCTTGCAGTCCGAGGTGTTGAGGCTGGCGGAAGCCGTCAGTGCCAAGCGGACCAAGGCCACGGTGCCGTTGGCGGAGCAGGTCACGGCGATCTTGCAGGACCTCGGAATGCCTCATGCTGCATTCCGGTTCAAGCTGGAACGCACGGAACCCGGTGCGACCGGCATCGATAGCATCCGCGCCCTGTTCTCGGCCAATAAGGACCGTGCGCCCGAACCCTTGGACAAGGTGGCCAGCGGCGGCGAACTCGGCCGCGTCATGCTCGCCTTGATCAGCTTGGCAGCGGCCAGCAAGGAACTGCCCACGGTGATCTTCGACGAGATCGACACCGGCGTCAGCGGCGAGACGGCCAACCGTATCGGCGTATTACTGGCCCGCATGGCCCGTCAGCGCCAAGTGCTGGCCATCAGCCACCTGCCGCAGATCGCCAGCAAGGCCGATACTCACCTTTTGGTCACCAAGGACCACGAGGCTGAGCAGGTGCAGAGCGATATCCGTCCGCTGGACGCGAAGGAGCGTGTGGAGGCCCTGGCCCGGATGCTCAGTGGCAAGAAGACCACCAAAGCCGCGATAGAGAACGCCAAGGAGTTGCTGAAGGGGAAGGAGTGAGATGCCTGAAGGGTACAGGAGGTGAGGGAGGGAATGGTGGTAAGGGAGGTAAGGTTGTAAGGATGGTGTGGTCGCCTGAGGGCGACCGACCAGATGCCACGCGACTGGGGCCGAGCGGCCACGGCATTAGTCGGCCGACACTCAATTCGTTGTGTCCGTTGCGAACTTGGCTGCCGCAGGAATGCCGTTGCGGTGGAAAACCAAGGATGGATCCGGAGAGCCGTCTATCTTCGGGCCGTAAACCAACGCACATGGCCTACGGACTATTGAAAGGGAAGCGCGGCGTGATCAGCGGCGCCTTGAATGAGCAGAGCATCGCCTGGAAGGTGGCTGAACTGGCACACGCGGAAGGCGCGCGGATCGTGCTGACGAACGCGCCGGTGGCCATGCGCATGGGCGAGATCGACAAGCTGGCCGAGAGCACCGGCTCCCTCGTCATCGGGGCCGATGCCACGAAGGACGAGGATCTGGAAAAGCTCTTCACCGGGGCGAAGGAACACCTTGGCGGCCCTGTGGATTTCGTGCTCCACAGCATCGGCATGAGCCCCAATGTCCGCAAGGGAAGAACCTACGATGACATCAACTACGATTGGTACAAGCAGACGCTGGACATCAGCGCGATGAGCTTCCACCGCATGATCCAAGCAGCGGTGAAGGCCGATGCGTTGGCGGACGGCGGCTCCATCGTCGCACTTTCCTACATCGCCGCGCAACGCGTGATCCCTGGCTATGGCGACATGGCCGACGCCAAGGCGCTGCTGGAAAGCATCGGCCGCTCCTGGGGCTACCACTTGGGCATCTCCAAGAAGATCCGTGTGAACACCGTGAGCCAGAGCCCGAGCAAGACCACCGCAGGCAGCGGCATCAAAGGTTTTTCCAACCTGTTCGACTTCGCAGGGGCGATGAGCCCGCTGGGCAACGCGCCGACGGAGGACTGCGCGAACTACGTGGTCGCGTTGTTCAGTGACCTCACACGCTACGTGACCATGCAGAACCTCTTCCACGATGGCGGCTTCAGCAGTAGTGGCGCCACGCTCAGCGTGGTTGAGAACTTTACTGCGGAATAGGCGAAGGATGTGCCCTTGTGGAGCAATTGACGACATGGTCGTTGGCATATCCAATGGGGATGGTGCCTTCGTGTTACTTTGTTCCTCCATTGCACACACCACTATCCAGGAATGAACGGTCCCTTTCGAAGCATCCTGCCGGCTTTCCTTCTGCTTGCGGGGTTCTCCGCAGCTCATGCACAGGACGGAAAAGTCTTCGTGAAGGATGCAGAGAAGATGCGTGCCGCTGGCCAGTTGGATGATGCCTTGGAGCAGTACGGCTTTGCCGTCCGCGTGGATTCCAACTACGTGAAGGCCTTGCTGGGCCGGGCATCGCTGTACTTGGACATGGGCCGGATGGTGGATCGGATGGCCGACATGGAGCATGTGGCGCGCATCACTCCGGGCGATGCCGACAACCTCACCCTGACCGCGATGGCCTGCTTGGACGCCAAAGCCCCGGCCAAAGCATTGCACTATGCCGACGAGGCCTTGAACGTGAAGTCAAAGGCCATGGACGCCCTACAGACCAAGGTGCGGGCCTGCTTGGCCTTGAAGGATGTGACCAGTGCAATGGCCGCCGCCGATGCGGCTTTGTCGCTCAAGGGGACCACCGACACTTATTACCTGCACGCCCTTTCGCGCATGGCCTCAGGCGACTACACCACCGCCGACGTGGACCTGGACAAGGTGCTGGAATGGAACCACCTGTACGAAGCGGCCTATGTGGCCTCCGGCGAAACACAGTTGGCACTTTACCAAAGTTATCGCGGCGTTTCCATGCAGATGCGCGCCTTGGAGAAGGCCATCAACCAAGGCACTTTGGGTCTGCAATTGAACCCGTCCAGCACCGAACTGCTCATCATGCGCAGCAAGGCCTATTCCCTACAGAAGGAGTTCTCCAAGGCGATCGATGACGTGAGCAAGTGCGTGGCCTTGGGCCGCGAGGACAGTGTGGTCTATTACCAGCGCGCCCTCTATTACCACGGCTTCGGCCAAGAGCAGAACGCGGTGAACGACCTCAACAAACTGTTGCTGGCTTCCCCGGACAACGTGAGCTTTCTCCTTCTGCGCGCCGAATGCCGCGAGGCCAACCTGGATCTGGACGGTGCCGCGAAAGACCTCGGACTGGCCGAGAAGCAGATGAAGGGGGATCCCGCATACACAGCGGCCGATCTCAAAGGGATCACGGCCAGTAAGGAGCGGGTCCAGGCGCGGGTGTTCGAGATGAACCGCGAAGCAGACCCGCCGGCGATCACCGTGGTGGAGCCCTTGTTGAAGAACGATATGGTCCAAGTGAGCAGTGCCTTGAACAAGGTGAAGGTGGCGGGTCACATCCGCGACAAGAGCCTGATAAAAGCTATTGTGGTGCAAGGCACGCCTGCGGATTTTGACCCGGAGGAGAAGTCCCCGGAATTCCGCGCTACCGTGCCCTTGGCGGCGGATGCAAGGGAGATCGAAGTGATGGCCGAGGATGTCTACGGGAACCGGTCCACCACCACGTTGAAGGTGCAGCGTACCGAGGGCGATCCCCCCGCGCTCAGTGTTACACAGCCCGAAATGTCCGCGGACCGCGTTGCCGTGCTGCCCGCTGACAAGAACCAGATCTTCGTGGAAGGCCGGACAGTGGATCCCAGCGGTATCCGCTCCGTGATGGTGGACGGCATGTTCGCCAGTTTCATCCCCGATACCATCTCCACGGACTTCAGCATCAAGCTTGACATCACAGGCAAGAACCACTTCACCGTGAGGGCCGAGGACCGCTATGGGAACGTGACCGAGACGATGTACATGATCCAACATGCCGCACCCGTGGTGGTGGCCGCGAAACCGGCACCGGAGAAACCCGCAGCATCCCCCATGGGCACCGCCTGGATCGTCTACATCGAGAACGGCAACTATAAAAATCTGCCGGCCCTGCCCAATCTCGGGATGGACAAAATGCGCAAGGCTTTTTCCAAGTACCAGGCCCAACGCACCATCGTGAAGAAAAACTTATCCAAGACGGACCTCGAACGGTTCTTCAACATCGAACTGCGCGACCTCGTGCGCAGCGGACAGGTGAACACCCTGCTGGTCTGGTACGAGGGCCACGGTCGCAGCCAGGGAGGAAAGGCCTATTGGATCCCGGTGGACGGCAAGGGGGACGATATCTATTCGTTCTACAACTATGGCCCGCTCAAAGGGCTGATGGAGAATTACAGCGAAAGCATCAAGACCACCCTGGTGGTGAGCGATGCCGCCGGGAACGACCCCAGTTTCTATGAACTGACGCGGTAAACCGGTCCTCCCGTACATTGCACGGCCATGTTCCACCGCATGTACAGAAGTATTCTTTCGGCCTTGTTGCTTTTGTCCGTTTTACAGGGCCAGGCACAGCGGTACTTCTTCGAGAATGTCGCGGTCCGGGACGGCCTGCCCGCATCAAAAGTGTATGCGCTCCTGCAGGACAGCACGGGCCTGCTTTGGATCGGTACGGAGGCCGGGCTGGCCAGCTACGACGGAAATAAAGTGAAAGCCTTTGGCGCGGGCGAAGATCTGGCCCCGAGCGGCGCGCGGAGCATCTTCTTGGACAAGGACCTGCGCCTTTGGGTGGGACACTTGGGCGGCGGGATCAGCTTGCGCGAGGGGAACCGCTTCCGCAGCTTGCAATTGGAAGGCACCCCGCCGACAAAGGATATCACCGATATTGCCCAGGACGAAAAAGGGGCGATATGGGTGGCCACCTTCGGCGATGGAGCCTACCGCATCGGCGATGTGCCTGACAAAGGCCCTGTGAAAACCGATCAGTTCAATGAGGGGAAAGGGCTTAGTTCGCGCATCACCGGAATGACCCGCTTGAACGACGGCAAGCTCTTGTTCCTTGAAGCTTCGGGGGACATGAAGGTGTGGGATGCTGGAAAGATGGGTTTCACACCTTTCAAACCCAAAGGGCTGCCTTTGTTGATGGGCGTCACCACGGTCTTCCAGGACAGCAAGGACGGCCTATGGATAGGGACTCAAAGCGCGGGAGCCATCAACGTGGAGGCCAAGACCGGAAAGGTCACCACCTATGACATCGCCTCGGCGTTGCCCAGCAATTTCGTGCTCTGCTTCGGGGAGGACGAGCAGGGGCGGATCTGGGTGGGCACTTGGGACAACGGTTTGGCGCGCATCGAAAAAAACGGCATCCGGCGGTTCAACACGGACGATGGCACACACAGCCAGCGGATGCGATGTATTGCCAGGGACCGCGAGGGCAACATGCTCATCGGTACCCATGATGCCGGCCTGGAGGTCTACAAAGGGGACCGGTTCCGGTCTTTCACCGAAGACGATCATCTGGTGGACAAGCAGGTCTGGGCCATGACCGAGACCAGGGACGGGCATCTTTGGTTCGGGACGAACGGCGGCATCACCATCCTGATCCCCGAACCGAACGGTGCAGGCACCATCCGTCACCTCACCATGCAGGGCGGCCAGCTTACCACGAACCACGTGCGTGCATTGGAGCAGGACCAGCAAGGGCATATCTGGATAGGCACCGAGGATGGTGGACTTTTTGACTTTGATCCGGCCACCTTCCGACCCAGTAATAAGTTGGACGTGGTTGGCAGTATCGCTGAAAATAAGGTGACCGGCTTGGCTGTAGGCGGCAAGGGTGAGCTGTGGGTGGGCACCATCAACGGGCTCGTGCATTCGATGGATGGGACGATACCCACGGTGCTGCACATTGCCGACGGTCTACCGAGCGAGCATGTCAGCGCACTTTATCGGGATGCAAAAGGCGTGCTGTGGGTCGGGACCTCCGGTGGAGGTGTCGCCCGGGTGCAGAATGGTAAGGTCCAGCGCTTGGACCTGGGGTTCACCTATAGCCCCACGAGTTTCACTGAGGATGGTCAGGGGAGGTTGTGGGTCGGTACCGAGGGGCGCGGCATTCTGGTGTTGAAGGACGGCAGGCAGGTGGCCAGCTATGGGACCGACCACGGGTTGATCAGCAATTCCATCCGGTCGCTCGTCACCGATGCGGCGGATCACGTCTGGATCGGGACCAACCGCGGCCTCAACGAATGGGATCCGGGCAAGGACCATTTCACCCGGTATTCCGCGCGGAGCGGGTTCACCGGGATCGAGGCCAAGCCCAACAGCGTGCTGCGCACGGCCAATGGCGACCTGTGGTTCGGTACGGCCAACGGAGCTATTTGCGTAGGGCCGGCCCAAGGACTGAACAAAGTGGTGCCGCCCACCGTGGCCATCCGCGGGCTGAAGGTGAACCTGGAGGACAGGCCTGCGGCCGCAGGCATTGAACTGGACCATACCGAAAGCAATATCCGCATCGAATACGGCAGCGTCAGCCTCAGTGATCCCGAGGCCGTGCGCTACCAATACTTCTTAGAGGGGCTGGACAACACTTGGCAGCCGCTTACCGAGGAGACCGACGTGCATTATCCATCACTTCCTGCAGGGCACTATGTCTTCCAAGTGAAGGCCGTTGGCCGGTCGGGCCTCTTCAGCCCAAAGCCGGCGGAGTTCACGTTCACGATCCTTCCACCGTGGTACCGGAGCTGGCTGTTCTATATCATCGTCGCCATCGTGGTGATCGGTGGTACGATCAGTTATGTGAAAGTGCGGGAGCGCCAGTTGAAAATGCGCAACCAGATCCTGGAGCACCGCGTGGAGGAACGTACGGCGGAGGTGGTGGCCCAGAGCAAGGAGATCGATGGGCAGAAGGTGCGTATCGAGGAGCTGTTGCTGAACATCCTCCCGAAGGTGGTGAGCGATGAGCTGCGGGACACGGGAAAGGCCACGGCACGCCGGTACAATGAGGTTACGGTCATGTTCACGGACATGAAGGGCTTCACCATGATGGCCGAAAAAATGACCCCGGAGGAACTGGTGGCCGAACTGGACGAGTGCTTCGTGCGCTTCGACCGCATCACCACACGCTACGGCATAGAGAAGATCAAGACCATCGGGGACAGCTACATGAGCGCTTGCGGCCTGCCTGCGCCCGTGGAACACCATGCTCTGAGGGCCGTGCTGGCTGCGATCGATGTGCGGGAAGAAATGGACCGCTGGCACGCGGAGCGGGAAGGAACGGGCAAGGATGCCTGGGTCCTGCGCATCGGCCTGCACTCCGGGCCGGTGGTGGCAGGCGTGGTGGGCAAGAGCAAGTTCGCCTACGACATCTGGGGCGACACCGTGAACACCGCCAGCCGCATGGAAAGCAGTGGTGCGCCGGGCGAGGTGAACGTCAGCGGCACCACGTATGAACTGGTGAAGGAATACTTCATCTGTGAGCACCGCGGCCAGGTGGACGCGAAGAACAAGGGCAAGATCGACATGTACTTCGTGCGCAGGATCAAACCCGAGTTCAGCAGCGACAAACAGGGCCTCGTGCCCAACGAGCGCTTCCTTGAGGAAGTGGGCTTGGGCGTGGAGGTGGAGGAAGCGGGATAAGCTGCACTCGCGACCGAGCCTTCGGTAGCGGGGCTCGCGAGCACCAGCCTGAGTTCAACCAACCAAAGGGCAAGTGTAGAGCCGGCTGTGCCGAGTGCCTGTTTATCCCGGCCTCTTGCCATCGATGAATTTCCCTGCCATCCATTGATCGTCTCCCCTTTGCGATACAGGATGCACAACCTCGAGCCTCTGCCCGAACAGAGCAAAAAACAACAGAGGCCACGTCATTGGACGTGGCCTCTGTGGCAGAAACGAGCGTTTGCTTTAGCGTTTCACCACCCGGTGGGTGACCACCTTGTCCGCGCCTTGGACACGCAGCAGGTATACGCCTTTGTCGAAGTCGGTGAGATCGAGCGGAATGCGCACGGTGCCCGATGCGTTCGGTACGCTCTCTTTCCAAACGGACTGACCGGCGGCGTTGAGCAGATCCAGCTGTAGGCTCTGAGTCTTCTGAAGGTCCATGGTGATCACCGTGGCCTTGTTGGTGGGGTTGGGCACCACGCTCACACTGCCATCGCCCATGTCGCCGGCGATCACACCGGTGGAGAGGTCACCATAGATCGTTCCGGTCTCGTCCGCTCCTCCCAAAGCGAGGTAATAATCAGCATTGTTCAAGCCGGTCCATGTGTTGTTCACCAAGCTGAATTCCGCAGTACCGGTCACCGGGATGGTCACCACCGTGTATTCCTGGCCGGCCACCCAGTCGGAGGGGATCCATTGCATCGGGGTCATTCCAAAGCCCACGAAGATCTGGTAACGGTCGCCGCCAGCGTCCTGTTCACCGCCGCTGCGGCTGATAGGGAGGTAGGTGCTCGCAGGAGCTTCCTGCTGGATCGCGCCCAGATGGGCCTCGGATCCGGCATCCCATTTCACCGTGAACACCAAGCTGCTGACCATGCCGTCGAAGTTCGCGCTGGGCCGCAGTTTCACCTCCAACTGCCCGTCGTTGTTGGGCACCATGGTGATGTCCACGTTCGAGGCTTGAAGGGATGTGGCCGTTAAAAGCACGCCGAAGAGCGAAAGCGGCTTGAGGAAGGAGTGAAGGTTCATGGTAATGAGGATGTTAAGCAAAAGTAGTCCGAACTGCCGGTCCTATGCAACCCCTCTGCATATTGTTCTCCACGATCGACGGCGGAGCTACCACGCCGGACGAACGGGATGGCCCAATATCGTGCGCAGCTCGGCGATCATCAGCGCGGTGGCGCCCCAGACCACCTCGCCATGGATATCCCAGTAAGCCGCCGTACGCACTGCCCCGTCAATACCCATGCGGAAAGGCTTGCGGTGCAGTATGTCGTCGCGCATAAGTTCCTCCAATGGCACGGCCAGCAGCTCTGCAACTTCGCGCGGATCAGGGCGCAACGCGCCGAGGTCCGCGCACCAAGCCACCACGGGTGTCACCAAGGTCCTGCTCGGTGGGATGTGGATGCGGCTGAGCTCACCGATCACCTCAAAGCTGGCCGTGCCCGCTCCGGTCTCTTCCTGAAATTCGCGCAAGGCCGTGGCATGCAGGGAAATATCGTCCGGCTCGCGCTTTCCGCCCGGAAAACCGATCTGTCCGCTGTGTACGCCCTTGTACACCGGGCGGCGCATGAGCAAGGTGTGGTCGACGCCTTGCACCGGGTGGATCAGCACCAGGACCGCGCTTTCACGCGGCGGCGGGGAGAGCGTCAAAGCGGCCTCGATGGAGGGCCTCGGATAGCCGCTCAGGTCCGCGAAGGCAGCATGGCCCGGCAAGGGTCCGCGCAGTGCGTTTCGGAGGTCGGAAGGGGTGAGCGGCACGGCGGTTTACTTGTTCTCGATGGCATCGGCCAATTCCTGCGCTTCCTTGCGGTAGGTCTGCGGCTTGGAGGCGATCCAGAGGGCCTGCTTGGCCGCCCGTGCGGTGTCGCCTTCACAGAGCCAGCACAGGGCGTTGTACCATTCCACCTGGTCGCTGAAACTGCGGTCCTTGTAATTCTCCATGAAGTCCAAGTGCATCTCCGCCTTGTACGGATGCCCAGCAGCCAATTGCGCGCTGGCCATGTACATGCGTGCGGTCATGTTGTAAGCGTCCCGGTCCAGCACGTGCTGCAGACCGGTGATGGCTTTTTCATAGTCCTCGTCCGCGTAAAAGGCCATCGCATCAACAAGGTCAGCATTGAGCGAATTTCGCGATCGATCGCTCACATGGTCAGGATAGGGCGTGAAAAAGCGATCGCAGAGGGATGCCGGATCGTTCGGCGTGCAGGAGAAGGCGATCAAGGCAAGGGCAAAAGGGGCGAGCGGACGCATGGGTGCAAGTTAATCCGGTGCTACTGGTTTGCGTTAATCTTCACGATGCACTTTCGCGATTCCGGGTCTGGCCCGGAATGACATTTGTTGTTGGGCCGGGTGCTCGAATATTCGCGCCGCGCGCGAATATTCGAGCACCCGGCCCTTACATGGTTGTCACCCCGGCCCCCGAGCCGGGGTCGCGAAAAAGACGCAGAGGTTGACTCTGTATCTTCTTCTGGACACCGGTGCCGGTACTACAGCTTCTTGAAATTCCGGCCATTGGCGGAGACGCCATGGAACGACCGTGCGTTCAGCAGGATGAAGCCCGCGCGCCCGATGATCTGGTCCGCTGGGACGAAGCCCCAGTAGCGGGAATCCGAGCTGTTGTCGCGGCTGTCACCCAGCACGAAGTAGTAGTTCTGCCGGACCGTGTAGCGCTCTGCTGTCTTGCCATTGATCAACAGTTCCCTGTCGGAGACCTCCATCACGTTGCGCTCGTACCGGCTGATGAGCCGGTCATAAATGGGCAGGGTGAAGGAGGTGACGGCGACGGTGTCACCAGCGGCGGGCACGCGCAAGGGGCCGTATCTGTCATTGTTCCAGCGGAAATTCGGGCCGAAAGGGAAAAGGTGGCCGGGAGAGCCGCTAGCAGGGCCGCGACGCTCCACGCTCACCACATCGGGGCGTGCCCGCAGTTGGTCGGCCAGGTCTGAGTTCAAAGGAAGTTCGATCACCGTATGGCCCGGAAGGACAAAATCCGCAGGAAGGCCGATCTGTGCCAGCAGTTCCGTGGCGTTGGTCCCGCTTTTCAGCCGCACCGCCCAGCGTGCCGTCTGGTGTGCATAGGGCGGCACGGAAATGCCATTGACGAAGACTTCGCCAGCACGCAGTTCCACCAGGTCTCCCGGCGCGCCGACGATCCGCTTCACCAGCAGCTCGCGTTGACCTTTCGGCCGGTCGTCCTGCACGGGATCGCGGAACACGATGATGTCGCCGCGATGCAGCCCGGTCCATACCGGCCAGCGCTCCACGCCTATGAGGTCGCCCGGCATCAGCGTGGCGAACATGCTGGTGCTGCGCACGGTCACCCAGCGCAGCACAAAGAGGTGCGTCCCCAGCAAAAGGCCGATGGCGATGAGGAAGGCCTTTCCCCATTCCGGGACACGGCCCCATGCCGTCTTCAACCTCATCTTACCCGCGAGAACAGCCGCTTCCAGCGGATGCCCATGGGGAAGCCGCCCTTCTCCGGATCGGCGGTGAGCCACACCAGCACCGCCTTGCCCACCACGTGATCGTAAGGCACGAAGCCCCAGAAACGCGCGTCCTGCGAGCGGTGCCGGTTGTCGCCCATCATCCAGTAGTAGTCCTGCTGGAAGGTGTAGGTGTTGGTCTGCTGGCCGTTGATCCAGATCGCGCCGTCCTTCACCTCCAGCGTGTTGTGCTCATACACGGTGATGGCGCGCCTGTACAGCGGCAGGTTCATGTCCGTGAGCGTGATGGTGGCGCCGGCCTTGGGCACCCACAGCGGACCGAAGTTGTCTTCGCTCCAGTCGTAGCGCGGATCGTTCGGGAAGATCGGCCAGAAGTCCTTGGCGCCGTAGTAGCCTTTGGGCTTGTCCTCGCGCGCCATGCCGGTCACGTTGCCGAAGTTCTTCAGCGCCACCGCTTTCTGCTGCGTCAGCGGCATGTTCGCCGTGCTGTTGTCTTCCACCACGTCCGTCGTGGTGATATCATACTGGTCTTTCAGCACCTTCTTGTTGAAGCCGTCCTTGATCGTGAAGTTGTACTGGTACTGGCCCGTGGCGACCAATGGTTCCGGCTTTCCGTTGATGTGGACCAGGCCGTCGATCACCTGTACGGTATCACCGGAAACGCCCACGCAGCGCTTGATGTAGTTCTCCTGCTTGTCAACGGGGCGGATCAAGATGCCGCCCGTGGGAGTACTGCCCTGTCGGCCGTCGGGCATGGTGAACACGACGCGGTCCCGTTCCAGCAGGTTCTCGCGTCCGCACATCCGGGCGAGCTGGTAGTAGCTCATGTTCTGGTAATTCGCCACCACGGTGTCGCCCTCCGGAAAGTTGAAGACCACGGCATCACCGCGCTGGGGCGTGCCGAAGCCCGGCAGGCGCATGTAGGGCAGCTCGAACCAGTTGGTGAAGCTCGGCGTGTTCGTGGTGAGCGGCAGCGTGTGGTGCGTGAAGGGGAAGGTCACCGGCGTCATCGGCAGGCGCGGGCCGTAGCTCAGCTTGCTCACGAAGAGGTAATCGCCAACCAGCAAGGATTTCTCCATGGATTCCGTAGGGATTGTGAACGCCTCGAAGGTGAAGGTGCGGAAGGCCGTGGCCACGATCACCGCGAACAAAATGGCGTCGCCCCATTGCCCCAGCATGTTCCGCTTATGCGAGCCCATGGGGATCGGCCCCACCCACTTGTACTTTTCGTTGAACGCCAAGTTGGGCAGTTCCACCCATGGCACAACCACCATGATCATGTGCTCCTTCAAGGTCCGCTTGCCCAAAGCAATGCTGGTGTTCACGTTGTAGATGATCAGCATCAGCAGGTTCACGCCGGGGACCAGCAACAGGATCAGCCAATACCAAGGTTTCCCGAGGATCTTGTTCCACACGTACAGGTTGTAGAACGGCACCAGCCCTTGCCATGCAGGCCGTCCCGCCTTGGCGAAGATCTTCGGCAGGCAGATGAACAGGGCGGCGATGTAAAGCGCAAAAAAGAACCAAGCGGTCATGCGGTGGGATTCAGGATAGGGCGCAAGGTGCGCACAAGGCGAAGTTCTTCAGGACTAAAGTTTGCAAAGGTGGGGAAGGATGGACTCTCAAAATTGGACCGCCACGACGCCACGATGCCATGGCAACGCCACGAAAGGCCGGGGAAGTATTTAACCGCGGAGGATTTTAACTAAGATGAACAGATCAAATTCCGGCGTTGCGAAACCGTGGCGTCGTTGCGCCGTGGCGGTAAAAGAACATGATGCTAGAGTTGGCTGTCCAGCACATCGTTCATCGTGAACAGCCCCGTGCGGCCACGCAGCCATTCCGCCGCCACCACGGCGCCCGTAGCGAATCCCTGCCGCCCGAACGCTTCATGGGTGATCGTGATCTTATCCTCCGCACCGGCCCAGCTCACGGTATGCGTCCCCGGTACCTCGCCAATGCGCTCGCTGTGAATGGGCACCCGCTCATTCACCTCTCTTTCCTCCATCACCTCATTCTCCACCTTCTCCCAACCACTGTACCGTCCGCTCTTCAGATCAATATCCCGCGCCAAAGTGATGGCCGTTCCGCTGGGCGCATCGAGCTTGTGGACGTGGTGCGTCTCATCGATCCGCGCCGCATATCCGGGCTGACCATCCATCAGTCCCGTCAGGTACTTGTTCAGCTTAAAGAAGAGGTTCACGCCGATGCTGAAGTTGCTGGCCCATAGGAGGCTACCTTCTTTTTCTTGAACCAATGATCGGATCTCGCCAAGGTGGTCATACCAGCCCGTGGTGCCCACCACCACCGGCACCTTGTGCGCCAAGCAAAGCCGCATGTTGTCCATCGCCGTGGCCGGACTGCTGAACTCGATGGCCACGTCCGCACCGGTGGGTGGCGTGCCCGCGTTGGCATGGTCCACGCGCAGCACCACCTGATGGCCCCGCGCCACCGCCACTTGATCGATGACCTTTCCCATTTTTCCGTATCCGTAGAGGGCGATCTTCATGCCGGTTCGTCTGGTCTTGGTGATCTCTATAGCCTCACGCTCAAGCTGATCCCCACCGCCCCCTGCGCCGCCATGTTCAAGGATGGCCCGGCCCGCACGGTAAGGTCTTCGCTCACGTCGAAGCGCACGAAGTAGCCATCCACCGAGGCGTCCACGATGTTCAGCATATAGACGAGGCCGATGGCCACATAGCTGTAGTCCCGCCAACGTCTATAGGTGTCCGCCACGCCGCGAAGCTGGTCGCCGCTGTATTGCCCGCTGAACTCGTCCGTACGACCGTTCACCACGTCCAAGTAGGCCGTTTTGTAGCGCTGGTATTGGCGGTTGTGGTCCTGGATGAACCAGTAGGAAACGCCCAGCCCGCCGAGCACGATGGGCACTTTCCAGTATTTGCGGTTGTACACCTGGCCCGCGCCGGGCAGGATGGCGGAATAGATCGCCGCCCGCCGAGGTTGATGCCTTGCACGCCAGTCCAGGACCATAGTGGTGTCAGCGCGGCTTCCAGTGCTGTCCGCCGGAATGTTTTCCGTTTGTGCCAAGGCGGCAACGGATGTTCCGAGGAGCAGGAGGAATGGTGCGAGCGGGCGGAGCATGGGGGAACGGGACAAAGATCGCTTCCCGTGGTGATCAACGCGAGAAGCATGGATTATTGCCTCTATCTTGGCCATGATCGGGGCAAGGCGCAGGTTTTTCTGCCCTTGTTCAGTGCGGGAACAAACCGGATGAACCATGCATGGCAGCGGGACCTTCACCAGTGCGATCATCCGCGCGCCGCTGCTGCGGGCCGTGATCCCTTTCATCCTTGGGCTGGTGCTGGGGCTGTGGCTCCCGATCTCCTTCACTACCGGTTGGGCCGCAGTGTTGCTGGCGCTCGGCCTATGGGCGTTCTTGGCCTTCCGGAAGCAGCAATACGGTAGCCGCTGGGCTTCGGGCGTGGCCTTGTTCGTTCTGCTGTTGGCGTTCGGTGGCCTGTGGCAGCGCCTGCATTCCGCAGAGAGCCGGGAGGACCATGTGGGCCGTTTGGCCGCCAACGCTTCCGGCTGGAAGGTGGAAGTAACGGAGGTAGCCTCGGCCAAGGAGCGCACGGTCCGGGTTTGGGCAGAGGTCCGTGCTGCCTTTGTTGATGGCAAAGCTGTCCCCGCAAGCGGCCGGATGCTGGTCACGCTTCTTCGGGACAGCACCCGTGAAACCCCGAAGAACGGCGACCGCCTGCTGCTGGCCTCACGCGCCACCGCGATCGAGCGGGTCCCCAACCCCGGCGGCTTCGATGTGCGCCAATGGGCGGCCGGCCATGGTGCGGGGCATGAGTGTTTCGCGCCGGATGACCGCTGGTCCGTGCTGGGTTCCCGCCCCGGCGGCTTGGGCTTTTTTGAGAAAGCGCGGGGCCGCATCTCCGGCTGGCTGCTCCGGTCGGGCCTTCCGGACCGGGAACGTGCCTTGGTGAAGGCGATCCTGTTGGGCATGCGGGATGAGCTGGAACCCGAGCAGAACCAAGCCTTCGTGCGAAGCGGCACCATCCACGTGCTGGCGGTGAGCGGCACCCACGTGGGCATCATCTACATCGCCGTGCTGTGGGGCTTGCTTTTCTTGGGAAAGGACCAGCGTGGACGGCTCATCCGCGGTTGTGCCGCTTTGGTCGCGCTGTGGTTGTATGCGGGCATCACGGGTTTCTCCCCGTCGGTGCTGCGGGCCACGGTGATGTTCTCCCTCTTCACCTTGGCCGAGATGTCGCGCGCGCGTTCGGAATCGCTGAACAGCTTGGCCTGCGCGGCGATCGTGCTGTTGCTGTGGGACCCTTCGATGTTGTTGCAGCTCGGCTTCCAGCTGTCCTTTCTCGCCGTGCTGGGCATCGCGGTCTTCTACCGGCCCATCCATCTGGTGTGGGCACCGCCGAACGCCGTGGCGAGCTTCTTCTGGTCGCTCATCGTGGTGAGCCTTTCCGCGCAGGCCTTCACCATTCCGCTTTGCCTCTATGTGTTCCATGCGTTCCCGGTGTGGTTCCTGCCGGCGAACATGGCCATCGTGGGGCTGGTGGGAGCGGGCGTGTACGGCGGCATCGCGCTGCTGGCACTTCATGCCGTGCCGGTGATCGGACCTTTCATCGCCACGTTGATGAAATGGCTGCTGCTGTTGCTGGGTTGGCTCTCCGGCTTTTTCGCGGGATTGCCCGGTGCGTACCCCGCCGTCCGCATCGGCTTTTGGGGAATGGTGGGCCTGTACCTGTTGCTGGTCTTCGTGGCCGCGTGGATGCTGCAACACAGTAAGTGGGCACGCTCCGCGACCTTGGCAACGGTCGCGGCCCTGCTGTTCAGTTGGGGATGGACCGCCCATCAGCGCAATGCGCAGCGGAGTTTTGCGGTGTACAATGACCGGGACGGGACCGTGGCCGTGTTCGTGCAAGGCCGCACCCTGCACGTCTTCGCCGATGGGGCCACCACGTGGACGGAACGCAGTATCCAGGACCAGGTGCGGAGGGCCGGGATCGAGCAAGAGGTGCGGGTGGACAGCCTGCCGCGATACGTGTCACAGGGTGGATCGCGCTACGATTTTCTTCCCGTGGAGCGGACAGTAGAAGAGCTGGATCGGACCGCCGCTCCGCGGACGGTCGTGATGCACGGCAAAGGCTGGCTGGATCTCGCAGTACTGCCGGATCACGGATCGACACTATGGGTGCTTAGCGCGGACATGTCCGGACGCCAGCGTTCGATGATGCGCCGCTGGGGCGAGAAGCAAGGCGCAGCGGTCTTCGATATCCGGCAGGCCGGAGCGTATGTTCGCCCCTGATGATCGTGGAAGGCACTCGTTGGAAACGCGTGGAGGAGGGCAGTCCGGAAACCCTTCCGGAAGGCAAGCTGATGCGCGTGAAGGTGGGCGGCAGATCGATCTGCATCGTGCGCAACGGCGGCAAACTGCACGCGTTGCTGGACCGATGCCCGCACCAGGGCAGCAGCTTCATCGGCGGCTGGTGCGAGGGCGGCGACCTCATCTGCCCGATGCACCGCATGGGCTTCAACATCGCCACGGGCCGAAGTCGCTCCGGTGGGATGGACAACGCCGAGGTCTTTCCGCTGGAAGAGCGTCCGGACGGGGTCTTCATCGGCTTCGCCTATACCACGGTGAAGATCTTCGGGGTGGAGTTGTGGTGAAAGGGGACGCCGAGGCGCGGAGGCGCAGAGAAATGCCAACATCTGAAAGGTGCTTGGTGTTTGGCGATTATTGAGGCTGCCAACTGCCAACTGCCAACTGCAACTGCCGCTGCCGCCTGCCCACTAGGACACGTCAGCTCTCTGCGCCTCCGCGCCTCAGCGTCCAAATGGAATGAGCCACCTCTATATCTCCCCCAATCGCAAGGTCTCTTTCAGCCGCACGCCTTTCTCGGTGCGCTCCACCACTGCGCATTCCGTCACCGGGTCGTGCTCGAAGTAGAGGATGGAGCCCTTGTCCGCCGCGGACTCCAGCAACGGTGCCTTCTCCTGCATGCTCAACAACGGGCGTGTGTCGTAGCTGATCACCCAGGGTACGGGGATGTGATTGGCGCTGGGGATCAGGTCGGCCATGTAGATCACCGTGCGGCCCTTGTAGGCAATGTGTGGGATCATCATGGCGTCCGTGTGGCCGTTCACCATCAGCACGTCGAAACCGGGGAAAAGCCCCTTGACGAACGGCGTGTCCGTGTCCTGCTTCCGTTCCGCGTCCACGAACTTTAGCTGGCCGCTTTCCTGGATCGGCAGGATGTTCTCTTGCAGGAAGCTTGCCTTTTCACGTGGGTTCGGCTTGGTAGCCCATTCCCAGTGGAACTTGTTGCTCCAATAGGTCGCATTCCTGAAGGCCGGCACCAGTTTATCGCCTTCGCGCCGGATGCTTCCCCCGCAATGGTCGAAGTGCAGGTGCGTGAGGAACACGTCGGTGATGTCGTCCGGTGTGAAGCCGTGCTTCTTCAGCGAGCCGACCAACGTGGCATCGCCATGGAGGTAGTAGTAGCTGAAGAATTTCGCGTCCTGCTTGTCGCCCATGCCGTTGTCGATCAGGATCAGGTGGCCGTCCGTTTCCACCAACAGGCAGCGCAAGGCCCAGGAACAGAGGTTGCGCTCGTCCGCCGGATGCCTCTTTTCCCAGAGCACCTTCGGTACCACGCCGAACATGGCGCCGCCGTCCAACTTGAAGAAACCGGTATCGATCGTGTAAAGCTTCATGCGTTATCCGCCAGGACATCGGGCCACAGCGGACTGCGAAGGTCGTGATCACCGATCATGTTTCCGGGGGAAATTGTCGAACGCATCCCGATCGAGGTGGTATCAGCAGGTGAGGATGCGTGGACAACGCCTGAGAGCAATAGCACGAACAATACAAAGGAAACGAGGTGGGGTCGGGCGGACATATGTTCAATTTTCGCGGATGTGGGCAAAGAAAGGGTCCAGAATACTGAACCTTCGGCTCCAGAGAGCTATGCCGCAAGTAATGTGCATTTTGACAAAGCACAAGGGGTCAAGGCCGTTTATTCCACAACCAGCCGCAAGAAATGGTTCCCTTTCGGAGTGGACACCCGTACAAAGTAGCATCCGGCGGCCATGCCCTGAAGGTCGATCATACCTGCCGTCCCGATCCTTCCTGTTGCCCGGCCCAGAGCGTCCAAAAGCTCCACGCGAGATCCATTGGCCCCAGTGATATGCACAGTCTCCCGGCCGGGGTTCGGCCAGAGTGTGATCGCCGCAGAGGCCGCGCGCTCCTCCACCGCGGTGGTGCAAAGCTGATGGGCGCCCGCATCCAAGGTGGCTTGCTGGCAACGGCCCTCGCTGTTCGCCGGATGCACATATTCTTCCCAGGCCACCAACGGATAACCGCTTGTGGAGTAGCCTGCGGGAATACCCATGTTCTGCGCCGGGGAAGGGGCAAATAGGCGGTAGTCATAGGTGCCAGCCGATTGGAAGTTCAGGTCGGCGATGTCCGGGGCGCGCAAATTACCGGCGGTGTCCGTCGCGTTCGGGAAGCCGGTGGCCATGATCGTCCCGCCTCCGGCCATGATGTTGGCATAGCCCTTGAAGGACACGGTGGCGGGCATACTGAAGAAACTGCCGACGTTCTTCTCGTTCACCATCGTGTTGTTGATCGCATAGATCGCATGTGGCCCCGGGTTGCTCAGGCTTTCCGCGCCGAAACCGACCAGGTTGCTGTTCTGCCCCATCGGGCCTTGTTGAATGAAGTTGCCGATCAGGTAGGCCTGACCGCCGTCGGGCAGGTCGATCTCGCGGCTGGCATCGCCGGTGGCCTCATTGCTCAAGCGGTTGTATTCAATGAAGTTCACGTGCGCACGGCTCTTCAACTCTTGCCCCACATGGGCGTGGTGGCTGTAGTTGTAGCGGAAGAACAGCGTGTCGGTGTAGTTGATGTACAGGTTGTGCGAGAACCCGTCGCCATAGCCGTTGTGGTCGAACTCGCAGTGCTCGATGGTGATGTTGCTGGGCACGGACGCCGGTGTTCCCGCAAGGATCCCGTTCTCATTGTCGCGGAACACGCAATGGCGCACGGTGAGGTTCTTGCCCTCCATGCGGATCCCAGCGCCGTTGTGGTCGGGCACGCTGCATTCGCCGAATTCGATCCATTCAACACGCGTGCGATCGCCTTGGATCACCCAGATCCCTTTGCCGCCCCAAGCTGTGCCGTTGCTCGCCAATTGGGCATGGCCGCCCGTTCCGCGCAGCAGCAGGTCGTTGGCGGTCCAATTGGTCACGTCGGAAGGATAGGTGCCGGCCTGGATGTTCACCGTGTCGCCATCGCCCACCAAGGCGGCCACTTGGCTCGGCGCGGTGTAGGTCTGTCCGGGGCCCACGGTCCACTGCGTCGCGCTGGCATCGCTGGAATACAACAGAAAGGCCCCTGCGCAGAGGAGGTAAAGTGATCTGTTCATCCACTCAAATATAGCGCTGTGGTTACGCCGTGTTCGTACGTGCACGTGACCGGCACTGACACCGCATCGTGGATACTTGCCCGGTTGAACATCGGTCGGCCTACTGTGCATTCGGCATTTTTGTACCACCATGAAACGCGTCCACTTCATCGCCATCGGCGGCAGCGCCATGCACAACCTCGCCATTGCCTTGCACCAGCAGCACTACGAGGTGAGCGGAAGCGATGATGAGATCTTCGAGCCGAGCCACAGCCGCCTGAGCAACTTGGGCCTCCTGCCCGAACGCATGGGCTGGCACCCTGAAGACATAACGACGGACCTGGACGCGGTGATCCTCGGCATGCACGCCCGCGCCGACAATCCCGAGCTGCAGCGGGCGCAGGAGCTGGGCATTCCCGTCTTCAGCTATCCCGCCTACTTCTACGAGCAGACCAAGGAGAAAACGCGTGTCGTGATCGGCGGCAGCCATGGAAAGACCACCATCACCTCCATGATCGTGCATGTCCTGCGCGCTGGTGGCACCGACTTCGATTACTTGGTGGGCGCGCAACTGGAGGGTTTCGACTGCATGGTGCGGTTAGGCGCGAAGAGCAAGGTGGCGGTGATCGAGGGTGATGAATACCTCGCGTCCACGCTGGAACCCGTGCCGAAATTCCACCTGTACAAGCCGGACATCGCGCTGGTGAGCGGGATCGCGTGGGACCACATCAACGTCTTCAAGACCTTCGAGAGCTATGTGGAGCAGTTCACCACCTTCATCAGCCTGATCGAGCCGGGCGGAAAGCTGATCTATTGCGCGGAGGACCCCGAGGTGAAGCGCTTGGCGGAGGAACGGAAGGGCCGGAAGGACGTGGCACAAGTCCCTTACGGTGTGCCGCCGCACGAGATCCGCGATGGAAGGACCATGCTGCTGACGGCGCAAGGTGAAGTACCGCTGAACATCTTCGGCAAGCACAACCTGATGAACCTCGAAGGTGCGCGCCATGTGTGCCATCAGTTAGGCATCGGCGACCATGAATTCTACAATGCCATCGCCTCTTTCACCGGCGCGGCGAAGCGGCTGGAAAAGCTGGCGGAGCATGGTGACAAAGTGGTATTCAAGGATTTCGCCCATTCGCCCAGCAAGCTGAAAGCCACGGTGGACGCCGTGCGTGAGCAGTTTCCCGGCCGGAAGCTGACGGCCTGCATGGAACTGCACACCTTCAGCAGCCTGAGCGAAAACTTCCTCGACCAGTACGCCGGATGCATGGACAGCGCGGACAAGGCGCTCGTGTTCTATGATCCGCACGCGGTGCAGTTGAAACGCCTTCCACCTGTGCCGACGGAGCGCATCCGCGCCGCCTTCGGCCGAAAGGACCTCCAGGTGCTCACCGACCCGATCGCCTTGATGGGCGCGGTGCGTGAAGGCATGTGGGAGGCCCCGGATTCATCGGGTGTGCTACTGATGATGAGCAGCGGCAACTTCGGCGGGCTGGACCTCCATGCGATGGCGGAGGCGTTCATTGCTTGATCGGAGAACAACTGACAACTATCGGGAGCGGAACCGCCGCAACAGCTTGTGATGCACGACCCCGAATACCATGGCGTTGAGCGCACCGGCCATGAACAGCCCGAAGAAGGAGATCACGGCATAGCTGCCTGCGTTATACATCGAGCCGACCTTCTCCCGTGCCAGCGCCTCCGGATGTCCTTGCGCAACGAAGCCTTGGATGAGCTTTTCGTTGTAAGTGCTGAACGCGGTGTTGTCCATGGTCTTGTAGTAGACCCAGATGAAGAGCGACAGCAGGAAGGCATAGAGCAACGCGGACTGGAAGCCGACACGCAGCAATTCCCCGAAGCCGCGTGACGGGTCGCGGTTCAACAGGACGTGACCGCTGAAGTACACCGCCAGCACGATCAGCAGCAGGTGTGCGGGAATGAACTTGAACGGCGCCACTTCCACGCCGGCAAAGAACAGGCCGGTCCGGAGCACCATCGCCAAGAGCGCCAGCAGTAGGGTGGTCTTGATGCCGGACATTGGGGTCGATTAGCTGATCAGCTGATGAGTTGATTAGCTGATGCAGGTATCGAAAGCGACCATCAGCTGATCAGCTGATCTCACACATCAGCTGATCCTATTGCTCTTAGCCATTCATCGAGACGAGGAACTCCTCGTTGCTCTTGGTGCCTTCCATGCGGCCTTTCACGAACTCCATGGCCTCCACCGGCGTCATGTCCGCCAAGTGCTTGCGCAGGATCCAGGTGCGTTGCAGCACGTCCTTGTGGTGCAGCAGATCGTCGCGGCGCGTGCCGCTGGCAAGGATGTCGATGGCCGGGAAGATGCGGCGGTTGCTGATCTTCCGGTCGAGCTGCAGTTCCATGTTACCCGTGCCTTTGAACTCCTCGAAGATCACTTCGTCCATCTTGCTGCCGGTCTCGGTGAGCGCGGTGGCGAGGATGGTCAGGGAGCCGCCGTTCTCGATCTTCCGCGCGGCACCGAAGAAGCGCTTGGGCTTTTGGAGCGCATTGGCGTCCACGCCGCCGGAGAGGATCTTACCGCTGGCAGGCTGAACGGTGTTGTAGGCGCGGGCCAAGCGGGTGATGGAGTCCAGCAGGATCACCACGTCGTGGCCGCATTCGGTGAGGCACTTGGCCTTCTCAAGTACCATGGTGGCCACGGCGACGTGTCGGGTGGCGGGCTCGTCGAAGGTGCTCGCGATCACTTCGCCGTTCACGCTGCGCTGCATATCGGTCACCTCCTCCGGGCGTTCGTCGATCAACAGCACGATGAGGTAGGCCTCCGGATGGTTGGCGGCGATGGCGTTGGCCACGTCCTTCAGCAAGATCGTCTTACCCGTCTTGGGCTGTGCGACGATCAGGCCGCGCTGGCCTTTGCCGATCGGGGCGAAGAGGTCCAATACGCGGGTGCTGAGGTTGCCGCCCTTGGTGGTGAGGTCGAACTTTTCGTCGGGGAAGAGCGGCGTGAGGAACTTGAAGGGAACGCGGTCGCGCGCCCACTCGGGGTCGCGGCCGTTGATGCTCTCGACCTTCACCAGCGGGAAGAACTTGTCCTGGTCGCGCGGCGGGCGCACGTAGCCGTGGACGGTGTCTCCCAACTTGAGGCCGGCCTGCTTGATCTGCTGCTGTGTCACATAGACATCGTCCGGTGAGGGCAGGTAGTTGTAGTCACTGCTGCGCAGGAAGCCGTAGCCCTCGGGCATGATCTCCAGTACGCCGTCCGTTTCGATGAACGCCTCAAAGCTGGCGGGTAGCTGCGGCTGCTGTTGCTGCTGATTGCGCTGCTGGTCGTTGCGGCGCTGCTGCTCGCGCTGTTGATCACGGTTCGGGTCGTTCCGTTGATCGTTCTGTTCGCGTGGTGGGCGTGGCTCATTGCGCTGCTCGTTCCGCTGCTGATCGCGGCCTTGCTGACCTTGCTGACCCTGCTCGCGTGGGTGGCGTTGATCGTCACGTCCTTCGCGTTGACCGCGGTTCTGGTCGTTCCCGCCTTCGTTCTGCGCGGACTGTTCAGTGGTCGCGGAAACTCCTGTGTTCTGTTCTTCGGGGGATCCTTGCTCGGGCTTGTTCTGCCGGTCGGCTTCGACGCGTGGTCTGCGTCCGCGACGCTGCTGGCGGTCACGGGGGTCAAAGCGGTCGTTGGTGTCATTGGGCCGCTCCTCCTGTCGACGGGGGCGTTCATCCGTCCCCTCGTCCTTTGCGGCTAACGGCTTGTGCGCTTCGCGTTTGTGCCGTTCCGGTGCATCCGGCTTGGCCGTGGCGCCGGACTGTTCGTCCTGATCATCCTCCTCGTCGTCTTCATCGTCATTTCCGTCCTCGTCGTCATCATCATCGTCATCCTCCTCATCGTCGTCCTCGTCATCCTCATCGTCGTCCTCCTTCGGTTCTGGATCCGGTTCCGGATCGGGGGCCTCGTCGTCGATGGCCAGTTGAGCGATGGCATCCGTATCCCGATTATCCAGAGCCGGGGAGGCTTCAAGGATCTTGGCGATGAGATCCTGCTTTTTCAGGGTCTCGAACTTTTTCAGCTTCAATTGCTTGGCGATCTCCTTCAGCTCGGTGAGCTTAAGGGCCTCAAGTGCGGCTTTCTCGTACATGGTACTCGGGTTCGATGGGGGAAGCGGCACGGTATGCCGCATATCGCCGTGAAGGCTTAGGGAAAGAAATTCGTTATCGAAGTGGGAAGGAGGGGGGCGGCGATACTGAGGGCCAACCCGCGATAGAGGATGCAATGATAACGGTGATCCCGCTGAAGTGCAATTTTTTTTGTCGGCCCCGGTTCCGCCGGGCTTGCGATCTTCGCGCACCGCCCCATTACCATGATCCAACGAAGACAGACCGTATTCCTGCTGCTGGCAGCACTTTGCGGAGCGCTCACCTTTTTGTTCCCTGTGGATTCCTTCCTGCGCGGCGACCAAGGGTTCGTTTTTCGCACCACGGGTTTTTTCATGGCCGATGGGACGCCGGTGGTCGATGCCGCCGTCAAGGTCCCGTTCGCCCCGGTGCTCGCCCTGATCTCGGTGCTGCTGGTGGCGATCGTATTCTTCTACAAGAACCGTCGGCGCCAATTGTTGCTCGCACGTACCGCCAACCTGTTGACCATGGCCGTGGTGGTCTTCCTCTTCATCACCGATAACTCCGTTCGTGCTTATCTGGCACAAGGTGGAAGGGTTGAAGGCACGTTCGGGGTTTCCGCCGGCCTGCCATTGCTCATGATCGTGTTCATCCTGCTTGCCGAGAGCGGTATCCGCAAGGACCAGGCGCTGGTGAAGAGCATGGATCGGCTTCGATAGTTGTCAGATTAGAGTTGTCAGTTGTCAGGGGGCAGTTGCAGGTCCGGTGCCACCATGGGCGTTTAGTGCAATTCAGTGTTTTCTCGCGGCCACGGACGGAGGGTGTCGCGGCAACGCCTGACAACGGACAACTGACAACTATTCCCCAGCACCTCTGGGTCCCAACTCTATCACCTCCAAGTCCTTCAGTTTAACCCCGTCAATGGTGAAACGCAGCGCCGTGCGCACCTTGTGCCAGCCGTGCCTGCCGGTAGCGCCTGGGTTCATGTAGAGCATGTTCAACGCGGCGTCGAACTTCACCATGCAGATGTGCGAATGGCCGCAGATGAAAAGTGTGGGCGGGTCCCGCTTCAGTTCGTCCCGCACGGCCGGGTCGTAGCGCGGGGGCCTTCCGCCGATGTGCGTCATCCAAACGCGCACGCCTTCGACCGTGAAGCGCTGGTCGGAAGGGAAATCCAGACGGGTTTTGGCATCGTCGATGTTGCCGTGGATCGCACGCAATGGCTTCCAGCGTTGCAGCTCATCGGTCACGGTTTTCCCGCCGATGTCACCCGCATGCCAGATCTCATCACACTCCTTGAAATGCTCTTGCAGGCGCGGATCCAACCAGCCATGGGTATCGCTAAGGAGTCCGATGCGCTTCATCCGGACAAAGATCGCCCTTGTTCCCGTCCTACTTTTGCGCCCCGCATTCCCATCTTCTCATCATCTGATCATCTGATCATCTGATCGACCGATCGACCGATCGCCCAAGCATGCCACGCTATTTCATGGAACTCGCCTATGACGGCACGCCCTACCGGGGCTGGCAGCGGCAACTGGCGGGCACGACCACCGTGCAGGAGGAAGTTGAAAGGGCGCTCCGCATGCGGCTGAGAAGGCCGAAGGTGACGGCCTTGGGCTGCGGCCGCACCGACACCGGTGTCCATGCCTCTTCCTACTTCATCCATTTCGATGCTCCGGAGCCGATCGAGAACACGGACGGATTCTACAACAGCATAAACGGTATGCTGCCGCCGAGCATCGCCGCCAAACGCCTGATCCCGGTCGCGGATGATGCCCACGCCCGTTTCAGCGCGCGGGAACGCGAGTACACCTACCTGATCCACCGGCGAAAGGATCCGTTCCTCCACGACAAGTCCTGTCTGCTCAGCGTGGAACTGGATGTCGCTGCCATGGATGCTGCCTGCCAAGTGTTGATCGGTACGCAGGATTTCAGCTGCTTCCAGCGCACCGGCAGCGACAACGGCACGTCCATTTGCGATGTGCGCCAAGCGAACTGGGTGGCCACGGAGGTCGGTTATCGCTTCACCATCACCGCGGACCGGTACCTGAGGAACATGGTGCGCGCGATCGTGGGCACCTGCATCCGCATCGGGAAGGGCCATTGGCCGGTGGAGTACATGGCCGAAGTGCTCGCCTCGCATGATCGCGGAAAGGCAGGCAAGAGCGCGCCGGCCTGCGGGCTCTACTTATCGCGCATCGAATATCCCTTCATCCAGCAACGAGAAGCATGAGCGGCACCAAGGGCAAGGCGTTCGATGTGGGGCTGTTCCGCCGGGTGATGCAGTTCGTACGGCCCTACCGCAGGCTGTTCTGGATCACGTTCGCGCTCACCATTTTCCTTTCGCTGGTAGCGGTGGTGCGCCCCGTGCTGATGGCCAAGATGGTGGACAACTACGCCGTCAAGGGTGACCTGAACGGCCTCTACATGATGATGGCGATCGTGGTGGGCCTGCTGGTCGTGGAAGGTATCGTCCAGTTCTACCAAGGCTATTGGACGAGCTGGCTGGGGCAGACCATCACCTTCGACCTGCGTCAGCAGCTCTTCACCAAGATCGTGGGCTTCCGCATGCGCTACTTCGACCGAACGCCCATCGGTACGCTCGTCACGCGCGTGATCAGCGACATCGGGACCATCGAGAGCATTTTCTCACAAGGCCTGCTCTCGATCATGGGCGACCTCCTGAAGCTGACCGTGGTGGTGGTCGTGATGTTCGTTTACAACTGGGAACTCGCGCTGTGGAGCATGGTGCCGATCCCGTTGCTGCTGTGGGCCACCAATATCTTCAAGAACGCCATCCAGAAGAGTTTCCAGGACGTGCGGACGCAAGTGGCGCGGCTCAACGCCTTCGTGCAGGAGCACATCCAAGGCATGGCCATCGTTCAGCTTTTCGGGCGCGAAAGGCAGGAGTACCGCAAGTTCACGGCCATCAACAAGGAACATCGGGGCGCGCATATCCGGTCCGTGTTCGCCTACTCGCTCTTCTTTCCGATCGTGGAAATCCTCAGTGCCGTTTCGCTGGCCTTCCTCATCTGGTGGGGCGTGGGCGACGTGCTGAAAGGCGTGGCCACCTTCGGGGAACTGATCGCCTACATCCAGTTCATCAACATGCTTTACCGCCCGATCCGCCAATTGGCCGACCGCTTCAACGTGTTGCAGATGGGCATGGTGGGCAGTGAGCGTGTTTTCGCCGTGCTGGATACCGAGGCCACCATGGACGAGAGTGGCACCCTGAGCACGGCCGAGGTCCAAGGCAACATCGCTTTCGTGGATCTCTGGTTCGCCTATATCGACGAGGAATACGTGCTGAAGAACATCTCCTTCACCGCGAAAGCCGGGCAGATGATCGCCTTGGTGGGCGCCACCGGAAGCGGCAAGAGCAGCATCGTGAACGTGCTGAGCCGCGCCTATGAATACCAGAAGGGCAAAGTGCTGCTGGACGGCGTGAACATCCGTGATTATCGCCTTGGGGAGCTGCGCAAGAGCGTCTCCGTGGTCCTACAGGATGTGTTCCTGTTCAGCGACACGGTACACAACAACATCACGCTGCACGACGACAAGATCTCGCGTGAGGAGGTGATCGCAGCCGCGAAGGCCGTGGGTGCGCACGACTTCATCATGCAATTGCCGCTGGGATATGATACCGATGTGCGGGAACGCGGCGCCATCCTCAGCGTGGGCCAACGCCAACTGCTCGCTTTTATGCGCGCCTTTGTGAACCAGCCCAAAGTGCTCGTGCTCGACGAGGCCACCAGCAGCGTGGACAGCATGAGCGAGCAGTTGATCCAACAGGCCACGGAGAAGATCACGCAAGGCAGGACCAGCATCGTGATCGCACACCGGTTAAGCACGATCCAGAAAGCGGACCGCATCCTCGTGATCGGTGAAGGCCGCATCATCGAGCAGGGCTCGCACCAGGAGCTGTTGGCTATGAACGGGGCGTACAGGAAGTTGTACGATCTACAGTTCGCGTGAAACGACCATGGCCGAACATTTTCGCCCCCGGTGCCTACCGGGGTCGCGCAAAGGCGAACGTCACCGCTACTCACGCCCAGCCATATCTCCGACACATGGCGGGCCTGCGGCGATCCAAAATGCAAAAGGCCCGGAGCGGTCCGGGCCTTCTGGTCTAAAGATGCTTTTCGCTGTCTCTTAGGCGACAGGCGTCAATTGCCCTTCCAGCTTGCTGGCTAATTGTGCCTTGGGCACCGCGCCTACGCTGCGGTCCACCACTTCGCCGTTCTTCAGGAAGAGGATGGTGGGGATGCTGCGGATGCCGTACTTGGTGGCGACGCCGGGGTTGTTGTCCACGTTGACCTTGCCGATCACGGCCTTGCCTTCGTATTCCTTGGAGAGTTCTTCAACCACGGGGCCGACCATACGGCAAGGGCCGCACCATTCCGCCCAGAAGTCCACCATCACCGGCTTGTCGCTCTTCAGCGCGAGTTCCTCAAAATTGCTGTCGGTCAGTTCAAGTGCCATGTTTTTGTGTTGCGTTGTGGGCGTTCGGTCGCCCGATTTGGTGTGTGATTTCTTTGGCAAGGGAGCGTTTGGTGCCGCTAAGTTCGGGATTACGTGCGGCTTGTCGAAAACCATACCGGACCGTTTTTGCCTGACACTTGGTCAGCTAAGCGACCATTTCAGGTCGACCAAGTTATCCAATCGGTCGGTAAGCTCATTGGTGATGGCCACCGTTCTGGCTTTGCTCGGCGCGTCCACCATGATGTTTTCCCCGCTATCGACCAAGGAGATCAGCACTTTGCAGGTCCCTTTGTTTTCGGCCAGTATGTCGGAAAGCTCCCGGCTCAATTCTTCGTTCACGCGGGCGGCGTCCATCTTCAGGATGAGCTTGGTGATGTATTTCTCACGCGCATCGCTCAAGAGGTCGATATTGGAGATCTTGAACTCCAACTGGCCCTCGTCGCGGCCCCAAGTGCGTTCCATGGCCCTGCCTTTCAGTAGCAGCAGCGTGCCGGCCTGCAGGTAGAGCTTGAATTTCATGTAATCCTCGCTGAAAAGCATGAAATCATGCTTGCCATAGTGATCTTCCATTGAGAAGCTTCCGAAGGGCTTCCCGCTCTTGGCGATGCGGTGCTCAGCCTTGGTGACGATGCCGGCCATGCACAGTTCACGGCCCGCCACGCTCTTCAGGTCCGCAAGCTGCGGCAATTGCGCATTGCACAGGTGCTTGATCTCGATCCGGTGGTCGTCCAGCGGATGGCCGCTGAGGTAGAAGCCGATCACCTCCTTCTCGTGGTGCAATTGTTCCAAGGCGCTCCATGGTTCCGCAGGCGGAAGCATCGGTTCGGGTATGGCGGCGCCTTCCTCGCTCATGTCGAACATGTTCACCTGCGAGCTGTCCGCACCGTCCTGATGCTGCTGGCCGTAGCGCACCAGCGTCTCGATGAAGGTCGGCTTGCCTTCGCCGGGGCTGAAGAAGAAATGCGCCCGGTGCATGCCGCCCAAGCCGTCGAACGCGCCTGCATAGGCCAGGCTCTCCAGCGATTTCCGGTTCGCGCTGCGCAGGTTCACGCGGCGCATCAGGTCATACACGCTCACGTAAGGGCCGCGCTCGCTTTGCCGTTCGCTCACGATGGCGTCCACGGCACCTTCGCCCACGCCCTTCACAGCACCCAGCCCGAAACGGATCTGGCCTTGCTTGTTCACGCTGAACTGGAAGCCGCTTTCGTTAACGTCCGGCCCCAGCACGGGGATGCCCATGCGGCGGCATTCCTCCATGAAGAAGGTCACCTTGTCGATGGCGCTCTGCGAATGCGTGAGCACCGAGGCCATGAATTCCGCCGGGTAGTTCGCCTTGAGCCAGGTGGTCTGGTAGGCGACGAAGGCGTAACAGGTGCTGTGGCTTTTGTTGAAGGCGTATTGCGCGAAGGCCTCCCAGTCGGTCCACACCTTGGCGCAGACTTTCGCGTCGAGGCCCTTGGTGGACGTGCCTTCGAGGAACTTCCCCTTCATCTTGTCCAGCGTGGCGCGGTCCTTCTTGCCCATGGCCTTCCGCAGCACGTCCGCGTCGCCCTTGGTGAAGCCCGCCAGCTTTTGGCTGAGCAACATAACCTGCTCTTGGTACACGGTGACGCCATAGGTTTCCTTCAGCAGTTCCTCCATCTCGGGGAGGTCGTAGACGATCTCCTCCTGCCCGTGCTTCCGCTTGATGAAGCTGGGGATGTATTCGATCGGCCCCGGCCGGTAGAGCGCGTTCATGGCGATGAGGTCGCCGAACTGGTCGGGCTTCAGCTCCCGCAGGTACTTCTGCATGCCGCCGCTCTCGAACTGGAAGGTGCCGTTGGTCTCGGCGCGCTGGTACAGGGCGAAGGTCTTTGGATCGTCCAGCGGGATGTCGTCGATGGCGATGTCGATGCCGTGGTTCGCCTTGATCATCCGCAGCGCATCGCGAAGGATGGTGAGCGTCTTCAGGCCGAGGAAGTCCATCTTGATCACGCCCGCATCCTCGATCACGCGCCCGTCGTACTGGGTGAGCAGGAGGGTGGATTCCTTGCTGATGCACACGGGGATGATGTCCGTGAGATCGCTCGGCGCGATGATGATCCCCGCCGCGTGGATGCCGGTGCCGCGCACGGAGCCTTCGAGCTTTTCGGCCTCGTTCAGCACGTCCGCCGTGGCTTCGCCGCTTTGCTGCACCTCGCGCAATTGCTTCACGTTGGCGATCTCGTCGCTGCTCAGGTTCTCCCTTTCCTTCAGGCTGCCGGGGCCCTCAAGCGGGGCATGCAAAAGGCGGCCGAGATTGATACCGGGCCTTTCGGGCACCAGCTTCGCCAAGCGGTCGGCCTCGTTCAGCGGCAGGTCCAGCACGCGCGCCACGTCGCGGATGCTGCTCTTGGCCGCGATGCTGCCGTAGGTGATGATCTGCGCCACCTGGTTCTTGCCGTACTTCTCCACCACGTAGTCGATCACGCGCTGGCGGCCTTCGTCGTCGAAGTCCGTGTCGATATCGGGCATGCTCTTGCGGTCCGGGTTAAGGAAGCGCTCGAACAGCAGGTCGTACTTGATCGGGTCGATGTTGGTGATGCCGATGCAGTAGGCCACCGCGCTGCCCGCCGCGCTGCCACGGCCGGGGCCGATCACCACCCCGATGTCGCGGCCGTGGTTGATGAAATCCTGCGTGATCAAAAAGTAGCCCGCAAAGCCCATCGTCTTGATGGTGAACAGCTCGAAGTCCAAGCGCTCCTTGATCTTCGGGTCCAACGAGTCGATCCCGCCAACAAGACCAGGCTCAATACCCTCACCTCCCTCACCTCCATTACCCCCGTTACCTCCCAAATACCTCCGGACAGCACCCTCATAGGTCATGTGCCGCAGGAACGCATCCTGGTCCGCAAAGCCCACCGGGATCTCAAAATTCGGAAGCAGAATATCCTTCTTCAACTTCAACGTCTCGATCTTATCGACGATCAAGTTGGTGTTGTCCAACGCCTGCGGAACGTCGCTGAAGCGCTCCAGCATCTGCGCCTTCGACTTGAAGTAGAACTCATCATTGCTGAAGGCGAAGCGCTTGCCCTTGGTGGTGCCGTTCTCCGCATCGGCGTCCGTGGCCTTGGGCGTGCTTTGCTTCTCGCCCGTGTTCAGGCAGAGCAGGATGTCGTGCGCGTTGGCATCCTGCTGATCCACGTAGTGGCTGTCGTTGCTGGCGATGATGGGCACATTGTACTTCACGGCCCACTTCAGCAGCACGGCGTTCACCTTGTCTTGGTCCTCAATACCATGGCGCTGCAGCTCGATGTAATAGTCGTCGCCGAAGAGGTCCAGCCACCACTTGAACTCTACTTCACCAGCGGCCTCGCCCTTGCGTAGGATGGTGCGCGGCACGCTCGCCGCCAAGCAGCAGGTGGTTGCGATCAACCCTTCGTGATGCTGCAGGACGAGTTCCTTGTCGATGCGCGGATACTTGCTGTAGTAGCCCTCGATGTATCCGAGTGAGCAAAGCTTGCTGAGGTTCATGTAGCCGATGGCGTTCTTCGCCAGCATCAGCTGGTGGTAGCGCTGGTCCTTGTCCTCCCGTGTGAAGGCTTTCTTGTGGCGGTCCTCCACCAAGTAGAACTCGCAGCCTACGATGGGCTTCACTTTTGGAGTGCCGTCCTCGTTCCTATGCTTCCCTGCCTCGGCCACGAACTTGAAGGCGCCGAACATGTTGCCATGGTCGGTGATGGCCACCGCCGGCTGCCTGTCCGCCGCCGCTTTCTTGAACAAGGCGCTGATGTTGCTGGCGCCGTCGAGAAGTGAGTATTGGGTGTGGACGTGGAGGTGGGAGAATTGCATTTCGGGACTTGGGGGCGAGGGCCACGAAGTTACCCGGAGCAGGTCGGAAAGGAGTGATCAGTTTTCCACAAGTGGATCGTTCGATCAACCTGGAACCGATCTGCTCAGTCGATCTCCCTCGCTCCAGCAAGCGCACGTCACAGCGGTTCTGACGGTCTTACGTCACAACGGTTCCGACGGTCGTACGTCACTGCGGGCCCCGACCCGCAGTCCCGGTCATCCTGAACCAACCATCCACCGCAACCCCGGTCGCCAACGATCCGCACTACACCAACGCGATCCGATGCCCTGCGAGTTCCTTGAACAGCATGGTCACTTATATGTTGAACTCCGTTCCGCGCTTTTGGTGGAATGGGGGTCAACGGTTTGCGGGCTTGTGTAGTAGCTGGATTAAAAGCGACTACTTGTCCCAGCGCTCCCGCAAGTCTTCACGGCCAACAAGAGTTGGCGTTCCAGCATGCTCAGCCGTGGCGACTTGTGGGTGGTGTACGATGCTTTCACGCATGCTCATCGGTGAAGTCTTCGGACTTCACACCGAGTCTTTAGTACGGCTCCAATTTAAGCAGACCCGGCTTTCCCGCAATGGCCGGTGCTGAACTGTAAACATAGTCTTCAGCCTGTTCCACATAACCTTCCACCACCGGGTTATCGTGCAAGTAGTTCAACTTCTGTATGATCACTTCCGCAGTGATCAACTGTATCGGCCGGTTGTCCTGGCGCCAAAGCTGGTAATGCGTGTTGTTGGGGTTGGCCGCGCCGGCCTTGGCAAAGATCGGTAGCATCCACGCTTTGCGGCTTTCTTGACCATTCTCGACAAGGGCCTTCAAGATCTGCGAGGACGTGAATTTCTTCAGGTCCCGAAGGATGTCCGGCAACGCATGGCCTCCCGCCGCCGCCGCGATCAAATGCACATGGTTGCTCATGATCACCCAAGCATAGAGCAGCAGTCCTTTCTTCTCCTGGCAATGCCTCAGGCTCTCCACAACAATGTCCTTGTATTCACGACGGGTGAACACGTCCACCCACTCTACGGTCGCGAAGGAGATGAAGTAGGTGCCTTCGGGGTCGTGGAATTTGTAGCTGCGGCTCATGCAGCTCCGAAGGTAGTTCCGTGTGGCAGTCTGAAGACTGCTGGAGGCTTCTGTGCCTGAGTCGACTCCGGAGAGCATACCCACAAGTCGCCCCGGCCTGTTTGGCTCAGGAGCTCACTTTATGGTTGGGCCGGGAAGACTTGCGGGAGCGTGAGGAAGTAGGTGCCTTCGGGGTCGTGGAATTTGTAGCTGCGGCTCATGCAGCTCCGAAGATAGTTCCATGTGGCAGTCTGAAGACTGCTGGAGGCTTCTGTGCCTGAGTCGACTCCGGAGAGCATACCCACAAGTCGCCCCGGCCTGTTTGGCTCAGGAGCTCACTTTATGGTTGGGCCGGGAAGACTTGCGGGAGCGTGAGGAGCGTGGGTTATCGGATCTTCATCCTGCACCTGACCATGGTTGAGCGTGCATCCGTGGTTGAAGCATTCGTTTGAAGTCGCGCCCAAGGGTACAAGACCCAATGGCCTTGGGCATTCGGTCCGGGTCCCCGTTTTTCCGGTAGCTTGCCAGCAAACCGCTAGACATCATGACGACCAAGAGAGCCACCCAGCGCAGGGGAAAGAGCAAGCACGGAAAGACCACGGCCAAGTCCAGCGATACGCGGGCCAAACGCAAGGCCGTGACCGAAAGGCGCATGGCCTTGGCCGCAGCGAAGGTTGCCGCCGATATCAAAGCCGCCGCAAAACCTCCCGTTGCCAAGAAGCCTAAGAAGAAGACCGCCGCGAAGGCCGCACCGAAGAAGGACTAGGCCGATCAGAGGCTCACGAAGCTCCGGCGCATGGGGCTGCGCTTGAACGTCCAGCTGACCTCCACGCTGAAGTAGCTGAAGGAATCCGGAAGGCCGGGATTGCCACGGCGGCTGGTGAACAGGCTTTCCTTGCCGTTGGTGCCCCAGCCGGTGGGGTCGCTGATGTAGCGCGCCATGTATTGCTGGGTGCTGTCCGTATACACCTGGCCGATCTCCGAATAGGTGGCGTAGCGGTCGCTCACCGCGTCCAGCATGTCGGTGAAGAACATGTAGTAGCTGAATTCCATGCCCACCGACATCTGTTTGGTCACCAAATAGCGCACCCCGAAACCGATCGGAACGCCCACGTGCCAAGGGCTGGGCGGCTTGCTCAATACACTGGCTTCCCGACCTCCGCCGCTCCCCTCGGTCACCCAACTGTACAGATCGGTCTCATAGGTACCGTCCTGACCGATCACGTTGGCATTCTCCTCGCCGCGCGGCCTGTCCCGGATCGTGCCGTCCTCCCATGCGTAGTACCGGTTGGAAAGGTCCGCTGAACCATTGAACAGATCAGCCTTCGGTCGGCCATAGAACAGCCCGATGCCGATGTAGGAATAGGCAAAGAATTTTTGCTGGTACAGGGCCTGAAAGGGTTCCCTGTACATGTTCAGGACCAAGTGTTGGCTGATGCCGAACAGGTCGTTCCGGAAGTTCAGACCCCGCCTGTAGTTGCGGAGCTCGGTGCCTGACTTGCCGCCAGTGGGAGAGGCTTCGTTATAGCCTATACGGTGCCAGCTCAGCGTGGTCTCCGTGGTCAACGCCCGGGTGATATAGCGCTTGGGGTTGTTGAGGTAGTCACGGAACGTGACCTTCATCCCGGGGCGTATGCCGTTCCATTGCACCGCGCCATCATAGTTGCCGAGGTCCCCGGAGAAATGGTCCGCGCCCATGGCGATCCCCACCTCCAAGTTGCGTTGTGCATGAACGCCCGTCGCGACCAAAATACAGGCGGAAAGGGTTGCGGGAAAGTACTTGTAGGTCATGGGAAACGGGCTTGGGTCTATCGAAGGTACGATGGAAAGACGCCTTCAGCCCCAGTGGGTTGCCTAAGAGCCTGTTCAAGTTCTCTTCGAACGCGGCCCCCCGGTCTCTTTTCCGCCCATGCTTCGCCGGAAGATCAACCCGTAGGCCCGCTACGCGATGATCTTCCGGCTTCGCCTGATCGAAAAATAGTCTCGCGGCCCATCGCCCAAGAGATCCTGAACTGGCTCTGGACCCGATCCGTATTTATCCACGTTCCCCGAAGATGGCCGTGCCGATGCGCACCATCGTGCTGCCCGCTGCCACGGCTTCCTCAACATCCCCGCTCATGCCCATGCTCAGCTCGGTGAAGAGCAACGCATTCACCGTCCCGCCCTTTATTAGTTCCTTCCGCAGAGCGGCCAAGCCCTCGAATTCACGCCGCACTTGACCGAGGTCCTCCGTGTTGGTGGCCATGCCCATCAAGCCCCGGAAACGCAGTGCCGGCCAGCGGCTCTGCAGGTCACCGCCAGCGCAGAGGGCGCGAATTTCATCCGGCAGAAAACCGTGCTTAGTCTCCTCTTGGGCGATGTGGACCTGCAACAGCACACCGATCGTCCTTCCGGAAGTGGCCGCCCGCTTGTTCAGCTCGTCCAACAACGCTTCGCGGTCCACACCATGAACGAGATGCACGAAGGAAGCGATGTATTTCACCTTGTTGGTCTGCAAATGGCCGATGAAGTGCCACTCAATATCCTCCGGAAGCTCCGGCTGTTTGTCCCGTAGTTCCTGCGGATAATTCTCGCCGAATGCGCGCTGGCCCAGGTCATACAGCCTCTGGATCTCTTCTGCCGTGCGCTTTTTGCTCACGGCGATCAACTTCACGTGCTCCGGTAGCGCGCCTTTCACGCGGGCATATCGCTCAGCAAGCGCCACGGTGTCCATCAGTGGTCTTCCAAGGAATAAATGGTGAGGCCGCTGCGCAGCTTGGGTTCGATCCAGGTGGTCTTCGGAGGCATGCATCTACCGCTGTCGGCCACGGTCCTCATTTCATTGAAGGTGACCGCGCGTAAATGGAAGGCCACGTCGGCTTTACCGCTGCTTATCGCCTGTTCCAGTTCGGAAGTGTCGTGGGTGCCGGGTACGAAGCGGATGCGCGGATCGGTGCGCAGGTCGCTGATGCCCAGCACAGGGCCCAGCACGGCCTCGCTCAACACTGCCGCGTCCAAGGCGTCCACGGGGTTGTTCCCGGAAGTCTTCGGCAAAGCCAGTGCATACCAGCCGCTTTTTACATGGACCTGGACGCTTTGCGGATCCGGTTCTCCCGGGCCGCCCGATAGCGGGGTCAATGTGCCCACCTTGCGCAGTTCTGTCAGAAAGGCTTCTTCGGAAAGTCCGTTGAGTCCTTTCACGGTGCGGTCGTAATTGTAGATGTGCAACTGGCGCTCCGGCACCATGAAGGCCAAGAACGCAGACTTGGGGCCTTGAGGGTCGGCGTGAAGGCAGTCCGCCAGCCGTGCGCTGCTGGCACAGCGGTGGTGGCCGTCGGCGATGTACATCGCGGGCATCCGCTTGAAGTGCCCGCCCAGAGCGACAAGCTCCTCCGGTGCGTCCACTTTCCAGAACCGGTGGCGGACCTGGTCGGTGGTGCAGAAATCATACAGGGTAGGGCGCTGGGCAATATCATCCAGCGCGGCCTCCAGGTCGGGGGCGTCGGGCACGGCCAGCAACACCGGCTCGGCGTTGATGCCGGTATGGTCCAGATAGTCGCTGAAGAGTTCCTCCCGGGTGGCCAGCGTTTGCTCGTGGACCTTTACCCGGCCTTCGCGATAATCCGTAACGGCCACCGCGCCGATGATGCCGCGCGAGGTGAAGGCGCCACAGCTCTGCTCATAGAGATAGAAGGCAGGATGTTCCTCCCGTTGCAGGATGTGCTTCTCCGTGAACTCCGTGAATTTGCGCCGCACGCCATCAAAATGTTCAGCACGCGTGAGGCCGTGGCGGTCGTGGTCCGCATATACGATGTGCAGGAAGGTATAGGGATTGCCCGCAAGTTTTTCGCGCAGCTGCTCCGTGGAATAGTTCAGGAAGGAGCGCGAGCCCACGAGATGGGCCGTGTGCGGCGCCGGTCGCCAAGCCCGGAACGGGCGAACATGGATCATCCGCGGCCCACGGTCACCTCCTCGCGCCAGGCCATCAGCAGTTCGGCCAGTTCACCGCCGATGCGCTCCTGCGCTTCCAACGTGGCCGCGCCGATGTGCGGACTGAGGCTTACGTTCTGAAGGCTCATTATGTCGGCACGTGGGGTAGGTTCGTTCATGTACACGTCCAGGCCGGCGGACTTCACCTTTCCGCTTTTCAGGGCGGCGATCAAGGCATCCTCATCGATCGAGTTGCCGCGGGCGGTGTTCACTAAGATCACGCCGGGCTTCATCTTCGCGAATTCATCCGCACCGAGCACCGGCGTGCCGTCAGCCTTCGATGGTACGTGCAGCGTGATGGCATCGCTCTTGGCAAGGAGTTCCTCCAAGGAAAGCATCTTGACGCCCACGCGGACGGTTTCACCGTTGAAGGGCACCTCCAGATGGTCCACCGTGGCATTGTTGTCGGCGTACACCACTTTCATGCCGTTGCCGATCGCGTAGCGTGCCACCCACTTGCCGATGCGGCCGAAACCGATGATGCCCAGGGTCTTGCCCCGCAGCTCCGCACCCTTGCCGTATTCCTTCTTCATTTCGGCGAAGGCGGTGCAACCCTCGGAGGGCATGCGGCGGTTGGCTTTGCAGAGGTCGCGCGTCAAGCTGTAGAGGTGCGCCATCACCAGTTCGGCCACGCTGATGCTGCTGCTGGCCGGGGTGTTCACCACACGGATACCCTTGCCCTTGGCGTAGGTCACGTCGATGTTGTCCATGCCCACACCGCCGCGGGCGATGAACTTCAGGTTCGGGCAGGCGTCTATGAGGTCCTTGCGCACCTTGGTGGCGCTGCGCACCAGCAGGGCGTCCACCTTCTCCTTGTTGATGTAGGCGATCAATTCCTCCTGGGGCACGAAGTCGGTGGTGATCGTAAAGCCCTCGGTAAGGAGCTGTTCCTTGGCGGGGGCGGAAATGCCGTCGTTGGCGTGTACACGCATCTTCTTAACCGTTCTTTTTAGCGAATTCCTCCATTACGTCCGTCAGGGCCTTCACGCTCTCGATGGGCAGGGCATTGTACATGCTGGCCCGGTAGCCGCCCACGCTGCGGTGGCCGCGGATGCCGCTGATGCCCGCCTCTTTCCACATCGCGTCGAAAGCGGGCTCCATTGCAGCATCTTTGAACACGAAGGTGGCGTTCATTTCCGAGCGGTCCTCTTTGGCGGTAGTGCCTTGGAAGATCGGTAAGCGGTCCACCGTTGAATACAGCAGCTCGGCCTTGGCGGCATTGCGCTTGGCGATCTCGGCGATGCCACCGATCCGCTTCATCCATTCCAGGGTGAGCATGATGACGTAGATCGGGAACACCGGCGGCGTGTTGTACATGCTGTCCTTGGCGGCGTGGTTGGCCAGGTCCATCATGGGGCTCAGCGTGCGCCCGGTCTTGCCCAACGCCGCGGGATCGAAGAGGTACATGGTGGCTCCGGCGGGGCCCATGTTCTTCTGTGCACCGGCATAGATCATCGCAAAATCGGCCACGTTCACCGGGCGGCTGAAGATGTCACTGCTCATGTCGCAGATCATCGGCACCGTGCTCTTTGGGAACTGCTTGTATTGCGTCCCTGCGATGGTGTTGTTGCTGGTGAAGTGGAAGTAGTCCGCATCGCTGGGGATGCTGAACCCCTTGGGGATGTAGTTGAAGTTCTTGTCCTCGCTGCTGGCCACAACCACGGCCTCGCCGGCCAGCTTCCCCTCTTTGATGGCGCGCTTGGCCCATTCGCCGGTGTGGACGTATGCGCCCTTGCCGCCGGGCTTCATGAAGTTCTGCGGAACGAGGTGGAAGCCCATGCTGGCGCCGCCACCGAGGAAGATCGACTCATAGTGCGAAGGGGCGCCCAAGAGGTCCTTCACCAGCTGCCGTGCATTGGCCATGATCGCCTCGAAGGGCTTGCTGCGGTGGCTGATCTCCAGGATGCTCAAGCCGCTGCCGTCCAGGTCAAGCACCGCTTGGGAGGCTTTTTCAAAGACCTCTTGCGGCAGGATACAAGGGCCGGCGCTGAAGTTGTGGACTTTCATGGTGAGGAAGAGAAGCTTGAGAGGTTGAATTCGCGGCGCGAAGGTAAAGGTTCGAGAGGGGAGCTCCTCGTATGCTTCATGGCCATCGCGTCTTCCGGTCATGGCTTTTGGTTCGAGGGTTGTGGTTTTCCCCTCCTTTTTTCAACGAGGGGAGACTGATCCTCAGGCATGATCCATTCTGAGCACTTTGGGTTTTCCCCTCCTTTTTTCAAGGAGGGGCAAGGGGTGGTGCATTCCATGTGAGAACCCTGTACGCATTTCCGTGTAAGGACCACCCCCAACCCCTCCTTTTAGGAAGGAGGGGAGACGGATCCTCAGGGACATTTTGCAGGGAATTCATTGGTTTCCCTTGCTTTTCTTGTCAAAGAAGTTATCCGGTTACGCGATCAAGTTGACCTGTAAGAGGCGATAGCCCTGTGATCCCATCGCATCCTTTCCTCCCCACTACCGACCTTTGCGCCCCTTACAGATCAACGTTCATGCGTATCGGTATTGTTTGCTATCCCACCTTCGGCGGCTCCGGCGTCGTGGCGACTGAACTGGGCCTCGCCTTGGCGGAAGAAGGCCACACCGTTCACTTTATCACCTACGACAGGCCCGTGCGGCTGGGAACGGGCAAGGCCAACGTGATCTACCACGAGGTGCGCGTGAGCGATTATCCGCTCTTCGACTACCAGCCGTACGAACTGGTGCTGACGAGCAAGCTGGTGGACGTGGTGAAGCACGAGCGCCTGGACCTGCTGCATGTGCATTACGCCATTCCGCACGCCTCGGCGGCCTGGATGGCCCAGCAGATCCTCGCGGCCCAAGGCATCCGCATACCGTTCATCACCACCCTGCATGGCACGGACATCACCCTTGTGGGCCGCGATGCGAGCTTCGAGCCGGTGATCACTTTCGCGATCGAGCACAGCGATGCGGTGACGGCCGTTTCCGAAAGCCTCCGGAAGGACACCTACGCGCATTTTCCGATGAAGCGGGCCATCGAGGTGATCCCCAATTTCATCTGCCCGGAACGCTATGGGATGGGCATCGACCCGGTCCTGCGCAAACGTTTCGCGCCCAATGGCGAGAAGCTCTTGGTGCATGTGAGCAACTTCAGGCCCGTGAAGCGCGTGCAGGACGTGCTCGCCGTTTTCATGGGGGTGCGCGAACAGATGCCGGTCCGGCTGTTACTGATCGGCGACGGGCCGGACCGGCACCTGATCGAAGCGCAATGCCGTGCCAACGGCACGTGCGACGAGGTGTTCTTCCTCGGGAAGATGACCGACCCGGAAGAGGTGGTGGCAAGCTGTGACCTGTTCCTGTTGACCAGTGAGGCCGAGAGCTTCGGTCTTGCGGCCTTGGAGGCCATGGCCTGCGGTGTACCCGTGGTGAGCACCGATGCCGGTGGCACGGCCGAAGTGGTGGAGGACGGAGTGTCCGGTTTGTTGAACCCGATCGGCGATACTGCTGCGATGACGGCGAACGCATTGTCTATTCTGAAGGACCCGGAAACACTGGCGCGTTTTAGGAAAGGGGCTGCCCGCTCCGCCGAGCGCTTCGATATCGCGAAGGTCCTGCCCCGCTATGAAGCCCTGTACCAACAAGTGGTGGATCAAGTGAAAGCGAATGGAGTTCATCAGTGACCGTGTTAGTGTTGAGCGGCAGGGCGAAGGAATCAGCATCGTCATCGGCTCCCGGCTCCCCAAGCGGCAGTGGGCGCTTCTTATCGGTTGGTTAGTGGCATGGACGCTATGCGGTGTGGCCTTCCTCTACGAGTTCCTCCATGGCGCTGGCCCGGACATGCGCGTCCCGTTGTTCATCATGCTCGCTTTTTGGGGCTACTTCGAGCTGCGGATCATACGTGTGGTGCTGTGGCGCAAAAAAGGCTTTGAGCTCTGGCGGGTAAAGGACGGCGAGCTCACCATCAAGAACAGCCTCTACCGCTTCGGGAAGGCGACCCGTTACTTCATCGCTAACATCCAGCGGCTGGGGCTGTTGAACATGGACGAGACCTCCTGGAAATGGCAAATGAGCGACTCCTTCTGGACGCGGGGAGCTGAGCGCTTAGGCTTTGAATACCACGAGAAGAAGGTGGCCTTCGGCCGCGGCCTTACGGAGGAGGAAGCGCGCGAGGTGGTCCAACTGCTCGCTGCGGAATTGAAGCGGGAGCGGAAGGCGGAGAGAAAGTCTTGAGACTATTAGTCGGGAGTCTTGAGTCCCGACTAATAGTCTCAGGACTCCCGACTCAAGACTCCCCACCCAAGCCCACCGGTCCGTATTCTCAGCGCCTCCGCGTCCTTTAAAAATACTCGCTCCGGAAGGCGTTGCCGCTGATCCTCAACGTACGGATACCGTCCAGCATTTCTTCGCGTGTCATGCGCTTGGCGGAAGGGGAGGAGAGGGCCGCATCGATGGAATTCACTGCACCCGCAGGCACCCCGCGAGTTTGAAGCTTTTCCAATAGCGGTTCCCGTGGGAACGTCGCGATAGCCGGGGCCAATAGCTCTGCAAGGCGTGCCCGGTTCACCACGCGGCTGTTGTTCTCCGCAAAGTCCGCATCGTTCTTCACCGCAGGGAGTTCAAGCGCTTCGCAAAGCTTCCGGAACTGGGCATTGCTTCCTACGGCGAGCACGATCCGCTTCCTGTCGGAGCAGGTGAACACCTCGCCGTACGGTGCGATGTTCGGATGCAAGGTGCCGATCGGCTGCGCCACGTGACCGGCCATCAGCCAGTTGGAGGCCTGGTTCACCAAACCAGTGAGCGCAGCTTCGTCCAACGACACTTCCACGTAGGCCCCTTTCCCGGAATTGGTCCTGTTCAGCAAGGCAAGCAGGATCCCTTCCTTCAGCTGATGGGCCGCCAGGATGTCGATCATGGCCACGGGGAGCTTGGCCGGGTGTTCCGCGTCGGTGCCGGTCATGCTGATGTAGCCCGTCCCTGCCTGCAGGACCACGTCGTAGGCGGGGCGAGCCGCATCGTCCGCATAGCCACGGATGTGGCCCTGGATAAGCTTCGGGTTCAGCGCACTTAGCCGATCGCGCGTAAGCCCGAGTTTTTCCGCGTCCGCGGCCATGTGGTTGCTGATCAACACATCGGCCTTGGCCACTAATGCGTCGAATTCCGCTCGTGCAGCTTCATCGGTGAGGTCCAAGAAGAGATGCTCCTTCCCGAAATTGACACTGCTGAAGTACGCACTGACGTTTGATCCCGGGTCTTCAGTGGGCAGTTTCCACTTCCGCGTGACATCCCCGCCGGCCTTGGGGTTCTCCACCTTCACCACGCGGGCGCCCAGCTCCGCGAAGAACATGCCCACGGCGGGTCCGGCGAGTACGCTGGCGGTCTCGATCACCAAGAGGTCTTTCAGCATGGGACGAATGTAGAGCGGTGGCAGGTGGCCGGTGATAAGTGAACGGAATGCAATGCCCTTAGGATAATGGCAGTAGGCAGTGGCCTATCACCTATCACCTCAGACCGGCAGCTCCGCCCCGCACCGCCTGCAGAACCGTGCATCTCCCAAGTGCCCTGTGGCGTGGCAGGTCATGCACTCTTTGCCCGGATTCGCGCTCTTGGCCAGTTCCACGCCCACGATGCCCGTTGGCACGGCGATGATGGAATAGCCCAGGATCATGATCATCGAAGCGATCATCTGGCCGATGGTGGTCTGCGGGGCGATGTCGCCATAACCCACTGTTGTCAAGGTAACAATGGTCCAGTAGATGCTGCGGGGGATGCTGGTGAACCCGGCCTCAGGGCTTTCCACCAAGTACATCACCGTGCCGAAGATCACCACGATGGTGAGCACCGCCAGGAGAAAGACCATGATCTTTCTCCTGCTGGCCACCAGTGCCCGGCCCAGCATGCCGGCCTCGTTGATAAAGCGCGCCAGCTTCAGCACGCGGAACACCCGGATCAGGCGCAGCACGCGGATCACCATGAGCGACTGGGCGCCGCCGATGATCAAGCTGAGGAAGGTGGGCAGGATCGAGAGAAGGTCGACGATGCCGAAGAAGCTCAGTACATAATGCCGGGGCTTCTGCACGATCCAAAGCCGCAGCAGGTATTCCACCGTGAACAGGCCGGTAAAGATCAGCTCGGCCAAATAAAGCGCATGACCATAGCGGGCCTTGATCGCGGGCACACTTTCCAGCATCACCAGCAGCACACTGATGAGGATGGCCCACAACAGTACTACATCGAACAGCTTGCCCGCAGGCGTGGTAGTGCCGAAGACAGTGCGGTACAAGCGATTCCGCAAGGCACTGCGGCCGGGAGTTTCCATGCTGCAAGGTAGCGGTCGCGATCAAGCCTTCGGGGGAATGATGTGCAGGTCGCGCTGCGGGAAAGGAATGGCGACGCCCGCCTCGCGGAAACGTTCCAAGATGCGGAATCGGATGTCGCTCTTGGTCTGTTCCACCAGAAAGATGTTCCGGCTCCAGAACAGCAGTTCAAAGATCAGGGCGCTGTCGCCGAAATCGATGAAGCGCACTTTCACCGCGTGCTCCGGATCGTCCATGACCACGTCCGTCTGGTCCATCGCGCAGCCCATCAGGATCTTCTTCACCAATTCCGCGTCCGAGCCATAGGCCACGCCCACCCTCAGGTTGAAGCGCGTTTCCAGCGCGTTGTGGCTCCAGTTCACCACGTTCTCGTTGATGAAACGGTGGTTGGGCACGATCACGTTCATGCCGTCACGGGAATAGATGGTGGAGGTGCGCAGGTTGATCTCCGTCACGCGGCCCACCAGACCTTCCACCTCCAGCACGTCGCCCACCATGATGGTACCTTCCATCAGGATGAAAATGCCGGAGATGATGTCATTGAAGGTCTGCTGGATCCCGATGCCCAAGCCCACCAACAAGGCCGCAGAGCCCGCTACCAGGAAGGTGATGTTCATGCCCAGCACTTGCAGCACGATGATGATGGTGCCCACCCATACGGCGTACTTCACAAGGAGGTATGCCGAATGCAGTCGCGAGCGTTGGTCCATGTCGCCTTTAGCGCGGCGGTGCATGGCGGCTTTCACCAATCGCAGCAATAGAAAGGCGACGGCAATGGTGATCATCGCCCAGAGCACGTGCCCTACCGTGAAGACAAGGCCGCCAATATGGAACAAGGTCTCCGTGAACATGGTGGTGTTGCGATCGTGAAGCAGCCTCGCAAAGGAAGCCACATCCCCCATTGCTTGGATGCCGTTCGGAAAAAACCTTGCTGATGCAATGGTGGTCGATACCTTTCACCCGACATGTTGTTCCGACCCCTGTTCCTCGTGGTTGCCGATGCCACCGCCCAGATCGATTTGGCATCGTTACGCGTACACGGCAACACCCCGCGCCGACCATGATGGACATGGAGGGTTTCACCCGTGAATGGCTACTGAACCCCACGGTGGGCCGCATCGTGGGGCTGGTGGTCGGCGTGGCGTTGATCTGGACGTTGATGAAATTCCTCAAGGCCCGCTTCACCGGCAGGACGGAGCAGGCCGACGCCAAGTACCGCGTGAGGAAGCTCTTCGACGTAGCGGGCTACCTGCTCGTGCTGGTGCTGATCATGGTGGTGTACAGTGACAAGCTCAGCGGATTTACCGTGGCTTTGGGCGTGGCCGGTGCGGGCATTGCCTTCGCCTTGCAGGAGGTCATCGCCTCGGTGGCGGGCTGGCTTGCCGTGATGTTCGGCGGCTTTTATCGCACCGGTGACCGCGTGCAGCTCGGCGGTATCAAAGGCGATGTGGTCGATATCGGCGTGCTCCGCACCACGGTGATGGAGGTAGGCCAATGGGTGGATGGCGACCTCTACAACGGCCGCATCGTGCGCGTTGCCAACAGCTTTGTCTTCAAGGAACCGGTCTTCAACTATTCCGCGGATTTTCCTTTCCTCTGGGACGAGATCAAGGTGCCCGTGATGTTCGGCAGCGACTATGAACGCGCCCGTGCATTGTTCGATCAGGTATTGCGGGAGGTGGCGGGCGGCCTCACCGCGGATTCCCAGGCCAAGTGGAAGGCGATGGTGAGCAAGTTCATGGTGGAGGATGCACGCACCAGCCCGTGGGTGACCATGGCGTTCAACGACAATTGGGTGGAGTTCACCCTGCGGTACGTGGTGGACTACAAACAACGGCGCGGCACCAAGGACGCCCTGTTCACGCGTCTTCTGCGCGAGATCGAAGCCACGGACGGCGTCATCAAGCTGGCCTCCGCCACTTTCCAAGTGGTCGGCGTTCCGCCCATCAATGTGAAGGTTCAAAAGGACTGAATATGCGCAAGGCATACCTCATGGCCGGAAATGGTCAACTACGGTGTTGGGAAAATGTCGGCACGTAAATGATGGATCTACGCTTTTCACTGACATTTGTCGCCCTGTAACTCCGCCATGCGTTTCACCTCCCTCATCAACTTCCTCCGCCTTGGCGATGACGCCGAGGACCCGCAGGTGGCCATGAAAGCCATCGAGAGCGGCGTGGTGTTCCGCGGTACCAACATGTTGATCCTGGTCTGCGCGATCCTCATCGCATCGGTAGGGTTGAACGTGAACTCCACCGCAGTGGTGATCGGCGCCATGTTGATCTCCCCGCTCATGGGCCCCATCATGGGCGTGGGCGCCGGGCTTGGCGTGCTGGACCTCCGGCTGGTGCGGCGCTCCCTGAAGAACATCGGGTTCGCTGTTGTGGTGAGCATAGGCACCAGCGCGCTCTACTTCCTGATCAGTCCGTTGAGCGATGCGCACTCGGAGATCCTGGCCCGCACCAGCCCCTCCATCTGGGACGTGCTGATCGCGCTCTCCGGAGGCTTTGCCGGTATAATCGCCGTGACCAGTAAGGACAAGGTCCGGGGCAACGTGGTGCCCGGTGTTGCCATCGCCACCGCCCTGATGCCCCCCTTGTGTACCGCGGGCTACGGCCTGGCGCACCTCAACTGGACCTATTTCGCCGGGGCGCTCTACCTCTTCCTCATCAACTCCGTGTTCATCAGCATCGCCGCATTGGCCATGGTGCGCTGGTTGGGGTACCCGCAGCGCTTTGTGGAGGACGTGAAGCTCACCGGGAAGATCCGGCGATATACCACGTTGATCGTCCTGGCCACCGTGGTCCCGAGCATCTGGCTCGCGTATAGGCTCGTGGTGGAAAATGCCTTCGTCCACAAGGCCCAGGAATTCATCGCCTATGAATGCACCGTCCCTGAGAACTACTTGTTGGACAAGTCGATCGATGCCCCCAATCGGTCGATCACGCTCACCTACCTCGGCAATGGCATCACTTCGGCCGACAGCGTCAAGATGTACCAACGCCTCGCGTTGCACGGTATCGCCGGGGCCGACCTGAAGATCCGGACGGGACTTTCCTTGCAGGAGCTGGACAAAGAGCAGCGCTCGAAGAACGAGGGCATGCAACGCCAGATCGATGACCAGAACGTACTGGTGGCCCGCCTCGGAGCGGTGCGCGACAGTTTGTCGCAGGTGAAGCAGCAGGACCAGGCCCTCATGGCCGAGGCCAAGGCCATGGCCCCCGGGCTCCGCTGGCTCGTAACGGCGGAACTTCCCGGTGCCAGCGCCAAGGACAGCATGAAGCAGGTCGTCGCCGCGCATTTCGTAAATTATCCGGACACTGCGGAAATGGCCCGCATCCGCCGCTGGCTCATCGTGCGCCTCAACGACAAGCATTTCGCCCTGGCCGTTACCGCGGACAGCGCGAAAGTGATCAAGGAGGAAGAACACCGGAGAAGAAGATGAGCAAGAAGAGAAGTACTTCCAAGAAAGTGGAGGTAAGGCCGTTCACCATGGACGCGTTCGATGATTTTGCCACCGTGATGAACGCGGTTTACCCGGACTGGAGCGGAGGCCTGTGGAAGCGCGAGACCATTGCCAGGCTGGTGGACCTGTTCCCCCAAGGCCAGCTCGGCGTCTTCGTGGACGGCAAGCTCGCCGGCTGCGCGCTCACCATCATCGTTGACATCGACAAGCTGGGGTTCGACCACACCTATATGAAGGCCACCGGCGGTTACTCCTTCAATACCCACAGCCTCAAGGGGAACGTGCTGTACGGTATCGAGGTCTTCGTCCATCCCGAGTTCCGCGGCATGCGGCTCGGCAGGCGTTTGTACGAAGCCCGCAAGGAGCTCTGCGAGCAGCTCAACCTGCGTTCCGTGATGTTCGGCGGACGCATCCCCAATTACCACAAGCACGCCAAGAAGCTCACCCCTAAGCAGTACATCGCCAAAGTGCGTGAAAAGGCCATTCACGACCCGGTGCTCTCTTTCCAGCTCTCCAACGAATTTCATGTGGTGCGCCTGTTGAAAGGCTACATGCCGGACGATGTGAACTCGATGGAGTACGCCACCCTGATGGAGTGGGACAACATCTACCACAATGAGGCCGAGATGGGCGGAAGCTGGTCAAGGAACGTCCGGCTGGGCCTCGTGCAATGGCAGATGCGCAACTACGCCGGTATCGACGGACTGTTCGAGCACCTGGACTTCTTCCTGCAAGTGGTCAGCGGCTATGGCAGTGACTTCGCCGTGTTCCCGGAGTTCTTCAACGCCCCGCTGATGTCCATGTACGACGAGCAGAGCGAGGCCGAGGCCATCCGCAGCCTTGCCGAGCACACAATCCCCATACGTGACTTCATGGTGAAAGCGGCGGTGAAGTACAACGTGAACATCGTCACCGGAAGCATGCCCTTGGTGGAGAACGGGATCCTGTACAACATGGGCTTCCTCTGCCGCCGGGACGGAAGCTGGGAGCGGTATGAGAAGATCCACATCACCCCCAACGAGCGCAATGCCTGGGGCATCCACGGCGGAAAGCAGGTACGCGTGTTCGATACCGATTGCGGCAAGGTGGGTGTGCTGATCTGCTACGATTGTGAATTTCCCGAACTGGTGCGCTTGATGGCCCTGCAAGGCATGCAACTGCTCATCGTGCCCTTCCTTACCGACACGCAGAACGCCTTCTCACGTGTGCGCTTGTGCGCCATGGCACGGGCCGTGGAGAACGAATGCTTCGTGGCCATCGCCGGCAGCGTCGGCAATCTGCCCAAGGTGAAGAACATGGACATCCAGTACGCCCAAAGCGCGGTGTTCACCCCATGTGACTTCGGCTTCCCGGCCACGGGCATCAAGGGCGAAGCCACGCCGAACACCGAAATGGTGCTGGTGGTGGACGTGGACATGAGCCTGCTGCGCGACCTGCACCATCGCGGCAGCGTGCAGAATCTGAAAGATCGCCGCGAAGACGTCTACACGCTGAGGTTGACCGCGGAAGGGTAGTCCCCTCAGGTCACTTAAAGAGGACACTGAGGCAGGGCTTTGGCCATGGGCGGCGAGACAGAAGAACTTCCTGCCCAAGCCCGGAGCTCCTAGTGCCTGAAAAAAACTCAACAAGCGTTTGGAGATGTCATGGAATAAGCGCCGGGGACGAGGAACCGGAGGCCCTTACCTTCGCCGAAGATCCCATCCCGCGTGCAGCTCACATTCTTAGGTACCGGCACCAGCCAAGGCGTTCCCGTGATCGCCTGTGCTTGTGCGGTATGCCGCAGCACCGACCCGCGGGATAAACGCACGCGTTCATCGGTACTGGTCGAAACGGATGGAAAGACCCTCCTGATCGATGCCGGTCCGGACTTTCGCCAGCAGATGCTCCGCGAGGGCGTGCCCGACCTGGACGCCGTGCTGCTCACCCATGAGCACATGGACCACATCGCGGGCATGGACGACCTGCGCGCCATCAGCTTTGCGCATGAGCCGCCACGGCCGGTACCGATCTATGCGGATGAGGCCACGCTGAACGCCGTCCGCCGGGTGTATGCCTATGCTTTTTCCGGCTCGCAGTATCCGGGCATGCCACAGTACCACCTGCATACCATCGGCCGGGAGCCGTTTGTTGCGGCGGGCATTCCCGTGGTCCCCGTTGAAGTGATGCACTACCATATGCCCGTGCTCGGCTTCAGGATCGGAAGGCTCACCTACATCACCGATGCCAAATCGATCTCGCCCGAAGAGAAGAGGAAGATCCGCGGTAGCGAGGTGCTGGTGGTGAACGCGCTGCGGAAGAAGGAGCACATCTCGCATTTCAACTTACAGGAAGCGCTGGCCCTGATCGAGGAATTGGAGCCGGGCCGGGCCTACCTTACGCACATCAGCCATTTCATGGGCCTCCATGCGGAGGTGGAATTGCCGCCACATGTGCATATAGCGCATGATGGACTGAAGGTGCAGATCTGAGGAGCGGAGTACCTCATGGTCCGACGCATTTCGGACCCCGAGGAGGAGACCGCTGAGTGAGCTTTCCAAAACGTCCATAAGCGTACATCTGTGGTCCGCACGTCGTGAAGGATCCGAGGACTTCGGGGTCCCGGGGCGGAGGTCCTGAGCGGAACTGTGTTGAAGCCTTTGCATCTTTGCGGCATGGCGCTCAGTTCTTCCTTGCTCGACCAGGCCGTGGACCAATTGGCCACTTTGCCGGGCATCGGCAGGCGGACGGCCATGCGCTTGGCCTTGGACCTATTACGCAGGGAACCGCAGGAAGTGGTCCGCTTCAGCGAGGCGGTACGCCGGCTGAGGGAGGAGGTGATGTACTGCTCGGAATGCTGCAACATCAGCGATCGGCCGGTGTGCGACATCTGCTCCAACCCGGCCCGCGATCGCACCATGATCTGCGTGGTGGAGGACATCCGCGATGTGATCGCCATTGAGAACACCCGCCAGTTCAAGGGCCTCTACCATGTGCTTGGCGGGGTGATCAGCCCCATGGACGGCGTCGGCCCGGACGACCTGAACACCAAACAGCTCATCACCCGCATCGGCCAAGGCGGCATCACCGAGGTGGTGCTGGCCTTGGGCGCAACTTTGGAAGGGGATACCACGAGCTTCTTCCTTAACCGCAAATTGAGCGAACTGGGCGTACAGGTCAGCATGATCGCCCGCGGCATCAGCATCGGCGGGGACCTGGACCAAGTGGATGAAGTGACCTTGGGCCGCAGTATCGCCGACCGGAAACCGTATGAACAGAGCGTCCGGAGATGAGCGTTGAGATCAGTTACGTGTTGGCGGGTTACGTGTTGATGGGTTACGTGTTGGTGCAGTTCGCTTTGCAAGGGTCGCTTTCAACCCGTAACCCGTAACACTTTTAACCCGCAACGCACCGATTTCCCGGAATGAAGCTCAGCGTCATCATCGTCAACTACAACGTCAAGGCCTACTTGGAGCAATGCCTGCGGACGGTGTTCGAGGCGTTGAACGGGATGGAGGGCGAGGTCTTCGTGGTGGACAACCTGAGCACGGACGGGAGCGCGGAGATGGTCCGTGAGAAATATCCGAGCGTGAGGCTCATCGCCAACCGCGAGAACGTGGGCTTCAGCCGGGCCAACAACCAAGCGATCCGGGAAAGCACCGCGGAATATGTGGTGCTGCTGAACCCGGACACGGTGGTAGGGGAGGACGTGTTCCACAAGGTGGTCGATTTCCTGGCCGCCCACCCGAAGGCGGGAGGCCTTGGTGTGAAGATGATCGACGGCACGGGCCGCTTCCTTCCGGAGAGCAAACGCGGTCTCCCCACGCCCACCGTGGCTTTTTTCAAGATCATGGGACTTTCCCGGCTTTTCCCGCACAGCCGGTTCTTCGGGCGATATCACCTGGGCCATTTGCCCGAGGATGAGGCCGCGCCCATCGAGATCCTTTCCGGAGCCTGCATGTTCCTCCGGAAGAAGACGCTGGACGAAGTGGGCTTGCTCGATGAGAGCTTTTTCATGTACGGCGAGGACATCGACTTAAGCTACCGGATCACCATGGGCGGCTTTGAGAACTGGTACCTGCCCCAAGCCAAGATCATCCACTACAAAGGCGAGAGCACGAAGAAGAGCAGCGTGAACTATGTCTTCGTCTTCTATAATGCCATGGCCATTTTCGCGCGGAAGCATTTTACGCGCCGCGGCCCGCAGTTATTCTCCTTGGTGATCCGGGGTGCCATTTACCTGAGCGCCGCCACGGCCATCGTCACCCGGTTCCTGCGCGAGGCGCTACTGCCCCTGGTGGACCTGTCCTTGCTGATCGGTGGCATGTTCCTGATGGAACGAACGGGAGTGGTATCGTCCGTGGCCTATTGGGACAAAGTGCTGGTGGCGATGGGCGTAGTGGGCGTAATGGCCTTGTTTGGTGCCTACGACCGCCCGTTGAGGTTGTTGAACGTGCTTAAAGGTTTGGCCGCATTGGTCATTGTGGCCCTTGCAGTACGGTATTGGACCGGGGCCGGACCGGAGCGGGCACTTCCCTTCTTGGCCATGGCGGGCACCATCTTTCTGTGCATTCGTGGCCTGTTGAACTTGCTGGGCCTGAGGCGCCGCTCTTCCACATGGGTGGAACGGGCCAGGGTCTTGGTGGCCGGCTCCGTTGTGGAGGCCAGGCTCGCCCTTGGACTGCTATGGCAGACCCACTATGGTCTTGGCCGTGAAATGACCATGGACACGGACACGGCAAACGCATCGGGCGGCGTGGAAACGCTCCGAAAGTTGATCAGGCGGCAACGGCTGGACGAGGTGGTGTTCTGTGCCAAGGACCTGCGCATGCAGCGTATCATCGAGATCATGGAAGAGCTGCGGACCACCCGAGCAGTCTTCAAGATCGCCCAGCCGTCCTCGGAATTCATCATCGGGCCCAGCTCTACGGAGAGCTTGCAGGACCTGCTGATCCTCCGCGACCATGCGGTGAACAGTTCTGCTTCGCGGCGTCGGCGCCGGACCATGGACGTACTGCTGTCCGTGTTCTTCCTGCTCAGCCTGCCCATCAGCATTTTATTCGTCCGGAACAAGTCGGGGTTCCCCCGGAACCTGTTCATGGTACTCGTGGGGAAGCTGACCTGGGTAGGTTACGCCTCTCCCCGCCCCGATCCACGTATTCCGCGGATCAGCCCCGGAGTGCTGGGTATTTCCGGTGGAGATGGCCTCAAGGCTGACCGCCGTACAGTACAGCGCAAAGATCTGGAGTATGCCAAGGACTACCGGGTATGGAAGGACCTGGGACGTGTGGCAATGGATTTTGCGAGGCTGGGCCGGGCCTGAACAGGCAGTACGAACTGAAGTCAGGTTGTTTCCGGGCAGCGGATATCTTCGCAGCCCGCGATACCGTCTTGCCAGAAGCGGAAAACTATGTCACAGATCGAGATCCTACTGCCTAAAATGGGCGAAAGCGTGGCCGAGGCCACTATTATCAAATGGTTGAAGAACGACGGGGACCGTGTGGAGGCTGATGAGCCTTTGGTGGAGATCGCCACGGATAAGGTTGACAGCGAGGTACCCGCCCCTCAGGACGGCATCCTCATCAAGCGTTTGGTCAAGGACGGTGACGTAGTGCAGGTGGGACAGCCCATTGCGTACATAGGTGCCGAAGGCAGTGCTGTCGCGACGGCCACTTCAGCCGCTGCCGTACCAGCCGCGGCCGAAGTCAAGGTCAGTGCGGCCCCGGCGGCGAAAGCCGTACCTGGCGTTGCCGTGGAAAAGACAGGGCCGAGCGGAAAATTCTACAGCCCGTTGGTGCGCAACATCGCGAAGAGCGAGGGCGTGTCCATGAATGAACTGGAAGCCCTTGAAGGCAGCGGACAAGGTGGCCGTGTGACGAAGAAGGACCTCTTGGACTACCTGCCACAACGCGGTACCACGAACGTTGGCAATGGTAGGAGCCCGGAACAGCCGGCCCCGGCGACGGCTCCAACGGCCATGGCCGCTAGCGCCGCTCCCGTGGCGCCAAGCATCAAGGCCGGCCCCGGCGATGAGCTGATCGAAATGGACCGCATGCGGAAGCTGATCGCCGACCACATGGTGATGAGCAAGCACATCAGCCCCCACGTCACCAGCTTTGTGGAGGCCGACGTGACCAATCTGGTGCTTTGGCGCAACAAGGTGAAGAACGCCTTCGAGAAGCGTGAAGGGGAGAAGATCACTTTCACACCGGTGTTCATCATGGCAATCGCCCAAGCGATAAAGGAAATGCCGATGATCAACATCCAGGTGGACGGCACCACGATCATCAAGAAAAAGGACATCAACATCGGCATGGCAGCCGCGTTACCCTCGGGGAACCTCATCGTCCCCGTAGTGCGGAACGCGGACCGCCTGAACCTGATGGGCTTGGCCAAGACCGTGAACGATCTGGCCAGGCGGGCGCGTCAAGGGAAGCTCACGCCCGATGAGGTCAGCGGCGGCACCTATACCGTGACCAATGTGGGGACCTTCGGGAACGTGCTCGGCACACCGATCATCAACCAGCCCCAAGTGGCCATCATGGCGTTCGGGGCGATCCAGAAAAAACCGGCCGTGCTGGAAACCCCCACCGGGGATGTGATCGCCGTTCGCCACATGATGTACCTCAGCCACAGCTACGATCACCGGGTGGTGGACGGGGCCCTTGGGGGCAAGTTCGTGCGGCGCGTTGCTGACATCCTCGAGGGATGGTCGCTGGACACGGAGATATAGGAATTCATGCGCGGCAACGGAAAACATCTACATTTAGCCACAAACCCACCTCGCTCCGGTATTGGAGCGTCAGAATGCATCATGCGATGAGGAGACAATTCCACGCTACGATTTTTGCCATCCCCTTGCTCTGCTTAGGCGTGGGCCTCAAGGCTCAGGACAATGGGGTCGCGGACAAAGCGACCTTTGAGGAGGCCAGTCTCCTGATGGAGGAGAAACTCTATGGGCAGGCCGCCCTCGAATGGAAAGCGCTCTTGGCCAATGATCCGGACAACGCCAACCTGAACTGGAAGGTAGGGGAGGCCTACATGCTCTCCTATAATGAAAAGGCCAAAGCTCTACCCTATCTGGAAGTCGCCGCGACGAAGAGGACCGCGCGCTATGGTGGGTTGAACACGGCAGGCTATGACCCCTTCGACCCCAAGGAGCGCAATGCGCCGCCGAAAGTGGATTACTGGTTAGGCAAGGCTTACCATCTGGACGGCCAATTCGACAAGGCGGATGAGGGTTACAAGAAGTTCATAGCGGAAGCGGACAACCGTAGCGATTTCAAGCCCATGGCCGAGCACGGACTGGAACAGACCGCGAACGCTCGAAAATTGATGGCCGACCCGAAGAATTACACCATAAGCAATATCGGGCCGGTGGTCAACAGCGAATATCCGGACTTCAGCCCGGTGATCAGCGTGGACGGCAACGCCTTGTTCTTCACCACCCGCCGTATCCGTCCCGACAGCAGCAATATCGGCGTTATCGACCCGGTCGCGGGGCTTCCCTTCGAGAATATCTATGTGAGCTACAAGGACCGCACCGGTGCATGGCAGTCCCCCGAGCCCCTGAACATAAATCCACCCGCGGGGCACTTGGCCTCGGTGAACGTCTCCGCCGATGGACAGACCTTGATCATCTACAAGGATGATGACGGCGATGGCAATCTCTACGAGAGCAAGCTCGTCGGTGAATTGTGGAGCGATCCCGTGAAGATGGGCTCCGACATCAACACCAAGTCTTGGGAGACCCATGGTGCCTTGAGCGCGGACGGCAACACCTTCTATTTCGTCAGCAACCGCCCCGGTGGTTATGGGGGGCGGGACGTTTATCGCGTGGTGAAGCTGCCCAGCGGGGAATGGAGCAAGGCACAGAATATCGGGAATGCGGTGAACACTTCCTATGAAGAGGACGGCGTATTCATCCATCCCAATGGCCGCACCCTGTATTTCTCCAGCACGGGGCACAGCAGTATGGGCGGCTTCGACATCTTCTCTACGGAACAACAGGCGGACGGTACATGGAGCACCCCGGTGAACATCGGTTATCCCTTGAATACCGTGGATGATGATGTCTTCTTCGTGACCACCGCCGACGGCCGCCGCGGCTATTTCAGCTCGGACAAGATCGGTGGTTATGGGGAAAAGGACATCTACTTCGTGGACTTCCCCGACGAAATGGGGGCAGAGGGGCTTGCGGTGCTAAAGGGCTTCATCATCCCGCCCCCCGGCGAACAGCTTTCCCCGACCACCACGCTCTATGTCACCAACAAGGAGACCGGTGAGGTGAAGAGCTATAAGCCACGGCAGCGGGACGGGGTCTATGTGGCCATATTGGAACCCTGCAAGAACTATAACCTCGACTACCGCGTGAACGACAAAACGGTGCATACGGAGGACATCTTCGTAGAGTGTGAAAGTGCCTACCAGGAGATCAACAAGGAGGTCTACCTGAACCCCGTTTCATTGGATGGAGCCGCCAGCATCGTGGACTTGCCAAAAGGCGCTCCCCCGGGAAGCAAGGAGAAGGGGGAACCTGTGAAGGAGGGAGTGACCGTGGTGGGACCGTCCGCCAAAGTGGTGCCTCCGACCGCGGAAGCAACGACCGGGGAGCCGAAGACCGATGCACAACGCAAGCAAGAGGGTGAGACGCACGTCACCCCGGATGCAACGTTCGCAGCCGAGTTCGTGAAATACCATGGCTACAACGAAAAGGATATTGACACGAACGACCCAAAGTGGACGGAATTCGCCACCAAAGTGGTCGATCTCTTGGTCAAGGAGGGCAAGGTGAAAGTGACCATCGAAGCCAGTGCCTCGCATGTTCCTACCAAGACCTACGGCACCAATGACAAGCTGAGCAACCTGCGCATGGAGGTGGCACGTAAAGCGCTGCTGGACGCGGTAAGGACCGCTGGCAAGGATCCCAAGGACCTGCTGCTCGAATCCGTGAACCATCTGGTACAGGGCCCCAAATACGGAGGCGATTACAAGAACACCGGGAAATACGGCAAGTTCCAGTTCGTGAAGTTGAAGGTGCGTTGATCCGGACTGTTCAAAAAATGAAAAGCCCCCGTGATCGCGGGGGCTTTTTCATGCCCAACTTGCAGCCATGGCAATGGAATTGGAACGGCCGCTGGCCGTATTTGACCTGGAGACCACCGGCGTGCGTGTCGGGCATGACCGCATCGTGCAGATCGCGGTGGTCCGTATGATGCCGGACGGCACACGCGAAAAGTGGCAGAGCCTGGTGAACCCGGAAATGCACATCCCTCCGGAAGCCACTGCCGTGCACGGGATCTCGGACGCCGATGTGGCCGATGCACCGGTGTTGGCCGAGCTTGCGAAAGAAGTGCTGCACCAATTTGAAGGCTGCGACCTGTGCGGTTTCAATGTGCTCCGGTTCGACCTGCCTTTCCTCAGCGAAGAACTCTATCGGGCGGGTGCATCTTGGGACACGTCCGCTATGCGCGTTATCGACGCTTTGCGGATCTACCATCACTTCGAGCGCCGTGACCTCACCGCTGCCGCACAGTTCTATCTGGACCGTGAGCACGCGGGAGCGCACGACGCCTTGGCCGATGTGGAGATGACGGCGGACGTTCTGCTCGCGCAATTGGAGCGTTATCCGGAGCTGCCAAAGGACGCTGCGGCCTTGGGTGAGTTCTGCGGGGACCGTAAACGCGCACCGGACGCTGCCCGGAAATTGCAGTTCGACGACCACGGTGGTATTTGCCTCTCCTTCGGGAAGTATAAAGGCTGGACCATTGAGAACATCGGCCGGAACGATCCCGGTTACATGCAATGGTTGATGACCAAAGCCGACCTGCCCGGCAGTACCTTGGCCGTGATGAGGAACGTGCTGGCTGACATACACGCCTAATGAAAAATGCCGCAGAGACGCCGAGGCGCAGAGAAATGCAAGCCGCCGATCGGGGCATTACTTTCGGAAGGTCGCCGTTCCATTCCTGCACTGAACCTCACTTTTCTCCGCGCCTCCGCGTCTCAGCGGCTTATTCGTGAACCTCTTTCACCATGAAGATCATCTGCATCGGTCGCAACTACGCCGACCACGCCAAGGAGACCGGCAATGAGGTCCCCGCCGAACCGATCTTCTTTCTGAAGCCCACCACCGCCTGCCTTTATCCCGGCCAGCCGATCTTATTGCCCGACATCCCGGGAGAGATCGAACACGAACTGGAACTGGTAGTGATGATCGATAGTTATGCCAAGGACGTCCCTGTGGCCATGGCATTGGGACTGATCGCATCCTTCACCTTGGGCCTCGACCTCACGGCACGTACGCTCCAAAACCAACTGAAGGCAAAGGGACTTCCATGGGAGAAGGCCAAAGCATGGGATGGCTCGGCCGTCTTAGGGGAAGTGGAACTGCCCATGACCGCGTCCACCGATCTGCAGGCTTTGGGTCTCGAACTGAAGAAGAACGGGGTGACCGTGCAAAAGGATTCCACCGCGAACATGCTTTTTCCCGTCGCCGAGCTGATCGCATACGTATCCCGCTTCATCACCCTGGAACCGGGAGACCTGCTCTTTACCGGCACCCCGGCAGGGATCGGCCCCATTGTGGAAGGCGATGTGCTGGAAGGTCTCCTCAATGGCAAACGCATGCTGAACGCAACGGTAGGGAAACGGTAGATTTGCGACGAGAAACAGTTGTCAGTTGCCAACTCTCAGTTTTCAGGCTGCCGCACCAGTCACTAATCACTATTCACCAGTCACCACTTCTGCATGACCAAGCACGTACAAGTCGGCAACATTGATTGCGGTGCCGATCAACTGTTCCTCATTTCCGGCCCTTGTGTGATCGAGGACGAGAGCATCATGATGCGCACCGCGGAAAAGCTCCGTGAGGTGAGCGAGCGCACCAAGGTGCCCATGATCTACAAGAGCAGCTTCATGAAGGACAACCGCAGCAGCGTGGAGTTCTACATGGGGCCAGGCCTGGACGAGGGGCTTAAGGTGCTGGAGAGGGTGAAGAAGGAATTCGGATTCCCGCTGCTCACGGACGTCCACTATCCCAGCCAAGTGAAAGCCGCCGCTGAGGTATGCGATGTACTGCAGATCCCGGCCTACCTCTGCATGCAGACCACGCTGGTGACCGAGGCCGCGAAGACCGGTGCCGTGATCAACCTGAAGCACGGGCAGTTCCTTGCACCGGACAACATGGTGAAGCCGGTGAAGAAGATCGAGAGCACCGGCAACGAGAAGATCATCCTGACCGAGCGCGGCTTTGTGCTGGGCTACAACGACCTCGTGGTGGACCCGCGCGCCTTCTACCACCTGCGCCAAGCGGGCTATCCCGTGGTGTTCGACATCACGCACAGCATCCGCAAGTACGGGATCCCCAGCGCCGATCCGCGCGGCGGCAACCGCGAGTTCCTGCCCACGATCGCCCGCGCCGGAGTGGCCGCTGGCGTCGATGGCATCTTCATCGAAACACACCCCGACCCGAGCACTGCCCTCTGTGATGCGGCCAGCCAGCTTTGTGTCTACGACCTCGAGGAATTCCTGAAGCCACTGATGGACCTGCACGCTGTGGAAGTGCAATACCGGGAAGACGTAACCGTGAGCAAGTGATCGCAGATCAACACTGTCCTCTGTCCTATGTCCTATGCTTGCACCGGATAACAAGCGTAGGACCTAAGACATCGGACAACAAACAAATTCTTCAACCACCCCGCATTTCTTAGCGCTCTTAGCGTTCTTTGCGGTAGAAACTTCACCATGGAACTCTACTTAGACAGTGCCGACATCAAGGAGATCGACGAAGCCTTCAAACTTGGCTTCCTCACCGGTCTCACCACCACGCCCACCTTCATGCACCGGGGCGGGGTCACGAACATCGACAAGATGATCCTGGACCTCGCGAAGAAGGTGCCCATCCTCCAGGTGGAGGCCTTGGGTGAAACGGCCGAGGAAGTGGTGAAGGAGGCGAAGCGCCAATTGAAGATGGGCCTCAAGAAGGAGACCACCGTCTTCAAGATCCCAGTGAGCCTTGAAGGACTGCGCGCCTGCAAGATGCTGCGCGACCAGGGCATCATGGTGAACGTACACCTCGTGTACACGCTGCAGCAGGCCTACATGGCGATGCAGGCCGGCGCCAACTATGTGTGCCCGCTCGTGGGCCGCTTGCAGGACCAAGGGCATGATGCCCTCAGTCTCGTGCAGCAGTGCGTAGAGGCCGTGAACTACTACGGCTACGACAGCAAGATCATGTTCAGCAGCGTCCGCACCGTGGAGCATGTGCGCAATGCGGTGGAGATCGGTGTACACACCATCACCGTGCCCTGGAAGCTGATGAAGCAGCTCACCGACAACAACATGACCACGCTTGGCACGCAGCAGTTCTATGAGCACACCCGCTTGATCACCATGAAGGTGAAGGACGTGCTCTCGCGCAGCAACCCTGTGGTAAAGGAGACCGCGACCGTGAGCGAGGCGCTGGTGGAAATGACCAAACACGGCTTCGGCGCCGTGATGGTGGTGGACGCGAAAGGCAAGAACAAGGGCGTCTTCACCGATGGCGGCCTGCGTCGCGGCATCGAGAAGGAAGGCAACAAATTCCTCTCGAAGAAGCTCAGCACGCTGAAATTCAATGCGCCGTACACCGTTTCCCCGGAAGCCTTGCTGGACGAGGCTCAGAAGCTCTTCAAGGAGCACAAGGTGGATACGCTCAGCGTCAGTGAGAATGGTAAGCAACTCGGCATGCTGGACATCCAGGACATGATGAAGGCGATCGCGGGGTAGTGGTCTTTGAATAGTTGTCGGTTGTCAGTTGTCAGTTGTCAGGCTGCCGACGCTTTGCCGCGACAGTATATCACGCTGACGTTACCATCCCACCACTGACGTTCAAGTTCCGCCCTGATAACGAACAACTGACAACTGGAATGCACCAAACCCGTTACCTGCACGAGCCTGCGGAACTGCAACGCCGTGTGAAGAAGATCAAGGCCGTCCTCTTCGACTGGGACGGGGTGTTCAACGACGGTTGGAAGGACCTTGATCGTGGCAGCCCGTTCAGTGAGACAGGGAGCATGGGCGTGAACATGCTGCGCTTTGCCCTTTGGCTGAAGAACGGTGCGAACCCACCAGCGGCGGTGATCACGGGACAGATCAATCCGCAGGCGGAGCAGTTCGTTCAGCGCGAGAAGTTCCATGCCATCTACATGGGTTTCATCAACAAACCGGATGCGTTCGAAGTGTTCCTGCGTGACAATGGACTGAAGCCCGAGGAAGTGGCTTTCTTCTTCGATGATGCCATCGACTTGGCGCTCGCCAAGCAATGCGGCCTGCGGGTGATGATCGGGCGGAAAGCGGGCTTGCGCTTCACCGAACATGTGATCGCACGCGGCGATGCGGACATCGTGACGGCATGCAGTGGCGGGGAGAACGGGTTGAGGGAAGGAACTGAAGCGGTGATCGAACTGCTCGGGAATTTCACCGAGGTCTTTGATCAACGTGCCGCGTACAGCCAAGGGTACCAACGATATTTACAGGAGCGCAACGCCACGGAACCCAAGGTGGAACGAGGTAGGCGCTGAACTCCATGTTCCCTGCCCGTTCACACATGCTCTTGGTCATCGGCGTTGTGCTGGGAATAAGTTCGCTTTATTCGATCTGGGGCAAGTTTGCGGACGTCCCCACCCGGGATTGCGTGAATTGTGATGCCGGCTGGTACCAACAGATCGCTGCGGAGGGCTACCGTACACCTGTGGACGGGGACCTCGGCCATTGGCACGGTGCCGACATCCATCAGACGGAATGGGCGTTCTTTCCACTTTATCCCTGGGCGGTCCGAGCAACCGTCCAGATAACGGGATCGAGCACTGCCGATTCCATGCTCCTGCTGGGTGCGCTTTTATCGGGCCTGCTTGCACTATTGGCCCTCCGCTTCTTCACGGTCCTGAAAGGTACTGCTGTGGCCTTTTGGGGAGTGATGGCCTTGCTCTTGCAGCCGTTCGGCATCTATTTCCATCTTGGCATGACGGAGGCCCTTTTCCTCTGTGCGCTTCTGGGTGCTTTCTATTCGGTCGCGAGGCATTCTTCCATGGGGCTGGCGGTGTGTTCCACGGCCTTGGTGCTCACGCGCCCCAACGGGTTGTTCCTCCTTCCCGTTCTTCTGGTCTACGCGGTGGAAGTGGACGGTGCCCGCATCGATGATATTTGGCGAAAGCCGTACCGTTGGCTGAAACGGTCGTGGCCATTGGCATTCCCGGTCATGGCTTTCGCGGCATACGGCGTATTTCAATGGGATCGAACGGGGGATCCCTTCGCGTTTTCCTCCGCACAAGCCGGTTGGGGCAGGTCGTTCACATGGCCTTTCATGGGCTTCTTCAATGGCGGTGATATTGCCACGCAGTTCGACTCTTGGTATACACTGGCACTTTTCGCTTTGGCAATTGCAGTGCGCAAGAAGCTGCCCTTGTCCTTTAACCTCTTGATCGCAGTCAGTATCCTGCTGCCTTTGTGTAGTGGCTCGGTCGCATCCATGCCTCGCTTCAGCACGGTCCTATTCCCGCTTTTCCTGCTCGCGGGCGATGTCATGGCTCGTTCCCGCTGGCGCATTCCCATCCTGGCGGCGGCTTTCCTGCTCCAGTTGGGCTGGTTCCACCTTTGGTTGCACGGGGAACTTATCACGTGTTGAAATTGTGCGTTGCACGTGCTCTCCGCAGCCGCACCCAGACTGTCCGCCCTCGGCCTTCACCCCGATAGCAGATGGGTTGAATGAAGGCGGTCCCGCATTCATCGGTGCATCATTGCTGAGGCCATAGGGTTCTTGCGTCCAACCGATCCAGCTCTTGTCGTATGCTGGACGTACCTTTCCGGTCCGGACCTGTTCCCATGATCGATAGAAGGAAATTCCTGCGCCTTTCCGCCATCACGTCCGCGGCAGCGCTGGCAGGACGTTCATTCGCCATGAGGCGCCAACCTTCCGCACCTCGGCGGGCCACCGGATCGCCCATTGTGATCTCCACTTGGGACTTTGGACAGCAGGCGAATGCTGCCGCATGGAAGATCTTGAAGGATGGCGGGCATGCCTTGGATGCCGTAGAGGCCGGAGCGCGCGTGCCGGAGGCCGACCCGACCAACCAGTCCGTGGGGCTCGGCGGACGTCCGGACCGCGATGGTCACGTCACCTTGGATGCTTGCATCATGGACGCCCGCGGACGTTGTGGATCGGTGGCCGCGTTGGAGCATATCGTGCATGCTGTTTCCGTGGCCCGCATGGTGATGGACCGCACGCCCCATGTGATGTTGGCCGGTGAAGGCGCACTGCAGTTCGCGTTGGAGAACGGCTTCACAAAAGAGGACCTTCTCACCGAGCAAAGCCGCTTGGAGTGGCAGGAGTGGTTGAAGACCGCGAAGTACGAGCCGGTGCCCAATATCGAGAACGCGTTGCCGGGCGGCGAACGGAACCACGATACAATCGGGATCCTTGCGTTGGATGCGGTCGGGGATCTTGGCGGTGCCTGCACCACCAGCGGCATGGCCTACAAACTGCGCGGGCGTGTTGGCGATTCGCCCATCATCGGCGCGGGCCTCTTCGTGGACAACGAGGTGGGGGCGGCCACCAGTACCGGCGTGGGCGAGGAGGTGATCCGCATCGTGGGCAGCCATACCGTGGTGGAACTGATGCGCCAAGGGCATTCACCCGAAGAGGCCTGCCGGGCCACGGTGGAGCGGATCGTCCATCGCGACCCCGCGGCTGCGAAAGCGGTGCAGGTAGGCTTCCTCGCGTTGGGGCGGGACGGCTCTTACGGGGCGTACGCTTTGCAGGACGGCTTCACCTTCTCGGTGAAGAGCGGTTCCACGGAGCAGAGCATACCGGTGAAACACCACTTCTGAGATGCTGCTGGAGGTCTGCGCTTACTCGCTGAGCTCCTGCCGGATCGCGAGGGAAGCAGGGGCGGACCGCGTTGAACTCTGTTCGGGCCCGTTGCAAGGCGGCACCACGCCGAGCTGGGGAATGATCACCGCTGCGATGGAGCTGGGGCTGCCGGTGTTTCCCATGATCCGGCCCCGCGGAGGAGATTTCATCTACAACTCGGAAGAACTGGACGTGATGTGGCGCGACATCCGGGCCTGCCGCGAGCTGGGCTGTCCGGGAATCGTGGCGGGAGCGCAGCGCAGCGATGGCTCGTTGGATGTGGGCCTGATGAAGCGCATCGTGCAAGAGGCGGGCCCGATGGCGGTGACCTGTCACAAGGTCTTTGATCAAGTGCCGGATCCCTCGTCCGCGTTGGAAGTGTTGATCGAAGCGGGGTGCGCACGTGTGCTCACCTCCGGACTTCACGCCAATGCGTTGGAAGGCGCGCGCATCATCAAGCAATTGGTGGCACAGGCCGCCGGGCGCATCGTGGTGATGCCGGGCGGCGGGGTGCGCAGCGAAAACATTGCGGAGATCATCGCGGCCACGGGTGCTACCGAGTACCACAGTTCCGCGATAACGGCAAACTCCACGGACCACATCGCGGATCCCAATGAGGTGCAGGCCTTGGTCCAAGTGCTGAGGCTTGGGGGGCGTTGATCAGAAAGTGCAAGGCCGCTGGAGGGCGTCCTTCAACAGTTCCAGGAAGTCGGGCCGAGGTATTTCGATCGCGCCCAAGGAGGCCGTGTGATCGTTGAGATACTGCGAATCGAACAGGGTGAAGCCGTGGGCACGCAAATGATCGGCCAAGTGATGGAAGGCCGCTTTGCTTGCATTGGGAACAAGGCTGAACATGCTCTCCCCAAAGAACGCCGCGCCGATGCTGACACCATAGGTCCCGCCCACGAGTTTGTCACCTTCCCAGGTCTCCACGCTGTGTGCATGCCCGATGCGATGCAGCGCTGTGTATGCCGCGATCATCTCCTCCGTGATCCAAGTGTCACCATGTGCGGTGGCGCAGTAGCGCATCACCTTCTCAAATCCGGTGTCACGCGTGCAGTTCAGCCCGCTGTTCCGCAGGAAGCGAAGAAAGCGTGCGTTCGGGCGGATGGCTTCCAACGGAAAGACCGCACGGGGATCGGGGCTGTGCCATTCCAACTCACCAAGCTCATCACCCATGGGGAAGAAGCCCTGCTTGTAAGCAGCAAGCAGGAGATCGGCCGTGAGCTGGAGCTTCCCGGAAGAGGATCGGCCAGGGGTCATTCCGCCTTGATGACACGCTGCGTCAGACGGGACCCGCCCACTTGCACCTCAACGATGTAGGCCCCGGCGCGCAATTGTGTCAGCAGATCGTTCTGGATCCGCACGCGGGAGTAGGTCCCCGGTTCCAAGCCCGTGGTGGAGGCCCACAATTTCCGGCCGAGCATGTCATAGATCTTCAGGTCCATCGCGTCGCTTTCACCGGCATACACTTCGATATCCAGAAAATCCGTGAACGGCACGGGCATCACGGCGAGCACTGTGGGGTCGGCAAGATGGGTCAGGTCCCTTCCGCCGAGCAGGAGGTGCGCCCGCCAGAAGTCCGGGATGCCGTACCCGAGATCGTCATCGGGATGATCGTGTTGCGAAGCGCTGCGCCGTACGGCGGTCATGACGTCGTGCGCGGTGCGATCGGGATGCAACTGCCACAGACATGCGGTAAGGCCCGCCACGAGCGGGGAGGAGAAGGAGGTGCCGTTGATGGCGTACACATCCTGCCCGCCGGTGCCAATGCCGATCGTGCCTAAGCCCATGGCGCTAACGTCCGGCTTTATGCGCCCGTCCGCACTGGGTCCGCGGGAACTGAAGTCGGCCAGGATGCGGTCACTGCCCACGGCACCCACGGCGAGGATGTCGAACGCGTCCGCCGGGACACCGATGTAATGCCATGGTGCGGCACCGCTGTTCCCGGCACTGTTCACGGGGATCATGCCTTTGCGCGTGGCGATGTCCGCCGCGAGCGTCATGCGCGACGTGAGCCCGTTGAGGTCCGCATAGCTGTGGTCCTGCGTGGGGTCGTCGAAGGTGGTATAGCCCAAGGACGTGTTGAGCACATCGCAGCCAAGGCTGTCGCAGAGCTCTGCGCCGCTGACCCAGTTGTCCTCCTCCACGATGTATTCGGTGGCCACGTTCTCGGTCCGGACAAGGGCGTAGTTCGCCAAGGGCGCGGTCCCCAAGAGTTGCCCTTCCACTTTCCCGGCCATCAGCGAGAGCACACTTCTGCCGTGATAATGCTGCGCGTAAACGTTGCCTCCGGGCTCCACCAGGTCGCGGGTGAGGACGATACCATTCTGATCGCGGAGCGCGGAAAGCCCCGGCAATATGTCCGCGTCCTGAAAGCCCGAATCGAGAATGCCGATAAGCATGCCCTGTCCTTCAGCATCACCCACGGCATGCAACAGGTGGCCGTTCATCATCTCGATCTGCCGGAACGAGAGGCCATAGTCGCTTGCGTAGGTCTTGGTCTCCATCCCGAACTTCAAGGCATGGCGCGCAGGGCGTGGTTTTCCGTCCACCGTGATCTGCACCACATGGATGAAGGGCAACAAGCCGAGCGAGTCCAGGGCCAGGGTGTCCGTGCTGCGGATGGTGACGGCATTGAACCATTTGCTCCGGGTCAGCAACTGGAAGTCACCGGCGGCCATCAATTGCGCGACATAGGCCGGGTCCACTGGCAGGTCGAGGGAATCGATCGGGATGTTCTGCCGGATGCGGCGATCAAGGGCACGCTGTGACAGGAATTCCTGCGGGGCTGAAAGGCTGTACGGCGTGTGGTCCTTGTCGGTGAACTGCACCCAATAAGTGGCGGGAGCGGTCTGGGCGAGAAGAGGCGCAGAGATCAAGAGGGGCAGGAAAAGGCCGCAGAGACGCAGAGGCGCAGAGAAGAGTTCGGGTAGGGAATAGCCGCAAAGGCGCAGAGGCGCAGAGAAAGTCAATAGGGGTCGGTGAGCGGTTTTTCTGGTACAGGGTACCGAGTACCGGGTAGTGAGTACTGAGGATCGAGAACGGGTATCACCTGCGGGAATACGACTGCCGCGCTGCGGGATACCCTGTACCCGGTACCCGGTACCCTGTACCCTTCCTTCCAAACCGTGCATTCTCTGCGCCTCCGCGCCTCCGCGTCCCATATTCAATGACCGTAGCCCGTGACCACCTGTTTGTACCAAGTACCACGGATCCTTACCACGCCGTTCACGTCGGTCTGCGTGTCGGTGCTGTCCACCTGGCGATAGATCAGTCCGATGTGCTTTGCGTAACGCTCATAATAGGTGTTGGTGATCACCGCGTTGTTCGAGTAGGTGGTCTTCACGAGCAAGGTGCTGTCAAAGCTCAGGCCGTTGATACCCCAGGGCTCATCCACTTCCATATACGTGAGTTCATACTCCCGGTCCGTATTGAGCGCGTTCGTGTTCCAGAATTGCCCGGTCCGCGGCGGGAAGATCAGCTTGATGCGCCGCTGGTTTTCCTCGGCCCGTTCCACCTGGGTATTGCCGCGCACCTGCCACCACACGTCCTTGGGTATCCAGATGCCCGTGGCGCTGTCCTGCCGGTACCGGATCAGCCGCTGCGCCGGGCGGCCTTCCGGGTCGGTGAAGTCCTCGGTGATCTTTTCCCGCAGGTTGTAGTGCAGGCTGTCAGTGACGCCGCTCAGGTCATTCCTCCACACGGTGTCCACGGCAAAGTCCACCCACCGCCCCGTGTCGGTGGGAAAGTAGGCGTGGCCCAGGTCCACGGGCTGCGGGTCCTCGTCCTTTTTGCAACCGGATGTCCATAGCAATGCCGTAACGGCCACGGCAAGAGGGAGGAGTGCTTTTTTCATGGTCTGGCTGGTTCTCGGTCGATGAAGCCGCCACCGACCACATCGTCCCCATCATAGAAGACGGCGCTTTGCCCCGGTGCGATGCCTTTCACCTTTGCATGGAAATCCACACGCACATGTTCATCGTCCATGCTGATGGTGGCCGGCGTGCCTTTGTCCTTGTATCGGATCTTCGTCACGGTCTCCATTTCACCGCGCAGCTCCGGCACTTTTTGGAATTTCGGCTGCCGCACCCAGGCGGTCTGCTTGTCTAAGTCGTCTTTCCCACCAAGCACCACGGTGTTGGTCTCCGGAAAGATCTCCGTGACATACATCGGTGTGCCCGTGGCAATTCCTAAGCCCTTGCGTTGGCCGATGGTGAAGAAGGGATAGCCGTCGTGCTCCCCGAGCGAAGCACCGTCGGTGCCCACGAGCTTGCCGTGCTTCAATTGCTCGAACGCCACCGGGTCCTTCCGTTTCAGGAAACCACGGTAGTCGTTGTCGGGGATGAAGCAGATCTCATAGCTCTCGCTCTTCTGCGCCAGTTCAGGGAAACCGCTGTCCAAGGCCATGGCGCGGATCTCGCTCTTCCGGAAGCCCCCGATGGGGAAGCGGGTGCGGGCCAGGTTCTCCTGCTCCAGGCCCCACAGCACATAGCTCTGGTCCTTGCCGGGGTCCATGCCTTTGCTCACCACGTAGCGGCCGCCTTCCTCGCGCACCTTGGCATAATGGCCCGTCGCGATCAGCTCACAGTCAAGCATATCGGCGCGCTTCAGCAGGGCCTCCCACTTAATGAAGGTGTTGCACAGCACACAGGGGTTCGGTGTGCGGCCGGCCATGTACTCGCTCGTGAAATTCCCGATGATCGCCGAGCCGAACTCCTCGCGGATGTCGATGATCATGTGATGGAAGCCACGGCTCACCGCCATTTCCCGCGCGTCGTTGATGCTGTCCAGGTCGCAGCAGCCGGTGACGCGCTTGCCAGTCCCGTTCGCGGCATAGTCCCACGTCTTCATGGTGACGCCGATCACCTCGTAACCTTGTTCGTGCAGCATCAGTGCGGTCACGGAGCTGTCCACCCCGCCGCTCATCGCCACCAGCACACGTCCGTGCTTGCTCATGGTTTTACGCCGCCCGTCGTGGGCGAGCCATTTTCATAGACCAGCGTGGAGACCAGCTTGCCTTTTTCGTCGTATTCCTTCACCGGGCCTTGCAGCACGTCGTTCTTATAGCTGCCTTCCCGCTTCTTCGTCTGGCCCTTCAGTTCGCGCTCCACATCGCTCTGCTCTTCACCCTGCGGCCCCAGTTTCACCGGCACATCGGTCCATGTCCCGTTGTCGTACCACTCGGTGAATGGGCCTTCACGCTTTCCGTTCTTGTAGGTGGTCTCACTCTTCATCTGCTGGTCCGTCCAGTATTCCTTGAAGGTGCCGTTCTCATACTTCTGCTTCACGAATTTCCCTTGTGCGTAGAGCACTTGCATCTGCACGGAGCCGTCCTCGTTGTAGTAGGCCCAACGTCCGTCGCGCACGCCGTCCACATAGTTGCCTTCGATCTCCTTCTTCCCGCTGGGGAAGTAGAACGTTTCGATACCTTCCGGAGCCCCGTTCACGTAGTTCGCTAGGTAGCGGGAAGTACCGCTCGCATAGAACTGCTCAGCTTTCCCGTTCTCGGTCCCGTTCTCAAAATGCCGCCGTTCGGTGATCTTCCCATCGGGATAGAAGGTGGTCATCTCGCCGTCCATCTCCCCTTTTTTCCAGTGCTCGGTACTGCGGAGAATGCCGTCGGTGTCGTAATAGTTCCAAGTGCTGTCCTTGTCCTCGCCCGCATAGCGGCCCTCGGCCATCAGCTTGCCGTCCGGGTGATAGTGTTTGGCATGCGCCGCGTCGCTTCCTGCATAGTGATCGATGCGGCTCTCCACCTTGCCGGCGGTGCTGTAGTAGATGAAGTCGCCCATGGGCTTGTCATCTTTGAACTGCCCCGTATAGCGCAATTGGCTGCTTTCCGCCCAATTCCGTTGCCACGGTCCCTGTTTGCGGCCTTGGGCGTCCTTTTGGTTGATGGCGGCGCCGGGCTGTGCCATGCCAACAGTGGCTAACAGGGTGAAGCAGGAAAGGAGGATCGAACGGAAGGTCATAGGGTGTGAGCGATTTTCGCTTGCGCGAAGGTAAGAACGGGGTAGGGGTCGGCCTTGGTGTGGTCCCGTGTTGAAGGGATCGGGCAAGGCCTGTTTGCAAGATCGGTGCCCGGAACGCGGGGTCGCCGTATTGTCTTGGTGCTGTATGTGATGCGGAAGGCCATTGCGGCCTGGAAGGCTTAAAATGAAGAAAGCCCCCGAAAGAGGGGCTTTCTTGCGGTCCGGACGGGACTCGAACCCGCGACCTCCGCCGTGACAGGGCGGCATTCTAACCAGCTGAACTACCGAACCGTTGGCTTCAACTTCCGCCGAAGCGGCTGCAAATGTAATCCGTCCGTTCGATCCCGCAAGTTTCGTCTCAAGGAAGCAAGTGCTGAAAGTTGCACGTGAAAGCCACGACCGTCCAAAAGCCGCGCCCACCACGCCGTCGCCAAAGCGCTTTGGCGGTGGGCGCCCTGACAACTGACAACCCGCCGACGCCAGGGCGCTTTGGCGGGGGAACCTGACAACTGACAACTAGTACAACCGGCTCCGCTTCAGCAAAAACTGCAACAGGATGTTCTCAAAACCCGCATTGATGTCGGCCTCCACGAGTTCGATGCGGTATTGGCCGCACTTGAGTTTCAACTCGTGCCAGTAAGCCGCCATGGCCGCTTTGTACTCCGCGCGCACTTCCGCCGCATGGGCCTTCACCTGGGCGCCACTCTCCACGTCCACGAAGGTGTAGGGGCGGTCCTCGAAGCCGAGTTCCAGCTCGTGTTTGCGGTCCACCACGTGGAAGAGGATCACGTCGTGCTTGTTGTAGCGCAGGTGTTGCAGCGCATCGAAAAGCTCCGCGCTCCGTTCGCTGTTGTCCATCATGTCGCTGAAGAGCACCACGAGCGAGCGGCGGTGCGTGCGGCGCGCGATGTCGTGCAGGGCGTCCACCGCGTTCGTCCGCTTGTCCTTGGTGGGCGCGGTAGTGCTGAGCAGCTTCTCCAGTTCCGCCATCAGATGCCTCAGGTGGACGGCATTGCTGCGGGCCTCCTCGGTGATGAGCACGTCATCCGCGAAGACGGTGAAACCCACGGCGTCGCGCTGCTTGCGGAGCAGGGCGATCAAGGCCGCAGCGGCATAGGTGGCGAACTCGATCTTGTTGAACTGCTTCGGCGCCTTTTCTGAGGTTTCCGGATAGTACATGCTGCTGCTGGCGTCGATCACCAACTGGCAGCGCAGGTTGGTTTCTTCCTCGTAGCGCTTCACGAATAGCTTGTCCGTGCGGGCATACAGCTTCCAGTCGATGTGGCGGGTGCTTTCGCCGGGGTTGTACGCGCGATGCTCCGCGAACTCCACGCTGAAACCGTGGAAGGGGCTTTTGTGCAATCCCGCAAGGAAACCCTCCACCACCTGCCGCGCATGGAACTCCAACTGGCTAAGGGCTTGGATGTGGTGCTGGTCGATGGGCATGGGCGGGTTCCCGCGGCGCGGAAGGGAGGGGGCAAAGATCGGTCTTTGCGGTGTAACGCTTCTCCCCGAGTTCACAGGGATCCTCCTGATACGGCCCTTGCTGAGAACAGCTCCCGCATCCACGATCTTTTAGCCGTTCCTTCGCCCGCCGGTCGAGATCACATTTGTACAAGATGAGCAATTCCCGATTCCCCCAAGTACGCCTGACCCACCCGAAAGGACCCTCGGACCACTTGGACCGCGGGGCCGGGGTGGAATTCTATCTGGACGGCTCCACTGCTGTACGGGTGACCTTGCTCCAACGCTCCGAAACCGGGGATTGGGTGGTGCAAGTGTCCGGGGTGAATGGCGCGGAGATCTCCGTGATGCCGGGTGAGGGGAAGGATTTTGTGGTCGGCTGAAGGAATGTGGCGGTTGTCAATTTTCAGTTGTTAGGCCACCGACACGCCTGCCAACGTGGATCGTGCTTGCCCATCGGGTGGGGATGAAACTTCTGGAACGGACCTGACAACTGACAACTAATCCCGCCCCATCACTGCCTTCAGAAAATGCGCGGTATGCCCAACACCACTCGCCACCAAGGCCTCCGGAGTCCCTTCAAACACGATCGCACCCCCGGCATCCCCGGCCTCGGGACCGAGGTCGATCAGGTGGTCCGCGCAGGCGATCACTTCCAGGTTGTGCTCGATCACCAGCACGCTGTGGCCGTTCTCGATCAAGGCGTTCAAGGCCTTCAGCAGTTTGGCGATGTCGTGGAAGTGCAGGCCGGTGGTGGGCTCGTCAAAGATGAAGAGCGTGGCCTTGGCGTCATGGCCTTTGCCGAGGAAAGAAGATAGCTTGATGCGTTGTGCCTCACCGCCGGAAAGTGTGCTGCTGCTCTGGCCGAGCTTTACATAGCCAAGGCCCGTTTCCCGCAAGGGCATTAGCTTCTCCACGATCCGCTTCACGGCAGTGTGCTTGTCCGCGTGGGTTTGGAAGAAGTCCAGCGCGTCGTCCACGGTGAGGTCCAGCAGCTCCGCGACGTCCTTGCCGTGGAATTTCACGTCCAAGATCTCCTCCTTGAACCGTTTGCCATGGCAGGCTTCGCACTTCAGGCTGATGTCCGCCATGAACTGCATCTCGATGTGGACCTCGCCCTCGCCTTGGCAGACCTCACAGCGGCCGCCGTCCACGTTGAAGCTGAAGTAGGCCGGTTTGTAGCCGCGCATCTTGGCGGCTTCCTGCTCGCTGAAGAGCTGGCGGATGTCATCCCACGCCTTTACATAGGTCACCGGATTGCTGCGCGAGGAACGACCGATGGGATGTTGGTCCACCATCTCCACGGCCTCCACCCGGCGTATGTCGCCGGCCAATTCCTTGAACGCGCCGGGCCGCTCACCGCCGCCGCCTTCCAGCTCGCGGCGCAGGGCGGGGTGGAGGATGCGCTTCACCAAGGTCGTCTTACCGCTTCCGCTCACGCCGGTCACCACGGTGAGCATGTTCAGCGGAAAGGCCACGTCGATGTCCTTCAGGTTGTTCTCGCACGCACCCTTCACCGTGATGCGGTCCTTCACCGGACGCCTCCGCTTGGGCCGTGCGATCTTCTCGCGCCCCGTGAGGTACTTGGCGGTGAGGCCATCGCTGGTCATCAGTTGGTCGTGCGTGCCGCTGAAGATCACTTCGCCACCGTGGGTGCCTGCTTCCGGCCCCATGTCGATGATGTGGTCCGCGGCGCGCATCACCTCTTCGTCGTGCTCCACCACGATCACGGTGTTGCCGAGGTCGCGCAATTGCTTCAGCACGTCGATCAGCCGGTGCGTGTCGCGCGGATGCAGGCCGATACTGGGTTCGTCCAGGATGTACATGCTGCCCACTAAGCTGCTTCCGAGCGATGTGGCCAGGTCGATGCGCTGGGTCTCGCCGCCGCTGAGGGTGTTGCTACGCCGGTCCAAGGAGAGATAGCCCACGCCCACCTCATCCAAATAGCGCAGGCGGTTGACGATCTCCTTCAGCAGGCGTTCCGCGATCTTGCCGTCGGCGGGGGAGAGTTCGATGTGCTTGAAGAAGGCCAAGCATTCGGTGATGGGCAGGCGCACCAGCTCGGTAATGTCATGCCCGGCCACCTTCACGTGCCGCGTTTCGGGCTTGAGACGGCTGCCGTGGCAGAGCGTACAGCTGGTCTTCCCGCGGTAGCGGCTGGCCAGCACCCGGTACTGGATCTTGTAGCTCTTCTGCTCGCAGTACTGGAAGAACGCGTCAATGCCATGTACGCCCTTCGCACCGTTCCATAGCAAGTGTTGTTGAGCCTCGTTCAGCTCGCGGTAGGGGCGGTGGATGGGAAAGTCACGCTCCGCCACGTCGCGGATGAAGTCACGCTTCCATTCGCTCAGCTTTTCGCCGCGCCACGGGGCCACGCAATCGTCATACAGCGAAAGGGTCTTGTCGGGGATCACCAGGTCGGCATCGATGCCGATGATGTTGCCATAGCCTTCGCAGCGCGGGCAGGCCCCCACGGGGTCATTGAAGCTGAAGAGGTTCGGTGTGGGTTCCTCGAAGGTGATGCCGTCCAGCTCGAAGCGGTCGCTGAAGTTGCGACGCAGCGGCTTGCCCTTTGCGTCCTCGCCCAACAGCATGCATGCACCTTGGCCCTCGAAGAAGGCGGCTTCGGCGCTGTCCGCCACACGGCTTTCGGTCTCCTCGTTGCCGGGGTCCACGGTGATGCGGTCCAGCACCAGGCTCCACGGTCCGTTGGAAAGGTCCTTCGCGATCAGCAGGTCCTCGATCCGCTGCACCTCCTTGCCATCGTGGACGCGCGCAAAGCCTTGCTGCTGCAATACATCGAGATGTTCGCGCAACGAACGCCCCTCCGGCAGGTTGATCGGGCTCAACAGCAGTACGGTGCTGTCCTTGGGGAAAGCGTTGGCACCGGCGACCACATCCTCGATGGTGTCGCGCTTCACCTCGCGACCGGTGACCGGGCTGAAGGTGTGGCCCACGCGGGCGAAGAGCAGTTTGAGGTGGTCGTAGACCTCGGTGCTGGTGCCCACGGTGCTGCGCGGGTTGCTCGTCATCACCTTCTGCTCGATGGCGATGGCGGGGCTGATGCCGGTGATGCGGTCCACGTCAGGCTTTTCCAGACGGCCGAGGAATTGCCGGGCGTAGCTACTGAGGCTTACCACATAGCGGCGCTGACCCTCGGCATAGAGCGTATCGAAGGCCAAGGAGCTTTTTCCGCTACCGCTGAGGCCGGTGATCACCACCAGCTTGCCTCGGGGGATGTCCACACTGATGTTCTTCAGGTTGTGGACGCGGGCACCCTGCACGCTGATGATGCCGGGGGAGCGATGCGGCAACCGCCCGATGGAAGCGGCTTTTACCGGCTCCGTACGGACATTGGGATCATGGACGGGTTTTGTCAAGGGGCGGCAAATTTACTGCCCGGTGAACCGGTTTTGATCCGGGTACGTATATTTGGTCCACAGAAAAATTGGACGTCCCCGCACAATAGGACACCCACAGGCAACGTTTACCCAACACCAAGCGTCTGCACTAAGTTCACCCCCGCCTCCCGTTTTGGGAGCACATTAAAAACCAAACGGACAGCCCATAGCAAGACCTCTACACCGAAGTGCTCTTTTCATCCCCTTCGGACCTAAACGGGAAAGGTCATGCTGTCCAAGTCACTTACAGACGTCGAGCTCGTACACCTTTATATTGAGGGTGACGAAGCCGCATTTGAAACCCTGCTTCTTCGCCACAAGCGGAAAGTGTGGTCCCACATCTTCCTCATGGTGCGGAACCGGGAGATCACCGAGGATCTCTTCCAGGAGGCCTTCATCAAGGTGGTCCACCACCTGAAAGCGGGGAAATACAACGAAGAAGGCAAGTTCCTGCCCTGGGTGATGCGCATCGCGCACAACTTGGTGATCGACCATTTCCGGCGGAACAAGAAGATGCCCATGGTGCGGAGCAACGACGATTACGACGTCTTCGCCACGCATTCCCAGCCGGACAAGAACGTGGAGGAACGCATCGTGAACGCCCAGATCGACGAGGACGTGCGCAAGCTCATCGACAGGCTGCCTCCCGAGCAGAAGGAAGTGGTGGTGATGCGCACGTACTTGGGCATGAGCTTCAAGGAGATCGCCGAGCACACCGACGTGAGCATCAATACGGCCTTGGGGCGCATGCGCTACGCCCTGATCAATATGCGGAGACTGATCAAGCAGCACGGCATGCAGCTTGAAAGGGCCTGATCCCTACACGTGAGGGATCCCGCCCCAGGAACGTCGGCCCGTAAGCCGGCGTTCGTGTTTAGTACCATCAACGTCTCCCGCAGGGGACGTTGTATGCCTCTCTTTCCTCAGGATCTCCTTCGGAAGATCGCTGAGGGGACTGTTTTCCACGCCATGCAATATGCTCCGGCGCACAGGCGTTCTAAGCAAAAATCCACAGACATGGCACACTCTACACTTCGGAGACCTTCACGTAAAAGCGTTGAAATGCCCGTTCTTTCCGGCCCGCGGCCTTCCACGGTACATGCTATCCTCAGCTACAGTAAAGCCTTGAGGGTGGTGAAAATTCCGCCCATCGGCCAGATGGACGTGGTGCTGAACTGAGTTCGCATCAACAAAAGAATCCGAACGGGGCATCAGTGATGATGCCCCGTTCTTGTTTTTGGTGACCGGTGTATAGTGATCGCCATTTTGCATTTCTCCGTGCCTCTGTGCCTATGTGCCTCGGTGGTGATCCTTCCGTGGGATCACTGAAAAAGCTCCCTTCTCCCGATCTCCTTGCAAATGGGGCACTTCAGCGGGTCATGCCCCTTCGCCGGGCAATGCTCACGCCCGAAGTAGATGATCTGCAGGTGAAGCACGTTCCATGTATCCTCGGGGAACAAACGTTTCAGGTCCGCTTCGGTCTGCTCCACGTTCTTGCCCGTGCTCAATCCCCAGCGCCAAGCCAGCCGGTGGATGTGCGTGTCCACGGGGAAGGCCGGTACACCGAAGGCCTGCGACATCACCACACTGGCCGTCTTGTGGCCCACGCTGGGCAAGGCCTCCAGCTCCGGGAAGGTGTTCGGCACCTGTCCGCCGTGCTTCTCCATGATGATCTTCGAAAGCCCGTGTATCCCCTTGCTCTTGGCCGGTGAAAGCCCGCACGGCTTGATGATCTCGCGGATCTCCTCTACGTCCAGCGCTGCCATTCGCTTCGGGGTGTGTGCCTTGGCGAAGAGGAGCGGTGCGATCTCGTTCACCTTTTTGTCGGTGCATTGGGCGCTGAGCACCACCGCCACCAGCAGCGTGTACGGGTCCCGATGGTCCAGCGGGATCGCGGGCCGTGGGTAGAGCTTGTTCAGTGCCCTCGCGACGAACGCAGCTTTCTCTTGCTTGGTCATGGGCGGAGCCAATGTTGTTGGATGAGCTGTGGGAAGCGTGTGACGCCGAGGCGGCCATTCGCATCGAAAAGGAATTTCTCCACATCGGTGGCCATCGCTTCCATATCCAACTGGGCACATCGTTCCAAAAGCGCATCGGCTAATTCTTGCGTCGTGTTCAATCCTGTCTTTTCCTGCAAGTAGCGCATATCGGGTTCCGCATTGAGGCCAAGCAGAAAGCTCACATCGAAGAAATCGCGTCCCTTGGCACGCTTGCGATCGAGGATGGCATGGCACTTCTGCGACAAAAGCAGGGGCAACGGGCAACAGCGGATGTCCTGCCGTACGTCCCACCGTGCCAAATACCAAGGTTCCGGCTCGTATGCGTAACCCTGCGGTTCAGTGTCCAATTGGATCAACACCGTCTGGTCCTTGTGCCCGGTAAGGCCGTGATGAAATAACAGGCCCGGTAAGCGCACACGGCAACGTAACGCGCTCAGCCCGGCCATTTCAGCGGTAACGGTATAGCCTTCCCGCTCCAACTCCTGCTTGACGAGGTTGCCCACCTGCGCGAATTCCGGCTTGGTCAGCCCCAAATTGTCGAAGTCAATGTCTTCACTGAAGCGGCGGTTCCCATGCACGATGCGCAAGCAGGTTCCGCCCAAGAACACCAACTTCTCCGCGAACGGGGATGAGAAAATGATGCCCAGAACGCGGTATTGCAGGTACTCACGCATCAGGAATCCCTCGTGGGCATGAAGTTCCTGTGCGTAGGGTTTCTTGATCTCAGCCAGCGTGATCATGTAACCAGTTTTGGAATGCGTCCGCACGGGTACGCAGCGCATTGTTCGTGGAAAGGGATAGGTAGTCCTGCCAGATCATAGGCCGGACCGCCTCCAAGATCCCCGTTCGATCAAGTCGCAGCCCCTCGATATCTTCTGGATTCTTCAGTTGAGGATTCAAGTGGAGCAGGTCCAATAGAGCCTTTTCAGGATCCGCCATGCGCACGGCGACCCCTCCCTGCTCCAGAATGGTAAAACCGAAAAGCCAGGACGGCTGGACGCTCCTGTAGAAGTGGCGAATGCCGTCCACCTCAAATGTGAGCGTGTGGCGCGAAGTGACCGAGGTGATGTGGAACACGCCTTCCGGAATAAAGCCATGGTGCGACAGGGCGGATTCCAGCGAAATGTATGAAGGTGCATAGACCGTGTTCGCCACCGCTTGTCGTTCATGCAGCGTCCAAGGCCGCTCGGTGATCCGGTAATAGGGGCGTCGCAATTGGCGTACCCATCCTTTCCGTTGCCAATAGTGCAGTTGGCGGTCGTTGAATCCAGGAAAGCGCAATGACACCTCGCGCACGGTGAAGCACGGACGCTCGGCATAGACCTCTGCGAAATCCCTGAAATTCATCTTTATGTCACGAGGGGGACAAAATTAGCCCTTTCGTGACATAAAGCGTAATCCTGAAACTCACGCGAGCTTGGGTCCCCTGCCGCCTGCTCAGTTCTCTCCGGGGATCCTCATCTCGCCCTTAAAGTTGGTCCATCCAACCGAGGGCAATTGTAGAGTCGCGCCAGGAGGGGTCATGGGGCGGACAAAGGTGCGGGATCACATCGATGAAGTGGGGCGACAGAAAACGTAGATGTATGACAGAACCCGGAAGGGCGGCTCTTCACCGCTGATCTGTTCGTGTATGGTCCGTGCCACACCTGACGCATTCAATTTACGGCTCAGTCCTTGGCCTATTGAATGCAATAGCGTTGAGTAATAGGGCATTACCGCACGTAGCCATACGCGCGCGCTAAATTGTTTTTCTTAATAATTTGTTCTTTGTTATTATCAGATCCAATTTTCGCCTTCTTTTATACATTATGGTGAATACTATTGCCAATGAAATAGTCAATCCCCTGAAAACATTTGGCAATACACCGCCCAATGCGGTCGGGTCCATTTCAAACACATGCCAGGATAAATTCATTAGCGCGTGTAAAAATATAGGTATCCACAAATTATAGTTCCATTCTACGAATAACCAAGCAAACAGCACAGCCCCCATAAATGTGATTGAAAAAATACCTATCAATTCTACTGTATCATGGCTTTGATACAAATGGCCGCATGCAAAAACTATTGCTCCCAAAACGATTGAAGAAATAAAACCAAGTCTTGTGTATTTGAACAGTTGTCCGAACAGGAATCCCCGAAAAAATAGTTCTTCAACAATGCCGATCACGATCGACCCTGCGATCAAATTGGGAACTGAGAAGTCTCCGTTAAGTTTAAAAAACGCAAATCCACCTAAAAACATAGGCATTGAAAACAACAATGCGATCATAAACGGTTTTATTGGATTATGATACAGCCCTAAATTTCTTATAATGCTCAACTTTGGATTTATGATATATGCTCCTATGTAGATCGGAGTTCCAAGAATAGCATATGTCAGAATATAATTTGCAAGTCCGTTTTGAGTGATCTTGTCCAACTGCTCTTTGATCGGAGCGAAATATTCTCTTAACAAGAGATATACTGCAAATCCAGCAATTGTAAAGATCAGAGCTTTATGTTCTTGATCCAATTTCACGAACTGATCTCTTTAGTAGGGTTTGTTCGTAGCGATGCAGAACTCGTGTACTTGTCAGGACCTATTGATAGTACCGCAGTTGAATTGGTTAGTCCAAAGATCGCAGGACGTTGATGACCGCTCCGATGCCGGTATGCCATTGTTGGATCCTTGGTAATGCGTAGCAGTTTCATCAGGTTTCAAAGGGTAGACGGTACTTCTGATCTTCAGGTGGCAACCTGGCGCATGATAAAGCCGGAGCATGCCGTGCAAGATATGTGATTCAACCTACCACCACCCACAGCCGCTTCGCCTCCAACCGGAAGCGCACTTCCTGCCCGATCTCCACCGGCTCGCCGTCCAAATGTGCGAGCGTGCCATCCTGATGTACCATCGCCTGATCGGTGACGATGTTGGTGACATAGGGGCTTCCGTCGATCCGCCCGTTGTACATGCGGATGAAGGCGGTGAGCATCGGCAACAGGGGCGGCTTGGTGACGATGCGCAATTCCGCCAGGCCGTCATCGGGCAGGGAGCCGGGGCTGATCACGGCACCGTTGCCGAACTCGCGGGTGTTGCAGAACACGAACATCAGCACTTCGTCCTCGCGGGTGTGGTTGTTGGCCTTCGTCACCGTGTGCATGGGCTTGGCCCCGAGGATGTGCTTGATGATGAGCCGCATGTAGTTCCACATGCCGCGCCCCTTGCTTTGGTCAAAAGCATGGGCCACGCGGGCGTCGAAGCCGATGCCTGCCGTGCCTAAGAACAGTTGGTCGTTCAGGTAGCAGACGTCCATCTGGCGCACCTTACCGTTGAAGGCCACGCGTAGCGCTTCGCCGGGATCACGAGGCAGTTTCAAGGAGCGCGCATAGCCGTTCCCGGAGCCCATGGGCACGATGCCGAGCTGCAGCGGGGAACCGACCATGCCGGAGGCCACCGCGTTCAATGTGCCGTCGCCACCGATGGAGATAATGCGGTCCATACCTGTGGCAATGGCTTCCTCCGCGAAACGCTTGCCATCGCCTGGCGCGGCAATGGTGTGGAATTCCAGCTCATGTCCGCCCTCATGGCCCAGTTGCTCGGCCAAGCCACGCAGGCTTTCCGCGCGCTTCTTCCCCGAGCGGGGATTGATGACCACCGTGATCTTCATTTTTCCTTGAGCACAAGCTCGTGGTGCAGCAAGCGGTTGTTGTACTGCTGAATGGCGGCTTGGAGCACCGGGAGCAGCGTCTGTTGGTCATGGGCCTGGGGCTTCGCCTTATTCATTCCTGCTGACCATAGGATATTCTCCCCGTCCGAACGCAGTTGGCAACTGTCCCCGATGATCAGCCATGTGGCGCTGTTCTCGCTGACGGCGGCGGGCATGCGCTCCTGCCGCAGGACGCTGCTTCCGAAGGCGAAGAAGGGCTTGGGGTAGTCCACCAGGTCCAGCACGGTGGGGAGAATATCGATCTGCTGGGTCACCCGACTGTGCTGTTCCGGCCGGATGGCAGCGGGCATGAAATAGAGCAGGGGTATCCAATGGTCGAACGCGGCACCGCTGGTCTCCCCGTTGCGCAGGAGGTCGGCGGTGTGGTCCGCGGTGATCACGAAGAGCGTGTTCCGGTACCACGGCATCGTTTGCGCCGTGGCGAAGAACTGTCGCAGGGCATCATCCGCATAGCGCAACGTGGGCATGATGGGGAGGTTGCCGCCCGCGAAGTGCTTCGCATCTGCCTCCGGCAGCTTGTAGGGGTGGTGGCTGGAAAGCGTGAACAGACAGCCCAGGAAGGGCTGCTGCTGCTTGTTCAGCTCTTGGGCAAAAAACTGGAGGAAGGGCCGGTCCCGGATGCCCCAGACCCCGTCGTCGTCCGCCTCGTCCGGGTATTGATCGCGGCCCACGTAGCGCTGGAACCCTGCGGCCTTGGCGAAGGCATCGAAGCCCATGGTGCCGTTATGCCCGCCGTGGAAGAAAGCCGAGGAATAGCCTTCCTTCCCGAGCAAGCCGGGCAATGCGCTGATGGGCTGCTGCGCATAGGGCGATTCAATGAAGGCCTCGGCCATCATCTTCGGCAGGGAGGCCAACACCGCGGGGATGCCGTCAATGCTGCGACGGCCGTTGGCATACGCGTGCTCACACCAGAGGCTTTGGCCCATGAGCGAATCCAGGAAAGGCATGTAGCCTTGGCCCGTGCCGTTGAGCCTTCCGCTGTAAGCCGCGCTGAAGCTTTCAAGAACGATCACCACCACGTTCGGCTTCGTCGCCGCAACTGATGTATCGCCGTAATGGTGAATGACCGGCCAGAGGCGATCGGCCTCCTCCTGGGCCATGAAGTGCTTTTCCTGCACCATCGGTTTCCCGATGCTCGTCATGAAGGTGAACGGCGTGTTCAGCACCAGCGGCATATAGGCCGGGGGCGCATACGTGCTCGCGTCCAGCACGCCGAGCGGGATGTACTGAAGTCCACCGCGGGAGAGGAGCAGCACGATGCCGATGGCCAGTACACGCCATAGCCACCAAGGCTTTGCGGGCTCCGTGTTGGTCCGGCGCCCCGCCAAGCGATAACCGGCTTCCGCCAGTGCCAACGAGCCGATGAAGATCAGGACCACGTACCAGTAATCCTTCAGGAAAACCGGGGCGAGGTTGGCCAGGTCATCCCCGCCGGTGGCGATGCCGAAGAGGTCCGCCGTGCTCCGCTTCAGGGTGAACTTGAAGTACTCCAGATCGGTGCTGTTCAGGAAAAAGCAGAACACATTGCTCAGGTGGAACAAAACCTTCTGCACCGTGGCGAATGTCCGTTTGGGCGCCGGGGCGATAAGAACAGTAAGGACCCAAGGCAGATACAGCCATGCGATCGCACTGAGGTCGAAGCGCACGCCTCCGAGGAAGGCGGAGGCCGGCGGAGCGGGGAAGGCATCGTGGTTCAGCTGGGCGAAGAGGAGCCGCTGGATACTGAACACCAAGGCGATCACCCCGATACGGAGCAGTAGAACACGGAGCGGACGCAGGTTTGGCACGGTGCGAAGATCGGGACGCGGGATGAATGGAACGCAGATGACGCAGATCGTTATGATTTACGCGAGCTGAGGTCGGTGATGGAGTTTCTGGTACAGGGTATTGGGTACTGGCTACCGGGTACTGCCGACGCTGCCTGCCGCTGCCGAATGGAACGCAGATCACGCAGATCGTTATGATTTACGTGGATCTGAGGTTTGGACGGTGATATAGTTTTACAAGCCACAAGCCACAAGCTTGAGGCTTACGGCTTGTAGCTCACGCCCCAAGGAGTATGCGTTGCGTTCGTTGCGCCCCTGACTGCCGCAGGCACGTCGTTGCGGTTAATAAACCGGAGACCTTGCGGTTCCTTCACTCCGGCATCCCGCTACCTTTGCCGCCGCCCGTAAAAGCCGCGGCATCCCGCCATGTTCCTCGATACCATTGAGAAGAAGCAGCTTGCCTTCGACCGGAAGAAGCTCACCGACGCTGAATTGTTGGACATTTATGAGCGCCTGTTGCGCCCGCGCCTCATTGAGGAGAAGATGCTGAGCATGCTCCGGCAGGGGCGTATCAGCAAGTGGTTCAGCGGGATCGGGCAGGAGGCAGTGGCCGTGGGCGCCGCCTTGGCCATGGAGCCGGACGAGTACATCCTGCCAATGCACCGCAACCTCGGAACTTTCACCACGCGCGGTGTGCCCATGGCACGGCTCTTCAGCCAGTTCCAAGGCTACGCGAACGGCTTCACCAAGGGCCGGGACCGCAGCTTCCACTTCGGCTCACAGGAGTACAAGATGGTGGGCATGATCAGCCACCTAGGTCCCCAGCTCGGTGTGGCGGACGGTATCGCGCTGGCCCACAAGCTTCGCCAGGAGAAAAAATGCACCCTTGTCTTCACCGGCGACGGCGCCACCAGCGAAGGCGACTTCCACGAGAGCGTGAACACCGCCGCCGTGTGGGACCTTCCGGTGATCATCGTGGTGGAGAACAACGGCTACGGCCTCAGTACGCCCAGTAGCGAGCAGTTCAAGTGCCGGTATATCAGCGACAAGGCGCTCGGCTACGGCATGGAAAGCCGCGTGGTGGCCGGCAACAACATCCTGGATGTGGTACACACCATCCGCGAGGTGGCCGAAAGCATCCGCCGCCGTCCGCGCCCGATCCTGGTGGAGTGCATGACCTTCCGCATGCGCGGCCATGAGGAGGCCAGCGGCACCAAGTACGTGCCCAAGGAGCTGATGGCTGAATGGGCGAAGAAGGACCCCGTGATCAACTATGAGAACTGGCTGGTCGAACAAGGCATCCTGAGCGAGACCGTGAAGGACGCCACGCACCACGCCATCAAGCAGGAGGTGGCCCATGCGGTGGAAACGGCATTTGCGGAGGAAGCCGTGAAGGCGGACCTGGCGACGGAGTTGAACGATGTCTACGCGAAGCCGATCGTGCTGGGCGATCGTTCCCCGGCACGGGTGGAAGCGCCTGTGGAAGGGAAGGAGATGCGGTTCTTGGACGCGATCAAGGACGGCCTGCGCGAGAGCATGATCCGCCACGACAACCTCGTTCTGATGGGACAGGATATCGCCGATTATGGAGGTGCGTTCAAGGTCACCGACGGGCTGATGGCGGAGTTCGGCAAGGAGCGGGTGCGGAACACGCCCTTGTGCGAGAGCGCGATCCTGGGCGCCGGGCTAGGGCTCAGCATCAACGGCATGAAGAGCATGGTGGAGATGCAGTTCGCGGATTTCGTGAGCGAGGGCATGACGCAGATCTGCAACAACCTGGCGAAGACGCATTGGCGCTGGGGCCAGAACGCGGACGTTGTGGTGCGTATGCCCACCGGCGCAGGCTCCGGCGCGGGGCCGTTCCACAGCCAGAGCAACGAGGCCTGGTTCTTCAAAACACCGGGACTGAAAGTCGTTTATCCTGCTTTCCCGAACGATGCGAAGGGCCTGCTCTGCGCAGCTTTCGAGGATCCGGACCCGGTGATGTACTTCGAGCACAAAAACCTCTACCGCAGCTTGCACGGGAATGTGCGCGAAGCCTGGTTCACCTTGCCGATCGGCGAGGCGGCGCTGTTGCTCGAAGGCACGGACCTCACCATCATCACCTACGGCATGGGCGTGCATTGGGCCATCGAAGCGCTGAGCGCGCAACCGGGCATCAGTGCCGACCTGATCGACCTGCGCACACTGTTGCCATGGGACAAGGAGCGCGTGCTGGAAAGCGTGCGCAAGACCGGCAAGGCCTTGGTACTGCATGAGGATACGCTCACCGGCGGCATCGGTGGCGAGATCTCCGCGACGATCATGGAGGAATGCTTCACCGACCTGGACGCGCCCGTGATGCGCGTGGCGTCCATTGATACGCCGGTACCGTTCTCGCTTGCGCTGGAGGCGCAGTTCCTACCGAAGGCGCGTTTGAAAGCCGCACTGGCGAAGTTGGCGGAATACTAGCGCTACTTCCCGGCGAAACCTTCCAGCTCCCGATAGAGCGCCTTGAACTCCGGATTTTCCATGAAGTACTGCTTACCGAGGTCTATCGTGGTCCTCGCGGCGTCAAGATCCCCGCGTTGTTCAAAGTCCTCGGCGGTGCGCACCAATCCTTCCCGGAGCAGCTTGCTTTGGTCCAGCGGCAGATGTTCCACATCGGGCACGGCCTTCAGGGCCTCATGGAATTTCTCCGTGCTTTCCTTGGCGTCGCGGGCTGCCTTCATCTTTTTCTGCGTCAACGCCAGCATGGCCCATGCGCCCGGGTTCTCCGGGTTGTAGCGCGTCATCCGCTGGAACTGTGACTTGGCCTTGCTATAGGCTTTCTCGTCCAAGTAGTTCATACCGATCTCCTGGGCCACCGTGTTAAGCTCGCTCCAATAATCCTCATAGTTGGCGAAGAACTCCATGTTCTTGTCCTTCCTGCGGTATTTGGCCGCCCATTTCAGCGCATCGCGACCGGAGCGTTTGTACTCGTCCATTTCCTGGTACTTCGGGATCTTGCTCATCTCGAAGTAGCACATGCTGGCATAGAGGTAGGGGAGCGGGTCACGGTGCGAATCCTTCTTGTCCACATAGCGCTCCGCCTTGTAGACACATTTCTCATAATTCTCGTCCACATACAGGACGAGCAGATCGTCATAAGGCTTGGATTGTGCGGTGGCGTGGAGGTGGGGTAATAAAAAAAGCAGGCTGAATGCGAGTTTCTTGAATGTTATCATGCCGGAAGAGCCACAAGAACAGTGCCGGAGGGGCTCTTCTGACACATCGGAAAGCCCAGCAGGTATCCAATGGTGCGTCTGGTACTTACAGGCCCCATGTGCGCAATTGCGCATATCCCGGCCGATCGATCGAGTAGTGGCATTCCCAGAACAAGGGCTATCTTGGCTCAACAAAAACCTCCAAGATCATGGCAAGAACGATACACCTATTGGTAGCAACAATGGCAAGTGCGCTGGGCTTGACGGCCATGGCGCAGTGCCCACCGGAGAACCTTGTCACGATCTACTCCACGGATTTTGAGACGGACAATGGCGGGCTCATACCGGTCGCAGGCGTTGACTGGGAGTACGGTGACATACCCGCGATCATAGCGGGTGCGAACTGTGAAAGCGCAGCCTTCAGCTCTCCCGGTGGCGCATATTCGGGCACCAAGGGCTGGGCGACCCTATTGAACGATTGCTACCACAACCAGACCCCGAGCGGGTTCAACACCCTTGAATTCACGGTGAACCTGAGCGACGTGGACTATCTCTCCGCCCAACTGGAGTTCGCCCATTGGTTCGAAGTGTTCACCAACTTTGATTACTTGTTGATCACGGCCAATGGAACGGAGGTCTTCCGGAATGACACGTTGGAGGACAGCAACACCTGGCTGCAAACCACGGTGGACCTTTCCCCATTCCTGGGCCAGTCCGCGGTCACATTGGCCTTTAAGCTTTGGGCCACCACCGTGGTGAACCGGGCCGGCTGGTACATTGACGATGTGAACGTGACAGCTTGTTCGAGCATTGTTCAATCCGTTGCGGAGGGTGGCTCCGTCGGTTTCCGCGCATGGCCGGTCCCTGCGACCGACAAGCTTCAAATTGAACCGTCAACCACAATGGGCACTGTGCAAGCATGGACCTTGTATGACGCCACCGGTCGGAACTTGGCCCAAGGCATCCCCGCTGCGGCTGATCGGTTCAATATCGATGTCTCCGCCTTCCAAGGCATGGGTGTGCTGGAGCTGCGCACAGCCCAAGGGACATTCCGCCAGCAGGTGGTGATGCAATAGAACAATAGTGAGATCAACGCCCAAAGGGCTGTGTCATCAACAAGATGATGCGGCCCTTTGCCGTTCGAGGCACGGCATCAAGCTCCGCCCAACAGAACTTCCCGCAAGACCACCGCTTGGTTGTGCTCCTCATTCTTCGCACTATACACCAACGTGACGCGCTGCTTGCGTGCCAAAGCCCGGATGCGTTCCAGTTCATCCGACATCGCATGCAGCTCCTTTGTGTAACGCTTCTTGAACTCGGCATACTTGGGCGGCTCATGGCCGAACCATTTGCGCAACTCCGTTGAAGGGCCGATCTCCTTGTCCCACTCGTCGACGTGCGCATGTTCCTTCGTCATGCCGCGCGGCCAGAGCCGGTCCACCAGCAAGCGGTAACCGTCATCCTTCGCCGGTGCCTCATAGATCCGTTTGATGCGAATGTCCATGATGTAAGCTTCGTTGTGGAAACAAGTAGCTCGCCCGCAAGGTTCATCGCCTGAGTAGCGACAACCGACAACTCTATCCCCCTGCCTTCTTCGCTTTGTATCCCGCTTCCGCCAGCAGCTTCAGCACCTTCTCGCGATGGTCGCCTTGTAGCAGGATCACACCGTCCTTGGTGTTTCCTCCCACGCCGCACTTACTTTTCAGTGTGCGTCCCAGCTCGGAGAGATCGTCATCCTTGCCGATGAAGCCCACGATGCGCGTCACTTCCTTGTTGCCTTTGAGGCGGTCGAGGTGGATACGTAGGTCCTGCTGAGCTGGTGGCAAGGTGGCCGGTTCCCGTTCGCCGAAAGATCCGGTATTGGCATTGGGGTTGGTGCTGTAGACCATTCCGCCTGTCGGTCGCTTTTTCATCTGCCACGAAAATAGGGGCAGGGCTAACTTCGCGACCTCAACCGCTTGAAAATGCCGGGAACGGAACTGTTTGGAGAAGAGGAACGCAAGGAAGTGATGGACGTCCTGAACACGGGCGTGCTCTTCCGCTACAACCACGATGCCCAGCGCCAGGGCCATTGGAAGGCGAAGGACTTCGAGGCGGAGATCGCGAAGTTCACTGGCGCTAAGCATGCCTTGGCCGTCAGCAGCGGCAGCACCGCCGTCAGCACCATGCTGGCCGCGTGCGGCGTGGGCTACGGCGACGAGGTGATCGTGCCGCCCTTCACCTTCATCGCCACTATCGAGAGCGTGTTGCTTGCCGGGGCCATCCCTGTATTCGCGGAGATCGATGAGACGCTGTGCATGAGCGCCGAAGGCATCCGCGCGGTGTGCGGCCCGAAGACGAAGGCCGTGCTGCTCGTCCACATGTGCGGCGCCGCTGCGGACCTCGATGGGATCCTCGCCGTGTGCAAGGAAAACCCCGGGTCGGCGCCCGGGGGTATCATGCTGATCGAGGACACGGCACAAGCCTTGGGCGCCACCTACAAGGGCAAGCACCTCGGACTTTACGGCAAGATGGGCAGCTTCAGCTTCGACTTTTTCAAGATCAACACCTGCGGCGAGGGCGGCGTCATCATCACGAATGATGCGGAGCTGATCACCATCGCGGACCATTTCAGCGATCACGGCCACAGCCACGAGGGCGACAACCGCGGCATGGAGCCGCACCACGTCATGGGCACCAACTACCGCATGGGCGAGATCAACGCGGCGATCGGTCTGGCGCAGGCGCGGAAGCTGCCCTACATCATCAGCCAGCAGCGCAAGCACAAGGCGATCATCCAAGCGCGCCTGTCGAAGATCCCCGGACTGGCCTTCCGCAAGCAATGCGACGATGCCGGCGACAGCGCCACCTTCTTCCACATGCTCTTCCCCGACGAGGCCACGGCGCGCGCGGCGAACAAAGCGATGATCGACGCCGGCGTGGGCGGCGCCTACTGGTACGACAACATGTACCACTACATCAAGCAGTGGAACCAGCTGAAGGAGATGAAGATGCCCTTCCGCACGGTGGCGCACGAACTCGGCTTGCCGCAGGACCTGAAGACGCAGAAGTTCCCCAAGAGCGACGCAGTGCTCAGCCGCTTGATCAGCTTCAACATCCGCGTGACGTGGACCGAGGCGGAGCTGAACGCCTACTTGGACAAGGTGGAGAAGGCAGTGAGGAACGCCTTCGCCAAGGCTACGGCGATTTGAAAAAGGTGATGGAGGGGGTGGAGGCGTAGGTTATTTGGGCGTTCCGGCGCGTCCAAATGCGCCGCGCCGTCGGGCTTTCCGCTGCAAGTCCTCGCACCCCCGGCCTACGAGCCGGGGTTGCTGTGGGCTTTCCGCTTCAATCCCTAACGCGGGGTTGCGTTCAGTCAATCGCGGCAGCCTTGCACGTTGGGTTATTCTGATCGGGCTCATCCCGCCGAACGAAATGCTGCGCTCCCTTCAAGCACACTACATGTCGTCACTTCCCTGTGCGCTCAGGCAGCTATTACTATCTTCACAATGTCTATCCAAGTGGCGTCCCATAAAAAATCAACTTTCAGCCATGCGAAGCATCTCATTCATCCTTCTCGCCGCACTTTCGTTCAGTGCCCATGCCCAGTTATGGGAATCGGCGGACCAACGCAGTGAGGAGATGCACTTGGAGAATGCGCTCGCAGTAGGTGGTGGTCGTTGGGCGGCGATCGGGCGCACCCAAATGGGGGGGAGCCACATGATCAGCGTCCGGAACGGGGACGGAACGATCGCTTGGGAGCATATTGATATGTACTACACGGGCCAAGGCTATGGCGCAGTAGTCATGTTGCCCGACAGCGGCCTCTTGCAGGTCGGCATCTACGATGGTTGTGATTCCTGGCCGGACAGCCGCGTGCGACGCTATGCCCCTGATGGTACCGTGCTTTGGGAAAGAACCATGGAACCGCTATTTTCAGAGCCGATCACTATGGCGGCGAAGGGCTCCACTGGGCTACTGGCGGTCGCATCGAGGGATTCCTTGCACGTGATGGACATGGATGGGAATGTGGTCGGCGGATACCAACCTCCGTTCCCTGATATCAATAGGATCCTCTGGGCGGGCGATACCACTCTATTCGTTGTCAGAGGCACGGACCTGCATCTGATGGGCATCCATGGGACGGAGCTGGTGTCAACCCCTATCGGGCCGACGGTGGTGGATATGGACTGGAACGGGCAAGATCTGTTCGTGCTGGCGGATGACAGTATCCTTCATTTCGGTACGGACTTGGCCCCATTAGGCATTACGGCATTGCCGGAACTGGATGCGAACAGCTCCTTCGTCGTTTCGGAAAGTGACCTCTTTGTGTTCACGGCAGCGGGCTTGTACCAACTGGCCGCGGACGGCACGCCCACATTCCTCTTTCCATGGCCTGCACTGCCCAACTTTTCAAGCAATGGTTGCGCTGTCCGCGACAGTACGGTGCTCTCCGTCGGTAACACGTACATCAGCTGGCGCGGCACCGGGATCATCCGCACGCTTTCCATGGAAGGGGATGCGCCACAGCACGACCAGGATGTAGAAGTCCTCCTGCAGGTTGATTCCGCTTGGACGAGGTTCGTGCCAGGATACTACCCTTGGGACAGACAGGCGGACATCACAGGCGTTGTGGTGAACCACGGCACGGACACCCTGCACAGTGTGGTGCTAAGCATGTGGATACAAGTGCCGTTGATCTTATGCAACCAACCCGTGGAACGTATCGATACCACCGGCTTTGCACTGGCACCAGGAGATACACTGAGCCTTCCGTTCGGTGTGGTGAATGTTGAACTGGGCCTTCAAACGGCTCAGGCTGCCGGGGCGGGGGATATCTGCATCGTTGCCTTGGCACCGGACCATCTCGCGGACCGTGCCCCGGACGACAACACAGCATGTGCTTCCGTGGACTTTGTGCTTGGCGTAGAGCAACCGGTACGCAACTCCTCGCTGTCCCTTGTGCCGAACCCGGCGATCAACTCATGTATGGTGTCCGGTCTGGGCGCCTTTGGGGCACCCGTCCGCGTGACCATCATGGACCTCACTGGACGAGTGGTAGAGGAGTTCAGCATGGCTTCGGCCGACAACATGCAATTGGACATCAGCGGACTTCCTTCCGCCACTTACCTCCTGAGCGCTGAAGGGGTGAGCAGCAGGGCGATTGTGAAGCTGATGATCGCCCGTCCATGACGGTTGAATGCGCCACAGCCTGAGGCGGGCCAGAGGCCATAAACTGGCACCCACTCGGCAAATAGCCAAGCGTGTGCATCCAGGGAGTGACCGCTTAACACTTTGATCAAGCGAGGAAGAACCACAGTCCTCCAACGGTCATCAGAAAATAGGGCACCAACGCGGCTGCCCCGCCATAGTCCTTCGCCATACGCTGGCCGAAGAACAGCATGGTGATGGCGGTGACGGCGCAGAGCATGCCCACCGTGCCCAAACCCGAATCGCCGGTGAACAGGACCTGCCCGAAGCCGAGCGCCGAAAACAGCCCGGCCGAGAATTCCACCAGCGTGATCACCGGCAGAAGCAGCGGCACCGAACCGTTGAGAATGCTCTTGCTGAATTGTTTGGTCAGGTATTCCTTCTCGCTTTTCCAGTTGAAGAGCTTGTCCAGACCGGATTGGAGGAAGAGCACGGCGGTGAAGGCGGCGAAGGCCAGTTGCATCAGGTGATCGGGAGTGAGGCCGAGGGCGGCGAGGCAGGACGCGGTGCAGTTCATGGAAGCGGGATCGGTCCGCAAGGATAGGCATGGGCGGATCGTTCGGTGGAGGGTCAACCACCCCGAAGGGTGTCGCAGCATCTTTCAGCGGAGACATCCATGCTGCCGACCCCGAAGGGCGTCGCAGCATCTTGCAGCGTAAACACCGATGCCGCCGACCCCGAAGGGCGTCGCAGCCGGTATTCCATGTTTACCTTCATCAATTAGATCACACATCATGTCAACCTATTTCAAATTGCACTACCACATTGTGTTTGCGACCAAGAGGCGGGTCGCATGCTTGGATAAAGCATGGAGGGCGCAGTTATGGGAATACATGGGCGGCACCATCCGAGGCCTGGGTGGTGTTCCTCACGGTGTTGGCGGATACAATGACCATGTTCATCTGTTGATCGACCTGAAGCCCACCCAGCTCCTTCCTGATGTTGTGCGGGAATTGAAGAAGGCATCCACGGAATGGGTGCGGGCTCATCATGGGCTGCGATCATTCCAATGGCAGGAGGGGTACGGGGTTTTCTCTGTCGGGTGGCGGGAGAGGGACAGCATCAAGGATTACATCGCCAGACAGGAGGAACATCATGGCAAAAGGGACTTTCACGAAGAATACGCAGAGCTATTGAAGGATGCTGGCGTCACGTTCGACCCGAAATACTTCCCATAGGCAACACCGGCTGCGACCCCTCCGGGGTCGATCACGTATTGGATCTATTATAGATGCTGCGACGCCCTTCGGGGTCGAGAACCTTCGATGATCTCCCCGGTAATTGCTGCAACCCCTTCGGGGTCGAGAACCTTCGATGATCTCCTCGGTAATTGCTGCAACCCCTTCGGGGTCGAGAACCTTCGATGATCTCCTCGGTAATTGCTGCAACCCCTTCGGGGTCGAGAACCTTCGATGATCTCCTCGGTAATTGCTGCAACCCCTTCGGGGTCGAGAACCTTCGATGATCTCCCCGGTAATTGCTGCGACGCCCTTCGGGGTCGAGAACCTTCGATGATCTCCTCGGTAATTGCTGCAACCTCTTCGGGGTCGAGAACCTTCGATGATCTCCTCGGTAATTGCTGCGACGCCCTTCGGGGTCGAGAACCTTCGATGATCTCCTCGGTAATTGCTGCAACCCCTTCGGGGTCGAGAACCTTCTATGATTTCCTCGATACGTGTTGCGACGCCCTTCGGGGTCGGCACCAATTCCTGAGCACAGGCCTATGCGGTGGATCGAGGCCAAGCCTTGCCCAAGCCTTTCGTCCGTTCCTTTGTGCCCTCAAATATCCATGATCGTTGATCATCTGATCGACCGATCGACCAATCATCTGATCGACAATGAACCTCTTCCGCAATTTCAAGTCCGTCACCAAGACCTGCTACGGCCGTGGCTCTTTGGATAAGCTCGGCGAGATCCTCGAACCGCAGCGATCGGCCAACAAGGTCTTTATGGTCTTCGTGGTGGATGACTACTTCGCCGACAAGGAGGACTTCAAAAAGCGCATCCCCGCCCGCTCCGAGGATGAAGTCCACTTCATCAGTTCGCTGAAGGAGCCCAGCACCAAGCAGATCGATGCGCTTCGGGACGATATCCTTGCGCGGCGCGGCCTGCCTGCGGGCATCATCGGCATTGGCGGCGGCACCGTGATGGACATCGCCAAGGCCACCGCGCTGATGTTCACCAATGAAGGCAGTAGCGTACAGTACCAAGGCTTGAACCTGATCAAGAAGCCCGGCATCTACCATTGCGGCGTGCCCACCATCAGCGGCACGGGCGCGGAGGTGAGCATGACGGCGGTGTTGACCGGACCGGTGAAGAAGCTGGGCCTGAAATGCGATTGGACCGTACTGGACCAGATCGTTCTGGACCCGGACCTGATCGCCACGGTGCCGCAGGACCAATGGTTCTACACGGGCATGGACACCTACATCCACAGCGTCGAGGCGATCACGGGCACCAAGAAGAACACCTTCGCGGAGGCGTACAGTGAGAAGGCATTGGAGCTGTGCCGCGAGGTCTTCCTCAAGCGCGACCGCACAGATCCGAAGAGCGACGAATTCCTGATGGTGGCCAGCTACATGGGCGGCTTGAGCCTAACCTATAGCGAGGTGGGCGTCTGCCATGCGCTGAGCTATGGGTTGGGCAAGGTGCTGGAGATCCACCACTGCTTGGCCAACTGCATCGCCTTCGACAAACTGGAGGATGTTTATGGCGACAACGTGCAGGAGTTCAAGCAGATGGTGAAGCACAATAACATCCACATTCCGCAGGACCTTGCCAAGGGCTGGAGCGAAGAAACGATCGACGCGATGGCCGAGGTGGCCTACAACCTGCCGCACATGTGGGACCATGCCTTCGGACCGGAATGGGAGCAGGTGCTGGACCGCGAGCGGATCAAGGGCTGGTACCGGAGGATGTGAGCCGGCCCACATGGTCGGAGCCTGTTCTACATTGGCCTTTCCTTTTACAAATTCTTTACCGCGCATGCGCCATTTCCTCTTCCTCTTCCTCCTCCTTCTTTCAACGAAGTCGCAAGCCCAGCGCACCATCGGCCTTACGCAGCACGACGCTGACCTTCCGGGGTATGTCCTGTTCTCCCCGATGCCGAACAACACCACCTACCTCATCGATGGATGCGGGAGGGAAGTGCATCAATGGGTCAGCACGCACACACCCGGTCTAAGTGCCCAACTGCAACCGGACGGTACCTTACTGCGGACAGGAAGCACGAACAATCCCGATTTTCATGGCGGCGGGAATGGTGGCATAATTGAGCGCTACGGTTGGACCGGGGACCTGATCTGGAGCTTTCCGATCTCCTCCGACAGCCTGTGCCAGCATCATGATTTCATTGTTCTGCCGAACGGGAACATCCTCACCGTCGCTTGGGAGGTGCACACGGCACTGGATGCCTTTGCACTCGGCTTGGACACCGCTTACACGACCAACAAGATCTGGAGCGAACGGCTCATTGAACTGCATCCCACAGGATCTGACCAAGCGGACGTGGTCTGGGTTTGGCGCGCATGGGACCATCTGGTCCAGCGCTTCGATCCCGATCTGCCCAACTTCGGGGCACCTTCCGATCGCCCCCGGCGGATCGATATCAACTACAGGGACGGTGGGCCGTTCTTGACGGACTGGCTCCATATCAATTCCGTCTCCTACAATGCCGATCGCGATGAGGTGATGGTGAGCGTCCACAATTTCAATGAGGTCTGGGTGATCGACCACAGCACCACCACGGCGGAGGCTGCGGGCAGTACGGGCGGCGCCAGCGGCCATGGAGGCGACCTGCTATACCGATGGGGCAACCCGATGGCCTATGGGACCGGGTCGGTGGCCGACCGCAAATTTCATCACCAGCACCATGCTACCTGGCTGCCGCCGGGCCATCCCGACGCGGGAAAGATGATGGTGTTCAACAATCTGAACGCAGGTGCCGAGGGCAACTACTCCAGCGTTGTGATCTTCGATCCGCCGCTGGACACAGCGGGCCATTATGTGCTGGAGAACGGTGTTGCATACGGACCCGGCTCCGCATTCTGGACATGGACGGCACCTGTCCCCACGGACTTTTATGGCCAGGGGCTCGGTGGTGCATTTCCGGTGGGCGATGGATTCCTGTTCACCGTCGGCCCGTCCGGTCAGTTCATTGGGATCGATGGCAATGGCGTACAGGTCTGGAGATATGTGGACCCTGTGACGATCTCCGGGCCCGACCAACAGGGGAGCAGCAATATGACCAACTCTGTTTTTCGCTGTGAGCACTACGCGGAGGATTTCCCCGGGTTCGCCGGCCACGACCTGACACCGGGCGATGAGATCGAGCTGGACCCGCTGCCCTCCCTGTGCTTGACCTCCGGGGTAAATGAGGCCCCAAGTGAGCCGCTGTCCGTCCATCCCAATCCCGCGAAGGACCGGTTGGTCATCACTTCATCTGTTCTACCATCCAGCATACAGCTCATGGATGCGAGCGGAAGAAATGTCGCCCTTCGGTTTACGGTCCAAGGTCCAAATGTTGTGTGCGACCTATCCGGCATCGCACCTGGTGTCTATACGTTGGTGCTCGTAGGAAAGGACACCGGGACCAGGTACAGTTCACGTTTGGTCCTTGAACCCTGAGAGCGGCCCCGCCTATCGGCCCGCGACCACGAACCAGGCCGTGCGTTGTCCTTGGCTACTGATAAGCCTCGCGCAATAGAGGCCGGGCTGCGCATTGGACACGTCGATCTCCGCATTGCCGGTGATGGTGGCCGGCACGCCAGACAGGGGCCGACCAAGAGCGTCATAGACGTGCAATTCCGTAAGGCCCGGAATATCATCTTCGATGGTGGCCGTGTAGGCGGCCGGGTTCGGATGGATGGAAAACGTACCGCTTTGTGGCATGGAAACACTTGTTGCGATACCGCAATCACTGAGGAACCAAGAGCACGCGGTGCTGTCCGTGCTGAAAAAGTCCAACATCTTTCCGGCCACCTTGGCCCTGCCGATGGTGGAAGGATGAGTACCGTCATTCGCAAAGTCGTCCGGACAGATCCACGTGAGACCATCGCTCCGCGGGGTGGTGCCGTCCGCCCAGAGATAAGGTCCCCAGGAGATCCAAGGCGCGTTCGCACCGGCCCCGGAATACTGCAAGAGCGGGTCACCGTTCACCTGGTCGGCGATCAGTTGCTTCATCGTCCATCCGCTGCGGTAGGCATAGGGTTCCGGGTTCTGGCCCGTTGTCGCATAACCCGCATAGATCCGGCTGGCCACATAACAGAGATGGGCATTTGGAAATCGGGTGTGGAATTCGTGCATGATGCGCTTGCATTGCACCAGCATCGTATCCGCATACTCCTGCACCGGCGTGTTGCCCGCTATGTTGGCGTCCTTGAACCAGATCGCCTGCACCTGCTCCGCCGTTACCCCGGCGCTGGACAACCTATCGGCCACCGTGTTCCAATAGGGAGCATAAGATTGATCGTCCGTAGTAGACAGGATCGTACAGGTCTGCCCACCGAGAGCACCGTCGACCAATACCAAGTGCGGGTCCAGGTCCGGGAGCGCCGTGGCCAAGGGAATGAACGCCTGCGTTTCCATGGTCGCATTGCTGAAACCGATGCTCAGCCATGCCACTTTACCGTTCACGGGATCAGGCATGCCCGAAGCATCCAATGGCTGTACCTGCGCCGCGAAAGCCAACCCGGCGGCCTGATGCGCCGGCGGACGGAAATTGGACCCGTTCGCATAGAGCCCGCCGGTCATGCCCAAATAGGTTCCCGTGCCGAGGTCGTTTATCGGGATGTGACCAGTGGAAGTCTGGCTGCAATCTGGCTGGGCGCTGATGCCCGATGCCATGCCCGCTAGAACGAAGAGCAGCAAGGATGAACGCAGCATGACGCGGAGGTTTATCCATCAAAGTTAGCGCGTTGCAGAAACGAAGGTACATGAAGGCCCAGGCAGCTGATCCGCCATGGTCGGAGGCCTCGCTAAAGCATTCTGCGCAGGTAGTTCACCTGTCCCAAGTGGTAGTTGAGATGCCCTTCGAGGTGGAGCATGAAGTAGGCGATGGTCATGTCATCACCGAGGACTTTCAGCGGAAAGGTCTTGTCCAAGTGCTCGTCGGACATGGTTGAAAATGCCTTGGCCAAGGCATCCCGCGTGCTGTCGATCCCGGCCAGAAGCATGGAACGGGGGATGTTTCTTGCCGCAAACTCATGTTCCCGGTCACGCACATAGCCCGAGCCGCCGAGCACTCCGCCGATAAAGTGCTCCAAGTTGCCACAGAGGTGAAGGCAGAGATTACCCGCACTGTTGGTGACCGAACCGGAAACCTCCCAGAGGTCGGCCTCTTTGTTGAATACCTCGATCTCTGTTCTCAGACGCTGCAGGTCGCGGTCGAAAAGGGTGGAGAGATGTTCGATCATCAGGGTGCAAATAACACAAGGGATCCCATCTTTTCCAGCACGGCGCTCCGATCAAATTTCCGGATTGGAGCATCATGGATAACTTTCCGCCCATGCGCCGCATAAGTCTGTTGCTCCTGACCGGGGCTTTCCTGGCCTCCTCCTGCAAAAAGGAGGACCCGATGCTGAAGGCAACGCTCCATGCCAAATGCAGGGAGTGCGTGGTGAGCTATGCCTCCGGCGTGTCCCAATCCAAGAAGGACACCCTGCTCGGCGTGGTGGACCAAGGCAGCGGCGATACCATCGCGGAGGAGCGCCAATGGACGCTGCAGCTGAAGGACGGGGACAATATTTTCCTTCGGGCCTGCCACCTGGATTCGGCCATGAACGCCGGAGCATTGCAAGTGTGGATCGATGGTGATGTGCGACCGGATCAAGCACAGACGGACGGTACGCAAGGATGCGCGGAGATCAACCATACGGCGCATGCACAGTGACCTCCACCGGAGCCGCAGGTGGTAGTTACCCGGCCATGGGCTGTATGTCTGAACGCCTCCGCGCGTAGGTTTACCGCGTGCAAGCCTTGGCCCGCGCATTCCGGTTCTACATCGGCTCTTTCAGCGGTTTCCGCAGAGAGGTTTGGATCCTCGCGGCCGTCACCTTCGTGAACCGGGCGGGTACCATGGTGGTGCCCTTTCTTTCGTTGTACCTCACACATAGCATGGGCTTTTCCCTGCCCCAGGTGGGTTGGGTGATGAGCAGTTTCGGGCTTGGCTCGGTGGTGGGCTCTTGGTTAGGCGGTAAGCTGAGTGACAGGTTCGGCTTCTATGAGGTGATGGTCGGCGCCCTGCTCACCTCCGGCATGGCCTTCATCGGGTTGCAGTTCGTGCGGGGCTTCTGGCCGTTCTGTGCGAGCGTCTTCGTGCTGATGCTCCTGTCGGACGGCTTTCGTCCCGCCTTGTTCGTGGCCATCCGGGGCTATTCCAAGCCGGAGAACCGCACCCGGGCGGTCACGCTCTTGCGCTTAGCGATCAACCTCGGCTTCAGTTTGGGCCCGGCCATCGGGGGCCTGATCATCACGCACGTGAGCTATGAAGGGTTGTTCTGGGTGGACGGGATCAGCTGTTTCGCGGCAGCCGGCCTCATGCTCGTGGCCCTTGTGCCCAAGCGCTCCACGGCGGAAGAGAAGGCCCAGGCGGCGTTGGCAAAAGGCTCACCCTATCGGGACCGGCCCTATCTCTTCCTCTTGTTCAGCAGCATCCTTATCACCATCCCGTTCCTCCAATACTTCAGCACCGTCCCCGTGTTCTACAGCGAGGTACACCGGTTGAGCGAGTTCTCCATCGGCCTGTTGCTCGGCGCGAACGGGCTGTTGATCTTCCTCTTGGAAATGCCCTTGATCAAATACTGCGAGATCAAGGGCTTCAGCCGGTTTTCCGTCCTGCGTTTCAGCGTGCTGCTCTTCGCGCTCAGCTTCGTGGTGCTCAACCTCTTCCCGGTCCACGCCTTCCTCTGGGCGGGCATTGTGCTGATGACGATGGGGGAGATGCTCAACTTCCCCTTCATGAACCGCTTGGCCTTGGACCGCTCGGACCGTGGCCAACCGGGGGCCTACATGGCGCTCTTCACCATTTCGTGGAGCGTGGCGCACATCTTCGGGCATACGCTGGGGTTGAACCTCATTGCCCACTTCGGATTCACGATAACATGGTGGTGCTTCACTTGTATGCTTGCGATCGGTGCGGGCATGCTTTACCTGGTGGAACGGAACATGGCGCGGGAGCACGCCGGAACGCAAAAAGCTTGATGGGGCCAAAGAACCCATGCAACGCGCTCCGACAGAGGAACTGCTGAGGCTAAGGCGTCCGGTCCCGCTTCACCACCCGCACGCGGGCCAGCACATCCGTGTAATGCGGTTCTGCGATCCTCGCATCGCGCATCGGCATCAGAGCGCTCCAGACCGAGTCCTTCCCGCTCGGCGTGGCCGCTATTGGCAGGTCGTACAGCGCCAGCCATGTGCTCTCGTCGATGTTGAATGACAGGATGCGGGAAGCGGAAGTGCTGTTGAGACCGGCATGCCCGGTCACGATCAGTTTGCCGTTCTCCGTGCGGTTAAGCGCCGTGTCGATGCTCGCGAAAGAGTTATCCCTCGGCCCGGCGTATAGGCTCATCCGCATCGGGTCCAATTCATCCGGAATTGCGGGAACGCGTTCCATGGGGATGTACACCTCCACCTGCAAGACCAAGGGTGATCCACCTTCCTCCGGCGTGATCGGTGCTTGCAGCATGAAAAAGCCCGCAATGGCGAAGATGACGATCATCGCTATTCCCACCGATGCCCCGGAAGCTTTCCAGAACTGCGCCCATTCCGTTGCGTGCATCAGGTAGGTACCCAACAGCCCGAGCAACAGACCCGCGACGAACGCCACGGGAGCCAGGAAGAAAAAGATGGCCATGCTCCGGCCCCCGTCCTGGTCGTTGACGCCGTTAGCCTGTGCCACATACGTGGCTACTGGGATGGCAACGATCGCCGTGACCACGGCGGTGAGCAGCGCGACAACAATAGCGATCTTCCAAGCCATGGCGGGGATATTATTCCGCCAAACTACTTCACCACGGAGTGTTGTGATCCCACCGGTTGCAGTCCTTCTGTTTATTGCGTTGGGGGTGCTCCTGCGTCCACCGTCCAGATCTCACTTCTACCCGCCGCGACCAGCACGATACCGACTAACGCGGCGATCCCGCCCACGATGAAGTAAGGGGAGAAGGCACTGTCCTTTTTACCGATATCGAACTCGGACTTGCCCAGATCAATGGAGGTCCGGCCTTTGTCCTTTCCGTTCAGGCCATGGATGATCACTCCACCCGCTTCAGGTTGAAATCGAAACGCATTTCGCCATCCTGCCCTGGTCCGGAGATAGAAGCATTGAGCGCGTCGCCGTTCACCGTGTAGCTGATGCGTTGCGGAAAATCATGCTCCGTGTTCTCGAAGGTCCATGTGCTGTCATTGGCAGTGATGCGCACGAAGGCGATCACCGGCCCTTCACCTGCTGCCACCAAGTAGAGCCATTGTCCCGCGAATTCCATGATACGTGTGGTCTCCTTCATCGCCACCGTATCGCCTCCATAAGAGGTTGCGCTTCCATCGCACACGCCATTGGCACAGGTCCATTGCTCCACGTAGCGGTTGCCGTTCACAGTGCCTTCCCACGTGCCATGCAAGGGGAGAAGCGGATCGTTGACCTGTGCCATGAGCGTCCCCACGGTCAGAAGTGTTGCTGAAAGGAAGATTTTTCTGATCATGGTTCTTAGGGCTTTCGCTCACAGCCGTTCCAACGTCTCCAACAGGAACCCCCAGTACTTCTGCACTGAGCTGATCTGCACGCGCTCATCCGGCGAGTGCGGGCCCCGGATGGTTGGTCCGAAGGAGATCATCTCCATCTTCGGTCGGATGGTGCCGTGGCCCGTATTCGAGTTCAACGCGACCTATCCAACTAAACATCTTCAACCAATTCGATTCCATGATTCGGCGTTATCCCTACTTTGGTTGGATCAACACGATGGTCATGCTAAAAATAGTCCGCTCCCTGCGAATGATGCCTTTTTTCCTTATCGGCCCGATGGCAATTGCCCAGCCAGGTGCATTGGACACGGCATTTCACGGCAACGGTATTAGCATCCAAAACTATGGATCCGGCGAAAGTGCGGTACGGTGCATGACGCTTCAACCGGATGGAAAGATAGTCGCGGTCAGCTCGGCATTCGATGTGGATAATTGGCGTTCCTATGTGCTGCGCTTTACTCCCGCTGGCAACCTTGACACCGGTTTCGGTGAGCAAGGCATCGTTACCTCTACGCTGGATACGATCACTTTTACAGGGGTAGCCCTTCAATCCGATGGTCGTATCGTGGTGGCAGGCACCCAAGGACAAAATATGCAGATGGGGGCCGCACAGATCCTGATGCGCTTCATGCCCGATGGCGCGGTGGACAGCACCTTCGGGATGAACGGTGTAGTGATCAGGAACCTGTTCCCAAAACCATGCAGTACGACCTGCCTTGTGATCCAACCTGATGGCAAGATCATTACGGGTGGGCGGGCACGTTTTGGAAGCTACTATTATCATGAGGGCCTGATCACGAGGTACAATACCGATGGAGGGTTGGACAGCACATTTGGCAGCAATGGATGCGTGGAGGTATATCCGGGCGGATCGGGTGGTGTCGTTGACGCCATTACGCTACAACCCGATGGCAAGATCGTGGCGGCCGGGTCCCATTTTGGTACTTGGGGAAGATTCCTTGTGCTAAGGCTCTTGGGAAATGGTGCCTTGGATCCTTCCTTCGGCACTGGTGGAATCAGGGAAGAAGGCCAAACAGACCAGGATGCTTTCGCCAATTCCGTAATAGTGATGGGGGATGGGGATATATTGGTAGGAGGGCAATTTGGATTTCCACTTAGCCGGTTCGCCCTGGTCCGCTTTGACCCTAACGGTTCACTCGATCAGACATGGGGCGGCAGCGGCAAGGTAACCACGGCCTTCAGTGGCTATTCCTCGTGGATCAGGCGCCTTGGGGAGGACCCGGATGGAAAGATCATCGCCGTGGGGAATCTTCTTGATTACCAACCGACGGATGTGGGAGTTGCGATATCGCGCTATCTCCCGACAGGGGTGTTGGATACCCAGTTCGGCACATATGGTAAGGTCGCCATGTCCATCAACCAACAGGAACGCACTGCGGTGTACTCGATGAATATCCAGGATGATGGGAAAGTCCTTGTTTGCGGGATGGCGGGCACCTCAGCCACCGGCCCCCGGGAGGCCCTGGTGATGAGGTTCATGCGCGGATCCTATACCGGCATTCCGGATATTGAACAAGACTTGAGCGAAGCATCGTGGTATCGGAATGCGGATGGATCGCTATCGGTCTCCTATTCATTGGATAGGCCTGGCAGCGTGCAATTGGATCTGTACGACACACAAGGGCGATCGATCTTCACGGTCGAAGATCCGCAGCATGCAGCCGGCCATAGACACGTTGTGCTGGACAAAGTCCCGAAAAGCATAGGCCTTTATGTGCTCACGTTGACGACCAGATCCGGCGAACGACACACTCTTCTATTGGAGTGATAAGGCGATTCCTTCGTCTTTTGTTCTTCTCGCTCGGGAGAAAATATTATTATCCAAAGCCCAAAAGCTGTAGATCACCCGTTGCTTGATCCGCTCCTTCAGATCCGCTCCAACGTCTCCAACAGGAAACCCCAGTACTTCTGCACCGAGCTGATCTGCACCCGCTCATCGGGCGAGTGCGGGCCACGGATGGTTGGGCCGAAGGAGATCATCTCCATCTTCGGATAGTTGGTGCCGAGGATGCCACATTCCAGGCCGGCGTGGCAAGCAAGCACATGCGGCTCGCTCTTGAAACGTTCCCGGTAGATGTCGGCCATCAGCTTCACGATCTTGGCATCGGGGCGGGGCGTCCAGCCGGGGTAGGCACCGGTGAATTCCACCTTGGCATCGATCAGTTCGAAGACGGCCTTGATGCTGTTGGCCTCGTCCATCTTCTCGCTGTCCACCGAGCCGCGGGTAAGGCACATCACGGTCCAGTTGCCGTCCTTCAGTTCGATGCGGGCCACGTTGTTGCTGGTCTGCACCAGGTCCTCCACATCGGGGCTCAAGCGGTAGATGCCGCCCGGGCAGGCCTGCACCGCGCGCAGAAAACGGCCTTGGTCGGCGGTGGCCATCACCTTGCCGTTCAGGTCCGCCGGTGCCATCCCGATCTTCAGTTCCGGATCGGTGGTGCCATACTCCGACTTCAATGTGTCGCGGAGTTTCTCGAAATCCTTGGTGAAGGCATCCACCTTGTCCGTAGGCACGCCGATGCTGGCGACACTTTCGCGCGGGATCGCGTTCCGAAGGCTGCCGCCCTCGATGGTGGAGACGCGGATGCCGTGCCCCTCGTTCTCGAGCAGGATCCGGTTCATCAGCTTGTTCGCGTTGCCCCGTCCGATGTGGATCTCCGTGCCGGAATGCCCGCCGGTCAAGCCTTCTATTTTTAGGCGATAGCCTTTAATGCCTTTCGGAGCGGCTTCACCGGCGTAGGTGCCCGTAGCGGTCACGTCCACGCCACCGGCACAACCGATGGTGAGCTCATTGTCCTCCTCGGTGTCCAAATTCAGCAGGATGTGCGCGTCCAGCAATCCGCCCTTCAGCTCGAAAGCGCCGGTCATGCCGGTCTCCTCATCGATGGTGAAGAGCGCCTCCAAGGGCGGGTGGGGAATGTCCTTCGACTCCAAGAGGGCCATGATACTGGCCACGCCGATACCGTTGTCCGCGCCCAGGGTGGTGCCATCGGCCTTCACCCAATCGCCTTCCACCTTCATCTTGATGCCGTCGGTGTCGAAGTTGAACTGCGTGTCGTTGTTCTTCTGATGCACCATGTCCAGGTGGCTCTGCAAGGCCACCGGCGTTTCCTTCTCCTTGCCTTTGGTGCCGGGCTTTTTGATGATCACGTTGCCGGCCTGGTCCACCTGCGTGGGCAGCCCGAGCTTCTCCCCGAATTCCTTGATGAATTGGATAACACGTTCCTCCTTCTTGCTCGGTCGCGGCACCGCGTTCAGGTCGGCAAAGTGGTTCCAGAGGGCTTTGGGTTCGAGGGCGCGGATGGCTTCGTTCATGGGGGACGGATGGTTTTGACTTATACGGATCTGGATCCTGGATCGGTGAAGTTAGGATCCCGTGGATCTTGGCCTCGCGACCGGTTTTATCAGTGACCAAAGAAATTGAAGACAGCTGGCCGCGCACCACTTCTTCACGATCGTTAAGTGCACGGCATCAGCCGCCCACAATAACGGGTAGGGCCGCGCATGGGATCATGCAAGAAAACATCCAATAAGGATCGACGTTAACTTAGCATCACGGACCATGTCCACATCCTACTATGAAGACCATCCCGCTCACCCGCCCCGGAGTATTTGTTCCGATCCTGATGTCCATGATCGCCATTGCCATGGTGGCGGGCCATGCGCTGATCTATGGCACCACCTCCGAGGCGGATGAAGGCACTGCCGCGCACATCTTCCAGTTGCTGATCATATTGCAAATCCCCATCATCGTACTTTTTGCGGTGAAATGGCTCCCGAAAGAGCCACGGGCAGCGGCCTGGTCACTGCTGGTGCAGATCGCGTTGATCGCGATCGCTTGCGCAGTGGTGTACGGGTTGACCTGAGCACTTGATGCTGGATCCAGGACATGGTCTTCGGCCCGCCTAAGCCGCGTGGATCCAGAATTCGGCCGGACCGGGGGGCCGTACGGACTGCCCGGCCCATGCCGTCCTTTGACAATGGCCCGGATATCCCGGCTTTTTCATACCGGACGGGTGTCAGGCAGCGAATTACGGATCACGCACGTCCCATCACCATGAAGCATCATTTTCGCACGCTTGTTATTCTCGCTTTCTTTCCGGTCTTGGCGCAAGGCCAGACGTTGGACTGGTTCACCCCACTGGACATGGACGTTCCGAACAATGCGGTCTTCACGAGCCTTTCGTTGGCGGTTGACGACCAAGGACAAGCGGCGGTGTTCGGCCCGGCGGGCGACATCACCTTTTGGAGCAGTCAGATATTGGGAGATCTGTCCTGGCAGGTTTTTGATGCGGATGGCCAGCCGCTTGTGAGCGTGGTCTTCCCCGCGGTCGCCGGGGCTGCGGACATGGTCGCAGATGACGGGTCCTTCTATGTCATCGGTCCATACTTGGACAGTTTGCGCTTCCCCGGTCATGCCCTGCTCAGCACGGTGGGACAGGTTGAGTCCATCGGGCATTTCGTATGCCGCATGGAACTGGACGGCACGGTGACCTGGGTGAAGGACGCGGCCGAGTTGGGGCTGAGCAGTGTGCAGGCCTTGGCGGTGGGTGCCGACGGCGTCTTGTACATCGCCGCATGGGATTTCCAGAACTCGGTGGTGGCCCAAGTGGATGCGGACGGGAATCCACTGGGAACTTGGCCATTGGACGGTGTCGGCCTGCTCTCTGATATTGCTGTGAACGCATCCGGATCGGTGGCCATCGCGGGTTCCTGTCTGGACCAGAGCGCGGACCTCAACGGCATGACGATCAGCAATCCCTTTCCGGACTACACCCTTCTTCTGGCCACCTTCACGGCCGAGGGCACGTTGGAAAACCACCTGATCGTGCATGACATCACCTGCCCGAGGCCCAGCGTGGAACTGGACAATGCCGGCAACGCCTACTTCAGCGCGGATGCCAGCATTCCTGCGGAAGTTGGATCTTTCACCGTCACGGATCCCGCTTGGGTCTATGGCGAGTTCCTGGTGCAAATGGACACCGCCGGAACGGTCACCTGGCTGAATGAGCCGGTCCCCGGCAATACCTTGGGGGATGCGTCACGTGCCTACGGGCGGGAGCTGGTGCTGCACCCGGACGGTGGCGTATGGCAAGGTGGCTTTTCACGCGGAAACCTCAGCTGGGGCAATGAGGTGTACACCAATGCCGCCATCCCGGGGCAGGAATTGTATTTCCGTCGTGTGGACGCGGCCGGACGAACTCAGCAAATGGTGACCGGTGATGAGAGTAACCACGCACAGGCCGTGCAGAGCATAGCCACGTTCGGGAACGATGCGGTCTATATGCTGGGCTTCGCGTACGACACCTTGCACCTAGGCGGCATCGAATTCCCGGCGCAGGGCTACCATCTCTTTCTCACGCGCTGGCAGGATGTGGGCACGGGAGTAGTGGATGCATCAGCGACCGGGCAACTCTCCGTTTATCCCAACCCGGCCAAGGATCACATCACCTTGGACCTCTCCGCATTCAGTGGCGCAGTGGACATTGTACTGCTGGACGCCTTGGGCCGGACCGTGCGTAGTCAACAGGATGCCACTACCGGGCTGCGCGGCGTGGATGTATCCGCCGTGCCTCAAGGTGCCTACATGATCCGCGTCCAGGCCGGTAACCAGATGCTGAACTGTCGCTTTGTAAAGGAGTGAACGCACGCATCGACCAACGACTGTAGGTGGGATCACGTTACTTCGTTCCATGAGCAAGCCCTTCCATTCCGGTCCGATGGGCCGGGTCCCGAGCCTCATTGCAGCCTTCCTGCTGGTGGGCGCAGCAAGTGCGCAGGTGCTTCCGGCCTACGCCCTCTTCAATGCGAACGGCAAAAAGATCTCACACAAAAAATTCCTGCGCACGGTGTCCGATGCCGACGTGGTGCTCTTCGGCGAACAGCACAACAACCCGATCGCGCATTGGCTGGAGCTGGTGGTTGCACAGGAGCTTGCTGCGCGCGGCCCGCTGGTGATGGGCGCCGAGATGATCGAGGCCGACGACCAGACCGTGCTGGACCGCTACCTGCGCGGGGAGATCGACCAGGCCGCCTTCGATACGCTCGCATGCCTGTGGCCGAACCACGCCACGGACTACGCCGCATTGGTGGACCTGGCCAAGGAGAAGAACTTGCCGTTCATCGCCACCAATGTGCCGCGGCGATATGCCCGTGCGGTGAGCAGGGGTGGCTTCGAGGCCCTGGACACCGTGCCGCCAGCGGAACGCGCTTGGATGGCGTCTTTGCCGATACCCTTCGATCCCAACTTGCCCGGATATATGAAGATGCTGACGATGCTGGGCGACCACGGCACCCCGGACGTGGTGAAGGCCCAGGCCCTGAAGGATGCCACCATGGCGTACTTCATCGCGCAAAACGCGAAGAAGGGATCACGTTTCCTGAACTTCAACGGATCCTTTCATTCGGACTTCCATGAAGGCATCGCTTGGTACTTGAAGCAGGCGCACCCGGAATGGAAGGTGATGACCATCGCCACGGTGATCCCGGAGCAATTGGACCGCCTTGATGCCGAATTCCGTGGCCAAGCGGACATCATCCTGTGTGTGGACGAGGATATTCCCGGATCGGATTGAAGGGGGGCGTTCCTACGCGTAGCGATAAGGCTCCCCGTTGATCGCCAGTTGCTTTACGTTCTCTGCCACCCGCCCCATGTAAGTCTTCCAGAACGTATGCGCGAAGAGCCAGTTCAAAGGCTGAAGCAGCGCGACGTCCGAATGCAGCGTGTAGCTGTAGTCCACCTGGATGCTGTCCGGTCCTAGCTCCGTGGTCCTCCACGTACCTACGAACTTGGAGAAGCCCAGCATCCACGTCTGGAACTGGTTCACCTCGATCGTCCAGTAGACGTTCTCCACGCGTTCAAGCACGTTGTCCACGGATGCGAAGCCGCCCTTTTGGGTAGGAGAGGGGGCCACGAAAACCTTCTTGCTGGAACCCGGTGTTCCCCAGTATCCGTCGTCCGTGCAATGCGTCACCCGGGGCATGATGCCATAGCCGGTGTGGACTTTGGAGACATCACAAAGCATCGGGGTCTTGAACGCCCGTTCCAACGAACAGGGGAAGATCGTGCGAACGGACACGGTGGTTGTCATATGCGTTCGAGTGGGACCTCTGATTCAAGAGCGCCGAAGGTAGGTTCACATACCTGTAGGCTTCTTGTGATCACTGCGACGAGTTGAGAAAGTAGCCCTACGCCCCGTACTTCACCACCATCGTCAGCTGCCCTGCGTGGTAGGCCGTGTGCGTTGTGATGCGCCCCAGCGCTTCCGCCTTGGTCTTCTTCCCGAACTCCTTCGTTTCGATCTCCACGTCCCAGTCGGCATCGGTCTGTGCAACGATCGCGCGTTCCAGCACTTCGGCGCTTTCCCGCGCGTAGGCGGTCAATGCGGCTAAGTCGGTCCATTCACCGGTGTCATGCCCCTTGGCCACGGTGCTGGCATGCACCTGCACATCTTTCAAGCCGAACACGTTCTTCGCAAAGAGCAGTTCCACGTCGCCGATGTGGCGCAGCAGGAAACCGGCGCTGTTGGGTCCGGGCGCGAGCTTCTTCGGCAGGTCGGCTTCGGTGAGCTTGGGCAGCTGGTTGGTGAGGCGGGTGCGGCCTTCTTTCCAGAGGGCGAGGAGGGAGGTGGTGCGTGGATCCATTCGTGTTGTTGTTTACCAGAGACCAGCGAAGATCCCGATGTAATAAAGTCCGGTGATCAAGAAGGCCAAACCCGCCAAAACACGCATCACCTTCTCGACTCGGGTCACCATGTTGAAGACGCGACTGAGCTGGTTGGCGCTATAGGCCATCACGCCGGCGAAGAGCAGCACGGGCAGGCCGGTGCCAATGGCGAAGATCACCGGCAAGTGCAAGCCACCGTTGGGAGCGAGCGTCATGGGGATCAACGAGCCGAAGAAGAGCGCCCCGCTGTATGGGCAGAAGGCCAGGGCGAAGAGCATCCCCAGCACCAACGCACCGAGATGTCCCTTGTTCTTGAAGCGCTCCGTGAGCTTGTTGAGGAAACCACCGCCGGTGCCGCTGCCGATCTTGATCACGTTGAGCAGCACCAGGCCGAGCAGCACGAGGATGGGACCGAGGAAGAGCTCGCCCTTGCTTTGGAAGAAACGCGCCACGTGGAACTTGCTGGCGCCCCAATAAAGTACAGCACCAAGCACCGTGTAGCTGAATGCACGACCCAGCGTGTACAGGAGACCGCTCACGAGTGCTGCTCGCGGATACTTCAGCTCGCGTGCGATGTAGGCCGTGGCGCTGATGTTGGTGGCCAACGGACATGGGCTCACTGCGGTAAGCAGTCCCAAAGCGAAGGCCGCCAAGGCGGGCGTCTCCCGCGCCGTGGCGATGTCGCGCAACCAGTCCATCAGCGCTTTGAGCGCAGTTTCTGTGTCAGCTCAGCCTTGAACGCGACCGCATCGTTGGCTTTCATGAAGGCCCATTCGGTGAGGTCGACCTTCTCGTCGGTGCCGTTCTTATGTACATCCAGGAAGAGAGCTGTGCCATACGCGCCAAACTCCTCGGCCATCTTCGCGTTCGCCTTTTCTTCCACGTTCACCAAGCGGAAGGTGATCGTGCCATCCCTCATCTGTGTGGCGAATCCGGTGTTCAGGACCTCCCGGGCCATTGCCTCGATGTTGATGCATGTTTCGCAGCGGTGCTCGCTGTGGAATTCGATCACATCGATCCGTGTGGCAACAGCGGAGGACGTTGAGGTCGTGGGTTGCTGCGCATTGCTCGAACATGCTGTGAAGAGCAAGCCGAGTGTGAGCGCTGAAAGGTGGAGCAGGTGTTTCATGGTCTTTGGGTTGATGATGCGCAGCGGGGCGCGTTCTTGTTGAGGATGTCGGTCTTGGTGAAGGTGGGTCCGCTGGCTGCGGGCCATGTGAATGCAGGGATCTCGGAGATGATGAAGGCTTCCTTCGGATCCATTGCGAGCAAGTCCTTTCCGAAATGCTCCTCGATGGCTTGCAACGAATCCAATCCGCACGGCGAGAGCAGTTGTTGCACGGCGAGGCGACCGAGACTGTCCACGCGCTCCGGCTTCACTCCGGGACGCAACGCCACGGAAACGGTCTTTCCATCGCTGATGCGTTGCACGATGTAGAGCGCCGGAATGGTGTCGCTCACCTGGAAGGTGCCGAACTGGGCACGGGCGCCGGTGAGCATCACGGCCACATCGGTGAGGCAGGGCGAGGAGCGACTGATGATGCGCAGGTCGGTGCGATCGATAGGAGCCGAGGGGTACAGCGTGTGCAGCGCTTCGCCCAAACCCACCGCGCCCACCACGAGCCCATCGCACCAATGCCCATGGAAGGTCACCAGATCATCGAAGCTTACGGCCTGCTCGTTGCCGAGACGTCCTTTGCTGAAGTCCGTGTCGACCACGCGCCACTCCATAGCAGCATTCGCTACGGGCGCATCCGCAACAGGTTCTGTGGAACACGCAGAAAACAGCAATGCTATGACGAGTGCGCGGATCACAGGATCAAGTTGAAGAGGTAGCCGGAAACGATGATGAGGAAGGTGATCGTGCCGAAGAAGATGGCGATGAGTTTCCACGACATCACCTTCTTGAGCAAGGTGCCTTCGGGGAGTGAAAGGCCCACCACGGCCATCATGAACGCGATGGCGGTGCCGAGCGGAACGCCTTTCTGCACCATCACCTGAATGATGGGCAACACCCCGGCCGCATTGGAATACATCGGCACGCCCAGGATCACCGCGATCGGGACCGCGAACGGATTCCCCTTGCTGATGTATTGCTCGAAGAAACCCGTGGGGATGAACCCGTGCATGGCCGCTCCGATCCCGATACCGATGAGCACATACAGCACCACGCTCTTCACGATGCCGAAGGCTTCCCGCGTGATCTCCGGCAGGCGTTGCGAGAAGGTGCGCCGTCCTTCGCTGAAGGCCTCTTCCTCCTGCGCTTGGTGCATCACGCCTTGTGTCCAGTCGCTCAGCAGCGGTTCCAGCTTCAAGCGGCCGAGGACGTAGCCGCCGAGCGTGCCGAGCAAGATGCCGCTGGCCACGTAGATCAAGGTGGTCTTCAGCCCGAACATGCCGATGAACATGGCGATGGCCACTTCGTTCACCAACGGAGAGGTGATGAGGAAGGCGAAGGTGACGCCCAGCGGGATGCCGCCTTTTACGAAGCCGATGAACAGGGGTACGGAGCTGCACGAGCAGAACGGTGTGATCGCTCCAAAGGTGGAAGCCATCAGGTATTCCGCCCCATAGAGCTTGTTGCGCGAGAGGAAGGCGCGGATGCGGTCGATCGGGAAGTAGCTGTTCACGATGCCCATCAGGAAGGTGATCAGGAACAGCAGCAGCAGGATCTTGATCGAATCGTAGAAGAAGAAGTGCAGCGCATGTCCCCAGCGGCTCTCCGACGAAAGCCCGATGGTGTCGTACACCAGCAGCGCAATAAGGTGGTCGAGCCAGTCGAACATGATCAGCGCAGCATGGCCGCGATCTCCTCAATACTGGGCACGCGGCCCTTGATCATCACCACTTCATCCAGCACCAGCGCGGGCGTGGTGAGGATGTTGTACTTCATCATCTCCTGGATGTCCTCCACCTTGATCACTTGGGCATCCGCACCGGTGGTGCGTACGGCTTCTTCCGCAGCGGCGATGGTGGACTTGCATTTGGCACATCCGGTGCCGAGTACTTTGATGGTCTTCATGGGTTCGTTGGTCTATCGGAGCAGGTCGCGGAAATGCTTCTGCACATGCTTCCAGTTCTCCTTGTTAATGCAGTACTTGATCTTCGGGGGAAGGATCTCGCCTTGGATGAGGCCGGCCTCCTTCAGCGCTTTTAGGTGCTGGCTGATGGTACTTTGTGCCATGGGGATCTCCTCGGTGAGGTCGCCGTTATAGCAGCACGAGCGGCTGGCCAGCAACCTGAGGATGCGGATGCGCACCGGATGACCCAGCGCCTTCGCATAGCGGGCGATCTCCTCCTCTTGCTCCGTGTATTCAATATCAACGGCTGTGCGCAACATCGTTCAGTCCTTTGGTGCAGCGGTCATGTGTCCATCGCAAATGAACGATGGGTCGTGCACATAGGAAGTGACGTTTGTCACCCAGCGATGATCCGGTGTGGATGCAAGCTCCACACGATGCCCGCGCAATTGCACGACTGTCCGATGTGATAGGCAGTACGAGCCGGACGGCGTATTCGTATAGGACCTATGCCAAGGTCTGTTCCTATCCAGTATGCTCATCGCGAGGCCCTTCGCCAGTTCATCGACCAGTTTGGCCCGGTAGCGGACCGGTGAGGAGCCGGTCTTTGATCTCCTACTTCCGCTCGCTGTCCAGATGCGCCATCATCGGCGTAGGATAGCGTTCCCCTGCTGCGGCACCGCTTGGCACCGCCTCTTCGATCAAGGCCAGATCAGCTCCGCTCAACTGGATCTCCAAGGCACCAAGGGCTTCCTTCATCCGGTCACGACGGCGCGCACCGACCAAGGGTACGATATCCTCGCCCCGAGATAGCACCCAAGCAATGGCGATCTGCGCTACCGAGGCGTTGCGCCCTTCCGCCACTTTCCGCAGTGCTTCAACGAGCGCCAGGTTCCGCTGCACGTTCTCTGCGCTGAAGCGCGGCGCATACTTGCGGAAGTCGTCCGGGGCCAGATCGCGATCGGCCGTCCAATGCCCGCTGATCAATCCGCGCGAAAGCACGCCATAGGCCGTGACGCCGATACCCGATTTCCGGCAGAGCGGAAGGATGCTTTCCTCGATGCCACGTGATACCAACGAGTACTCGATCTGCAGATCGCTGATGGGATGCGTGGCTGCGGCACGTCGGATGGTGTCCACACCGGCTTCTGAAAGCCCGATGTGGCGCACGTATCCCGCTTTTACCATGTCGGCGATCGCTCCCACGGTCTCCTCGATCGGCACATTGGGATCGGTGCGGCCAAGACGGTAGATGTCCACATGATCGGTACCGAGACGACGTAGCGTATAGGCCAGCGCGTTCTTCACAGCGACGGGTCGGCCATCGATGCCGATCCAATTGCCGGCCGCATCGCGTAATGCGCCGAATTTCACGCTGATCAGGGCTTTCGACCGGTCGCGGCCCTTCAACGCGTCACGGATCAACAGTTCATTGTGGCCCATGCCGTAGTAGTCGCCCGTGTCGATAAGCGTGATGCCCGCATCGAGCGCCGCGTGGATGGTCGCAATGCTCTCGGCGTCGTCGCTGGCTCCGTAGAGGTCGCTCATGCCCATGCAGCCCAAACCGATGGCGGAGCTGTGCGGGCCGGTCTTCCCAAGATGACGTTCTTGCATGGGTCGGTATGTTCGTGGTCGGACCAAAAATAGTACGGGTCCGGAAGCTGGTGTTATCCCGAGGTCACGCCTTCGGCGCCGGCCCCATCACGATCTTGAAGTTGAACATCGGGTTCTGCAGTGCGCCCCACAGCCGCACCCAGATCGGCAACAACTGCTCGGTGCCGCGCGCGGTGGTGACGTCACCAAGGTCGATCATCTCGCTATCCTTCCAACCGAAGGAGCGCAGGATACCCCGCACGTCGTTCTTGGCATCCGGATCGTTGCCGCTAAGGAAGATGCTGTGGTCCTCCGACAGCATGCGCGGTGCGACCATCAGGTAGGCGTTCAGCGTGTTCAGGCTCTTCACCACCTTCAGTTGCGGATAGGCGCGCTGGATCTGTTCGGCCAACGAATCGGTGTTGCACACGAAGAGCGTTGGTGGCATTCCCTTCGAAAAGTCCAACGGGTTTGAGATGTCGAGCAGCACCTTGCCGTTCAGGTTCTTCTCACCAGCGAGCTTCAAGGCGTCCAATGTGCCCATACCGTTCGTTGCGTTCACCAGCAATGCACCATGTGCCGCCGCTTCCGCATGGGTGGCAAGCTTCACTGCGGAGTGCTGTGCCAGCCAGTCCTTCAGTGGCGGACGACCGAAGCTGTCCTTGTCGGCACGGGTCAGACTTTGCTGCACGTCGCGGGTGCCCATCACCACCTCGTGGCCCAGGCTTTCGAGTTTCTCGGCGAGCGTCTGTCCGACCACGCCTGTTCCGAATACACCGATCTTCATTGTTGTTTGGGTTGGTTTCCTTTTCTTAGCCGCTGCAAAGATGACCGGCCTGTATACTTTCAACAAGTACTGTCACGAAGGATAGTGCCTGCTATGCGCGCCGGTTTCGGCACCGGATAAGGGCGGCGATCCGACCATAAGTTTTCAACACCATGATCATCGACGGCAACGAATACAGGATCCGCATGAACGGGCAGGTCTATCACTGCGCATTGGACGTCACCATGGAGATGGTGGGCGGCAAGTGGAAGACCATCGTGCTATGGTACCTGCGCAAGGACAAGAAGCGCTTCAGCGAACTGCGCAGATCGATCCCGGGCATCACCGAGAAGATGCTCTCTTTGCAATTGCGCCAATTGGAGAAGGACGGCTTCGTGAGCCGGAAAGTGCACGCCGAAGTGCCACCACGTGTGGAATACAGCCTCACGCCGCACGGCCGCACACTGCTGCCGCTGTTGGAGGAGATCGCCAAGTGGGGGCGTATGATGGGCAAGAAGAACGGCACCATCGAGAAGGTGGAACGTCCGGTGAAGAAGAAGGCGGTGAAGCTGAAGGCCGCTCTGGCTTAGTTCACATCGACAAGTACCAACGTAGGCAGCTCGTTGTTGTCCCTGTCGAGGCCTTCTTGCCGGAGGACGAGGAGGGATGCGGTACCGGGTCCATGTTCAGGAGTTGAAGCGTCCCATTCGTTTCAAGGCGAAGTGTACGAGGGCGATGAGCACCGGTACTTCGATCAACGGACCTACCACGGCCGCGAAGGCCTGCCCGGAGTTCAGCCCGAACACGGCGATGGCCACGGCGATGCCGAGCTCGAAGTTGTTGCTGCCTGCGGTGAACGCGAGGGTGGTGGTCTCCTTGTAGCTGCCACCGAGCCGCTTCACCAGGAAGAAAGTGCCGAGGAACATGAGCAGGAAGAACAGCGTGAGCGGCAGTGCCACGCGGAATACGTCCAGCGGGATGTCCACGATCATGCGGCCCTTGAGGCTGAACATCACCACAATGGTGAAGAGCAGGGCGATGAGCGTGATGGGCGCGATGGCGGGGATGAAGCGCGTGGTGTACCATTCCTCTCCTTTCCAGCGGACCAGGAAGAAGCGGAGCAGGAAGCCCGTGACGAAGGGGATGCCCAAGTAGATGAGCACGGTGCGCGTGATCTCGCCGATGGTGACGTTCACCGTGTACCCTTCCACGCCGAACAGCGGCGGAAGCACGGTGACATACAGCCACGCGTAGCTGCTGTAGAAGAGGATCTGCAGGATGCTGTTCAGTGCCACCAGTCCGGCCGCGAGTTCGCGGTCGCCTTGCGCCAGGTCGTTCCACACGAGCACCATGGCGATGCACGGCGCGAGGGCGATGAGCATCACACCGGAGAAGTATTCCGGCATGGTGCGCAGGAAGAGCAGGGCAAGGCCGAACATCAGCGCGGGCCCCACGATCCAGCTCATGAACAGGCCGGTGCCCAGCACGCGCGGATGCTTCAGCACGCTGCCGAGCTTGGCGTAGTTCACCTTGGCGAGCGGCGGGATCATCATCAGAATAAGGCCGATGGCGAGCGGGATGTTCGTGGTGCCGCTGGAAGCGTCATTGATGGAAGCCGTGATACCGGGTGCGAAGTAGCCGATGCCCACGCCCAAGGCCATGGCCGCGAAGATCCAGAGCGTAAGGAAGCGGTCCAGGAAGTTCAGGCGCTTCTTCATAGGACGAGAACGTGCCGTTCCACGAAGTCGCGGCAGTAAGCCTTGATCTCCCCGCGCACCTTGCGGAACGCGTTCATCACTTCCTCCTCGGTGCCCGTCACCTTCGCGGGGTCGGTGAAGTTGTGGTGGTGCTTCGCGGCGTGGCTTGGGAAGACCGGGCAGGCCTCGCGGGCATTGTCGCACACCGTGATCACATGGTCGAAGGCGATGTCCGCGTATTCATCAACGTTGGTCGAAGTGTGGTGGCTGATGTCGATGCCGTCCTCCTTCATCACCGCGATGGCGCGCGGGTTCACGCCATGAGTCTCCACGCCGGCGCTGAAGATCTCCGCGCGTTTTCCGGCGAAGTGTTGCAAATAGCCTTGGGCCATTTGGCTGCGGCAACTGTTGCCAGTACAAAGGACGAGGATGCGCATGGATCAACGGCGGGTATTGCTTTTGGCAGGTTTACGAAGAGCGAAAGTGGAACGCATGGCTGTTCGTTGAATTCTATTCATCGCAAAAGTACGATTGATAATCTAAAGCAGGTGTTGCTTGTTACCCGCCGGTGTTCCTTGGCCGGCGGTCGCACCAGTTCCTCGGCGGAACGTTTTGGGCATGGCGTACTTCATTGTGGCGCGGTTCTCAACGTCCGTTCTTACGTGGCATGAACCGTTGCAAGGATGCTTGGCCACATTTAATTTTCGGGCCTCAAGAAAGGCCATGTCGGTCCGCTCGGCATTCTGGTTCACGCTGCTGGCATGCAACGCTGCCCAAGCGCAGCGCACGCTCTTTTTTAACGGACATATCTTCACTTCGGATAGCGTCGGACACTTCGCTACCTACTTCGTGGTGGAGGGTGGGCGTTTCGTAGAAGTGGGAGAGGGCGCGCCGACCGAAGGACCCACTGCCTTTGGATCGCGCGTGGACCTGGAGGGCGCCACGGTGATACCGGGGATCGTGGACAGCCACATCCATTTCATCGATGGTGCCTTGGGAATGCTTCAAGTCGGATTTTTCGATGTGGCGACCACCGCCTCTTGGAAGGCACGGATGGTGGGAACAAAGGGCGAATTGCTGGACGGCATGTATGTGGGGCGCGATCTGGGTTATCCGCCGTTGCAGGGCATCGAACGGCCGATCGATCTTATGGACGAGGTGTTCCCGACCACCCCGGCTGTCATCTTCCTGAAGAGCGGACATGCGGCCCTCGCCAACTCGGCGGCCATGCGTTCCATGGGTTTCACTCCGGGTACGCGCATCACGGACGGCACCATCGGGACCGACGCCTCCGGCCGGCTCACGGGTTACTTGTTCGAAGCGGCGGCGATGGAAGCGAACAAGGCCGTGAGCGGTCATTTCTCGGCGGCCACGATCCAAGAGGCGATCGGGAAGGCCCAACACAAGGCGCTCTCATATGGGATCACCACCATCGGCGACAACACCTTCAGCCCCTACAACCTCAAGATCTACCAGCAACTGCAGAAGCATGGGCTTCTCCAGATGCGCGTCCGGGCACGCAGCTATGGTCGCATCCCACTGACCGCGGGGCTGATGGCGGGCCTCGGCCAGAAGAAGCTGCGCCTGATCCCCTCCGGGGTGGACCTGGAGCGCGTGCATTACCATGCCATGAAGCATTTCGTGGACATGTCGCTCTCCGTTCCGGATGATGCCGGACAGGCCGTTGAGCCGGGAGGAACGGTCTTTTTGGACGACCGCCAACTGAAGGACATCTTCCTGCTGTACCCCCAGGAGACCCACGCGTTCCATGTGCAGGGTGCGGAGGGCATTGAGCGCCTGTTGGATACAGATGCCAAGTATGGGGGCCGCTTGCGTCCGCACCGGCATGTGGTGGACCATGCGGGCTATGCCTCACCGGAGCAGGTGCAACGCATCCATGATCAAGGGCTTGCCGTCACCATCATCGGCGGGCAGACCTTTGATATGGACGCTTTGATCCGATACTATTCCAGCGTTCATCCGGAAGGTGGCGAGCCCTTTGATCCAAGTCGGCTGCTCGATACACGGACCAAGGTGCGCATGGCGCGTGGCGCGCTCACCAGCGACCTCCCCTACGGCATGGATACGCTCTTCGCGAACTACCCCATGATCGACGGGCTCAATCCATTCCCGGCCATGGCCGTGAACGTGACCGGACGCGCACCGGACGGAACGCCGATAGCGGGGACCGAAGGGAAGACCATCACGGTGGAGGAAGCGGTGCGGGCCTACACGGCGAACGGTGCGTACGTGCTGGGCGAGGACAAGTCCTTCGGGACCATCGCCACCGGGCAGTTGGCCGACTTCGTGGTGTTGGACCGGCCCGTATTCGAAAGGGATGGAATGGGGCTCTACGACACGCAAGTGGTGCGCACGTACAGCGATGGAAAGCTGGTGTTCGATCGCAGCGACACATTGGCCTACAGCGCCCCGGCCCCGGTCCCCATCCGCCCTTCGGACTATGCCGTATCACCGGTGATCGGCTATGACCCGGTGCTGGGGCTCATCCTTGGTGGCGCCTACTTCCGCTTTCCGCTGCGCACGCCGGGCAGCTTCTTCTCCGGTCAGGTGCAGGCCATCCTTAGCGGGCAGGTCAACGTGCTGGTGGACCACACACGCTATGGGCTGTTCAAGCGCACCGATCTCAACGTCGCAGCGTCCTTCTCGGATTATTTCCAATACTACTTCGGCGAGGGTAGCGCCACCAATGCCGACGTGTTTGAGAAGATCTATGCATCGGTCTACCAGCTGCGGCCCAAACTCACTTACGACCTGCACCGGTCGTGGAGCACCAGTCTCTTCGCCGACCTGCGCGGCCGCCACGAGACGCGCGCGGAGGACCGCGATGATGAGCAGCTCAGCGGTCAGGTGTTCCCTGATGAAAACACGCTGGGCTTCGGCGCCTCCGTGCAATTGGACACGCGGGACAACACCTTCAGCACGAAGAAGGGTTTCTTCGGTCAGCTTTCCCTGGAGGACGTTCCCCGGGAGCTGAACGTGGCAGGCGTCGATCGCGGTGCCCTGCTGGTGAACGCGGACCTGCGCTACTTCCGGTACATCCACGATTCGCGCTACGTGCTGGCCGCCCGCCTCAGTGGTGGCTATGCCGATGGCGACCCCAGTTACCTGTTCCGTTACGCATTGGGCGGCACCAATACCCTGCGCGGCTTTTACAGCAACCGCTTCCGGGGGAGCAGGTATTACGCGGGTCAGGTGGAAATGCGCTTCCCCCTGTATGGCCGCTTCTCCGGCGCGGCCTTCACGGATGTGGGTGACATCACCGATGGTGTCTTCCAGGATGCGCGCATGAGCTACGGAGGTGGTATCCGCTTCGCGCTTAACGCCAACGTGAAATTGCGCCTCGACTACGGCACCTCGAACGATCAGAACGGGGTTTTCTTCACGTTTGGCGAGGCATTTTGACGTCGACGGCAATGAACTGGCCCCGCAGGTTCCCTCTGCATTTCTTGTGCTCGGTCCGGAGAGGACAGAGAATGAGGGGGCATTGCGGTGCATGCCGTAAGAGCGACCGATGCACAATAAGAACGGCGGGAAGTCGCCTCCCCGCCGTTCGTCATGATATCCTTCTGTGGCCTACTTCTTCTTCGGAGCGGCGGGCGGTGGCATCAGGCCCAGCTGCATCATCATCTTGGCCTCTTCCGTGTATCCCCAATGCTCTGCGGCCTTGCCGTTCTCAAAGCGCATCACGTCGCAGCCCATCACGTCCATGACCTTGCCCGTGGCGGGCATGTCACCCCAAGCACCCGTATTCGTGCCGGTCATATGAATTTGGAAATATGTGCGGTCACCTTTGGTGGCCATGCCGAGGATCTCCTGCTTCACATCCGGAAAGGCCGTGTGGTACATGTTCAACAGGTCCTTGATGCTCTGGATGCCGGTGGTTTTGATCGAGGGGTCCATCTGATGATCCACGACATCGGCGGTCATCAAGTCCTCGATGCCTTCCATGTTGTTGCTGTTGAACCGGTCATTGATCGCGGTCACCATTGCCTCTTGGGCCTTCGCCGCACTATCGGTCTTCATCATTTCCGCATGCATCGCATTCATGGGGTCATGGTGCTCGGCCTTTTCGTGTTCGGCATTTTCGCATGCCGCGAACAGGAGGATGCCTGCGATCGGAAGGGTGCTCAGTAGTGCATGCATGGGTCGGTGGGTTTTAAGATGAAGCCGAAAGTTAACCACCTCATAGTTTTTTCCAGGATCCGCAACGGATGCATGGGGTCAGCCGCGCCCAGGATCATCACTCCGCCTTCACCACCGCGACCGTACGCGCACCCGTCCCTTCCAGCGCCGTGCAACGCACCGTGTACAACCCTGCCGCCAACTCCGCGGTAGGCAGCATGGTGATCGCCCCACCAAGCGCTGTGCCGGAGAGCAGCTCAGCACCCACTGCATTGTAGAGCACATACCGCAGATCGGTGCGTGCGCGCAACGTGAGCACATCGGTGAACGGGTTCGGGCCAATGAGAACCGTGCCTTCCGTGAACTCCTGCACACCCGTGCAGACTTCCACCGTGAACGGCACGGCGATGGAATCGGCGCAGGTGTAGGTATGCGACACGATCTCTTGGAAGTAGAGGTCGATATCGTCCGTGGTGCCGTACTGCCCGGTGCCCCGCGCGTAGAAGGTCCCATCCGTGAAGTAATAGACCTGGTCCGCCGTAGGGAGCGTGTCCGCTACGCGCTGCATCCAAATGGTGTAGATCGAATCACGCAATACCTCGGGGTGGATGCTTCCGAGCATGTCCGGGTAGGAGCCGACAACGGTGATCGTGTCCGTGCCGATGAGGAGGCCATCGGGCCCGGTGCCATGAAGCATGCGCACGGCGTAGCTGAAGGGACCTTGGTTCCCGTAGAGCGCGATGATGAGATGCTCCAGCCTTCCGGTGAACGCCGGGGTGAACGATTGCCACAGTTCAGTGCCCACATCAGCTGTGCCCTGCGCGCCGGAACTGTAGCCGGACAGACCGGAAGCCTGATCGGTGAAGGAAACGGTGTCCAGCACTTCCTCATAGTAGTACTGCGCCAAGTGCGGACCTATGCCGAGCGCGGAAGCGTTCAACAGGCTGTCGCGCACGCCGTCCACGGTGATGTGGCCGCCGAGCGGATCGCCCTGAAGCACGAAGGTTCCGGCATTCAGGCACACCGGCTCATTGAGCGCAGGGATGCCGAGCGCGGGCGCGGTGATCGTGATGATGGAGACGGTGGTGTCCGTGCAATCGAAGGCCGTGTTGATGTATTGCAACGTGTGCGCGCCTTCGCCGAGGACCGAGGGCACAAAGGCGCTGGTGTGCGCGCCTTCGATCCAGATGTCGGCATCGGGCGAAGCATTGTCGTCGCCAATTAGCCATACGGTATCCGTATCGCTCGCGCAATACGCATCGGCCATGTTGAGCATGTAATGCTCCGGCACGTGGTACAGTTCATAATAGCGGATGGCGCTCTGGCACGGCGGCAGCGCATGCACCCAGGTGCGGAACGCGGCATCGTGGTAGGCATCGATGTTGCTGCTGCCGCGCGTGTAGTCATAGTAGGCCCAGTTCGCGCCGAAGCTCGTGACCTGCGTGAAGGCATGGTCCGCCACGAGCTCCAGCGTGTTCGTGGCCTCGTTGGCCATGGGCACCAGGTCCGTCACAGGGAAGGAGAGCCAAGAGGTGTCCGCGATCCACGGAACGGAGAGCGTGCTTTCGTGCAGCAGCACCGCACCGGCACCGGCACCGCTGTAGACGCGCAGGCGGAAGTTGTTCGGCAGGCTGTCGTGCAGCAGGAAGTCCACCTGCGTCAGGCGGCCATCGGCGCCGGTGGTAATGGTCTGTACCAAACTGTCCAGCACGGTGTAGGTGTAGTGATAGCTGAGGTACTGATCGTACATCGTGTACGCCTGATCGATGAAGGTGCTGCTGTCCAACGGCGGCAAGCTCGGCGTGTAGGTGACGAAATACTCGCCCGGCGTGTTCGGTGCGTTGTTCAAGGTGGTGCCGCTCACCAACGGACCATCGAAAGAGCCCGGACCGGGCGTGGCGGAGAGCCCGATGGAACCCGTGTTGTGGCATTGCCGCGTATCGAAGGGCGTGATGGCGATCGGTACATAGCTCACGCGGAGGTTCGTCTTCACATTGTCCAGCACGTATTGCATCACCTGGGCCTGACCGGGGGTGAAGGTGCTGAGTTCGCAAGGCGAGTAGCTCATGATGTTGCTGGTGCTGGGGTGGTAGGCCTCGCCGTTGGCGTCCAGCGCAGTGCCGATATACGTGCAGCCCGCATAGGCGATCATGCCGGGAAGTCCGAGATCGGGGTCGGCGGGCGTGTCGCAGATGAAGTCGCCCGCGGTGGCGCAATTGCTACCGTCCACGAGTTCGGCACCCAAGACGGTATCGTGCGTGTGCATCAGGCCGAGCGCGTGCCCCACTTCATGCGCCGCCACCTGGATGTTGCCCCCGCCGTGCAGGTACACGATGTCGCCAGTGTTGAAACCGGCAAGGCCGTTTGGCAGCAACGCGGCGTATACCAACGTGATGTAGCCCGGCTCGTAGTACGGGTTCAAGGCCGCGGGATCCAGGCTCCACAGTGCGAAGAGGTTGTAGTTGTCCACCACTTGCACCGGACCGCACAGTTCGAATTGGATGCCCGTGTTGTTCTGCGCGTAGAGCGCGTTCATGCCATCGATATCGCGCTGCACGATGCTGGGTGTGCTGGCATCGCCGCCCGGCCCCTCCTGCGAGCCGATGATGGCCTTGATCTTCACATAGCGCGTGCCGTCCCGATGGCCGCTGTATCCCTGAGCCGCCCGTAGTATGGCGGGGGATACGGACGATGTGCTGTTGCACCGGATACCGTTGGTCTGTGCGATGAGCACCAGCGGAAGGAGGCTTGGAAGCAAAATGGCCAGGACGGAGAAGGGAAAGCGCATGGGCGGGGTGAATACGTGACGCGGGGAGCCGGGGAGGGGTTGTCCGTTGGCGGGAGGCGCACTTTCGTTGCCATGTTCAACGGCCCACACCGGGGCAGGCACGCGGCAAGCCCATCGATGTGGACCATGTGCGCTTCGAGAAGGTCCGCATCGGGATCGGGCAGTAGGTGGATGGCCGGCGGCCGGAATGACGCGGCACGCGCGACCCCGGATAAAGCTCCGGGGGCGAGCGCCGGGATGGGACCCGGCTGCAGCCAGCGACAAAAGTCATGTTCGAGCGCAAGTCGGGATCTTATCTTGCGCCGCTTCCAAAAAAAAACACCTTGAAACACCGCGCCATGCTTCGCAACTTGCTCTCCGTAGCCCTGTTCAGCTGCCTGCTTCACGGGCAGGCACAAGTGATCACGCTCACCTTCACCGGCCAGTACCAAGGAGATCCCGTATCGCTGGACAGTATGCTTGTGTTGAACTTGACCCAAGGTGGTGATGTCACGCTCTACTACCCGGATACCGTGCTGGTGCTCGGGTCCACCGGCATCGGCGCAGGGGCCACGGCGCATCGCGACGGCATCACCCTCGGCCCCGGCCACCCCAATCCTTACAGTGACCGCATGAACGTGGACCTGTACGTGAACGAGGCCGGTGTGCTGCGCATGGGCGTGAGCGATGCGTCGGGCCGGGAAGTGGCGAACTATCAAGGTCCCATTACCCCCGGCACCCAGCGGTTCCAACTGTGGGGTGGCCAGCCCGGTGTGCAGTTGCTGTGGGCGGAGCTGAATGGCAAACGCCGCTCCATCCGCACGGTAATGGTGGGCGAAGGGCATGCGGGCCCGGTCCACTTGGTGAACATCGGGGCCGTCCATGGAAACCTGATGCTCAAGGATGCCCGGGACGTCTTCCCCTGGACGCCAGGTGACGAGCTCGGGATCACCGGTTACGCCACCTTGCCCGGAGGACAGGCCGCCAGCGGGTGGATCAACGAGGTGCCCACGGTCAGCGCGGACCGGACGATCCAACTGGCCAACGGACTGGTCTGTGCCGATTCCCCCAGTGTTACCGACATTGATGGCAATACCTACCCGGTGGTGTCCATCGGCGGCCAATGCTGGATGGCGGAGAACCTGCGCACCACCCGGTACCGCGATGGTGCCGAGATCCCGAACGTAACGGACACCACGGCATGGACCGTACTGGGTACCGGAGCATGGAGCAATTACAATAACGATACGGTGAACGATGCGCTTTATGGCAAACTGTACAACTGGTTCGCCGCATCCGATGTCCGCATCTGCCCCCAAGGTTGGCACGTGCCCACGGACGCTGACTGGCAGGCGCTGGAACTGTCCTTGGGCATGCTTCCCACGGAACTGTCGGCCACCAGTTGGCGCGGCACCATCCCCAATGTGGGCGGCCAGCTCAAGAGCCTTTCGCTGTGGGTCGCCCCCAATAACGGTGCCTCCAACAGCAGCGGCTTCGCGGCACTTCCCGGCGGGAACAGGGATAGTGATACCGGCTTCTTCTACGACCTGCCGTACTACGGATACTGGTGGAGCACTACGGTGAGCACGACGGACAAGGCCTGGTGCCGCTACCTGCAGAACAACAATACCGGTATCGGCCGCTTCGGCTTCGACCAGCAGCTCGGGTTCTGCCTGCGCTGCCTGATGGATTGAAGGGGGCGAAGGAGGGGAGGCCCTGGAACTTGCGCAGGGTTACCGCTCCGTGTGAGGCTACCGGCGGCGCCACTCAGGACTTCCTTCAGCGGTGCGCCATATGCCGTACCGTTGCACCGCATATGGCTTCCGGTCTGCGCATTCAGCATAGATCCATACCTCTATGGACAGCGTATCAGGCATGTGCCGGTGCTCGGTGGAAATACCGTGCTCGAAATCGTCCGCGATGCTCACCGGGGCGCCTTGCTCGGCCAAGATCCAGAGCGATGGCAGTTCATCGGTGATCTTCTCCGGATGTGCGGATAGTTCCGCAGGCTTCAGGTACCGCACTGCCCGCATGCCCGAAGCATTGCCATCGATGTACTCCGAGCAACCCTCGTGCGGTTCCGGAACGTATGGCACTGCGGCTGTCGCAGGTGCAATTGTTGTAGGCTGTACTTGTGCCGCAGTGTCCACCGGGGCATTCGGCACCGGCGCTATCACTACACCATCCGAAGCTGCCAAAGGCGCGGATACAGGTCGTTGCGAACTGGGCTCCTTGCAGGCAGCGAGCAGCAGCAATGCGAGTGCTATGTGCGTGGCGTGATTCACGGTTCGGAAGTTCAACACGGAAGCAGTTCAACGAACGCTTTGCAAATGTTGGTCCAACGTGGTTGGGTGCAGGCGAAACCTCCGCAGGGTCTCCCGCGCTCTGGGGGGGACCCAGCGGTCAAGGTCAAAAGCGCAGGCTCTCGAAGCGAAGACCCTGCTCAGGCAGACCCTACTGTGGTTGAGAACCGATCTTCACCACCACATCCTCCTCCACAAACCCCGCAAAAACCTGCTTGTGCAGTTCAAGGTCCAGGTCCGGGGAAACGGCCACGCGGACGATGTAATCCTTATCTCCTTCCTTGGTGGTGCCTTGCGTGGAGGTGGCGGGAATGGTCCAGTAGCATCCTTTCAGCTGCCCGTAGCTCACACAGAACTTGCTCTCTTGCGGGATCTGCGTGATCATCCGGTGGATCAGTTTCAGGTTCAGCGCTCTTTTGTGCGCTTCCCGCTCTTCATCCGTGTTGCCTTGGGCAGGAAGGTCCAGCGCGAATACCGAGGGCGTGAACCCTTGCTCGGCCAGCTCGTCGCTCACGAAATTGATCTTCGCCCCGGGCAAGGTTTGTTGGATGAAGCTGACGAAATCACGGGTGTTCCGGTAGGCATCCGCAATGCGTTGGTTCATCGAGGGTAGCTGCTTGGCCAAGATCTCCAATTGCAGATCTGTCGCCTCGTTGTCGCAGAGGCGAAGGTGGAGGTCGATCTTTTCGATCAAGCGGTCCGTGAGTGCATTGCCTACGCAATAGCCAGCTGTGCAAAGCCCCCCGCTCGGGAACTTGGACCCGCTGACATAGGCGATGGTGCGCACCGTGGAGAGCAGGTCACCATCACCAAGAAAATGCACGTTCGGACAGAAGGTCTGGTCCAGGATGAACACCGGATCCACCGCAAAAAAACCGGACGCTGTCTTGCGCTTCTTGCTCAGCACAGTGCGCAGTGCCTCCATGTCGGGCACCTCCACGCGGGGATTGGTCGGGATCTCTGCAATGATGTATGGAATGGCATCCTCCTTGGCCACTTGTTCCAAGATCGCCTCGAGGCTCCGAACCAGTTCGTTATCGCCGTCCACGAGCAGGTCAACGATCTCCACGTGTTCATTGCAGGCCGCCACGCGCCGCGCTTGGTCGTTGGTGCCGCCGTAGCAATTCGGTGGTACGATGAAACGGATGTGCTGCCCCGGGTGTACTTCCTGTGCATCGTGCACGAGGCCCATCATGATGGCGTATTGCATGGAAAGACCACTGGAGGCAACGAGCGACTTGGTAGGGGAGTTCGTGATCTGCTGGATCGACGCCTGCACCTTGGCCATGTCCCTTGCGCGATCGTGTTTCGGGTTTGGAATGGATGGCCCATCCACCATCATCTGTAAGGCCAAGTGGCAATCAGCTGGTGTCATGGCAATGGATTCCCTGCGCCGCACATGTTGGATCTCCTTGATGTAAGCCGCATTCGCTTCGCCATTGACCAGCATCACGCTCCCCATCGTGGCGTGTGTACCCACGAAGAAGTCGACGTTCGCAGGGAATTCCACTTTGCCGAAAAGGCGCTGTTGCGAAAGGAGGATCGTGGACCCGCTGAATGCCGGGATCTCTTCACCCACTTCCATGCGCACCAGCTCGAACGCATACCCATAAACTGCACGCAAGATCGTTGCGTCGAAATGTGCGGGCAACTCCTCCGTATGCACGATCCGGGTCTGCTTCTTGTCCAACAAATTCTTCCGCAACACCGCCAACACCGGCATCATCCGCGATGAGAAACTGATCACATAGTCCGCTCGCAACCCGTTCAACTGGGCGATCGCCCATTCCAGGATCGAGGACAAGGGATGGCCCAACCGAATGTAATCGTACGCGGTAGGCAGCGTCGCCCATGCATCCGGCCCGGCACCACCGTCCTGCAGCACGCGCTCGAACTCAGCGAGGAACTGGGTCTTTGCCCGCGATTCATCATAGATATCCAGCCGATGGGTGGTGAGCTTCAGCCAGTCGCCGGGCATGTTGGCTAATACCTTCTGGATCGATCGCAGCACTTCTTTTTCTTGCATATTGGGTGATCTGATCGGCTGCTTCAGGGTGTGCTTGGTTCGAGCATCGTTCCCCGTTCGACCGATCGATCGGTGGCAAATTTCGTTGTTCGGGGGCGAATAAGGGGAACTGCCATGTGGTGGACGATCCTACATCGCATGGGCGGACAGGATTTCCCGTTCGTGTTGGGGGAGCGGGCCGCGCCACAGCGGTGATCATCCTGCGCTGTTGTCTTACCCGACGTGGGTTACGTTTCTTGGCCTTCTATGTCGGTGGTTTGGTTTGGGCTTTTGGTCAATGGTCCTATGCCTTCTGGCTTTGGCTATTAAGGTGGCCGGAAGGACGAGGCACTCGCGCCCATACCCTCTAGCGCCCTCAGAAAGCGGGGCGGCTTTATCCTTTGCGCTTCTCTTTCCTCAGCTCGGCGACAACCAATTTCAGGGCCTTGGTGTCCACGGTATCGTAATCGCCTTTGTCGTAGATGCTGAGCAGGTATACCTCATGGTCTTCCGTAACGACATAGGTGATGACCCGTGCACCGCCGCTTTTGCCCTTCCCTTTGCTGGTGATGGCCAACCTGACCTTGTAGAGCCCGTGCCCGAGGGCCGTGCCTTTGGCCGGATGAGCTTCCAACTCCTTCTCCAATACAAGTAGGTCCTTGGCCAAGGACCGATGGCGTTTAAGAAGGGGCCGCAACTCCTTCTCGAACGCTGGTGTCGGTATGACCTTATGCTTCACGCAGCACGTCCTTCAAGGTGCGCTTCTTTAACTTGCCGGTACGCATCCGTGCCACTTGCGAAAGTGCATTGCTCAGCGTGGAACGGAACTTGAGCAACTGTTCATAATGGCGCACCTTTTCCAATAGCTTCTTCCAGTCCTCCACAGGGACCTGAACAGCTTGGACATTGCCATCGGCATCATTCACGTAGTTCACGGGGACTTTCATGATCTCAAAGATAGAGATGTTCGGGGCATGAGGCGGAAAACAAAACACTCGGGAAACACGCGAGCGCCGGGATGGGGAAAGATGCTGATTCGTCGTGTCGGCCGATGACCGCTAATTTTGATGCACCATGGATATCCAAGCCCTCAAGCTCGATCTCGTGCAGCAGTTGGTCTCCACCAACGACGCCAACGTGCTGACCAAGGTGAAGCGTCTTTTGGAATTGCTGCGCGCCAAGACGCCGGGACGCACGGAAGAAGAGGAAGAGGCGCTGATAGCCGCCGCCGCGATCTTTGGACAGAACTCCTACGGGGATGATGAGCCGGACATCAGCGGGTTGGTGCTGAAGGAGCCGGAGCCGCTTCCTATTCTCCAAGCACGGTTGAAGCGGTTGATCGAGGAACAGCATGACCCCGGCTTCCTGTCCCGTGTCACTGCATTCATTCAGCAAGATCAAGAGGCATCGCGGTGGAAGGAGGTGCTCATACCATTTCGGGATACGAATGCACCCTAAGATGCGAAGCTATTTTTTATCGAGGCGATCAAAAATAGTTGTTGCATAGCCGTAGCTATGGGACAACTGTTTTGGGGAAGCATCGGTGAAAAAGAGCGAGTAGATGGGGTGTAGTTGTATTGCGAGATGGTATTGCCGCCCGCGCGGCTCGTTCAGAGGCTGACTTCAAAGCCGGGCGCATGTTCTCTCAGGAAGAAGTGGAAGCCCGGTTCAAGGTGGGTCGAACCTCGCGATGATCCTTTGGTCGGACAGGAAAAGGATGGCCGGAGGCCGGAATGACGAGGCACTCGCTAAACACGCGAGCGCCGGGATGAGGTATGATCGATTTTAAGCGCGACAGAAGAAGCAGACTTGATAGAGCCGATGTACGCGGCTGGAACCATATCCTTGTATGTGGGTCCACGGGTCCGCGCAATCAACCGAAGATGGTACTAGGCATACGTTCGTTTCCCGATGGTTTCTCCGTTGTTGTCCTGGAAGGGACGCAATCCAATCCGGGCTGTGTGCAGCATAGGCGGTTCAAGCTCCCGGCTGGTGCAACATGGCCTGCGGCGCTTACCTGGGTTCGCAGGCAGATGGCCGAGGTCATGCAGCAGGCAGGCATAGACGAAGCCTGCATCAAGATCATCGAGCACAATGCAAGGAACAAATCGTGCGAGCGCTTGCAGATCGAAGCGGTAGTTCAGGAGTACCTGAACACTGAGCTTGGCATCGAATGTAAGGAGATGGTGAAAGCCCAGATAAAGCGAGCAATCCCTGATTTCACCGAGCCTGCACGGTACCTCGACCGCGTGTTCGCAGGTAGACTGCAACTTGGGGAACTCAATGTGCCGAACTTTCAAGAAGCGACCGTCGCGGCCATAGCCTTACTACCCTCTTGAGCTGATGCCAGACTTTGAGCGACTTGAACGACTAGGGGCGGGCCACTTTGGTGAGGTTTGGCTCGTGCAAGATCACGCACTGAATGTTCAGCGAGCGGTGAAGTTCGTTCCCGTAAAGAGCGTCACGGACCCTAGTGATTTTTACAATGAGCCTCGTGCCTTGATGGAGCTGCGGCACGAACACATTGTTCGTGTAGAAGACGCGGGGAGACTCAATGACGGCACACTTTACGTGGCAATGGAGTACCTGAGACACGGGTCGGTTGAGCAGGTCTATCGAAGTGCACCCATCCAATTGACCAAGTGTATTGGGCTGGTGAAGGATGTCTGTTGGGCGCTGGAGTATGCGCACGCCAGGGAGTTCATTCACAGAGACATCAAGCCGGGGAACGTTCTTATCGACGGAAACAATAGGGGTAAGCTTTCAGATTTCGGGCTTGCAACCAAACTCTCAGTGGATGGAACGGCCTCGCCCTTTGGCTATCGAACTCACTTAGCACCGGAGGTAGTTCAGGGTGGAGGAATGACCAAGCTGTCCGACCAATATGCTCTTGGGCTAACGGCGTATCGGATGATCAACGGGGACGCATTCCTGCCGGAGGTAACTGACTCTGGAGAGCTTATCGATATGATCCTTGCGGGCACTTATCCCAACCGAGGACGCTATCGCCCCTACGTACCGGCGAAAGTGCAGCGCATAGTCAATCGCTGTATGGATGTTGATCCTTCTAAGCGCTTTGATAGCGCTTCGGAGTTCAGACAAGCCCTAGAGGGCGTGCTGCTGCACTGCGATTGGACCTTACGACAAAAGGGGAGCGTAGTCCGATACCGTGCGCGCATTGGGACCGCGAAGTACAAGGTCAACATCACATCGATGGTGGGAGGGCGCTTCTCGATTGAGACGACAAAGCAGATCGCGGATGGAGACGTGCGCCGAGTTAAGAAAGACTGCTTTGCCACCCTAACGCTTGCGGAGATGAAGAAGGCAATCCGGCGCGTGCTACAGCGCTACGTGGCCAACGGATCATAGGATTAGCGGGCATGGCAAGTGGATCGCCATTGATTGCGTGAAGTACTACTTCGAAGGAAGCAAGTAAAGGTTCGCGGAGTCCTAAGTCGCGAGCGCACAATCGTGCTAAGTGGGGGGCTATTTCTTGGCAGCAAGCAGCTTTCGATGCTCCCCGCGCAGGACACCCTTGTTCCGGTTGTAAACCTCTTGATAGATCAGAATCTTGTCCTTCAGAGTCAGGAATAGGGCGGTGGGGTTGGCGCAATACCATTTGTAGAATTTGACCGGATCCTCCAGAAAGTGACTGCGCGCAGGTTTAACGATGCCACCAGGAACCAAACTCGTCTTGTGTTCAAAGCCCTTCTTCCTCTTCATGTAATTAGCATCCTGCGTGACAATGGACTCAAGGACCGTGAAGGATTCATAGTCGAGAGATAGCTTATTCTCATCCCTTGCCAATGCCAAGTCTACAGGAGCATCCTTAATCCACTGGGATACGGTTTTGGTCTCGGAACCCTTGCTCCCTTGCAGGGTAAGCAGGTCTTTGCCGGTGTAATTACGACCAGTGGTTGGGGGAAAAAAGACAGGTACATTGTTTGCCGGACCGCGGTTGCTCTCAGAGCCACTCGATTCTGATGATGGCAACAGGGCCACGATATCATTCGGCGACCCGGGGGCTTCACCTGGGTAGAGTTCCAAGAGCTCTTCAGTGTCCTTGCCAAGGAAATAATCCTCGACGAAGTTCCACCTAGTCTCATCTGGCATGTCGCGAAGGAAGAAGTGCTTGAAGATGTCCACGCTTACGTGATGGCGCCTGTGAACGTCTGCAAGAAGGATGTTGGAATAGTGCGGGTTCCTTGCATCGTAGAGCACTTTTCGTGGATCGTTCAAACGCACAAAGACCATAGGAGCTTCTCCTCCAACGGTCTCGAATAGGCCGGCCTCTGCCATTTCCATAAGGTAGCCTAGACGCATCAAGCGACCGTCGAATCCTTCATCCTTTCCAGCGTAACGCACGTATTTCTCACCGGCCTGGTCAAATATCTTCTGGACGAGACGCAGCAGTTGCTGATGCTCTGCTTGATGCATGTTTCTGAACACCGTGTACTCAGCAACACCCGGTTCAGCAGAGTGCCTCCTTTGAAGGAATGCATTGGGGTCATACAATTTCTGGCTGGATTCGCGATGGCTACCATACATGGCGAGCAGCCGCTGACTGATACTCTTGGCTCTGGCTTCGTCGTACCCGTTGCGCCTCAGGTACGCGGCTAAGTCCTCTTCCTTGAAATAGCTGTTGCTTGATGAGAAGAACTCAAACACTAGGCTTAGGAAGCGCTGGAACTGCTTCATGGCGTGGTCAAATTCGCCCGTCAACTTGAAGGTGAACTTCAATTGCGGCACCACCGCTGTGGCCTGTGCACCAAAGAGAGTCCGATTGTAGAACTTCGCCTTCAGCATCGGGAAGCTGATATCACGGAACCGCAACCTCCAGAGATGGTCGAGATCAATCTCAATAAAGGCATATGCATTATCGGGGCCACCAGTTTGATATGGAATCTCCGTGCATGTCGCGCGGTATTCTCGAAGGAACGTGGACAGTAAGTCGCGTTCGATTCGTGCAAACACACGGGTGAATAGCTTCTTCGGTCGGGCGATGATCACATTGAACCGGGACTTGATGAGATAGTCCCGTTCAATCATCATCAATGCGGTCATGACCTTTTGCCCGAGGTCCAATACATCAGGGAAGATGTTGGCGAAATCATCAACGGAGAATAGCAGGTTCTTTGCTCGTTCGCGTTGGTACACCTTGGCCAGCTTATCGAGTACCCCACGTAACTCCCATGGCTTGATGGACGATATGCCGTGAAGTACGTTCATGTATCGCACATCACGGGCCGAAAAATTGATGAGAGCATAACCCTCCAGTGAAGGGTCGCGCGCAATCCTGCCGATCTCTTGCACATAGTCCGCCAACTGTCCTGAGGGTGCGTGATGGTAAACAACTTCGATGTCCTTGATATCAATGCCCATCCCAAATGCCTTGGTTGCTAGCATCAGGCGCCTCCTCCCATCAAGATATTCGTCGAAGTAGTGATTCTTCGATGCCATGTCCAAACTCCCATAGTACAGGCTAACCTGACCCTTCTCATCCGCATCGAGCCCATCCTGAATCTGCGTGATCTGCTTAACGTACGGAGCGTAGACAAGTGCTTTAAGATTTGTCTTCGCAAGGACGTCTTTGCACAGTTGCGTCGTCTGCTTAATCTTGAACGCATCAAAACCCTTCTCCGGACTCTCTTCCCGCCCAATGACGAAGTGGATGTCGTCGCGTGTAACGGAACCAATGAAGTATATGGGACTCTTCAGATAGAGACTGTCCATACAGTCGAACACCATGTCGTTCGCACCGCCAAACACGGCAGTAGCTGTACACGCCATGATGACAAAGTCATGGCCACTGTACTTCCTAGTCTTGCGTAGATGATTGCCCAGAAACCAGTAGTCTACCCTGAAGTCACGGCCCCATGTTGTTACCAAATGGGCCTCGTCGATGATTACCAGGCCGAGCTTACGCTCCCCTAAGAAATGGCTGATGTCGTATGACAACAACAACTCGGGTGACAAGTACAGGACATCAATATCTCCCTGCTTGACGTGCTCAATGATCCTCTCCCTGTCGACTAGGCTTAGCTCACTGTTCAGGTATGCCACCTTGCTGTAGTTCCTATCGCGCATGATGGCCTGTACTTGATCCTTCATCAAGGCGATCAATGGTGACACTACCACAGTCACCTGGCCAAGCTCGGAAAGGTGAAAGGCCGGCAACTGGAAAAGCAACGACTTGCCAGCGCCTGTAGGGGCAGTGATGAAAATGTCACGATAGTCCCTCTTCTTGGAGGCGTTATCACACTGGGCAAGAATGTGGTCCACGATCACGTCTTGGCCCACTTGATGTGTTGCCTTCGAAACCTCGGGACGTGAATAAAAATTGATCGGACGAAATGAGGCACTCGGGCCCCAGTAACGTTGGAGCAATTCCATCAACCGTATGCCGGACTGTGCCGATTGCACAGTGACCTGGCCAGAGTAGAAGCACAAATGCCCACCAGCTTCTTGGAAACAGCCATTGAGGATCGCCAATCTCTCAGCAAGAAGGGGGAACATGGGGTCGCACTGCGAGAGTTCCACGCATACCGCGGGAACATTTGAAGTGAGCAAAGACTCGTTGATCAATAAGTCAATGGAGGTAGTATCGGTTTCGATATCTACGAGACTTGGGTGGTCCTTCTGATAGACCCGTTCAGGTTCCACAGAATCTGAGAAGAGTGACTGCGACCTGACCTGTTCAGGTGAAGAGACATAAGTAGTGTATTGCTTCTCGCCAATAGTGATGACCTGTGCATAGCTGTTCAACGGCGGGGTCAAAACCTGTTCTCCGTCAATCTCGCCATCGACTGCGAGCGGCGCGGCCACCGCGTATGGAAATAGGGCGCGTAGGTTGTCCTCGACAATAACCAAGTTCTCGTTGATTGGGTCGAATGACGAATTCTCAATCGCGAAAGCAAGCTGCTCGAACAGAATGAGGAAAGGGGCGGCGGGGCTGATCAACTCCTTGTACACCGCTCTCTTATTGCTTTCAATGGAAAGCGGGTCGATGTTGCCGTCAGCATCCGTTGGGTTCAGATAGAGATCTAGACCAGTGCCCGAAAAGATCTCGCGTTGATATCCTTTGTATACAACGACTTTGCCTGAAGCATGTAGTTGCTCAATGTTGGAACGGAGTCTTTGCCGGTAGTTGTCGAGTAGAGTCATCGATTCCATGGTGCATTTAGCGTGACGGATTGAAGCGGAAAGCCCGCAAGCGAGGAGGAACGACGAGTGCGGACTTGGAGCGGAAAGCCGGACCCCGGCTGCATTTGAGCCGGGGGCACGCCCAAAGAATCAAGAGCGTTCAAGCCGGTCATGCGCTCTGATCCAACTTCCTCACCATCGTCAAGATCGTAGCAATGGCCACGGTCTCGCCGGTCTCATCCACCACATCCACCAGGAACTTCACCCCGGGTCGCTGCCCGGGGCAGGCTAAGCCTGTGGCGATGTCCGCGCCCTTGGGTGAGTCGGCGGTCTTGGGCTTCTTCTTCCCGCTAAGGCGGGACGAGTGCAGCACGGCGGCATTGGGCATTTGGCGTGTATGGTATGGCAAATTGGATCGCGTCATCCTTTGCGTTTCTGGTTCCTCAGTTCGGCGATCACCAATTTCATGGCCTTTGTATCCACGGTATCGTAGTCGCCTTTGTCGTAGATGCTGAGCAGGTAAACCTCGTGGTCTTCCGTAACGACATAGGTAATTACACGAGCACCACCACTTTTGCCCTTGCCTTTGCTGGTAATGGCCAGCCTGATCTTGTATAGCCCTTGGCCAAGGCTTGTGCCAATAGGGGCGCGTATTTCCAACTCCTTCTGCAAGGCAAGCAGATCCTTGGCCAAGGACCGATGGCGTTTAAGAAGCGGCCGCAACTCCTTCTCGAACGCGGGCGTTGGGATCACGCTATGCTTCACGCAGCACGTCCTTAAGGGTCCGCTTTTTGAGTTTCCCGGTTCGCATGCGCGCCACTTGATCCAACGCACTGCTTAGCTGGCTCTTGAGCTTTAGCAGCTGCTCATAGCTACGGACCTTCTCAACAAGGTCTTTCCATTCCTCGACCGGGACCACAACGGCTTGCACGTTGCCGTCAGCATCATTCATCGTACTTATCGGGACTTTCATACTCTCAAAAGTAAGGTGTCAGTTCTGATCCAACTTCCGAACCATCGTCAAGGTCGTAGCAATGGCCAGGGTCTCTCCGGTCTCATCATCTGCATCCATCATTTCGAAAGCGAATCGTTGGCGATGAACTGCACGGTCTCGATCTCAGGTTCTGGTGGCAGGGGATACCTCACCCCAAAGTGGCCCGGCTGGGAAGCCGCCGCCAATGCCATAGTGATAAGCTGATTCACGCTGTCGTTGTTGGATCGGACCAACCCAAATCCCGGCCAAGTGGTGCTATGGCTATAGATCGTACCGAGGCTGTCCAACTCAAGCCAGAATGAGCCGCCGTCAGTTGGAGCATAGTCATCCGTGTACCCCGCGACAACGTGTGCCTGCCCGTGCAAACTGAATGTCACTTGTCGGATCAACCTGTCGCGTTCATTGTGATGCCGAAGGGTGGCGAGCGTGTCGGTGTTCATTGCATCCACGTCCCGAATTCACTGTTTGGAAAAATGAAATGCTTGTAGGCGCAGGTTGATGACAGGCTACGAGTGAGAGGAGGATGCCGATGAAAGCGAGTTTGTTCATTCTTGATCCAACTTCCTCACCATCGTCAAGATCGTAGCAATGGCCACGGTCTCGCCGGTCTCATCCACCACATCCACCAGGAACTTCACGATGCCCGTGGCGATGTCCGAGCCCTTGGGTGAGTCGGCGGTCTTGGGCTTCTTCTCCTGGTCCACCTTTTCCTTCACGGTGAACTTCACTTGGATGGTAGAACCCGGATAAACAGGCTTGGTGAAGCGCGCTTCCTCGATGCCGTAGTTGAGCAACACGGGCCCTTTCGGCGGATCAACGAAGAGGCCCGCAGCGCGCGATAGGATGAAATAGCCGTGCGCCACGCGACCGGTGAAGACGGTGCCGTCGAGGGCATCGGCATCCATGTGGGCGTAGAACTTGTCGCCGCTGAGGTCCGCGAAGTTGTCGATGTCGTCCAGCGTCACCAAGTGTTTTTCGGTGAGGAGGGTATCGCCCACGTGCAGCTCTTCGAAGTGCATGCGGAAGGGATGCTTTTTGGTGATGGTGGGCTTGGCACCCTGCTGGTATTGCTGCGTTAGCGCGGTGATGGTGGTGGGGCTGCCTTGGATGGCGGTGCGTTGCAGGTAGTGCAGCACGCCACGCTTGCCGCCCATCTCCTCGCCGCCACCGGCACGTCCGGGACCGCCGTGTACCAGTGTGGCCAGTGGCGAACCGTGGCCGGTGTTCTCCTTCGCCATGTCGCGGTTGATCACGAGCATGCGGCCGTGGTGGCTGGCGGCGCCCCACACGAATTGCTGCGCCACCTTGTCATCGTACGTGGCGATGCTGGCGCAGAGGCTGCCCTTGCCGAGCTTGGTAAGGGCCACGGCCTCGTCGATGTCGGTGTAGGGCATCAGCGTGCTCACCGGTCCGAAGGCTTCGATGTTGTGGCACTGTTGGTTCTTCCACGGGTCGCTGTTCAGCAGCAGGATGGGGCTCATGAAGGCACCCTTGTCGGCATCGGCACCGCTCACGTTCACGTGTTCGGGATCGCCGTACACCAGTTCGCTGCCTTCCATCAGCTTGGCGAGCTGCTCGCGCACTTCGCGCAGTTGCGTAGGTCCGGCGAGGGCACCCATAGTAATGCGCACCTGCCTGCCGTCAGGCATGGCACCTTCGGCACGCGGGTCGCCGATCACGGTGCCGCCGAGGCGTTTGCCCAAGGCGATCTGCACATCCTCCACCAAGTTCTCGGGCACCATGATGCGCCGCGCGCCGGTGCAGCGCTGGCCGCACTTCAGCGTCATTTCCTTGCCCACTTCCTTAATGAAGAGCGTGAACTCGTCGGTATCCGGGGTGGCATCGGGACCGAGCACGATGCTGTTCAAACTATCGGCCTCCATGTTGAAGGGCACGCTCTCGGCGATGATGCGCGGGTGTGCTTTAAGCATTTGGCCCGTGGTGGCGCTACCGGTGAAGGTGACGACATCCTGGCTCTCGACATGATCCAACAGATCACCGGCGGAACCGACGATGAGTTGCAACGCGCCTTCGGGCAGGATCTTGCTTTCGATGATGGCCTTCACCATGCTCTCGGTAAGGAAACTGGTGACGGTGGCGGGTTTCACCACCGCGGGCATCCCGGCCATCCAGTTCACGGCACACTTTTCCAGCATGCCCCAAATAGGGAAGTTGAACGCGTTGATGTGTACCGCGACGCCTTCCTTTGGCACCATGATGTGGTGGCCCATGAAAGTGCCGGTGCGGCTGGTGAGCACGGGCGGACCGTCCACATAGAAGGGCATGTTGCCGAGCTGTTTCCGCAAGCTCGCATTGGCAAACACATTGCCGATGCCGCCTTCGATATCCACCCAGCTATCGGCCTTGGTGGCGCCGGTCTTGTAGCTCACTTGGTAGAACTCGTCCTTGCGATCCATAAGGTACATGGCGAGTGTCTTCAGCATAAGCCCGCGTTCCGGGAAGGTCATTTTGCGCAGGGGAGGGCCGCCGACCTCACGGGCGTAGTGGAGCATGGCACCAAAATCGAGTCCGCCGCTGCTGGTGGTGGCGATGAGTTCGCCGGTGCTGGCATCCGTGAGTTCGGCTTGTTTGCCGGTACCGGCAACCCACTGGCCGGCGATGTAGTTGTGTAGTTGCATTGGTGGCGAAGTTAACCGTGGCCACAGGTTGTTAATGGACTCCAATGGACTCGGATGGACGGGCCGATGGCATCCGTCCATCCGAGTCCAATAAAGTCCATTGGCCAGCCCTCCGTTGAATGGACAACTGCTTGCGTTGAAAATGCTGCCGCGGTCCAAAGCGGACTTGGCACTATTCCTTCACGAACCGTTGGCGGGTGGTGCTGCCATCACCATGGCTGCCAATGAGCACATACATCCCGGCTTTCAGGCCCGAAATGTGCAGGTCGCCGCTCTTCCCTTGAACCGGCTGCTGCAATACGAGCCTACCGTCCGTTGCGACCACCTTCACTCTGATGAGTTCTTGTGTACTGGTGAAATGGAGCACGTCGCGCACCGGGACAGGGGAGAGCAACAAGCCTTCCGGCAGGCTGCGGCCAGTGATGCCCGTGCTGAATTCAGCCGTCAACACGCTCGGGTCGGTGATCACCGGCGGGTTGAAGTCGAAGAAGATGTTGGCGGTGTTGCTGATCGCGGTGCCGGCCGTGAGCGGCAGGCGGGGCCGTATCCGGAAGGAGACGAAACCGTGGCTCTTCAATTCATTCACGTTGCTGTCCGGCAATTGGATGTTGTCGAACGCCCAGCGCAACACATGGCCTTCCGTGATCGAGACCGAATCGACATGCGATGAAGCCCCGAGCTCCAACGTGCCCAGGTCGAGTTCCAGCGGGATGGTGTCGGTGATCACCACGTTAAAGGCGGTGTCCGTGCCCGTGTTCTGGAAGCGGATGGTGTAGTCGACCCATTCATCAAGGTCGAGGTAGTACAGGTCAGTGCTTGACCGGGTGGAAGTGGTCGCGACCTTCTCATTCGGGTCGTATGCCCCCGTGATCGTCACGGGCAATTGCACGGTGTTGTTGGTGGGATCCGCATCGGTGTTCGCCGTGGTGACCGTGGCCGTATTGACCAAGGTGGTACCAAGCAGGTTGATATCCGGCGCAACCTGCAAATACACCGTTAGGTAGCGCTGCTCGAAAGCACCCAATGAATTTTGGTCCCAAGTAATGGTGTTCCCCACAACGGTTCCTGCGGGTTCCGAGCTCACAAAACTGAATGCAGGATCGAAGGTGAACACGGTGGAGGTGTTGCCGGTGGCGGCGGGTGTGAGGTTCGTTAGCCTTAGTCCCAACATGAACGGGAAGCCGGGCCGCGCGGGGCTGTGCTCCCCGGTGATCTTTGCATCCAAGGCCACAAGGCTGGTATCAGCCAGATCAACACCGGTAATGATCCCCGTGATATTGAACGGGATCGGTGCGCCGAAGCAATGCTCCGCAACGGTGGAGCCAAGTTGCTGCACGGTGAAATTGCCGATCGGAAGGTTCAATGAATAGTTCCCGTGTGAATTGGAGAACGCATAATAGGGGCCGGGAAGCACCTCCAGCAAGGCGCCCGGCACTCGGGTTTCACCTGCTTGCGCGGTACAATCCGCATCGTAGTCCATGTATACATTGCCGCTCACATTTCCACAACTGTTGCCGAGGTCCGGCACGTTCACCAGGAGGGAATCATAACAACCGAAACCGGATTGCGTGATGTAGGCCCCACCGCGCAGGATGATCCAGTGGTCACCGGATGCAAGGCCTGTAGCGGTTTGCGTCAATGTTCCGCTACCGGATCTCGTCCCGTCCGGATAGTCTACGCCGTAATCAACTTCCTGTTGGTGCCCCTCCTCGCCGACAGAATAGGTGATGCTGCCGTTGTTGCCACCGGAACAGCTGCCCTGCACGTCCAGCACGGTCACTTCCGGCAATTCCAGCGGCCAGCCACAGTAGGCACTCATCGTGCCGGTGCAACCGTTCCCGTCCTCAAAGGGCAACGGAACGAATTGCCCATAGAACTGGCTTTCGGGACTTTCGAAATGCTTGAAATACACCCCGTCCGGCGTTACCTCCATCATCTGCCCGTCCACGTAATACGGAGGTGGCCCAAAAATGAATGGACCGCCATTCGGGGAGAAAGACACGGTCCACGATCCATTGCACAATCCCGAGTGATTGATGGCGGAGGTGGTGAGCGCGTAACCTTGGGCCGTGAGGTCGATCTGGTCGGTGGCCTGGTCGCTATTAAGATCGGTCACCGTTACGGAATACGTGCCGGGCAGTAGGCCGTTGATGTCCGCCGTGGTTTCCCCGCCCGGGCTCCACAAGTACGTGTATGGCCCAACTCCTCCACTCGCGTAGGCGGACAAGCTCCCGGTGGCGATCGAACAGAGCGGTTGAACGTTCGCGTAGATGTAGACCGTTACAGCGTTCGCCTGCAGGTACGCAGCGAGGAAGGTGAGGAGTAGTGATGTTCTCATTGGTGCGGTCAAGTGGTGGAACTTGGGTGCCAAACAAAAGTAGGACTGTGGGCCAAGCAAAATACGCATGGCCGACCCTAAGACGGCCAAGGCGATATTGGGTTGTCTTTCCGCCTTGTGGGCTGCTTGCCGGCATCCCTCACGCGGCATTCCGCCCGTGTTCGAACTTCTGGAACTGTCCGATAAGGAACTCGCGGTTCTGGACGGGCACCATCGGCCCGTTCATCCGGGTCGGTTAAAGTCCATTGGCGTACCCCAAGGGTGAATGGCCAGAAGGCAGGCCAAGCTTAATGGCATCACCGTTCAGCCCGCCAACCGCCACGCCATCCCCAGCAGCACCACCGCCATGATCACCGTGTAGATCTCCTTATTGTATTGCGCCAACCAGAGCGGGAGGTAGATGTCGAAATTGGCCTTGTCGGATCCCGAATACCGGCGGGCCACCACGGTCAACGGGCAGGACCAGCGGAAGAGGAGCAGGGCCAGCACTTCCAACCCCACAATCCCCAAGCCGGTCCAGAACCAGCGGTCGATGCGGTCGGCGAACACGGCATAGAGCAGATAGAAGATCACGATGTTGAAGAAGATCCAGATCGCGGTGTGCAGGACCTTGATGGCGGTGAGCTTCGTGGATGGGCCCATGTCGGCGGCTGGGTTTTAGCTTCTTCGCACGGCGTAGATCAACTCATCCTCCACGCGGCCGTTCTTCAGGAAAGTGCCGACAAGCCGTACTTCCAGTGTGAATCCCGCTTTTTCGAGGACGCGTTGCGAGGCTGTGTTGCGGCCGTAAGGCCGGGCGAACACCCGGTGGATGGCAGGCAACAGCTCGAACGCACGGGCCGTGGCCTGCCGTATGGCATCGGTCATGATGCCTTTGCCGCGGTGCTCTTTGGCGATCCAGTAGCCTAACTCGGCATTGCGGCGGTACACGTCGCTTTGGGGGTGTACACCCACCGCCCCCACAGCCTCGCCGCCCACATCAATGGCCAACACCAGTGGCGGGTCTTGCGCCATGAAGCGTTGGAGAAAAGCCTTGCCGTGTTCCGAAGTGTATGGATGCGGGAATGCGTCCGTGAGGTTCTCCGCCACCGAAGGGTCATTGGCGTGCTTCACCAATGCGGGCAGGTCGTCCAATGTCCACGGCCGGAGCCTGAATGTGACAGCCATTTTTAGATTGGCATTGCTCTTTCAATGCGTAAAACTATTCCTTGCCCGGCCAGGCCCGCTCATGGAGAGGCGAAATGAAGTGGGGATAAGACAAGTCAACGGTGCGGGCAGGTAGCCAATGGGCTGGGATGGACGGGTGCCTTTGGCCCGTCCATCCCGGTCCATTAAGTCCATTTGCGACCCGCCAGTGTTGAATGGAATAGCTGGTCAACAACCCTCCGACTACGCCGCCAAGGCCACCCCTTCAGCCTTTGGGAAAGGGACCGGCGCCATGCGATGCCTCAGGTGGGCGATCACCTCCGCGTCATCCTTGAACACACCGCCCACGTTGACGAAATGGTCCGCCAAGGTGTCGTAGCGCTTGCGCATCAGCAGGATGAAAATGTCCAGGAAATTCAGCCCGGCGAAGACCACCGAGCGGTTCTGGGCGAACTCGTCCAGATGCTCACGGAAGTACGTGGGATGCTCCGTCCAGTGCAGGGTGGGGTTGATGTGATGGCTGATGTGGTAGCCGTCGTTCCAGCACTTGTGATTGAACTTCACGTTGATGCAGGTGATGCTGTTGCGGTAGTCGTTCGCTGGCTGCTCCGGGCAGATGAAGGTGTGCTGCACCCAGTTGCCTGCCATGGCCACCAAGCGGAAGGCGAGGAAGGGCAGGATGAAGACCACCAGCGTGGCCTGCCAGTTCACGAAGCAGAGTGCGGTGCAGAAGGCGATGAAGAGCATTTCCCCGCGCACCGTGCGCCAGCCCAGTTTTTTGCTGCGCTTGGTGAAGTGGTACACCGCCAGCGTATAGATGCCGGTGAAGAGGAAGGTGAGGAAGTAGCGGGTGAAGTGCGCCCCGGAATCACGCTGGTAGGGCATGGTGCTGCTCTCGTCCTCCTCCATGTTGTTCTCCACGTGGTGCATGCCGATGTGGTGTGCGAAGTAGGTCTCCGGCGATTGGCCGAAGAACGGGGCGAGCACCCAGGGGATCAGGTAGTTCAGCGCACCGTACTGTGTGCGGAACAAGGGCCGGTGGCTGGAGCAATGCAGCATCAGGCCGAAGGGTCCTTTGTAGGTCACGTTGTTCACGAACAGATAGACCGCGGCAATGGCTATCCAAGCCCAGCCCGTGACGAAAGGCAGGAAGAGCAGCACGGCCAAAGGCACGATGCTGAAGCTGACCTTTCGGATGAGGTGGACGAACGGCAGATCGCGCTTGTCGTTGATCAGCCGAAGGAAGAAACGGTCCATGCGACCCACCACCTGTGGCTCGATATAACCGGGATCGGTGTTCAGCGGAAGTGCGATCATGCGATGGTGAGGCAAGAATTGAAGATGCGGCTACCAGCGGAGGATGGTGCCAGCATCCGTAGCGTCGACCCAGTGGGTCGACCGATAGGATGAGACAGAATGGTCCTAGCGTGGTGCCGATCGATGTAACGGGTGAAAGGTAGGCGGAACCGCCCGCTGCTATCCGTAACACCTTGCCCGAGGCTAACCTTCACCGCTCAGGATAAAGACACAAGGCCGCTTACCCAAGGCGGGCACGGACTTGCGCCAAGCTGCTACGCTTCGGGTGATGGCGCTGCCACCGGGCTGTTCCAGGTCGATGGCCAAGCAAAGCCGGCTGTTGCCCGTACAGGTGGAAAGCAGGTCCGCGAGCAGGGCGTCGTTGCGATAGGGCGTCTCAATGAAAAGCTGGGCGCCGCCCGTGCGCTGGGCTTCTTGCTCCAGCTTTTTGATCTGCTGCTTGCGCTGCGCGGTCTCCCGGGGCAGGTATCCGTGGAAGGTGAAGTGCTGCCCGTTCATGCCCGAGGCCGCCAAGGCCAGCAGGAGCGAGGATGGCCCGGTGAGCGGCACCACGGAAATGCCGCGCCGATGGGCTTCGGCCACCAAGCGCGCCCCGGGGTCCGCGATGCAGGGCATGCCCGCCTCGCTGATGATCGCCGCATCGCGTGTGCCCAGCAGGATCCCGAATTCCGTGATCTCCGCCGCAGTGCTGTCCTTGTTCAACAGATGCAGCTCGATCGCATCAAGGTCGATGGTCTTCGACATCCTGCGCAGCATCCGGCGGGCGGTGCGCTCGTTCTCGCAGAAGAAGAGCTTCACGTGCTCCGCGATGGCGATGTTCGCCGGTGGCAGCAGCTCCGTGCCACCTTCATCGCCGAGCCACACGGGCAATAGGTAGAGCGCGCCTTCAGCCTTCATGTTCGATCTCGTCAAGCAGTGCGTCCATCGCCTCCTGCAGCATATCGTGTACAGGCCCGAAGCCTTCGCTGCCGCCGAACCACGGGTCGGGCACGTCGCTGCCGGGCCGGTCCGACGACCAGTCCAACATCAGGCGGGCTTTCGCAGCGTGACTGTCGGAAGGGGAGAGCCGCTGCATGTCCTTCAGGTTGTAGCGGTCCATCGCCAGCAGCAGGTCGAAGCGCTCGAAATCCGCACGGGTGAAGAGCCGGGCGCGAAGGTCGCTGATGTCCATACCATGCTTGCGCATCTCCGCCTGTGCACGCGGGTCCGGTGCTTGGCCCAGGTGTGAATTGCCCGTGCCTGCGGAATCGGTCTGGATGTCCAGCCCGCGCTGCTTGGCCATTTCGCGCAGCAGCCCTTCCGCCATGGGCGAGCGGCAGATGTTGCCGAGGCAGACGAGGAGGATCTTTTTCGCTTGAAACGCCGAAGCCTGGCGAAGGCGTTGGGGTGAAGACATGGTGCAAAGAACCGGTATCCGCGGGGAAGATGGAAAACAGATGACGCTGAAAGAGGGATGCTCGCTGAGGTGCCAAGCACGTGTGTGATGTACATTCGGTGATCGGACCTCTTCGGGTGAAGTCCGAAGACTTCACGAAGAAGCATGGATGACCGCTTTGTACATCTTCCACAAGTCGCCCCGGCTGTTCATGTTGGAACGCAGAGTTTGGTTGGCCGGGAGGACTTACGGCAGCGGTGGGAAGTCCGAAGACTTCACGAAGAAGCATGGATGAACGCTTTGTACATCTTCCACAAGTCGCCCCATCTGTTCATGTTGGAACGCAGAGTTTGGTTGGCCGGGAGGACTTACGGCAGCGGTGGGAAGTCCGAAGACTTCACGAAGAAGCATGGATGAACGCTTTGTACATCTTCCACAAGTCGCCCCAGCTGGTCATGTTGGAACGCAAGGCTTGGTTGGCCGGGAAGACTTACGGCAGCGGTGTCTTGTAGTGGGAGCATGGTGGTGGAGTAGCTCACGCCCGCCTGCGCACCTCCGCCTCCGGCGCCGATCGCAGCTCGTAGACCATGCCCGGTCCGGGTTGCAGGTCCATGGTGCCGTTCAATTGTCCGGCCAAGGTCTGGATCAGTTCCATGCCTAAACTGTTCGGCTTTTCCCATTTGCCATGGTCGGGGATGCCCACGCCGTCGTCGCCCACGCGGAGGTGGAGGCCGCCTTCCTCGGTGCCGCTGAGGTGTACGATGATGGTGCCTTCCTCGCGTCCGGTGAAGGCGTGCTTGAAGCTGTTGCTGATCACCTCGTTGAGCAGCAGCCCGAGCGGGGTGAGCGTGTCCACGCCCAAGGTCTTCACCTGGATGTCCACGTCCATGTGGAGCTTCAGGCGGATGTTGTAGGCGGAGACGAGGTCGCGGATCAGGCTGTTGAGGTAGTTGCCCACGTCGATGTTCGCGAGGTCCTTGCTCATGTAGGTCTGCTCATGCACCAAGGCCATGGCGCCCACGCGGTTCACGCATTCATTGAAGAGCTCCATGGTGCGTGGGTCGCTCACCTTGTCGGTCTGGAAGCGGATCAGGCTGCGGACGATCTGCAGGTTGTTCTTCACCCGGTGGTGGATCTCCTTCAGCATCACCTCCTTTTCCTCTTTGCTCAGCATCGTTTCGCGCAGGTCCCGGTTGCTGCGCTCCAGCTCCGCGCCGGTGCGTGCGAGCAGTTCGGAGCGCTCGTGGGTGCGGGCGAGCAGCTTGGCCACATAACCCACCAACACGGCGCAGATCATGGCGAAAAGGCTGGCCAGGCCGAGGAGCCATTGGGCTTCGCTCCATTGGCCGCTCAGGGCCACGGTCTCCTTGCCCAACCCGTCCTGTTGCACGGCGCGCACGGTGTTCTCCACATGGCCACGTGCGCGCTGCGCCATCAGGCTGAACACCGCATTGCTCATTTCAGCCGCTTGGGGTTCGTTCCTGTTGCGTTCGGCCTCCCAGTGCAGCGAATCGCATGCGGCCAGGTCACGGGCCAGCCGGGTCTTAAGCCCGGCGATGCCGAATGCTTCATCCATGCCATGGAGCTCGCTGGCCGTCACGGCCCGGGTGCTCGCCAATTGGCCTGTCCAGTCACGCCCGGCGTAACGGATGTCATAGGCATGGGCTTGTACGAGTTCGTCGATCGAAGCGTTCACCCTGCCAAGGCCGTCCAGCAGTGCCACCTGCTGGTCCAGTCGGTGCTGGATCGTCGCCGTACGGGACATCAGGCCGAGGTCCCAAACGGTGAACAGGGCGGCCAGGGCCACGGCCGCCAAGGGAATGAAACGCCAGATGGAGGTTTTCACGGGTGCTTAGTTATGCCCCGTTCAACGCAGCGAAGCGCGGAAGCGTTACCGCATCGGCCCCGCGGCGCGCCGCATGGCGGAGGAAAAGCGCTTCATCACATCGCCGATGTGAGCCGTGGCCTGCGCCCGCATGTCCGCATGCAGGCGTTCCGCCGAGCCTTTGCTGACGCCGGGGACCGGCTCCTCCGGGCGGTTCCCCGTATAGATCGTGCCCAGGTCGATCGCTCCACTGGGGGCGTTCCGGTTGCCGGTATGCGACAAATGGCTGATCCGTACCTGGCATTGGCCGTTTTCCGTCTGGATGGTGATATTGTAGTTGATCACGCCCATCGACCCCAGCCGGCTCCCGAGCTGGGCACTGCGGTAGTTCACCCGGGCCACCCCTTCGATCCGGTTGTTGGAGGTGTCCCTATCGGTGAGCTTTGCACCGGGTTCCTGCCCGAAGGAAAATTCCCACGCGTCCACCGCAGCGGCATAGATCTGGGCCTTGGAGAGGGGAAGCGCTACGGCCTCGGTGATCACCAGCGGTCGCGGTCCGTCAAGCCCTGAAGTTTGCGGCATCGCCCGCACTACACAGGCGAGCAGCAGCAGGGTGAGGGCGGCGCGCATGGCCGAAAGTTAGCGGCCAAGCGCCCGTGGCCATGTGAAATATCGTCAAGTGCGGATCCCGGAAAAGGTGATGGCCAATACCTTAGCGGTCCACCAGATCATTTATTTGACCATGAATTCAGATCATCCACGCAATCCGGCGCTCAAGGTGGGCGTCTTCTATGACGGCAGTTATTTCACCCATGTGAGCAACTATTACAACTACGTCCATCCGCATCATCGCAGGCTTCACATCGGCGGGGTCCATGAGTTCATCAAGCACATGGTCTCCGAACGGGAGGGAACGCCCCCGAGCCTCTGCCACATCATCGATGCCCACTTCTTCCGGGGCCGGTTCAGCGCGAAGGACGCCAACGAAAAGACCAATCAGCTTTACTACGACCGCGTGTTCGACGATGTGTTGATGTACAACGGCGTGCAGACGCACTACCTGCCCGTGAAGGACCTGATGGGCCGCAAGCGGGAAAAGGGCATCGACGTGCTGATGGCGCTGGAGACCTTCGAGCTCTGCATGCACAAACGGTACGACGTGGTCGCGCTCATCGCCAGTGACGGGGACCACGTGCCCCTGGTCCGCAAGCTGCACGCCTTGGGCTGCAAGACCATGTTGCTCGGTTGGGATTTTGAATACACGGATGAGACCACGGGCGAACAACAGACCACCAAGACCAGCACGGACCTATGGAACGCGGTGAGCTATCCGCTGGAAATGGCCCACATGGTGGAGGAAGGCCTGCGCGATGACGACGAAGTGGTGCGCGACATGTTCGTGCTGAAGGAATCGGTCCCGCGCGATCACGATATCGACAGGCCCTTGGTCAGCATGTCCGACTACCCTGATGATGAACGCTACACCGGCGAGGTGATGAGCCTGCACAACGGCTACGGCTTCATCCGCTTCCCGGACAACAATGTGTTCTTCCTGCACGACGACCTGGAGGAGGTTGATTTCACTGAACTTTCAGTGGGCTTCATGCTGGAGTTCAATGTGGCCATGAACAGCCGGGGCCAACGTGTGGCAAAGCATATTTCACGCCCTGCCGTCGAACAAAATCCGGAGTAGTTCCCAATAAGCCGGTCAGCCTCTCGGAAGGCGTACGGAGAAGCTGCACCCTCTTCCGGTGCCGGAGCATGCTGCCGTCAGGTCACCACCATGGGCCTCGGCCCACTGCTTGGCCCTTGCCAACGTGCTTCTGGCCTGGGATTCCCCATCGGTGCTCCGTGACGACAGGATCGCATAGCGCGTGAAGACCTCCTGCAGGTCCTCTTCCGTGAGACCAACGCCTTGGTCCTTGACCTCCACTAATACATCGCCAGCGTTGCACTTGGCGGTCACCTCGATGGTCGATCCTTTGGGCGAGAATTTGCTGGCGTTGGAGAGCAGGGCCTCGAACAGTTGTTCCAGAACTTGCCGATCCCCGTCCATGGTGATCGCATCGTCCGCTTGGAAGCTCACGTGCTGGTTCTTTTTCTCTGTGCGGAAAGCGACGTTCCCGATGCATTGCTCCAAGAGGCCTTTCAGTTCGACCGGGGCGCGGTGCAGCTTGGAAATGCCGCGTGGCACGGAGAAATCGTCCATCAGGCCCTCCAGTTCACGTGCGCCGTTGAAGTAGTTCTTCTCGGCCATTGCCAGTAGCTGTGCCCGCTCCGGGCCTTCCGGCAGGTCGTGCAACATGGCCGCGGCCTGCCACAGGCTACCGAGCCGGTTCTTCAAAGCATGGGAGAACCGGTGCAGCCGCTCATCGCGCAAAGGCGCGTTGCACGGGTCGAACGGTGCCTGTTCGTCATGCATCCCCGCGCATGATGCGGTGGAGCACCTGGTTCAGCCCGTCCGGGTCGATCGGCTTCAAAAGGTAGTGGCACCCACCAAGGTTCTTGATGCCGTCCACGATCTCCGGCCTGTTGCTCGCGGTGAGGAAGATGATCGGGAGCTTGTCGGTATGGCGGATCTCACGCGCCAGATCCAGTCCCGTCTTTTCCCCTTTCAGGTAGACGTCCATCATGATGGCGTCGGGATGTTCCTGCTGCATCAATTGTTCAGCCTCCGCCGTGCTGGAGGCGCTGCCGGTCACCTCGAACCCCATCTGTTCCAATTGCAGGCGGTATCCGAAGGAGATGATGGCCTCGTCCTCGATGATCAGTATCTTTTTCATGGGTTCTGCGGAGCTTGGTTGCGTTGGGCATGCTCGTTGGCGATGCGGTTGAATTCTTCAGGTGTGAGGGGCTTCTCGATGTATTCTCTGACACAACGGACATTGCGGGCCATTTCCATGTCCACCGGGCGATTGCTGCTGGAGCACATCACAACGGTGGTCATGCCGCACTCGATCAATGTTCCCTGCTCGCAATTTTTCAGGAATTCGAAGCCATCGGTGGAGGGCATGTTGATGTCCACCAGCAGCAGGTCGGGTTTCTCATTGCTGCTTCGGAGATGCTCCATCGCCTCATGCGGGTCCAGGAATGCTGAAAGCCGGCCTTTGAACCCGGCCTTTTTCAGCATCAACCGTGTGATCAGGTGGTAATCATCCTCATCGTCCACGATCATGACGTGCAACGGAGGGTTATCGGTAACGGTCATGCCGTGCGGGGTGTCCATGGCCGGTTCATACGCAGTGGTGCCACGGATGGTTATAGCCCCGGGCGGATCTCTGTCGCAACCAGGTTTGCGGGATGCGCCCAGTGTGCCAACCTTAAGTTGGTGGACTGAGGATTAGCCTCAATTTCTTCCTTATGCAAGGCGGAACATGCGCGGCGTAGCAGTCGCTACGGCGGATTGTTCCAACGCCGCAGAAGGGAGAAAGGGAGGTGAAGACAGTTCAGGATATACGGATGGCATACTAGCCAACCTTGGGGTCCTCCAATGCACTCTGCTGTAGCGTGCGCAGGTGGGCCCTTACCTCCTGGATCCCATTTTCCGGAGCTTGGTAGGCGCGCAAGGCCCGGTCCACCAACAGAAGGCTGGCCTCCAGGTCCTCGGAGATCACCTCGTCAGCCCCGGTGGCGTACAGGTCGGCCTCATCCGATGCAAAGCGCGAACGGACCACCAGCCGGGCCTTGGTATGGGCGCGGACATTCGCCACCACGCGCTTCGACTGCAGGCCGTCCGGAAGCGCAATCACCACCATCCGTGCCGTGCCTGCATGGGCCTTCTCCAACATGGAGCCTTGGGAAGCATCGCCCTGCACCGTGAGGATCCCGCGCTCCACCGCCAGCTGGGCCAGGTCCGGGTCTTCCTCCACCACGGCACAGCGCACTTTCATGCTTTGCGCGGCCAACGCCACGTTCTGCCCGTTCAACCCGAAACCGATGATCAACAGATGGTCGTTCAAGCCCGGATGATCGGCCTGCTGTGGTTCCGAGCCGACGTTCAACAAGGAGTCCAAAGCTTCACCCGTGCGTGGCAGGAGGTGGTTGAAAGTGCCACCCGCGATGCGGTTCGAGCGCGCCATCACCACCGGTGTGGCGGCCATGGTGATGATGGAAACGGCAAGGAACAACTGGTGGTGGTCCGGTGAAAGCAGGCCGTACCCGATCCCGGAAAGCGCCAGTACGAAAGAGAATTCACCCACTTGAAAAAGCGCCAGCCCGCACTGTAGGGCCGTACGCACCGGACGGCGGAGCAGCCATACGGCAAGGAAACCCGCCAAGGTCTTGCCGGCCATCACCAGTAACGCCAGTCCGAGCACGGTGAAAGGGGTGGAGACGAACAAGCCGGGGTCCACCAACATGCCGATGCTGACGAAAAAGAAGCTCATGAACAACTGATGGAACGGCTGCACAATGCCCGAAGCATGATGCACCTGATCAGTGCCGCTGATGATGAGTCCGGCGAAAAATGCGCCTAAGGCAAGGGAAAGGCCGAGCGCGGAAGTACCCCAGGCCGCCGCGAAGCACAACAGCACCACGGTGATGATGAAGAGTTCCTTGTTGCGCCCCTTGGACACCATGCGAAGGAGGCGCGGCACCGCCCAGCGGCCGCTGACGTAGACCACCGAGACGAGCAGCAGCACCTTGCCGAGCAGCAGTAGCAGGTCGCCGCCGATATCACCGCTCTTGCCCGCCAACATGGGCATCACCAGCATCATCGGCACCACGAGGATGTCCTGAAAGATGAGGATCGCCGAGGTGACGCGGCCTACCGGAGAATCCAAACGGCCTTTTTCCTGCAGTACCCGCAGCACGATGGCCGTGCTGCTGAGCGTGACCAGAAAGCCGATGAACACCGCAGCCGGAAGGCCCATGCCCCAAAGCGTACAGACACCCGTGGTGATCGCAATGGTGAACAGGGCCTGCAAAGTTCCCCCGACGAACACCATGACGCCGATGGTCGAGAGCTCCTTCAGGCTGAAGCCCATCCCGATCACGAAGAGCAGGAACACCATACCGAACTCCGCCAGTTCGTTCACCGTCTCGGCCTCGTCCACCCAGCCCAGCATGTGCGGCCCAGCGATCATGCCCGCGATGATGAAGCCCAGCACGCCGGGCATCTTCAGCCGCCGGAACAGCAGGATGATGCCCACCGCCAGGGCGAGTACCACTACCAATTCCTTGTAAAGTCCGTCCTGCATGTCACTTGTTGGTGGGCGGTCCTGCGACTGTCACAGGCATCACGGAACGGGCCTGCTAACAGATGCCGCGAATTTCCATGCCACAGGTCAGGTGAAGCACACGCCTTCGTTCATTCGGCGAACGACCACCTGTTGATCCGGCGGTCAGAGCACAGCGTTCACTCCTTCGTCTCGTTCCAAGTGCGATAGTTCGCCGAGATAGGTGGCCGGTCCGCTGGGACCTCGCGCAAGGGTTCACAGGCTTCCAAAGTGGCATGCAATTCCTTCGGAAGGCCTTGGTACAGCTTCGTGCCCTCGGTCTTCCACTTGATCATCGCATCGCTCACATCCTTCACGGCCCGTGCCGGATTGCCCACGATCACCTTCCTACGCTCCCAAACGGAATCCGCTGGAAGGAAAGCCAAGGCTCCTACAATACACTCATCCCCGAGTTCAACACGGTCCATCAGCACCGCGTTCATGCCCACCATGCAGTTACGCCCCACGTGTGCACCATGGATGATCGCGCCATGGCCGATGTGCGCACTTTCCTCCAAGCGCACGGTGATGCCGGGGAACATGTGAATGGTGCAGTTCTCTTGCACGTTGCAGCCGTCAGCGACGATGATCTCGCCCCAATCGCCTCGCAAGGCGGCACCGGGTCCGATATAGACATCCTTGCCAATGATGACGTTGCCGGTGACGGCTGCCAAGGGATGCACAAAGGCCGTGGGATGGACCACGGGCCGGTAACCGTTGAAGGAGTACGTCATGTCGGGCGTCGGATCGATGAATATCACGAAAACGTGGAAGGAGGAAAAGGTAAAGGAGGGTATGCGAACTTAGGGAGGTTGCGCGAACCGTGTTGTGAAGGGTCCACAAGCGTGAAGCGCCCCGAACCTGCTATGGGCAGGGCCCTTCAGCGTTACCATTGCGTTAAGTTCAATTTGGGTCGAGCTTTCCCGTCCGGTTCGGCTACATTTGGCCGCGACAAGCAAGCCACCATGTTCATAGGAGCCTTCTTCCGCCTGTTCAAGCCCAAGGATCGGGTGTTTTTCCACCACTTTGAGGCTTCCGCAGCGAATGTGCTGAAGATGAGCGAGGACCTGATGCTGATCATGGCATCGGAACCGGGAGCGCATCGCACCGCCTTGCTGGAAAGGCTGGTTTTGCAGGAACGCGCCAATGATGATCTGACGCACACCATCTTCAAGGAGTTGGCGCGGAACTTCATCACGCCCATCGACCGGGAGGACATTCATTCCTTGGCTGGCAGCTTGGACGATGTGGCGGACTACATCCTCGCCAGTGCAAAGAATCTGGAGCTTTTCCACATCAATAAACCGGATGAGACCTGTCGGGAGTTGGCACGCCTGGTGAACGAAGGGGCGAAGATCGTCCAGATGGCCGTGCATCATCTTCGCGACCTGAACAAACCCAACGCCCACCACCAGTTCGTGATCGATGTGAACAGCATGGAGAACGAGGCTGACGAGGTCTTCGACGCGGCCATCGAGCAGCTTTTCGCCCACGAGAAGGATGCCATCCACGTCATCAAGATGCGTGATACCTATATGATGCTGGAATCGGCCACCGACAAATGCGAGGACGTGGCGAACGTGATCGAATCGATCATGCTCAAGTACGCTTAAATGCAAGGTTTGTTTTTTGGCCGCAGAGACGCTGAGGCGCAGAGAAGTGTGTTGAGAATGGTAAGTGGCGAGGCCGCTGCCAACTGCCACTGCCAACTGTTCCCGGCAATTCCTCCGCGCCTCCGCGTCTCTGCGGTTTGTTCATACCGCATTACTGAATGAGCCTCTTGGTCGTCATCATCATCCTCGCCTTGGTGTTCGATTACATCAACGGCTTCCATGATGCGGCCAACTCCATCGCCACGGTGGTCAGTACCAAGGTGCTAACCCCGTTCCAGGCCGTGATGTGGGCTGCGATGTTCAATTTCGCGGCCTTTTTCATCTTCAAGGACCACGCGGTGGCCAATACCATCAGCAAAACCGTCCATCAGGAGTTCATTACCCTGCCGGTGATCCTCAGCGGACTGGTCGCCGCGATCATCTGGAACCTGCTCACCTGGTGGTACGGCATCCCCAGCAGCAGCTCCCACACCTTGATCGGCGGCTTCGCCGGTGCGGCGCTCACACATGCCTTTTCCACACAGAACGGAGTGTCGGTCGCATCGGTGGTGGAGATGGGCATGATCATGAAGATCGTCGCCTTCATCTTTCTTGCTCCGTTGTTGGGCATGGCCATCAGCATGTTCGTTTCTCTGGTCACCTTAGTGGAGAACACCTGGTACCGGGTGAGCCTCATCGTGCTCACGTCCATCTTCACTTGGTTCTTGTTCATCCACCTGCAGGAGAATAAGATGCAGGACAACATCGCCGGTGTGTTGCAAGTGAACACGCTTCAGGAACAGGTGCTGATGGACCCGGCTTTTACTGCGGACTACGAAGAGGCTTCCCGGCAATTGGACGAGGCAACACCCTTGTTGGCACTCTATCCGAACATCGGTGCGGAAGGCGTGGCCAAGCGGATCATTCATGACGTGGCACCCGCACTGGATCAAGATAAGCTCACCAAGGCCATCGCCAAAGGGGACAACAGTTACATCCGCTACGGCATGATGCTGTTCTCGCTGATCTTCATTCTCACCTATCTCTACGTAGAGAAGATCAGAACTCCCAATGCATTCAGCATGGCCAAGATGTTCAAACGACTGCAGCTCTTGTCGTCCGCAGCGATAAGCATCGGTCATGGTGGCAACGATGCGCAAAAGGTCATGGGCATCATCGCAGCCGCGTTGATCGCCGGAGGGGAGATCCAGGACTTCAAGGACATGCCCACTTGGGTGCCCTTGGCGTGCTATACCGCTATTGCGTTGGGCACCATGAGCGGTGGCTGGAAGATCATCAAGACCATGGGGACGCGCATAACCAAAGTGACGCCGCTGGAAGGTGTGTGCGCCGAGAGCGGCGGGGCCATCACTCTGTACCTCACCGAGCAGATGGGCATCCCCGTGAGCACCACCCACACGATCACAGGCTCCATCATCGGGGTGGGGGCCACCAAGCGGCTCAGCGCCGTGCGCTGGGGCGTGACGATCCGCCTGCTTTGGGCTTGGATCATCACCATTCCGGTAAGCGCGGCCATCGCTGCGGTGGCGTATTGGATCTGCGTTGCGCTTGGTCTTTGAGGCCCCTTGAAGAACTATTTCAGCCAATATCAAGGTGGTCATTTGACTTTTTTAGGATCCTCCGGTCCTGCACCTGCTGAAACTGTTCCCGTTGAATTTCGTAAATTCGCGCAGTGAAAAAAGCAGCAACTATCGGTTTCAACTTGTACTTCATGGCCTTGGCCATGTTGTTCAGCAGCTTGCTGTTGAGCACCGCCGTGCTGCCCACAGTGATGAGCGTTTCCTACGGGAAGGCCATTGCGGCACCGGTTCCGGTTGAAGAAGAGCAAATGCACGGACGGGATCTGCAAAAGTCTGCCGCGCATCAGCATTCCGAATGGGATGGCTCAGCGGTCTGTATGCGCGAAAAGATGCGCGCCAGCTTCCGCCACAGCGACGAGGCCGTGCCTTCCGGTCCCATCAGTGACGTGCCTTTGCAGCCGCCGAAGCGGTCGTAGCCCCGACACCCGCGAGGTGTCTTCTGCCAGTCTGTGAAGCGTATCCACCGGGACCCGGTGCGCACTTGGCTTGGCCTTTGGCGGGTCCCCGCACAACCGTTTCATTTTTCATTTCATGAACAACCTTTTTGGGTCCGTAAAACGTGACCTTCCCGCATCCATCGTTGTCTTTCTTGTGGCCGTGCCGCTGTGTCTCGGCATTGCGCTTGCTTCTGGTGCGCCGCCTTTCGCAGGTCTTCTCGCAGGTGTCATTGGCGGTCTCGTCGTAGGTGCGGCCAGCGGGTCGCAGCTGGGCGTTTCCGGCCCTGCCGCGGGCCTCGCAGCCATCGTGCTCACCAGTGTGGCGGCGCTTGGCTCGTTCCAGCTCTTTCTGCTCGCCGTGTTGTTGGCAGGGATCATTCAGTTCCTTATGGGCCTGGCGCGCGGCGGCGTCATCGCCTATTTCTTTCCCTCGGCGGTGATCAAAGGAATGTTGGCCGGCATCGGCATCTTCATCGCCCTCACCCAGTTCCCCCATGCTTTCGGGCATGACAAGGAGCGGGCCACGGATTCCGTGGTGCCCCGTGCGGAGGGCGGTGTATTCGGCGACCTCGTGAACATGTTCGCCGCGCCACATTTCGGTGCGTTGATCATTGCTGCTGCCTGCTTTGCCGTGTTGTTGCTCTGGGAAAGTCCCTCGATCAAGCGGAACAAGGTTCTATCCATGGTGCCAGGCCCCTTGTTGGCTGTGATCATCGGTATCACCTTGGCAGCGTTGGGCGGAATAGTGCCGCTCTTGTCCTTGTCGGCTAACCACTTTGTGCAGTTGCCGGATCTTTCCGGTGTTTCACTCGGATCGCTTTTCCCGGGCCCGGACTGGAGCGGTATCTCCAACATGCAAGTGTGGACCACCGCGCTCACTCTGGCACTGGTCGCCAGCTTAGAGACCTTGCTCTCCGTTGAAGCGGCGGACAAGCTCGATCCCCAGAAGCGCGAAACACCGAAGAACCGCGAATTGATGGCACAAGGATTCGGTAACGTGGTCGCGGGTCTTCTCGGCGCACTGCCGGTGACGCAGGTGATCGTGCGCAGTTCCGCGAACGTGCAGTCCGGCGGACGCACAAAGCTTTCCGGAATGCTACATGGCCTTTGGGTGCTGGTGGCGGTGCTTCTCTTTCCGACGCTGCTCGGCATGATCCCCTTGGCCGCGTTGGCCGCGATCCTCGTGCAGGTGGGCTTCAAACTGGCCAGGCCCGCACTCTTCACGGAGATGTGGCAAGGCGGCTGGACACGGTTCACCCCCTTCCTCGTTACGGTGCTCGGCGTGGTCTTCCTCGACCTGCTGAAAGGCGTGGGACTTGGCATGGCCGTCGCGCTTTTCATCATCCTGCGGAACAACTACAAAGTGCCCTTCCACCTCTTGGAGCGCTCGGTGTCGCCTGGAGAGCCGGTGCGTCTCGCCTTGGGCGAAGAAGCGAGTTTTCTCAACAAGGCCAGCATCCAACGTACACTGGCCGAACTGCCGACGGGCTCGCACATCATTATCGATGTGAGCCGCACGGTAAGGCTGGACCCGGATATCCACGAGATCCTTACCGATGGTCAAACACGCGCAAAGAACAAGGGCTCCATTGTGGAGATCATCGGGATCGACGCGCACAGAAGACATCGTGTGGCGGCATGGCTGAGCGTCAAACATGTTCGGGAGACCTTCCATTTTGTCTCTTCCACCCCAGTAGATCCGGCACGACCATGAACGCACAGACCAAAGAAAGCCGTGCGCCATTGGTACCGGCCGATGCATTGCGTATCCTGATCGAAGGGAACGAACGATTCCAAAAGAACCACAAGGCCAACCGCGACCTGCGTCTTCAAGTTGAACAGACCTCCGAAGGCCAATTTCCGCTTGCGGTAGTGCTGAGCTGCATGGATTCGCGCACCAGCACCGAACTTGTCTTTGATCAAGGGTTGGGCGACATCTTCAGCATCCGTATCGCAGGGAACATAGTCAGCGATGACATCCTCGGCAGCATCGAATATGCCGTGGCGGTGGCCGGCGTGAAGCTCGTGGTGGTGCTCGGCCATACCCGCTGTGGGGCCATTGCCGGCGCTTGTTCCGATGTGCGGCTTGGTAACCTCACCGGCATGCTGGAGAAGATCAAACCTTCCATCGGCCGTGCCGCGCCGTTGAACGGCGATCCGCAGGCTTGGATGGACCGGGTGGCCGCGGCCAATGTTTGCGCCTCCATCGATGCGATCCTCGACCGCAGCCCGGAGGTGAAGCGCCTTATGGATTCGGGCGAGGTCGGGCTTGCAGGAGCGATGTACAATGTCAGTTCCGGCGCAGTGGAGATCATGAACGCTTGTGAGCATGTGCAGAAGGCCGCGCCCACTGCGGGGCCGCTGTAGTAAATGAGCGGCCTATTAGGAACGAAAGACCCCGGATTTTCCGGGGTCTTTCGTTTCACCGGCAAAAGTGTGGCGATCTTCGCGCCATGGCCATCTTACTTTCTGACGCCGGGTTGCACAAGCACCTTTTGCCATTGACCTATACGCGGCCTGTAGGGGCTTTGAGCGCAGGCATCTTCACGATCGCGGGAACTTGGGAACGCTTGGTGGACATGCCCGTTGGCTTTCTCACCGAGTCTTACCTACAGGCCAAATTCCCGGCGGTGAAGGCCGATCGCGTCTTCGAGGTCCATGGCGGCCTACTGCCCACGGAGGCCTTAGCAGGAGCAGTGGTCGATCTGGAGCCCGGCCAAGTATTGCTGAAGCACGGCAAGCCATTGGCCTTCTGTTTGGAAGGCGCCTCACACACGTCGGAAGGGCATTGGGCCGTACCTCCCACTTTTCTGGCACAAGTGGAGTTCAAAGGAGAAGTGCTCGTGATCGAACGTCCTTGGCATCTTTTCCAACATTGCGCAACGGCCATCACGAACGACTTCGCCCTGCTGACGGAAGGCCGCCGCAGTGCGCCCCTCAGCGCATTGAACACGGTGATCGGCGACCCGAAGTTGGTTTTTCTGGAGGAAGGAGCGAAGGCGGAGGCCAGCATCTTCAACACCACGAACGGCCCCATTTGGATCGGAAAGGACGCTGAGGTGATGGAGGGCTGTATGATCCGAGGTCCGTTCGCCTTGGGCGACAATGCCCAATTGAAAATGGGTGCGAAGATCTACGGTGCCTGCTCCTTCGGCCCGGAATGCCGGGTAGGCGGGGAAGTGAACAACAGTGTCATCCTCGGCTACAGCAACAAAGGCCATGATGGCTTTCTCGGCAATAGCGTGCTGGGCGAGTGGTGCAACTTGGGCGCGGACACCAACACCAGCAACCTCAAGAACACGTATGGCGAAGTGGCGGCATGGAGCTATGCCGATGAGACATTGGTCCATACCGGACAGCAATTCCTCGGTTTGGTCATGGGCGACCATGCCAAGAGCGGCATCAACACCATGTTCAACACCGGCACCGTGGCAGGCGTTTGCGCCAATGTGTTCGGCAGCGGCTTCGCTGCCAAACACATTCCCTCATTTTCGTGGGGCGAAAGTGAAGTATATGCGCTGGACAAGGCTTTCAGCACATGTGCGCGGGTCATGGACCGGCGCCATGTGCCCTTCACGGACGAGGACGAAAAGATCCTGCGCCATGTTTTCAACATGACGGAAGTCTTCCGGCGCTGACAACTTCGCAGACCCGTGCGGTCGGCATGGTCCTTGCCTTTTGCGCCGCTCCGCTTGATCCGCGCCGTTGGCGATCATCGTATTTTTACCACCGACATTTTGGCACCCAGTTGCATGAACGATTTTTTGATGAACGAAAACCCATTCCTCGCCTCAGGAGAGATCGACAACGAGACCGAGCTGATCCCGTTGATCACCGCCGAGGACGAGGAGTTGATGAATGCGGAGAGCACTCCGCCCGAGCTCCCCATCCTTCCCTTGCGCAACACTGTGCTCTTCCCGGGTGTTGTCATCCCCATCACCGTGGGGCGGGACCGCAGTATCAAGCTGATCCAGGAGGTTTATCGCGGCAATCGTACGCTTGGCGTGCTGAGCCAGAAGGATTCCGAGATCGAGGAGCCGGAGCCGAAGGACCTGAACAATGTGGGCACCATCGCCACGATCATTCGCATGTTGCGCATGCCCGACGGTAGCACCACTGCGGTGATACAAGGGAAGAAGCGTTTCGAGATGATCGAAATGGTGAAGACCGAGCCCTACTTCACGGCCAAAATCAAGGAATTTGCGGAGCAGCGTCCAGAGAAGGGAGAGAAGAAATTCGAGGCGTTGGTAAGCTCACTGAAGGATCTCGCAACCAACATCATCAAGGCCAGCCCGCACATTCCCACCGAGGCCAGTTTCGCCATCAAGAACATCGACAGCCCGAGCTTCCTGGTGAACTTCATCAGTAGCAACATGAACGCCGAAGTGGCGGAGAAGCAGCGGATGCTCGAAGTGGCCGACCTGAGGGAGCGTGCCAACATGCTGCTGGCGCACCTTACCAAGGAGCTGCAGATGCTGGAGATGAAGAACGAGATCCAGAGCAAGGTCCGCACCGAAGTGGACAAGCAACAGCGCGAATACTTCCTCCATCAGCAGATCAAGACCATCCAAGATGAACTGGGCGGAAACCCCATCGAGCAGGAGATCGAGGAGATGAGGGAAACGGCCAGCAAGAAGAAGTGGACCAAGAAGGTGGGCGAACTTTTCGAGAAGGAACTGCTGAAACTCCAACGGATGAACCCGGCCGGTGCCGAGTTCAGCGTGCAGTTCAACTATGTACAGCTATTACTGGAACTGCCTTGGGGCGAATACAGCGCCGATAAGTTCGACCTGAAGAACGCCCAGAAGATCCTCGACCGCGACCACTTCGGCCTGGAGAAGGTGAAGGAGCGCCTTATCGAGCACCTTGCCGTGCTGAAGCTGAAGGGTGACATGAAGGCCCCGATCATTTGCCTGTACGGCCCTCCCGGCGTGGGCAAGACCAGCTTGGGCAAGAGCATGGCGGAGGCCCTCGGGCGCAAGTACGTGCGCATGAGTTTGGGCGGCCTGCACGATGAGGCCGAGATACGCGGGCACCGCAAAACGTACATCGGCGCCATGCCCGGCCGCTTGATCCAAAGCCTCAAGAAGGCCGGAACGAGCAACCCGCTCTTCGTTCTGGACGAGATCGACAAGGTGGGCAAGGACTTCCATGGCGACCCTGCCAGCGCGCTCCTCGAAGTGCTGGACCCTGAGCAGAACCACGCCTTCTACGACAACTACGTGGAGATGGAGTACGACCTCAGCCGCGTGATGTTCGTGGCCACGGCAAACTCCCTCAGCACCATCCATCCTGCGTTGCGCGACCGCATGGAGATCATCGAGGTGAACGGCTACACGCTCGAGGAAAAAGTGCAGATCGCACAGCGCCATCTGCTGCCCAAGCTGTTGAAGGACTCCGGCATCAAGCCCAAGCAGTTCAAACTGGGCGAGGGATTGCTGGAGGCCATCGTGGAGAACTACACCGACGAGAGCGGTGTACGGGGATTGGAGAAGCGCATCGCCAAACTGGTGCGCTACCGCGCCAAGCAGATCGGCCTGAAGGAAAAATTCGCCGTCACCATCGGTGTGCAGGACCTCGTGAAGATCTACGGCCCGAGCCATGCCCGGGATAAATACCAAGGCAATGACGTGGCGGGCGTTGTCACCGGCCTCGCATGGACTCCCACCGGCGGCGACATCCTCTTTTTGGAGACCAGCATCACCAAAGGTGAAGGCAAGCTTGCGCTCACCGGCAACCTCGGCGACGTGATGAAGGAGAGCGCCATGATCGCGTTGGAATATCTCAAGGCCCACAGCGACATCATCGGCTTGGAACAGGAAGTGTTCAAGCGCTGGAACGTCCACATCCACGTACCGGAGGGCGCAACACCAAAGGACGGGCCTTCCGCAGGCATCGCCATGCTCACCAGCATCGCGAGCGCCTTCACCCAGCAGAAAGTGCGCAAGTTCCTCGCCATGACCGGTGAGATCACCCTGCGTGGGAAAGTGCTGCCCGTAGGTGGCATCAAGGAGAAGATCCTCGCGGCAAAGCGTGCAGGTATCAAGGAGATCGTGCTGAGCGAGGATAACCGCAAGGACATTGAGGAGATCGACGCGCGCTATGTTAAAGGCATGCGTTTCCACTACATCACGGAGATGATCGATGTGGTGAAGCATGCGCTGCTGAAGGAAAAAGTGGAGCACGCGCTTTTGGTGGCGTGATCTAGTTGGACGGTGTTAGTTGTCGGGCTGCGGACGGCCGCGCAGTTGATGCCAAGCTCCGGTCGAGTGGACCTGTTTGGTCGAGTCTTCGCGACGATGGAGCATTCCGCCCATCTTTGCCGCCAAGTCACTGCCATGCGCACATCCCTTTCATTCTGCCTTGGCTTAGCACTGCTCCATTCCGCGATTGAAGTCACCGCTCAACAAGGCACCACGCTTGCGCTGGTGCCGGACAAAGGCTTGGTCTTCAAGCGGGACACCACCTTCGAGCTGCTCTTCCGGTTCCGCATGCAGGACCGCGTGGCCTTCACCCATAACACGGGCGATGACCTTGAGAACGCCTCAGCATCTTTCTTGGTCCGCCGGTTCCGCCTGAAATTGGAGGGTTTCGCCCTTACACCCCGCCTGAAATACAAAGTGCAGCTCGGCCTTTCGGCAAATGACCAGAACGTGGGCGACGGTTCTCCGCCCAGCCCGTTGCTGGATGCGATGGTTTTCTACACCGTGGCGCCACACACGTCCGTCGGCTTCGGCCAAGGCAAACTTCCCGGCGGCCGTGAAGCGCTTGTTTCTTCCGGTGAGTTGGAATTGCCCGAGCGCCCGTTGGCCAACGGACCTTTCACCACTGACAGGGATTTCGGCCTTTTTGCCGACCACTCCGTGCATGCCGGCGTACAGTTGGTGCGGTTGCGCGCAGCGATCACACAAGGGGAGGGCAGAAGCTCCACCGCTGGCGACCTGGGCCTGCATTACTCTGGCCGCTTGGAATGGCTGGCATTCGGAGCTTTCAGTGGTAAGGACGGCGATTACATGGAAGGCGACATCCTGCGCGAACCCGCACCGAAGCTCTCCATCGCCACAGCGTTCAGCACCAACCGCAATGCTCGGCGCAGTTTGGGCGTGAACGGCCCACGCTTCCCCGACGGTCAAGGCCGCACCATCGACACCTTTTTTGCCGATATGCTCTTTAAAAATAACGGCTGGTCGTGGCAGAACGAGTTCGACCAAAGGCACACCGAAGGATCGCCGTTGCTGCGTGACACGGTGACAAACGCCATCATCGCTGTGGACGAAGGCTGGGGCATTACGAGCCAGTTGGGCCGTATGGTGGGTAAGCGTTCCCAGGCCGTTCTCCGCTACTCCGCCTTCATGCCCAGTGATCGCGTGGCCATGAGCTTTTCACAGCGTGAAGAGGCGTGGGCCGGTTGGTCGTACTACGTGAACGGGCACCGCATCAAATTGCAGTCGGCTGTATCGTACACCTGGCAAAACGGTGATGCGGATTTTTCGCGGACAGGCAACCAGTGGGGCCTGTTCTTACAAGTGGAAATGGGCATTTGATGGAGCATTTCGTGGACCCGCGCGCCATCGCCATCGCGGACCTGACCTACGAGCTGCCGGAGGACCGCATCGCACAGCATCCTCTGGCTGAGCGGGACCGGTCCAAACTCCTCATTTACCGTGACGGGCGTACCACCGACCGCCACTTCAGCGACCTGCCCATTGAATTGCCGGAAAGCACATTGTTGGTGCTCAACGATACCCGCGTGGTGCATGCGCGGATCACCTTCAAACGGGCCACGGGCGCGGTGATCCAATGCATGGTGCTGACCCCGGAGCAAGGCCGTACCATCGAACAGGCATTGACCGATACCCAAATGTCGCGCTGGTGGTGCATGCTGGGAAATGCCAAGCGATGGAAAGGGGAGCAACTCGCCCTGGAGCAGGACGGACGCCGGTTCGCAGCCGCGCGGATCGAGCATTGTGATGGCGAGCATCTCATCGAATTCCGTTGGTCGGGGAAAGGGATCTTTATGGACCAGTTGGAACGTTTCGGCACGGTGCCGTTGCCGCCTTACATGCGCCGTGCCGCGGAAGCGGATGACGACGCCCGCTACAACACCGTTTTCGGGGAACGCCCCGGATCGGTGGCCGCGCCCACGGCCAGCCTGCACTTCACACCTGCCGTATTGAGCGCCTTGGCAACGAAGGGCGTAAGAAACACACGCGTTACGTTGCATGTCGGCGCCGGGACCTTCCTGCCGGTGAAAAGTGCCACCATGCAGGGCCACGACATGCACAGCGAGCAATTGCGGATCCCCCGCTCGGCAATAGAAGCCATCCGTGATCGGCTCGGCGCGGGTCCGGTCATCCCGGTAGGCACCACGGCCCTGCGCACCATCGAAAGCCTGTATTGGTTCGGCGCGGATCTCGTGCATGGTGCGGAGCCCCGGACAATGGAGGTTCGCCAATGGCAACCGTATGAAGACAGCCCGGGAGTGGGACCCGAAGCGGCCTTGACGGCAGTGCTGAACTGGATGGACCGGCATGAACTGGACGTGGTGAGCGGTGCTACCCGGCTGTTGATCGCACCGGGCTATCGGTTCCGTCTCACGGATGCTCTGATCACGAATTTTCACCAGCCCCGCAGCACGTTATTGCTCTTGGTAGCAGCGCTCATCGGGCCGCAGTGGCGCGAAGTCTATGACCACGCCCTGAGCAGAGGCTACCGGTTCCTCAGTTATGGCGATGGTTCGTTGCTATGGCGAAAAGGGGAGCAGAAATAGGTGACTTGCAACACTCAGACTCAAGGCTCACGACTGACGGACTCAAGACTCACCTGCGACCTCCGAATACTACCTGCGCCTATCTTGCGTTCCCATCGCGACAGAACATCCAATATGCCCAAGTCCCTACGCTTTCTTTTTGTTGTACCGTCGTTGTTGCTCGTAGTGGCCTGCCATGCCCAGCTCGGTGGTTCCGCGGTCTTCCGTGTGCTGGACATCCCCAGCTCCGCGCGCATTTCCGGCCTGGGGGGGTCGCCCGTAGCGGTCTACGACAACGACATCAATCTGGGTCTCTTCAACCCGGCCCTGCTGAACGCCTCCATGGGTAGGCAGGTCGCTCTGAGCTACATGCCCTATATCGACGGTATCAACATCGGTTATGCGGCCTACTCCCAGCATCTGGACAGTGCCAACATCACCCTCAGCGGCTCCGTGCAATACGTGGATTACGGTACGTTCACGCGCCGGGACGAGACCGGGGAGGATCAAGGGACTTTCAAGGCCGGGGAGTACGTGGTACAAGTAGGCGCGGGCCGGGCCATCGATAGCTTGTTCAGTGTTGGGGTGAACCTGAAGTTCATCACCTCAAACATCGAATCCTACACGGCTACCGGCTGGGCCGCGGACATCGGAGGGGTCTACGTGAAAAAGGCCCTCGGGCTCACCGTGGCGGCCACCTTGCGCAACATCGGCTTCGTCTCAAGCAGCTACACGGATACCAAGGAGAAACTGCCGTTCCAAGTGCAACTTGCAGCCACCTATAAATTTCGCCATGCACCCTTCCGTTTGGGCCTTTCCTTGGACAACCTGCAACAGTGGGACCTGACCTATGACGACCCGAACGAACAGACCCAGATCGATCCCACGACCGGTGAAGTGATCGCCAAAAAGGTCACCACTGCCGAACGTACGCTCCTGCACATCGTGCCCAATGCCGAGATCCTCTTCGGACCCAATTTCATGATCCGCCTCGGATACAACTACCGCCGTCGCCAGGAACTGGCCGTGGACGTGAAGCCGGGCCTTACGGGCGTGAGCTTCGGCATCGGCCTGAAGGTGAGCCGGGTGATCGTGAGCTACAGCTTCGCCAAGTTCAATCCGGCGGGGGCCAGTAATACGTTCACCTTGGCCTTGCGCTTCGCAGATCTGAAGCGAAAGACCGAGGGGTAGGAAATTGGCCGCAGAGGCTCGGAGGCGCAGAGGTGAGCGTGAATGCTGAATTCTCGTTGCCCTCCTAGCGTTCGTTGCGGTTCGTCATCTTGCATTTCTCCGCGCCTCTGCGTCTCTGCGGCTTAACTCCTCAATTCCCAACTCGTATTTTAGCGCGCCCCATGCGTCGCATCAATATCGCCATAGACGGCTTCAGCAGCTGCGGAAAAAGCACGCTTGCGAAACAATTGGCGCATCACTTGGGCTACACCTACATCGACAGCGGGGCCATGTACCGGGCCATTGCGCTTTACGTGATCGAGAACGGCCTGGTGGTCGAAGGCAAACTGGACAAGCCCAACCTGCTGCGGGTGCTGGACAAGATCGACATCAGCTTCAAGCACGACGACGCCACGCAGCGTAGCGAGACCTGGCTCGATGGCCACAATGTGGAGCACCGGATCCGTGGCATGGAAGTGAGCAGACATGTCACGCTGGTAAGCCCGGTGCCGGAAGTTCGGGCCAAACTGGTCCAGATCCAACGGGCCTTGGGAAAGGACGGCGGCGTGGTGATGGACGGCCGAGACATTGGAACGGTGGTCTTTCCAAGGGCAGAAGTGAAACTCTACATGACGGCCCGGCCGGAGGTCCGCGCCCAGCGCCGTTATTTGGAACTGGTAGGCCGGGGCGTGGAGATCGACTATGCCAGTGTGCTGGAGAACATCGAACGCCGTGACGACGACGACACCAAGCGCGAAGCCGACCCACTGCTAAAAGCCCCGGACGCCTTGGAGATCGACAACAGCGACCTCACCGCCACCGAGCAGTTCGACTTGGCCTTGGGCTTCGTGGTGAAGACGATCGGGGTGGTGGCGGAAGCATGAATCCGACCGGAGATCAGGGTTCCGCAAAGCGGGCATTGGACAGGTCGATGTTGTAACGGAACGCGAAGTCCTCGACGGGACCAAGCCCGATCGATGCCCGGTTCTTGTTCAACGTCGCACGATCGACCAGATCCCATTTCGAGGGATCCTCGCTGTAAAATGCGAGCATGACGCCGTAGGTCGTCGGCTTGCCTTTGTCGATGTCGGCCATGTCTTGGAACGGTGCGAGGAAATCCGGTGGCAAAGCGCCCCGGTTCATCGCAGTTTGGATATATGGCAAGATCTGCTGCCACTTCGGGCTGGCGGGATAGTCGTAGAGTTGGTTGAAGAGCAGGCTTTGCGCGCGATAGAAATCACTTCCTACGGTAAGCGGCGTGGGCCATCCGCTTTCCTTCACCAAGGCCATGAGCCGCACGAAGGCACTGCTGTCCGTGACTTGTACGGTATTGCCGCTACTGTCTTCTACCATGACGTACCAACTGCCCACATTCCTCAATTTACGCATCAACACCGTGTCGGCGTGCGACAACCAGCGGGCCCTCATATAGTCCTGCATATTGAGGTAGGGCATACAGCGTTCGGACTGTAAAAAGGAATGTAAGGTGGAGTCGTACTGACCTTTCAGTATCAGGCCGTTTTCCGTGCCTTGGATCAACAATTCGTTCGCCCTTTCATCGCTGCCCGCTTTCAATGCGTTCACCACGGCATCGAAGTAATCATATCCCATGAAAGGCAGCAGCGCGAAGGCCGAATCATAAGTGTCCATGGCCTGCGCATGCTTTCCATGGGCGGCGGCCGTTTCAGCGCGCTCGATCTGCAGGCTATACGTGATGAATTTCTCTTTCGGGGTCTGTGCGTTACAGCAGGGAAGCGCGAGAAAGAGAGAAAGTATCGCGATCGCCGGTTTCATTGCGGAGGACCGTTCTCCACCAATGCGCTCACAGCGGTTTCCGCGTCCGTCGCTCCCTCCACAAAGTCCAACACTTTCAGCATCACCCGGTCCAGCAAGGTGTCCGGGCAACTGGCGCCGCTGGTGAGCACAATGGTGACAGGTCTTTTCGTGGGCAACCAATCCGCCGTGCGCTTCAACTTGTGCGCCGGATAAATGAAGTGTTCGATCTCGCCGGATCTCAGTAATTCCTTGTCGCCATTGATGAAATAGGTGGGAAATTGCCTCTCCAGCAGTTCCACGATGTGGCTGGTATTGCTGCTGTTGTAGCCGCCAACGACCAAGGCGAGATCGGCCTCTTGCTTCAACAATTCAAGCGTGGCGTCCTGGTTGTCGTTGGTGGCGTAGCAAAGCGTGTCGCGCGTGTCGGCAAAATGTTTATTCAGCTCGGCTTCGCCATACTTTTTCAGCATCACCTGCTTGAGGTGGTCGGCGATGGCCTGGGTCTCCGTGGCCAGCATGGTGGTCTGATTCACCACTCCGATGCGTTGCAGGTCCTTGGCCGGGTCGAAGCCGGGCGTGCAGTGGGTGCCGAACAGTTCCGCAAAGCGTTCCAAGGGTATTTCGCCGGTGATGATGCGCTCCAGTTCTTCCGTTTCCGCCATGTCCTTCACGATCACTGCCGGTGAGCCCATGGCCGTGTGGCTGAAGGTGGCGCGCGTTTCCTCGTGCGCTGCCTTCCCGTGGATGATCACGGTGTGCTTTGATTCACCAAGCTGTGCGCTTCGCTTCCACACTTTCTCCACGAAGGGGCAGGTGGTGTTGTGCTTCAGCGGGTCGATGCCCAACGCTTTCAGCCGGGCCTCCGTCTCCAACGTGGTGCCGAAGGCGGGAATGATCACGATGTCGTCGCTTTTCAGCTCGTCCCAGTCCATGAGCATCTGCCCGTGGGTGTCTTGGATAAAGCGCAAGCCGCGCCCTTCGAGGTCCTCGTTCACCTCCGGGTTGTGGATCATCTGGCTCAGCAGGAAGATCCGCTTGCCGGGGTTGTCCTCCAAGGCCCTGTAGCTGATCTCGATGGCGTTTTCCACACCGTAGCAAAAGCCGAAATGACGGGCCAAGATGAAGCGCACCGTACCGAGGTCCAGCAGGGTGGGGGCGAGGTCCTTTTTCTTCGGGTCCTTTACCTTGCGAAAGGCCTTCAAGCGACCGATGAGGCTTGAACGGTAGTGCGTGGGGATATTGAAGGTGCGCATGTGTTGAAACCTTTGGCCCGCCTGGCGAAACCATGCGTCAGCCGCAGTTTGACAATGAACTTGAGCGGCCCGGCAAAGGTAGGGCCGTCGGACATTGCATTCCTTTCATCACTTCGGTCCCAGGCACCGCAGAGACACTGTTGTTCGTCCTGAAGGTCTCCGAGATAGGGGCCATTATGGTGAACGGGATCTTCACCTAACGCTATACTTGCGCCACATGCGATATCGATCGAACATCAAGAATGTGGCCATTGCCTGGTTTTCAGCACTGGCTTTTGCGGGATGGGTCCAAGCCCAGGACTGCGAGTTCAGCCTCGGACCGGACACCACGCTCTGCGACGGTCAGAACATCCTCCTGCACGGACCTTCTGGCGCCCTCTCCATCGTTTGGCAGAACGGCTTTGTCTCCCAGAACATCAGCGCAGTTACCTCGGGCATTTATTGGTGTACGGCAACCTTTCCGCAAGCGGGCGGCAACATTGTGGTGAACGGCGATTTTTCCCAAGGCGACGTCGATTTCACCACGGCCTTTCAACATGGTACGCCCGGCGGCCCGTACGGCCTGCTTTCTGATGAAGGGACCTATGCCGTTACTACGGACCCGTCATTGGTCCACAATAATTTCGCGAGCTGCGCGGACCATACCGGTGGCGGACAGATGCTTGTGGTGAACGGGTCCGCTCAGCCAAATGCGAACATCTGGTGCCAGACCATCACGGTCATACCGGACACCTACTACGCCTTCTCCGCATGGCTGATGTCCGTTACCCCGGACAATCCTGCGGAAATGGATTTTCTGGTGAACGGCAACAGCTTGGGCACGCCATTGCTGGCTTCCAATACCCTATGTGAATGGAACGAATTCTACGCGGTGTGGAATTCAGGCAACAATACCTCGGCCAACATCTGCATTATCAACCAGCAATTGGCCACGAGCGGGAATGATTTCGCATTGGACGACATCACTTTTTCGCCCTTGTGCTCCTACACGGATTCCATCGAGGTGACCGTGCTCCCACAGGCCCCGGTCGTCGACCTTGGCGAAGATGGCGCATTGTGCCCGGGCACCACCACGCAGGTGCAGGCCCAACTGGTGCCTCCCGAATGGCCATACTCGGATCTGACATACTCTTGGAGCACCGGCGAGCTTTCAACGGGGATCACCGTCCCTGGGCCAGGCACTTACACCGCGACCGTGGAAGGCCGCTGTGTGAATGCCACGGCCTCCGTCACCTATACCTTGGACACCTGTGAGACGGACCTCACCATGCCGAATGTCTTCTCCCCGAACGGCGACGGGGTGAACGACAGCTTCGGCCCCATTTTCACCGGCGAACCGGCCGACTTCAGCATGGTGATCCGAAACCGTTGGGGTCAGGAGGTGTTCACATCCTCCAAGGCGAGCATCCGTTGGAACGGAAGGGCGGAAGGCGGGGTGTTGCCCTCAGGTACCTACTTCTGGACCATCCAATACGGCAACCGATCGAACGATGGAAGCCTTTCCCAGGAAAAGGAGAACGGCACGGTGACACTTTTAGGCGGTCATTGAGGATGGGCTGGGGCGAAATCCCTTAGCCCCCCCCCGGTTCCCTTGGCACATTAGCTTGTAATTGCCCGGACAGAATACTGTCGACAGCATTGATATTCGTAGTACTTTTGCGGCCCCATTTCGGGAACTGCCCGTGCAGCGGCACCACGGGCAACCCAAAAAAACACCTTTCGGGCAGTGCCGCCTTGGCCCGGGATACAAACGGACAGTACATGTCATCAGTAGAGAACAACAAGGTCGTCTTCGCCGAACCGCCCGCGGATTTTGATTGGGACGCCCTCGAAAACACCGCTCCTGAGGAAACCGCTGAGCGGGCCAAGGTGGAAAAGCGGTATGAGGACACCCTCAGCAGCATCTCCGAGAAGGAAGTGCTGATGGGAACCATCGTTGGCCTGAACAAAAAGGAGGCGGTGATCAACATCGGATACAAGAGCGAGGGGGTTGTGCCCTTGAGCGAGTTCCGTTACAAGCCCGACCTCGCCATCGGCGACAAGGTGGAGGTGTACATCGAGAAGCAGGAGGACAAGTCCGGCCAGATGATCATCTCCCACAAGACCGCGCGCGTCCACAATGCCTGGGGCAAGGTGAACGGTGCGATGGAGACCAACGAGATCATCACGGGCTACGTGAAGTGCCGCACCAAGGGCGGCCTCATCGTGGACGTGTTCGGCATCGAGGCTTTCCTGCCCGGCAGCCAGATCGACGTGAAGCCTATCCGCGACTACGATCAGTACGTGGGCAAGAACATGGAGTTCAAGGTCGTGAAGATCAACCAGGAGTTCAAGAACGTGGTGGTCTCGCACAAGGCATTGATCGAAGCGGAGATCGAAGCACAGAAGAAGCAGATCATCGGCGGCCTCGAGAAAGGCCAAGTGCTGGAAGGCACCGTGAAGAACATCACCAGTTATGGTGTGTTCGTGGATCTCGGCGGCGTGGACGGCCTGGTCCATATCACCGACCTGAGCTACGGCCGCGTGAGCCATCCGGAGGAGGTGGTGAAACTCGACGACAAGATCAACGTGGTGATCCTCGACTTCGACGACGAGAAGCGCCGCATCGCACTCGGACTCAAGCAGCTCAGTCCGCATCCTTGGGATTCTTTGGACCCCAACCTCAATGCCGGGGACAAGGTCACCGGCAAGGTGATGGTGATCACCGACTACGGCGCGTTCGTGGAGGTGGCCTCCGGCGTGGAAGGCCTGCTGCACGTGAGCGAGATGAGCTGGAGCCAGCACTTGCGCAGCCCGAAGGACTTCCTCAAGGAAGGCCAGGAGGTGGAGGTGCAGGTCCTCAACATCGACCGCGAAGAGCGCAAGATGAGCCTCGGTATGAAGCAACTTGCTGCCGATCCCTGGGCCGACATCGAATTCAAGTACCCCGTCAATTCACGCCACACCGCCAAAGTGCGCAACTTCACCCACTTCGGCATCTTCGCCGAGTTGGAGGAGGGCGTGGACGGCCTCATCCATATCAGCGACCTGAGCTGGACCAAGCGGGTTAAGCATCCCAGCGACTTCTGTAAGATCGGTGACGAGGTCGAGGTACAGGTGTTGGAGGTGGATAAGGAGAACCGCCGCCTCAGTCTCGGCCACAAGCAAGTGGAGGAGAATCCGTGGGAGGTCTTTGCGGACACGTTCAAAGTGGGCAGTGACCACGAGGGTACCATTACCAGCCGTGCCGGCAGCAACTTCATTGTTGCGTTGCCTTATGGTGTGGAAGGCAGCGTAGCCTTGAAGCACTTGAAAAAAGAGGACGGCAGCAAGGCCAACGTGGAGGACAAGCTCCAGTTCAAGGTGCTGGAGTTCAATGGCGATGCCCGTCGCATCGTGCTCAGCCACACCCGTACCTTCGAGGAGGGTGACGACGCCGTGGTGGCAGCCCCTGCAAAGCGCGGAAGCCGCAAAGGCTCAGATGAACATGGAGGAGGCCAAAGCCCCAGCGTTCGCAGTGTGAACGAAAAGGTGGAGAAATCCCGGCTTGGGGACCTGAGCGTTCTCAGCGACCTGAAGAATGCAATGGAAACCACTGAGCGGACCGGTAAGAGCAAGCGCAAGCCAAGCCGCGAGGAGGACGAAGATGACATGGACATGGAGGGTTGATCCCTGCATGAACGAACGAACGAGGGCGGCCCGATGGGCCGCCCTCGTTCATTCAACGGACCGGGTGAAAGCGAAGATGCCGCTATCTTGCCCGCCCATGTTCAGGGCATTCTCCCATTTGGCGCTCCGGCTTTTCGGTTGGCGGGTCATTGATCATCGGCCGCCGGGCCTTGGCAGCGCGATCTACCTCGTGGCCCCACATACCAGTAACTGGGATTTCTTCATCGGCCTATTTGCGCGGAGCGTGGCCCGGATCGAAGCGAAATATCTGGCGAAGAAGTCCTTGTTCGATCCCCCCGTAGGCTGGTTCTTTCGGGCGACGGGCGGTTATCCGGTTGACCGGTCCAAAAGCATGCACATCACCGACCAAGTGGTGGAATACTTCAACACCGTCCCCGACTTTTCCATCGCGATCACCCCGGAAGGAACACGCAAGAAGGTGGAGGCTTGGAAGACCGGGTTCTGGCGGATCGCGAAAAAGGCGGATGTGCCCTTGGTGCTCACCTCTTTCGACTACAAGCGCAAGGAGGTCACGCTTAGTGAGCCTTTCCGTTTAGGGGAGGACATGGACAAGGACATCGTCACGTTGATGGATTATTTCAAACCGTTCAAGGGAAAGAACGATCATTGAGGAACGGCACCATCTTTGGTATTCTGCCGTGCGATCTCCATTCGCCATTCCATGCGCGTCCTGTTTTCCACCTTTGCCATCATCCCTGTGCTACTGTTCGCGCAAGGGCGCTTCCCGGACCTTGCCGGCGAGACCGCAGATGGCGCTGAAGTGCATCTCCCAGCTCCTGAGAACGGTGCATGGACCATCGTGGCCGTGGCGTGCGGCAAAAAGGCACAGCCACTGGTGGAGGAGTGGTTCGCGCCCGCGTACAACCGCTTCGTGGTGAAGAACGGGCTGTTCGCGACCAGTTATGATGCGGAGCTTTATCTCGTACCGGTCTTTACCGGAGCGGACAAGGCCGCTTATGGCCCCAGCATGAACGCCTTGCGCAAGAACGTGGACGCCGACATCGTCCGCCGGGTGCTCTTCTTCAACGGTGATGCTGATGCGCTGCTGCACGCCTTGGGTATCACGGACAGGAACATCCCTTACTTCTTCACCGTGGACCCCGCGGGCAAGATCGTACACCGCGAATCCGGCAAGTTCGAAGTGGACAAGCTGGACGCGTTGGAGGAGCCTATGCTTTGATCGCGTACCGCACTGAACTAACTTCGCACCCCTAAACAGCACATGAAGACCATGCAAATCCCCACGATCCTCGCCTCCATGGCCCTGATCTTCGCATGCGGCTCAGGCCCTGCAACAGCCGTATTAACCGACCAAACTGCCGTCGTAGAACCCGTTACGCAACCCCAACAACCTGCAAAAGCCGTGGAAAACAAAGATCTGGGCGAAGGACTCTTCGCCGAATTCAACACCTCGAAAGGCACGATCGTTTGTCAACTCGAGTACGCAAAAATCCCCATGACCGTGGCCAACTTCGTGGCTTTGGCAAAGGGTGAGCAGAAGAACAGCGCGAAAGGCGCCGACGTGCCGTACTACGACGGTATCGTGTTCCACCGTGTGATCCCCAATTTCATGATCCAATGCGGGGACCCCACCGGCACGGGCAGGGGAGGCCCCGGCTACGTGTTCCCGGACGAGTTCGATCCCAGCCTGAAGCATGATAAGCCCGGCATCCTCAGCATGGCGAACGCAGGACCAGGCACCAACGGAAGCCAGTTCTTCATCACGCACGTGCCCACACCTTGGCTTGATGGTATGCACACCATCTTCGGTCATGTGGTCAGTGGCCAGGACGTGGTGGACGCCATCCAACAGGGCGATTCCATCACGACCTTGAAGATCATTGCCAACGGCGCGGACGCCAAGGCATTCGACGAGAAGAAAGTGCTGGAGGCCGACAAGGCCAAGTTCCAGGCCCGTTAACGCCGGCCGTGCCCGCTACCCCCGGGCTTTCTACCGCCACCGGAATTTCCGCCGCGTTGCCCGCCTCCGGGACCGCGGCGGTTTCCGTTGGATCCGGACCTGGAGCGCTTTACACCCTCGGCCCGGTACTCCGGACCCTCGCCGAACCGTTCCGGCAGGGGCATCTTCTGCACCGGGTATCCGATCAGTGCTTCGATCTTGCCGAACTCGCGCATGTCCTTCTCGGTCACGAAGGTGATCGCCTGTCCCTTCTTCGAGGCGCGCGCCGTACGGCCCACACGGTGCACATAGTCCTCGGGGTCCTGCGGCACGTCGTAGTTGATGACCAAGTCGATGTCGTCGATGTCGATGCCGCGGCTCACTACATTGGTGGCCACGAGGATGCGCAGTTTGCGGTTGCGGAAGTCCAGCATCACCTGCTCGCGCTCAGCTTGCTCCAGATCGCTGTGCATGGCTTGGGCGTTGAAGCCACGCTTGTGCAGGTGCCGTGCGAGGTTCTTCACCTCCACCTTGCGGCCGGCGAAAATGATGATGCTTGATGCCTCGTTGGTCTTCAGGATGTCCTCCATCATCGGTGCCTTCTGCGGCTCGTGTACCACATAGGCCTCCTGCTTGACGCCTTCGGCGGGTTTGCTCAGCGCGATGGAGATCTCCACGGGGTCGTGGAGGATGTTCTTTGCCAGCTCCCGGATGGGTGGGGCCATGGTGGCGCTGAACATCAATGTTTGCCGCTCCTTCGGGAGGAACTTGATGATGCGGTTGATGTCGTCGATGAAGCCCATGTCCATCATCCGGTCCGCCTCATCCAGCACGAGGAACTCCAGGCCCTCGATGGAGACGTAGCCGAGGTTCAGGTGGCTGAGCAGTTTTCCGGGCGTGGCCACGATCACTTCGGTACCTCCGCTCAGAGCTGCTTTCTGCTGGTCGAATGAAGCACCGTCGCTGCCCCCGTAGACGGGCATGGACGTGATGGGGGTGAAGTAGGCGATGGCCTGCATCTGCTGGTCGATCTGCAGGGCCAGTTCACGTGTGGGGACCACGATGAGCGCTCGGACGGAACTCTCCACTTTGGGCTTGTACCCGAAGATCACCTCGATCAACGGCAACAGGAAAGCGGCGGTCTTGCCCGTTCCGGTCTGAGCGCAGGCGATGAGGTCGCGGCCGTCCATTACGGCGGGTATGGCCTGCGCCTGTATCGGGGTGGGAGTGCGAATGCCCATGGCCTGAAGGCCGTCCAATAGGCCGGGGTCGAGGCCAAGGGCTTGAAAATCGGTGACCGGTGCGGTAGTTTCCAACGTGCTGTACAAGAATGTGCCTGCTTCGGCGGATGAGGCGCGAATGTAGATCATCCGCCTGCGCCACGTTCAGGAAGCTCTGCGCAGCTCCATGGCCGTCCCCGGTTGATAGGTGAGCTGGAATGTGGTGGCCTCGCCCTTCAGGAGCATGATCGTGCCGTCCAACGTTCTGGCCAAAGCCTGCACCAGGTCAGCACCCACCGAGCCATTGTGGATATGGTCTTTTGTTATGGAACCGTTGGTGTCGGAATAGAGTAATTCACATTGGTGTTCACCCAAGCGCCGGAGGGAAATGGTGATACGGCTCCGGGTATTCATTCCCGAAGCATGAGCCAAACTGATCTGCAGCAGTTCGTTCACAAGCAGGCTCAAGGGAAGCAGATCTTGCATGAAGGCATCTTCGCCTGAAATGTCCAGATCGACCATTGTTCTGTCCAAGAGCCCCCTTTCCCGAAGGAGCATGTCGGCCAGTGATGCGAAGTGCGCCTTCAGATGAAGCCTTCCCCGGGTCCCTTCCTTACCCAGATTTTCATTGACCAACGCCATTGCCCGGACCCTTCCGTGAAGGGCATCGATGGCGGCGGCCAGCCCCTCGTTGTCGGTGTTCTCCTTCTGGGTCCTCACCAACAGGTCCATCAGTTGGATCCCGTTCCCGGCAAGGAAGTCCTGCCCGGCTCCTTGCTGCCGATTATTCCCGTCGCGGACCAGAGCTTGGGACAGATGGAGATTCTGCTTTTCGAGTTCCGTGCTCCGGGCCTGGATCTCGTCGGCTTGCCGAACGATGACCGCGTTCCTCAACCGGACGCGCCGCATGGTGGAGGACCGCATCCCCCGCAACATGAGCAGCACAAGCATACCGACCGAAAGGCCGGCACAGGCCATCAATGCCCAACGGGTAGTGGTCCTCTTGTCGGCCAACTGCAATGTGAGTGCCCGGTTCAATTCGTGCAGCTCTTCCACGGCTTTATCTTTTGCGCGTACTGCGTACATGGCCTGGATCCGCGTCATCCGTTCCGCAATGCCTGCCGAAGTGAGGGAATCCTTCACGAAGCGCTCCTGTTGCAAGCAATGTAGTGCTGCCGGAAGGTCGCCCACGCCTTCATCGATCGAGGCGCAAAGCCCGTGCAGCCCTGGTACGGACTTCGGGGCCTGCGGGTCCAGCCGGAGCGCTTCTTCCATGGCCGCCCGGGCAGGTGCCCATTCGGCGATCTCAGCGTTGGCCCGTGCCAAGGCGAAAAGGATCTTGGCGGTCACCTTGTCGTCCCTGATGGCACCCCGATTGCGCAAGGCCAAATGGAGCAACGAGAGCGCATCGGCCGCCCGCCCTTCCCCGATGAGGCACTGGCCTTGCCAATAGAGTACCTCGGCTTGGCCTGCAAGGTCCCTTTCGGTCCGGAAGTTGAGCAGGGCTTCCTCGCTCAGGTGGTTGAACTCGGTGTACCGCTTGGCTTCCAGCAGAAGGTCCAAGAGTTCCAGTGTCGCAGAATTCCTCCGCTCCCTGTCCACTGTCGTCTTCAGGATCAAGACCGCCCGCTTGGCAGCTGCCACGGCTTGGGAAAGATCCCCTGTGTTCCGGCCCAAGCGGGCCAAGGCTTGCCAATCCTCTGCCATGGCGGTCCTGTCCGTTGTGGCTCCGGTCATGCTCACGATCCGAAGTGAGGTGCGCATGGCGGAATCCAGGGCGCCGTACCGGGTCTGGTAGTTCCGCAACTGGCGCAATTCCTTTACCACAAGGTCCTTACGCCCGATCGTCTCTGCCGCCTTTACTTGGGTCTGCAAACGACCAAGTTCTTGGGTGGCATCATCCAAAGGGCTTGGGGATGCATGTCCGTCCAATGCGGTACTTGCCAAGAGGACCAAGACCAATGCCGGGATGAGGGTGGATCTCATGATGGGGCATCATACGCGCCATTGTCATCAGGGTTCCAGCTTTCCAATAAAGCCGCACAGATCGGCAAAGTAGTAGCCACAATAGGGCAGGACTGGCGTACTCGTGATCCAATTCCGGAAGTTGCCTCCATTCTTCGATCGGGATGCAAGGAGGGCTATTACCTTTCGCACCCTAACGGACCCCAAACGCCCCATCAATGAACCTACCAGTACTCCTGAAGTCAACGGCTTTGGCCGGATCACTCTTCCTTCTCGGGACGGGTCTGAAGGCTCAAGGCTGCATCAACGACCTCCAGTATCCGAGCAACACCATCTTGCCGGACCCCTTGGGGGCGGTCACCTCGATCGATAATTGTTCCTACTTCGGGGATTATTCAGTAGTGGGACCCGCTGTGGCTGGAGGGAGCTACACCTTTGCGGTGGAAACCGGAGGGTACGTCACGGTCCGGGAAGGAGCCGTTGACGGCACAGTGATCGCGCAGGGTAATTCACCATTAGTGGCCACGGCGACAGTAGCGGGCGATCTCTATGTGCATTGGAACGCAGATTCACTTTGCGCTACAAGCACCGGTTGTTTGGTCACCACTGTGCAGTTCATGCTGGACTGCACGCCACCGGTGGCTACCGTGGTCGCCGTGGATGACTGCGATAACAACCAATTCTCCATTACGGTGAATGTCACCAGCATCGGCGATGGCACCAGCGTGGACCTGATCTACAGCGTGGACGGCGGCGCGGACCAGACCATGTCCGCCCCTGAAACGGGGAGCTACAATATCGGTCCCTTCACCGTGGGCCAGGTGGTGAACCTGACCGTCGCCCACAGCAGCGATCCACTGTGCAACATCCATTTCAACGGATTGGTCTCCGGAAATACCTGCGCCACCATCATCCAGTGCGGTGGAGCTCCCTTGGATGAAACCTACTGTTACGTCAACAGCGACAATAACCATTGGCATTGGCAATCCTCGGGCGGAGAGGCGCTGATCGCGATCTTTTCAGCCGGTATGATCGAATCGGCCACCTACGACCATTTGCGGATCTACGATGGTCCGGACAATACGGGCACTCTGCTGTACGACCACACTATGCTCGCCACCGAGGACCTCGCGGGCTTGCAAGTAGTGGCTCCCAGCGGTGAGATGTACATGGAGAACAGTTCGGACGGGTCCGTAAGCTGCGCGACCAACACGGCATGGGAATGGGCCTGGCAGGTGGGCTGTTTGGATTGCACCCCCGCCACTGCCACATACACCGTGATCACCGATTGCGATAATTTCCAGTTCTCCGTGGAAGTACACATTACCGACCTGGGCAGCGACGGCACCTTGGACATCAGCGTGGACAGTTTAGGCACCGTGCTCGCCACTGCCACCGACACGGGCGTGTACACGGTAGGTCCCTTCACGGCAAACATTCCTGTTGTGATCACCTTGGCGAACAGCGACAACAGCCTCTGCAACGTGCATTCCACGGCATTGGTGAACCCGCTGTGCCCGCAGATCATCCAATGCGGCGACCCGGCCATTACGGAGACCTATTGCTATGGCATCAACGACGTACATGCTTGGCATTGGCAGGCCGCCAACTCGGGGGACATCCTTTCCTTGCGCTTCTTGGCCGGTACTATTCAGGCCTCCTTCGGCGACCATCTGCGCATCTATGACGGGCCGGACAATACCGGACCCCTGCTTTTTGACCACACGGCAACAGCAGTGTTCAACCTCACCGACCTGCAGGTCACCTCTTCAGGGCAGGACATCTACATGGAAATGACCTCCGACGGCTTCGGATCATGCAGCAGTGGAGCTACGACGGAGTGGGAGTGGATCGTGGGTTGTGCCGATTGCACAGCCCCTGAAGCGACCTACACGGTGGTGACGGATTGTGACAATTTCCAATTCTCCGTGGATGTGGACATCACTGCCATGGGCAGCAACCCGAACATCAATATCACCAACGATGGCGGGGCGCTTCCCGTAGTGGCATCGGCCACAGGCATCTACACGGTAGGGCCCTTTACGGCGAACATCCCGGTGACGGTCACCTTGGCCGATGACGTCAACGTGCTCTGTTCCGTCCACTCGGCACCCTTGGTAAACCCCTTGTGCCCGACCCCGGTGGTCTGTGGCGGGCCGCCTTTGGATGAGACCTACTGCTACACCGATAATGATTCCCATACTTGGCACTGGCAATCCTCCGGCGGAGAGGCTTTGATCCTGATCTTCTCGACGGGCATGATCGAATCAGCCAGCTATGATCACTTGCGGATCTATGATGGACCGGACAACACCAGCACTCCCGTCTATGACCATATCGGACCCACCGAGGACCTCGCGGGCCTCCAAGTGATCGCCGCCAGCGGGCACATTTACATGGAAAACAGTTCGGACGGGTCCGTGAGCTGCTCCACCAATGCGGCATGGGAATGGGTCTGGCAAGTGGGCTGTTTGGATTGCACTCCTCCGCAAGCCACCTACACCGTGGTCCCCGATTGCGATCTGATGCAGTACAACGTGGAGGTGAACATCGCACTGCTCGGCAGCGATACGGTGGTGGACATCACCAACGATGGCGGTGCGTTGCCGGTGGCGGCCTCGGCAGAAGGTACCTATACGGTCGGACCATTCCCGGCGGGTACCACCACGGTGATCACATTGGAGAATGACGTGAACCCCTTGTGCAGCGTCCACTCGGCACCACTCACCAACCCGCTGTGCCCGACGATCGTGGATTGCGGCGGGGCCACGTTGAACGAGACCTACTGCTACACCAACAACGACAACCACGAATGGCATTGGCAGTCCTCGGGCGGCCAGCCGTTGGCGATCCAGTTCTCTGCCGGTACGATCGAATCAGCGACATTCGACCATCTGACCATTTATGATGGGCCGGATGTGAACTCGGACATCCTGTATAACCACGTGGGTACGGTAACTGAAGACCTCGCTGGGCTGTTGGTCATCTCCACTGGCGCGGACCTGTACATGACGAACACTTCGGACGGCATAGTGAGCTGCGAAAGCGGCAACGAAACCGAATGGGCCTGGGAAGTGGGCTGCTTGGACTGCACCAACCCCGGAGCGACCTATACCATGGTGGAGGACTGCATTCATCATTCCTTCTCCATCGAGGTGAACGTGGATTCCACCGGCAGCGGCTCCTTCGTGCGCATTGCCAACTCGCTTTCCACGGACACGTTGACCAACATCATGGCCGGGATGAACATCGTCGGACCATTCCCCATGGACAGCACGGTGACCCTCACGGTGATGAATGAGACGAACAACCTTTGCCGCGTGTACAGCCCGGCGTTCACCTCGCCCTCGATGGCTTGTGTGGATTCCGTTTGCGCCGCGGAGGCCTATGAGTACTGCTACACCAACCAGGATACCGCTTGGTTCCTCTACCAAGGGACGGAGAACGTGCCATTGACAATCCAATTCCTGTGGGGACAATTACTGGCGGATGATTTCGTCCAAGTGTATGACGGCCCGTCGCCTATACCTACGGACCTGCTCTGGCAGGGGAACTTGAACGGGAACATGGCCGGTTTCGCCATCAATACGACGAACATCGATCACGTCCTGCTTATGCGGGTAGTCTCCAACGGGGCCGGTTCCTGTGCGACCGGGCAGGCCACTGTGCCGCTGCATTGGGTGGTGCAATGTGGTGCCGTCGGTGTGCATGAGATCCCTCCGAGCGACTTCTCCATGTACCCGAACCCCACTACGGGCGATCTCTCGATCGTGCTGCCCATGATCGCGCGCGGGACGGCAGATATGCGCATCATTGACATCGCTGGGCGCACCGTGCATCAGCAGACCTTCAACAATACGGGCGGGGTGAACAACTTCGACCTGAACGGGCTCCATAGTGGTAACTACACAGTGACGATCACTACCAATGACTGGGTGAAGACCCAGCGCTTGCAGATCGTCCATTGATCACGTCCGTTGCTTTTGAAAAGCCTCCGAGCGATCGGGGGCTTTTCTGCTTTAGGCCAATTGACCCGTGGCTGGTTTCCCTGTATGACCTAGGCCGTGCATGCCGGTCGCAGCAGCTTGAAGGCGGTAACTGCCCTTATGGTGAAAGCCGTTATCTTTCCGACCGGATCCACACCAAAACCGACCCTCAATGATCTCAAGATTACCCCTCACGCGCCTTGCATTTGGTTTGCTCCTTCTGTCCCCCCTGCAAGGGCTGCGCGCGCAGGATACAACGACCGTGACCTGTGGCGGCGATCCCATGGCTGAGACCTATTGCTACATCAACAACGACTCACACAACTGGCATTGGCAATCCTCCGGCGGTGAACCGTTGATCCTGATCTTCTCTGCGGGCATGATCGAATCGGCCACCTACGATCATTTGCGGATCTATGACGGACCAGACAACACGAGCACACCCGTCTATGACCATGTCGGTGCCACCGAGGACCTCGCGGGCCTTCAAGTGATCGCTGCCAGCGGACACATATACATGGAGAACACCTCCGACGGCTCTGTGAGTTGCTCGACCAATGCAGCGTGGCAATGGAACTGGCAGGTGGGCTGTTTGGATTGCACCCCCGCCACTGCCACATACACCGTGGTCACCGATTGCGATAATTTCCAGTTCTCCGTGGAGGTAAACATCATTGACCTGGGCAGCGATGGCACCTTGGACATCTCCGTTGACGGTACGGTGCTGGCCACCGCAACGGACGTTGGCGTGTACACCGTGGGGCCGTTCACGGCGAACATCCCGGTGACGATCACCTTGATGAACAGCGACAACAACCTCTGCAACGTGTATTCCGCTCCTTTGGTGAACCCGCTGTGCCCGCAGATCATCCAATGCGGCGACCCGGCCATTACGGAGACCTATTGCTATGGGATCAACGACGTACATGCTTGGCATTGGCAGGCCGCCAACTCGGGGGACATCCTTTCCTTGCGCTTCTTGGCCGGTACTATTCAGGCCTCCTTCGGCGACCATCTGCGCATCTATGACGGGCCGGACAATACCGGACCCCTGCTTTTTGACCACACGGCAACAGCAGTGTTCAACCTCACCGACCTGCAGGTCACCTCTTCAGGGCAGGACATCTACATGGAAATGACCTCCGACGGCTTCGGATCATGCAGCAGTGGAGCTACGACGGAGTGGGAGTGGATCGTGGGTTGTGCCGATTGCACAGCCCCTGAAGCGACCTACACGGTGGTGACGGATTGTGACAATTTCCAATTCTCCGTGGATGTGGACATCACTGCCATGGGCAGCAACCCGAACATCAATATCACCAACGATGGCGGGGCGCTTCCCGTAGTGGCATCGGCCACAGGCATCTACACGGTAGGGCCCTTTACGGCGAACATCCCGGTGACGGTCACCTTGGCCGATGACGTCAACGTGCTCTGTTCCGTCCACTCGGCACCCTTGGTAAACCCCTTGTGCCCGACCCCGGTGGTCTGTGGCGGGCCGCCTTTGGATGAGACCTACTGCTACACCGATAATGATTCCCATACTTGGCACTGGCAATCCTCCGGCGGAGAGGCTTTGATCCTGATCTTCTCGGCGGGCACGATAGAATCAGCCACCTATGACCACCTTCGGATCTATGATGGACCGGATAACACGGGAACGCTCATCTACGACCATGTCGGGGTTGCCGAGAACTTAGCGGGTCTCCAAGTGATCGCTGCCAGCGGCCACATCTACATGGAGAATAGTTCCGACGGCTCGTCCAGCTGCTCAAGCGGAGGGCAGACCGAATGGGTCTGGCTGCTTGGCTGCTTGGATTGCACCTCGGCCACGGCTACATACACTGTGATCACCGATTGCGACAATTATCAGTTCTCCGTGGAAGTGCATATCACCGACCTGGGGAGCGACGGGACCTTGGACATCAGCGCTGATACTCTCGGCACGGTGCTGGCCACTGCTACCGATACGGGTGTCTACACTGTTGGGCCGTTCACTGCGAACAGCCCGGTTGTGATCACCTTGATGAACAGCGACAACAGCCTCTGCAACGTGCATTCCGCTCCTCTGGTAAACCCGTTGTGCCCGCAGATCATCCAATGCGGCGACCCGGCCATCATGGAAACCTATTGCTATGGCATCAATGACGTGCATGCTTGGCATTGGCAGGCAGCGACCCCTGGCGATAACCTTTCCTTGCGCTTCACGGCCGGTACCATCCAATCTTCCTTTGGCGACCACCTGCGCATTTTCAGTGGACCGGACAATACCGGCCTCCTGCTTTTCCAGCATACGGTAACGGCGGTGTTCGACCTCACCGACCTACAGGTCACCTCTTCCGGACCGGACATGTATATGGAAATGACCTCCGACGGCACCGGCTCGTGCAGCAGCGGAGCCACAACGGAGTGGGAGTGGATCGTGGGATGCGCTGATTGCACAGCGCCTGAAGCGACCTACACCGTGGTGACGGATTGTGACAACTTCCAGTTCTCCGTGGATGTGGACATCACCGCCATGGGCAGCAACCCGAACATCAATATCACCAATGATGGCGGTGCTCTCCCTGTGGTGGCCTCGGCCACCGGCATTTATACGGTAGGGCCCTTTACGGCGAACACCCCGGTGACGATCACCTTGTCCGATGACGCCAACGCGCTCTGTTCCATCCACTCGGCATCCTTGGTGAATGCACTCTGCCCGACCCCGGTGGTCTGTGGCGGGCCGCCCTTGGATGAGACCTACTGTTACATCAACAACGACGCGCACACCTGGCACTGGCAGTCCTCCGGCGGGGAGGCGTTGATCCTGATCTTCTCGGCTGGTACGATCGAATCGGCCACGTATGACCATTTACGGATCTTTGACGGCCCTGACAACACGGGCACACCCGTATACGAACATGTCGGGGCTGCCGAGAACTTGGCGGGTCTCCAGGTGATCGCGGCTAGCGGCCACATCTACATGGACAACAGTTCCGACGGCTCGTCCAGCTGCGCAGGCGGAGGGCAGACCGAATGGGTTTGGCAGGTGGGCTGCTTGGACTGCACACCCCCGCAAGCCACCTACACGGTGGTGTCGGACTGTGACCTGATGCAGTTCAACGTGGAGGTGGACATCACCGTATTGGGCAGTGACCCCGTGGTGGACATCACCAACAACGGCGGAGCCCTGCCCGTGGCCGCTTCTGCGGAGGGTACCTATACGGTCGGACCTTTCGCCTTCGGCAGCACGGTGGTGATCACCTTGGAGAATGACGTGAACCCCTTGTGCAGCGTCCACTCGATATCGCTCACCAACCCGCTGTGCCCGACGATCGTTGACTGCGGCGGGGCCACGTTGAACGAGACCTACTGCTACATCAACAACGACAACCACGAGTGGCATTGGCAGTCCTCCGGCGGCCAACCCTTGGCGATCCAGTTCTCCGCTGGATCGATCGAGTCCGCGACATTCGACCACCTGACAATTTATGACGGACCCGATGGGAACTCGGACATTCTGTACGAACACGTGGGGGGAGCCGAGGATCTTACCGGCCTGTTGGTCATCTCCACCGGTGCGGACCTTTACATGACGAACTCCTCGGACGGCTCGGTGAGCTGCTCAAGTGGCAGCCAGACCGAATGGGCTTGGGAAGTGGGCTGCTTGGACTGCACCAACCCCGGAGCGACTTATACCATGGTGGAGGATTGCATCCATCATTCCTTCTCCATCGAGGTGAACGTGGACTCCACCGGCAGCGGCTCTTTCGTGCGCATCGCCAACTCGCTTTCCACGGACACGTTGACCAACATCATGGCCGGTATGAACATCGTCGGACCATTCCCCATGGACAGCACGGTAACATTGACGGTGATGAATGAGACGAACAACCTGTGCCGCGTGTTCAGCCCGGCTTTCACTTCGCCTTCGATAGCTTGTGTGGATTCGGTCTGTGCGGCCGAGGCCTATGAGTACTGCTACACCAACAATGACACCGCTTGGTTTGCTTACCAAGGGACGGAGAACGTGCCGGTGACCATCGAATTCCTCTGGGGGCAGTTACTGGCAGATGATCATGTACAGATCTACAACGGCGTTAGTGCCTTGCCCGATTCGTTGCTTTGGCAGGGAAATCTGAACGGGAACATGACCGGTTTTGCCATGAACTCGACAAGCGGCTCGCATGCACTGCTCATGCGCGTGGTGTCCAATTCAGGGTATTCCTGTGCCACGGGCAATGCCTCGCCTCCGTTACACTGGATGGTCCAATGCGGTGCCGTCGGTGTGCATGAGGTTCCCCCGAGCGATTTCTCCATATACCCGAACCCCACCACGGGCGAGCTCACGATCGTGCTGCCCATGATCGCGCGCGGGGCCGCTGACATGCGCATTGTTGACATCGCCGGGCGTACCGTGCATCAGCAGACCTTCAACAATACGGGCGGGGTGAACAGCTTCGACCTGAACGGGCTCCATAGCGGTAATTACACGGTGACGATCACTACCAATGACTGGGTGAAGACCCAGCGCTTGCAGATCGTCCATTGATCACGTCCGTTGCATGTGAAAAGCCCCCGAGCGATCGGGGGCTTTTCTGCTTTATATCAGTGTACGATGGCCGGAAGGCCGGGGGCATATTGTGGCCCGACAGCCCTGGATGCGTCTATTTGCGATGCCGCAGCACGGCAAGCTCCTTCCCGGAGGACAAGGTCAGCACATCGCCCTTGACCGTGAAGGTCCGTGTAGCACGCAGGGCGTCGAGGAAGCTGTTCTCCAGCATCTGGGTCTCCACGCAATACATCCGGGTGGAAAGGAGGCCCGGAAAGGAGATGGAATCACCCGCGATCTTCACCCCGCCCGAAAGTCGGTTGCAACCGGCAAAGCCGGAGATGCTCTCACCCGTGCTGTCCGTGGCGATGTACGGAGTTTCGGTCCCTTTCGGGACCTGTACCTCTTGGCCGTTCAAGTTTTCCAGGACCCACTTGCCTTCCGCAAAGCCTGACATGGCGTGCTGCTTGTCCGGATCTTTGTTGGAGCAGGTGCCAGCGCTGAGAACGATGATCCCGCCAAGGACCAGAATGGGGAGTTGTAGCTTATTCATGGTCCGTGCCCATGCAAAAGCCCTGCCGCCCATCAACTGTTCAGCATCACCGGCATCACCAGCATCAGGACGTCTTCGCCGTGCTCGTTGCCTTCGCTGGGCAACAGGATGCCCGCCCGGTTCGGTGCGCTCATCTCCATCACCACATGCTCGCTGTCGAGGTTCGTCAGCATGTCCATGAGGAAGCGGGAGTTGAAGCCGATCGTCATGTCCTCACCCTCGTAGTTGCACGTGAGCTTCTCATTGGCCTCATTGGCGAAATCCAGATCCTCTGCACTGATGGCCAATTGGCTACCGGCGATGTTCAGCCTCACCTGGTGGGTGGTCTTGTTGCTGAACAGGGCCACGCGGCGGATCGAATTCAAAAAGCTCTGCCGGTCGATGGTGAGCTTGTTCGGGTTCTGCTTGGGGATCACCGCCTCGTAGTTGGGGTATTTGCCATCGATCAGGCGGCACACTACGCGGACATTGTCGAAGGTGAACGAGGCGTTGTTCTCGTTGAATTCCACATTCACCTCGGCATTGGTGGCGGACAGCGAGTTCTTCAGCAGGGTGAGGGGCTTCTTCGGGACGATGAAGCTGGCTGCCTTGGGCGAGTTGATGTCGCTGCGGGTGTAGCGCACGAGCTTATGGGCATCGGTGGCCACGAAGCGCACGGCCTCGTCGGAGAGTTCGAAGAAGATGCCGCTCATCACCGGGCGGAGGTCGTCGTTGCCGGTGGCGAAGAGGGTCTTGTTGATGGCCGTGGCCAAGGTGCCAGCAGGGATGGCGAAGGTGGTGGGGTCCTCCAGCACAGGGCTTTTCGGAAATTCCGCGCCCGCGAAACCGGTCATCTTGTAGTTGCCCTGGTCGCTGCTGATCTCGATGCCAAAGTGCTTGCCGTCCACGCTGAAGGTGAGGGGCTGCTCCGGGAAAGCCTTCAGGGTATCCAAAAGGAGCCTTGCGGGAATGGCGACGCTGCCCTTGTCCTTGGCTTCCACCGGCATGGTGGCGGTGATGGTGGTCTCCAGGTCGCTGGCGGTCACCGTGAGTTTCTTGTTGTCGATCTCGAAGAGGAAGTTGTCGAGGATCGCCAGGGTGTTGCTGCTGGCGAGCACGCCTTGCAGGCTTTGCAGTTGCTTGAGCAGGGCACTGCTGGACACAATGAATTTCATTGAAGATGCTGTTCGGGTTGCTTTTGGGGCCTCAAGGGGCTGTACTTCCGGCATGGGCGGCAAATATATCCGTGGCCAAGCCTGTGCCGGGTGCGGGTTATCAACAGTAACGGGGCTTTATCCACATTCCCGCCGATCCCGTCCTACGGATGAGGCCTTTATGGCTGAGCGCGCCAGTGTGGTTCCAAGGAAACCAGCGGCCGCGTAACGCGGTCCCACCAGAAGCGCTGCACCACCACCAAGGCGGTATCGTTCAGCAGCGCGTACATCCGGTCCCGGTCCGCAATGAGCGGCTTGAAGTCCAGGTCCCTTTCACCCGGCCGTGGGTTCTTCCGCCAGAAGGGGATGCGCTGAACACCCTTGGAACTGGTGATGGTGAGGATGTACCAAGGAGTGGAACCCAGCACGGAATCACGTGCGGTGGTGGTCAGGCTCCGTTCAAAGCCCTCGAAGCTCCCTGCCCTGATCGCCAGCATCAGGTCCTGCACCCGGGCGGTGTCCATGGGCACCTGCCTGCCCTGGTCGTTGAAGAGGGACAAGTTGTCGCCGCCAGCATAAGTGATGCTGAAGCCCTGATCAGCGGAGTCCGGTAGTTCCACCTGCACCTTGGTCACTTCCGCCAGCTTGGGGTAAGAGGTGACGCTGCTGCTGCGCCAGGAGTCGATATCGGTGTGGAAGCGCGTGTTCAATACGCCGGTGAAACCCGCCATGCCCATCTCGAAGGGTACGCTGCTGCGGCCTTTCCCCGGGACCTCCAGCACCATGTAGGTGCCGTAATGGTCCGCGCTGGACCCGCCGATCCACCAGATCTTCACCGGCTTGCTCCCACCTTGGTAGATCTCCACCTTCTTGGCCGTGCCTGCCATCACCCGTAACACGTTCGGCTCAGCGCTCTTCGGCACCGGGCTGCGCAGTTCCACCAGCTTGAAGGTCTTCAACAATAGGTTCACCTGAAAGCCCTTGGCAAGCAGTCCGTTGATGGTCCATCCTTCGGGCGTTCTACGGAGGTCCGCCGTCCCCCCCGTCTTCTCGGCGATGAAGATGCGATCCACTTTGGCCGTATCTGGGATGGCGAAGTCGGTGAGCGGACCGGCCAAGGTGTTGCCGGTATTGCCCTTCCAAAGCCACCAGGCCACTACGGCCAAGCCGACCAGTAGAAGGAGCGGGATCCAGCGTTTTTTCATCGGGAGCGGGCATAGCGCCGCTTGCGCAGCAGGTAAAAGGCAAGGCCGCCCAGCAGACCGATCAGGATGGGCAGCACCACATTGGCCACTTGGATCGCGCTCCGGTCCACTTCGGTGCGGTGCGGGTCCAACTGGTGGAGCCGGATGGCGCGCGAGCGGATGCTGATCAAGCTCTTGTCGTCCAGCAGGTAGTTCATCGCGTTGATGAAGAATTCCCGGTTCCCGAAGATCTTCGCCCGCGCCGCCCGTTCATACCCCAACGGGTAATAGGTGCCTTTGGCCAGGTCCACCGGATTGGCGATGGCATCCCCATCGCTGATAAAGACCTGGACGGTGGAACGGCTCCATTCGCGGAATCCGATGGCCTTCAGGACACTGTCCGGCATGGCCATGCGGTCGGCGAAGGCGGACCGGAACTTGCCTTGGGTGAGCACCGCCACCGGTTGGAACGGGTTGTTGTTCTTCTCCAGCCCGAGGTTCATGTCCACCACGGCCAAGCTCACGCGCACCGGGTTGCGCAGGACGCGGGTGTAACGCGAAGTGGTGAGCAGGATGGTGCTGTGCGCGCTGTCCAGCCCGATGGTGTCAATGCTGCTGGCGAGCTTGAGGTGGACCGGGTCGATGTTGCTGACGATGGGATTGTCGCTGGAAGGGAGCACCAAGGGCTCGAAGGGGAAGGGCAGGGTCTCCAGTTTGGGCTGGTCCCCGTATGGCCGGGTGTAGATCTGGATGGGGGCACATTGTTTGTCCAACAGCAGGTCCTTGTTGATGCGCACGCCGTATGCGAAGAACATCTGGTCCAGGCCCAGGTCCAAGGGGGTGGCCATGGAGAACTGATTGGTGCGCAGGCTGTCCAAGTGCGGGTCCATCGCATCCACGGCCCAGAGCACCTTCCCGCCGTTCATGATGAACTGGTCCAGAATGAAGCGGTCCTTCTCAGAGAACAGGCTGTCCGGCTTGGCCACGATGGCGGCCTCGAAGTTGTTCGCCCGGAAGGTGATGCCCTCTGATCTCACACTAAGTGCATCGATCTTTCCGTCCAAGCGCACGCGGCTCACATCATATTCCTCGCTTAAGGCGTCGGTGAGGTCCTGCACCGCCAATTTCCCGAGCTCGCCCTGCCCCTCGATGAACGCCACACGTGGCCGGAAAGAGTTGGTGATCTGCCGGATGGCGCTCGCCATGTCGTACTCGAGGTTGTTGATCGAGCGGTTCACCGTCTCGGCGTCCGTGGCGCGCAACTGCGATTTCAACAGTTGCACGGGCATGCTCTTGCCCTGGTAGGTGATGATGGCGCCCGGCCAGACGATCACCTCGCTCTGCGCTCCCTTGTCCTGCGTGCGGATGCTGGTGTATTGCAGCCCTTCCTTTTGGAGTTGCTCGTATACCTGGTTGCGCGTCTTTTCATCTACGCTGGCGCTGGGATCGGTGAATTCGTATTGCAGCTCGCCGGGATTGCGCACGCGCATCTCGTCCAAGAGGTCCTTCAGGCTGCCGCTGAGCCGTTGCAGGTCCGCCGGAAGGTCCCCGCTGAGGTAGACCTTCACGAAGACCACGTCCTTCAGGCTGTCCACGAGGTTTTTCGTGGCGGGTGTGAGGGTATAGCGCTTCTCGGAAGTAAGGTCCGCACGCACCCGGGTGAAAGAGCCGATGAAGAGCACCAGCACCACGCAGGCAATGCCGATGCCGAGCTCCATGAGCCCGACTGCCTTTCGGGTGGTGTGCTTGGAGACCTTCATCACCAGGTGCGGCTTTGGATCACGGTGCGGGTGGCCAGCAGGAAGATCACGTCCACGCCGAGGAAGTACAGCACGTCCCGCAGGTCGATCACCCCGCGGCTCATGCTGTCATAGTGCTGCTGGACCCCGAGGTTCTTGATCGGCCCTTCCAAGCCGCCCATTACGCTGAAGTCCGCCATCAGCTCAAAGCCGACGTGGATGATGAAGCAGAGGAAGACGGCGATGAGGAAGGCGACGATCTGGCTTTCCGTGAGCGAGCTGGCGAAGATGCCGATGGCCGTGAAGGTGGAGGCGAGGAAGAACAGGCCGATGTAACTGCCCCAGATCCCGCCGCTGTCGATGTTCCATGCGGGCACGGCCAAGTTGCCGATGCTGTACCAGTAGACCAATGTCGGGATCAACGCCAGAAGCACCAGCACCACGGCGGCGAGGTATTTCGCCAGCACCAGCTGCATCTCCGTGATCGGCTTGGTCAACAGCAGTTCGATGGTGCCCGTGCGGCGCTCCTCGCTGAAGCTGCGCATGGTGACGGCCGGCACGAGAAAGAGGAAGACCCACGGGGCGATGTAGAAGAGGGTGCCGAGGTCCGCGTAGCCTTTGTCCAGCACGTTGTCCGGGAACACCCACACGAAAAGGCCGGTAAGCAGCAAAAAGACCACGATGACGATGTGCCCGATCAGCGAACCCAGAAAGCCATTTATTTCCTTACTGATCAGTGCGCGCATGCTCCTTGTTCAACCAGTCCCAAAGAGGGCGGGGGATGAAGGGGCCGAAGGTAATGCGGCCTTCATGCGGATCCCGGGCTTTCCGAGGAACGGCGGACCGTGTTGGAAAAGTTAAGACAGGAGTGGCCGGGAGACATGATCTTTAGGGACAGGATTACAGGATTTACAGAATCTGAGACTCATCCACGCTCGCCAAACTCCCGCGCCAAAGATCAGCCAAGGAAAAGTCGTGCGGGCCCGAGGCGCAGTTGTTCGGGGCCAGGGAGTGTCCGTTCGGGAAAGTCTGCTCAATTCTTTGCCCAACGCAGGCTTTGAAGGACCTTCCCACTGCGATCGCGGATGGTGACGGCATACAGGCCTGTAGCTAAATTGGGCGTGGGCACATACACATTGATGCCGTCCAATGCCCGGTCCAGTAACAGCCGCCCTTGCATGTCGTGCAATTGGATCCGTCCTTGCTCCACGCGCTCCTTCAGGTTCAGGTTGAAACCTTCCGTGCCGGGATTTGGATAGAGTTTCAGTACCAGATCGTGATCTTCCCGTATCGCCGTGAAGTTGTCCGGGCCGAGCTTGGCGATCCACGCCTTGGCGGGGGCGCCGGGGATAGAAAGCTCGCGCTTCATTCCCAGCACTAGCACTCCGCCATCAGGTGTGGAAAGCACGTTGTATGGCACGTAAAAAATGCTGTCAAGGGTCCCATCGAAAACGTAGCGCCCCAACACGTTCAGGGAGGTGTCCAAATGCGTGATCTCCACTTGGGAGGGGAAGGGGCTGTAGATATAGGCGTTTCCGTTCCAGTTGTTCATCTGGGCGAAATAGAGTGACCCATCGCCTGCCAGATCCATGGCCCTGATAACAGCCGGGATATCATCTTCAAAGGGGCTGTCATTCACATATTGGTCGATCACATGAGCTTGGGCGTCCGTATGTTGGATCACCGCTGGATGGTTCGTGCCGAAATCACGCCAGAACTGGCCGGAGACCAACAAGTTCCCACTTGGCAATGGAAGCACTTGGATCGGATGCATCGGGGCATCGAACAAAGGGGATGGGTTGTTCAGGTCTACAGGCTCCAGATAATAGGTGCTGTCGATGCTGAAATCCTCCTCCAAATAGGTGGCGTTACCTCCGGAGGTGGGAACATAACCCCAGTCCGCGTAGGCCGAACCCATCACCATTTGTCCATTGGGATGCATGGCCAAGGAAGTTACAGCCCCTTGGCTCATCCCGTTGTAGAGCTGCCTTCCGGTGATCGAGTCCCCGCTCATGGTCAGTTTCAAGGCCTCCAGTTGATGCAGGTTGCCCGCCCAATCATCGGTTGTGTAGACCATCCGGATCGTGCTGTCGGGTCCGATGAAGGCAGTATTAAAGCTAATGTCCTTGCCCGGCTTCCCGATCATGTCCGCATTCAATTGATCAAGGTCGGTTCCGAAGCGCCAAAGGACCATGCGTACTGAATCGCCGTCCTCGGGATCTTGGATATACCCTGGGGCAAAGGCGATCAGGTCCCCCCCTCCGTTCTCACCGAGAAGTAACAGCCCATTACTTATTCGATCGGGTAACGATGTCATGTTCGACACAATTAAGGATCCTTCGTTCGAAACTTCGCAAAGTCGCGCTGGCATGAACGGTTGGCCAAATTCCCCGAGAGTTATGAACAATCTACCCTCTGCACTGTATAGAGCCGTAGTTGCACTTCCATATTGACCAACCGGGTCGATGGTCAATTCCCAGACCGGTTGGCAGTACGCGCTAAAGGTGAGCAGCACCCCGAGTAACGAGGACAGGAACAATTGACTCATCGCAAACCACCTAGTTCCGGGTGTGCCCGATGAGGCCAAAACTCATTTGTGAAGCATGCAGGCCATAATTCACATTTGGGTCCTGTGGCGAAGGCAACACTGCACCGTTCAAGGTGCAGCTAAAGAAAATCTTACTGGGGCAATACCCTTGTCGGATCTTGGTAATGCCTCTCCATGTGCCATTGGTGGTGGCGTTGCCCGTCCAATAGGCCATTTCCGTATCGTCCAAGCAATTGTACGTGGCCGGACTCACCATTTTAGCGGAAAAGAACAGTGTTTCATGGACACCGTTGTTGTTCGGGGTGCTACTGGCAATGTAGGAATCCTTCCAATAGAAATTCTTGGCGGAAGTGTTGGTGGGGATATGCGATACCGTCCATGACTCCACGCTATAGGTGTAATCGCCGTAACTGAAGATGCCCGCGTTGGCATAATTGATCCTGAACTGGATCACATCATCGGCGCTGATCTGGTTGCAGGGCATGCTTGGTTGTTGGGAATTGTCCCACGAGCAGGAGTAACCTGTGGGATAATATGTGCTCGGTGGAAGGTTGTAGCTGCGGTCATAGCCGCTCCCTATTTGACAGACCACGATGAGCTGCCCGGTGCTGAGCGCTTCAGGGGTTTCCACCACATCGACGAACAGGAGGTTTTGTGCGCTGGTAGTGAGGGGAGCTACCGCTTGCTCGAGTTGGGCATAGGCATCGAACAAGGTGCCTTCAGAAACAGTTCCTGAACTGAAGTCGAAAGGAAGGACCAAAGTGTCGGTCGAAGTTTCGGAATGGTCGATCCAGATCTGTGCGGCACTGTAGTTTATGCCGGCCTCCAAATACCAAGCAGCACTGTCCGAGCTAATGGTGGCATCGTCACGGTCGTGGCTGCGGTGCGTGGCTTGCGCTACAAAATCCTTTACCCGTGGTGTTACGTCCGCGATGGTGGTTCCGTCGCTAGAAGGCAATGTGGTCTCCTCTTTTTGGCAAGCCGTCAGGCCGCAAAGCAGCATTGTGAAAAAGCCTGCTTGCCTAAGCGCTATGCGCGTTTGGCGTTTGGCGTTTGGGTAGTCCGAAGAATCGGTTTTGCGCCGATTGGTGAGTGGAGTTGATTTTGACATGGTTCATTCCGTGCTTTTTGGGCCTCTTCCAAGGCCATTTTGAGCCAACAGGTCACACGCTCCCCACGGATGAGCGGGGTATGAGGTGCAAGGAGCGCAGGAGATTGTAGCACAGGTTGGTGAGTCCCACACGGAAGGTTGCACGTGCCAAGCCGATGCACCTTACGCTAAGTCCGTGCAGTTGCTTGTTCATGCTGCCGAAGACATGCTCGACCCGTGCGCGTACGCGGCTTAGGTCCTTGTTCCGCAGCTCGTCCTCTTCGCTGAGCGGGGTGTTCTTGCGGGGCTGTTTGAGTACGCAGTCCTTCATCTTGGCCAAGGCGATCCCGTCCTTCACGTCCTGCCAGTCATAGCCCTTGTCCCCGTAGAAGCCTTGCCCCTGATCGGCTTCATCAAGCAGTTCCCAAGCCATCTTGCCATCGCTCACTGATGCAGGGGTGACCACGTAATGGTCGATGACCTTGCTGCCCGCATCCACCTTCACATGGTTCTTGTAGCCATGGTAGCTCTTGCCATGCTTCTTGGTCCAGTCGGCATCCAAGTCCTTCTGCGCCTTCTTGCGCGAGGACCAGTTCTCCGGGAGCTTCCCGTCCTCCAACTTCTCCCGGTCATCGCGCCCATTGTGCTGGATCGGCGCATGCACCATGCTGGCATCTACGATCTTGCCTTCATTGACCACCAGCTTCGCAGCGCTTAGTCGCGCATGGTACGCGGCAAAGAGCTGCTCCATCGCCTTGGCTTTGGTGAGTTGTTCGGCGAAGAGACGGACCGTGGTGGAATCAGGTACTTGGTGCTGTGGCTCCAAGCCCAGAAAACGCTGAAAACTCGCGCGATCGTTGATCTGGTATTCCAAGGCCTCGGCGCTCAGTCCATAGAGTTCCATCAGCACGATGGCCTTGAACATCATCACACGGTCGTAGGGTGGCTGTCCTCCCTTCTTCGGATCACGCACAGGGAAGGCCGCATCCAATTGTGCCCGGAATGCTTCCCAGTTGACCATCTTGGACAGGCGCGGCAATACGTCGTTGATCTGCTCAAGCTTCTGGTGCTTGATCTGTTCATCAAACAGGCTGCGGGAGGGTCGCTTCTTCATGCCTCAAAGAGATCGTTCACGGCTCAGATTGTCAAGATCCCAGTGCGTGAAGTTGTCAACAGGTTCTTCGAACTACCCGTTTGGCGTTTGGCGCATCGGATGGGAGGGGTTGGTTGGCAGCTAAAGTAAGGGCAGATCGGCCTCATTCGCTTGTGGTCTGGCAATTAGTTATTCACCCGATTTTGGTTCCGTTAGTTATGAGCCAACGACGATGGGGAAAACAGGAGCGATGATCCCCAATACAGCATCCAGTCAGGGAATGCTCAGAACTCAATGGTCGTCTTTCGCGGCAACCGCTTGGGCTTCTTGGGGATCTTCTTGGCGTCCGTGTCGCAATAGTTCCGCTTGATGAAGGCCGCATCCTTGTCGCCCAAGCGCATGCTCTTGCTCCAGTCCAAGCAGGCGTTGTCCTTGTCGCCGATGTTGTAGTAGCTGTCGGCGCGGTAGTAATAGGCGCCGGCCAGCTCGGTGGTGTCGTTGGCGATCACCTCGGTGAATTTCGGGATGGCATCCTCGTAGCGCTTGTCCTCATACAGCAGAACGGCCAAGCTCATCAGCCCGCCGGGGATGGACGGCTTCATGGCCAATGCCTCCGCGATCTCCTCCACGCCTTCCTTCTCATCGTACCGGGCGCCTTTGATCACGCCGGAGAGGTAGAGCGCCTCCGGGAATTGCGGTTGGAAGTCCAGCGCCTTGCGCACGCTCTTCAGCGCGGCATCCTCATCGTTGCCTTTGAAAAGCGCCCAGGCCCGGTTGTACCAAGCATCGGCATCATTCGGGTCCAGTTCCAGGGCCTTGTCCGCATCGCGAAGCCCGGCCTTGTAGTTGCCGTCCGTGATGCGCAGGGCGCTGCGGCTCACGTAGAGGCGCGGGTCCGTGTCATCCAATTTCTCCGATGCCTTGTAGTCGTCCATGGCCGCATCGTATTTCCGTTTGTGCTGATGGATGTCGCCACGGAGCTTGAAGGCCTTGGCCAATGCGGGGTCGAAGGCGATGGCACGGTCCACCTCCGCCAAGGCACTGTCCAATTTCCCCACATCGTATGCGGCCGTCGCGGCCATCATGTGGGTCTCCGCATCCGGCTGTGCGAAGGCGGGTATCACGGACAGGGAGAGGAGCAGGGCGGTAAGTATCTTCATGCGATGGTTGTTCCCGGTTCCCCGGTGGTTGCGGCGTTCATGCTGTGTTCCCGGTGCAAGGACCATGCCTCGGCGCGGGCCGCGAAAAGCCCTTTCACCGTCGGCCAAACGTCCGCGAAGACCGCCGAGTTGCGATACGCCTCCAGGTCTTCCGCCGACTCCCATTCACTGTGGGTGAAGAAGATGCCCGGCTCGGCGATATCATGCAACAGTTCCAGCCTCTTGCAGCCGGGAAATGCGATGATCCGGTGCCGCCAACCCTCGAAGAGTTCTTGAAAACGCGCCACCTCCCCGGTCCGGAAGGTCATTTTCACCAGCCGGACGATCATGCGCGGGCAACGGTTCGTGCCACGGCTTCCAGTTCCAGCCGTACCACATCGGTGACATGCAATCCGAGGAGCTGGGCGGCACCACCACCGGCACCGGCCACGCCTTTGTTCAGCGCGATCTCCAAGTAGCCGGAATCGCCGAAGAAGGCCACGCGTTCACCATGGGGCACATCGGAATAAGTCTTGTGGATCTGGCGGATGTCGTGCATGGGCCGCCCGAAGGAGATCTTGAAATTCCGGTGCTTTACCACCGAGGAGAAAAGCGACTGTGTGATGTTGGTGACCACGTTGCCGTAATAGTCGATGTGGATCACTTCGCCCTTGATGGTGTCGTCCATCACCACCGGGCGCACATTGAGCTGCTCGCGCACCGCGTTCACCTTGCGGCCCAATACTTCCACGGTGCCGCCGCGGGCGATATGGCAGGCCGCTTTCACGAAGATGTTCTTTGTGGGAAAGGCGAGGTGGTCGGTGTCCAATTTCATGGTCAGCTCATAGATCTCCTCCGGCTTTTTGTCGAAGAGCAGTGAGAAGATGCCATTGTCCGCACCGATGAAATAATGGCCGCCATGGCGTACCACCACGTGCGGGGTCTGTCCGTCGGCCTCGGGGTTCACGCCGATGATGTGGACCGTGCCCTTGGGGAATTCCGGCCACGCATTGCGCAGCACGAAGGACGCGTGCATGTTGTTGAACGGCGCGATGGAATGGCTGATGTCCACGATCACGGCCTCGTTGTACTGGGTGAGAATAGCCCCTTTCACCGCCGCGACGTAATGGTCGCGCGTGCCCATGTCCGAGGTAAGGGTGATAATGGCCATTTAATGTGGGGAATGCGTCGCCGGATTACCTTCGACCGGTCAAATTTAACCGCCTTGAGCGATCAGGCGGAAAGCAGTTTCAATCCATCCATTCCTTTGAGCGAACGCACCATCCACATCACCGCCGTGGAGCCCATGGCGGTGTTCGGCCCCAATGACCAGAACCTGCGGGCCATCCGGGAACACTTCCCCAAGTTGAACCTCATCGCCCGCGGCGACGAGTTGAAACTGATCGGCCCGGGCGAGCAGATCGAGGTGTTCATAGAGCGCTTCGAACAGCTACAGCGCCATGTGGTGAAGTACAATGAGCTGCCGCGCAAGGTGCTGGATGAGATCATGGGCAGCGGCGACGGTGAAGCGGACGGGGAAGGTGGCGACGGGAATGATGTGATCGTCCACGGCAACTCCGGCTTGCGCGTGAGGGCACGAACCCGCAACCAGCAGCGGATGGTGGATGCCATCGCTACCCATGACATGCTTTTCGCCGTGGGGCCTGCGGGTACCGGCAAGACCTACACCGCCGTGGCCTTGGCCGTTCGGGCGTTGAAGGAGAAGCAGGTTAGGCGGATCATTCTCACCCGTCCGGCCGTGGAAGCGGGGGAGAACCTCGGTTTCCTGCCAGGAGACCTGCGGGAGAAGCTGGACCCCTACCTGCAGCCGCTCTACGATGCGTTGAAGGACATGGTGCCACCACAGAAACTGGTGGAATACCTCGAAATGGGCGTGATCCAGATCGCCCCGTTAGCCTTTATGCGCGGTCGCACACTGGACCATGCCTTCGTGATCCTCGACGAGGCCCAGAACGCCAGTCTGCCGCAGATGAAGATGTTCCTCACCCGCATGGGCCGCGACGCCAAGTTCGTCATCACCGGAGACGCCACCCAGGTGGACCTCCCGGATCGTGTGCGCTCGGGCCTGGTGCCCGCCGTGGACCACCTGCGCGGCGTGGAAGGCGTGGCCGTGATCGACCTCGACGAGAAGGACGTGATCCGCCATGAACTGGTGACCCGTGTGATCGCCGCGTTCAAGGATATAGAAGAGAATCGGCCTCCGGCTAATGACGGTCAGCAGTAAGCAGTTGGCAGTAAGCATTCAGCAGTCGACTAATCACCAATCACCAGTCGCTGATCACCATTCGCCGATCGCCAAACTCGCATCAGCTAATCCTTCACATCAGCTAATCAGCTAATCAATGGTATTGTCCAACACCCTCATGCGTTCCGACCTGGACCTGCCGGGCGTCGCTGAGGTCTACCACGGAAAAGTGCGGGACGTCTACCACCTGAAGGACGGCCGTACCATTCTGGTCGCCACGGACCGCATCAGCGCGTTCGACGTGGTATTGCCGCGTGGCATTCCGCACAAGGGGCAAGTGCTCAGCCAGCTTAGCTGGAACATGCTTCAGGCCACGGCGCACATCGCGCCCAACTGGGCCATCGCCTCGCCGGACCCGAACGTAGTGGTGGGCCATCGCTGCGCCACCGTGAAGGTGGAAATGGTGGTGCGCGGCTACTTAGTGGGCCACGCCTGGCGCACCTATCAGCAAGGGGAACGCATGCTCTGCGGTGCCGAAATGCCGGAAGGGCTGAAGGAGAACGATGCCTTTCCCGCTCCGCTGATCACGCCCAGCACCAAGGCCGATGAAGGCCACGACGAGGACATCACGCCGGATGAGATCTTGGTGCGCGGCCTTTGCACACCTGAGGAATGGGAGACCATGTGCCGCTATGCCTTGGTCTTGTTCGCCGAAGGCAGCCGCATCGCCAAGGAACGTGGGCTGATCCTCGTGGATACCAAGTACGAGTTCGGTCGCACACCGGATGGTCACATCTTGCTGATCGACGAGATCCACACGCCGGACAGCTCACGCTATTTCCAACTCGACGGCTATGCCGAAAGGCAAACCAAAGGGGAACGCCAGAAGCAATTGAGCAAGGAGTTCGTGCGCGAATGGCTGATCGCGAACCACTTCATGGGCAAGGAAGGCCAACAGCTGCCTGCCATGGACGATGCCTTCGTGCAAAGCGTCACCGAGCGCTATGTGGAGCTGTATGAGCGGATCACCGGGGAACAGTTCGTTCCAGCGGATACGGAGGACATTAACGGACGGGTGCAGCGGGCGCTTGAGCAGTGGATAGGGTGAGTACTCTTTCAATCGCTCCCTGGCTCAATTGGCCCTGTGCTTCGGAAGTCTTTGCTCATTCCTCTGCGATGGTTGAAAGCAACGGGCTCTCAAAGATGCTCGCCGGGGAGATCACTTCCTCGTCCAAGGGAAGCTTGTCGCCATAACGTTCCTTAAGCTTTTTGGAGACGACGGGATCGGACAGGTCGAAGTCACGGAGCTTTTGCAGCTTTCCGATCTCCAGTCCGGTGGCGGTATGGTAGGCTTTCCAGATCAACTCGGAGCAGTACATGCGCTCGTCGCCCCACCCGAAATAGAGGTCATAGTCCTTCCCAACGAATTGTTCTCCGGCGGCCTTCACCGCCTGCAGCATTTGCCCGCTCAATGGAGGGTCCGTCCTTGGCCGTTTCACCACGTAATGCCCGCCTTCCCCGCGGGCGATCCAGCTGGAGAGCGGGGTCCACTTCACTGGCTGAACGGCTTCCAGCACGACCCATTCCTGTTTGCCATTGTCCGCTTGGAAGATCAAGCCGCAGTGGCTGTACTTGGATCCGGTGGCCAATTGGATGGCCTGGCTTTGCGCCGACCGGGAGGTCTGGAAGATGATGTCACCGTCACGCAACTGGTGCTTGTCCGCTAGCCCGATCACGGCATGGTCGGCCTGCTTTAGCCGGAGGGAAGGGAGGTAGTACACCTTCAAGCCCCAAAGCACCGCGACCACCGAAAGGCCCAACACGAGCGATCTCGCCAACCGTGTGCCTTGCTTCTGAGGCAGGTTTTTGATCCAAGGACCAATGGTCATGGTGGAAATAGGTCAGCCTTCACGTCCACATTTCGATCCGTCGGATCTACTTCACGCCGAGCCGGTCCTCCAGCACTGCGCGCAGGTCTTCGAGCAGTGCTTTCTTGTATTCGTCCGGCTCCGCGGCCACGGCTTTTTTCAAGCGTGCCAACCCTAGCCGGGCCGCTTTCTCCGGCAGCAGCTCCTGGTTTTCGATCACCGTGAGCACCTCGAAGGTTTCGTGGGCATCGCCTTCAGTGGCGATCTGTATCAACCGTTCCGTGTATGGCCCGGCGTCGAGCCCCGCGTTCCAGAAAGCCGCGATCACGGTCTTTCGTACATCCAGTAGTTCCGGCACCTCCAGCGCACGGCCTAATTCGGCTGCGGCGTCCTTCACCTTTACTTGAAAGAGCAAGGCCTGAATGCGGCGCTGGCGCGCCGGTTCGTCCGTTGCTGCCAAAGCATGTAACAGTGGAAAGATGGAGTTGGCGTCCCCCATTTCATGGATCACTGCCAGCGCGTCCAAGGCTTTGGCATCGTCCTCGCTCAACAGGGCCGCGAAGGCCTTGTCCATGGTGATCCCTTTCTTTTCGGTCATGGAGCAAAGGTAGGAGCAGAGGAAATCAGGGCTGTCACTGCCCTTGGTACGGTATGATATGATGGCAACTTCCTTCATGCCCTCAAGGATCAACGACCTTTGTGGCCATGTCAACCACAAAAGCCTACGCTGCACAAAGCGCCACATCACCCCTTGAGCCGGTCACCATCGAACGCCGTGCCCCAGGTCCAAATGATGTCGCTATCAAGATCGCCTATTGCGGCGTCTGCCACTCTGACGTTCATGCGGTGCGCGACGAATGGGGCGGCACGCGCTACCCGATCGTACCGGGCCATGAGGTCGTGGGCATGGTCGCCGCCGTGGGCAGCGAGGTGAGCCGCTGGAAGGTGGGCCAACAAGTAGGCGTGGGCTGCATGGTGAACAGCTGCCGGACCTGTGCTTCCTGCAAGGAACACGAGGAACAGTTTTGTGAGAATGGCATGACCGGCACCTACAATTCCATGGACCGATACGGTGATGGAACAGTGACCCATGGCGGCTATTCCACCAGCATCGTCGTGAACGAGGATTTCGTGCTGCGCATCCCCGAAGGCATGCCCTTGGACCGCACGGCACCGCTGTTGTGTGCGGGCATCACCACCTATTCGCCCTTGCACCGCTTCGGGGTGAAGGCGGGCCATAAGCTGGGCGTCGTGGGACTCGGCGGCTTGGGCCACATGGCCGTGAAGATCGCCAAGGCCATGGGCGCGCACGTCACCATGATCAGCCATTCCGAAAGCAAGCGTGCCGATGCCGAACGCTTGGGCGCCGACGACTTCCTGCTCTCCAAGGATGCCGATGCCTTCAAGAAGAACGCCAAGCGCTTCGACTTCATCTTGGATACCGTTTCGGCGCCGCACGATTACAACGCCTACCTCGGCCTGTTGCGCCGGGGCGGCACCATGGTGCTGGTGGGTATGCCCGATGCCGCGCCCATCCACGCCAGTTCCCTTGTGCTGCAACGCCGACAGCTTGCAGGTTCGCTCATCGGCGGCATCAAGGAAACCCAGGAGATGCTTGATTTCTGCGCCAAGCACAACGTGCTCAGCGACATCGAGCTGATCCCCATCGACCAGATCAACACGGCCTACGAGCGTATGCTCAAAAGCGATGTGCGCTATCGCTTCGTGATCGATATGAAGTCGTTGGGGTAGGGGGAGCTTCGCGCTGGCCGAAAGTGCTTTTGGCAGCGTTCTTTGGGCCAAGCTCCTGAGGCACGGAAGTTAAAGCAGGTTGCTCTTGTCTATCCCGGCTTGTTTGAGGATGGCAAGCAACGTTCCTTTTGGTAGGTCGCGTCGATGCATGGGGACAATCGTCATTTTGCCGGTCTCGGAATTTTTAAAGATTTGGTGCGAACCTTTAGCCCGGACGAATTCAAATCCGTGTTTTCGGAGCAACCTGATTAGTGCTTCAGGCGTTAGTGCTGGCGTGCCAGTCATAGGGCTAAAGGCCTACGACTAACGAGTATTCCAACGTTGCGCTATCGTCCGGTACCGGTTCTCCTTCAGCCTTCAGCGTTTCCACGTAAAGCTCAATGGCCTCTTGCGCCATGCTCATGGCGTGGTCCACACTCTCGCCATAAGTCACACAACCTGCAAGGGCGGGAACCTTTACGGTATAGCCACCTTCAGGCTCTTTGGTCAAAAGGATCCGGTATGTGCGTTGTGCCATCTGAATAGAATTGCACGAAGTTACGCTACTACCTTCGCCTTTCTCCAGGCGTTCTTCTTCTTCAGCATAGCCTTCACTTCTGTAAGGGAATAGCCTTTCCCTTGCCCAAGTCTACGGCGTTCTCTGCGCTCTTCCAGCAATGCCAAATGCTCTTTGGTGAAGGTGAATTCACCTTTCTCCCTTGCGAGCAGATCCCCCACTTTGGCAAGCACCTTTTCATCAGTGGTAGCGATGAGGCGTTCGATAAGATCGAGTTTGGTGAACATGATTTGGCGGATGTGGTAAAGTTAAGCTGACATCTACATGCTCATCAACCCGCAGTAGCCCGTGCAGTGGCGGTCTTTCCCGCCAATGTCTTCTCCACCTCCGCAATCGCCCGTTTCGTCTTCAGCAAGCTGTCCGGCGTTACGCTGATGGAGTCGATGCCCAGTTCAACTAAGAACTGCGCGAAGTCCGGGAAGTCGCTGGGGCCTTGGCCGCAAATGCCCACTTTGGTGCCGGTGCGCTTGGCGGTCTCGATCAGCATTTTCAGCATGCGCTTCACGGCCGGGTTGCGTTCGTCGTAGAGGTGGCTTACCAGTGCGCTGTCGCGGTCCAGGCCGAGGGTGAGCTGGGTGAGGTCGTTGCTGCCGATGGAGAAGCCATCGATGTGCTCGCTGAATTCCTCGGCCATGAGGATGTTGCTGGGGATCTCCGCCATCAGGAAGAGCTCAAGGCCCTCTTTGCCGCGCTCCAGGCCGTATTCCTTCATCACTGCGGTGACGCTTTGCAGCTCTTCCACCGTGCGGCAGAAGGGCACCATCACCACCACGTTCTTCAGGCCCATTTTTTCACGCACGCGTCGGATGGCCTTGCATTCCAACCCGAAGGCTTCCTTGTACGCATCGCTGTAGTAGCGGGACGCGCCGCGCCAGCCGATCATGGGGTTTTCCTCGTCCGGTTCGAAGTGCTCGCCGCCCAGAAGGTTCTTGTACTCGTTGCTTTTGAAGTCGCTGAAGCGCACGATCACCTTGTTGGGGTAAAAGGCGCTGGCGATCTTGGCGATGCCGTAGCTGAGCTTCTTTATGAAGAAAGTCTCTTCGTCCTCATAGCCGTTGATCAAGTAACTGATCTTGCCGCTGAGCGCCACGTCGCCGAGCTCTTTGTGTTGTAGCAATGCCAGCGGGTGCGCCTGGATGTAGTTGTTGATGATGAACTCCTCGCGCGCCAAACCCACACCGGCGTTTGGCAGGCCGCTGAACTTGAAGGCCAGATCCGGGCTGGCCACATTGAGCATGATCGGCGTTTTCGTTTCCGGTATGTCGGCCAGCAACGTTTCCTCAACAGTGCTAGAAATGATGCCTTGGTAGATGATCCCTGTATCGCCTTCGCAGCAGCTGGCCGTCACTTCCATGCCGGTGTCCAGCAGGTCGGTGATGTTGCCGCAGCCCACGATGGCGGGCACGCCCATTTCGCGCGCCACGATGGCCGCGTGGCAGGTACGCCCGCCCTTATTGGTGATGATGGCACTGGCCTTTTTCATGATCGGCTCCCAGTCCGGGTCGGTCATGTCGGTCACAAGAACGTCGCCTTTTTGGAAATCTTTGCCGTCGCCGTCGCCGCCGCGCCCGTCGAGGCTGAAGAGGATGCGGACCTTGCCGCTTCCAACGCGGTCGCCGATGGCGATGCCGCGCGCGACCTCCTTGACGCCCTCAGGCTTGTCGATCTTATATTCCACCACGCGGTCCGTGGCCTTGTTGCTGTGTATGGTCTCCGGGCGCGCCTGAAGGATGAAGAGTTCCTTCGTCAAGCCGTCCACGGCCCATTCCACGTCCATCGGGCACCAATGGCCCTTCAGCTCACTGTAATACTTTTCGATGGCCGCCACGCTGCGCGCCACTTCCAAGGCTTGCGCATCCGTGATGCAGAAGCGGTTGCGTTGCGCGCGCTCCACGGGGATGATGAGCGTGGGTTTGCCCGGCTCCACGCCGTAAACCATTTTGCGGTCCTTGTTGCCTAATTTCTTTTCGATGATGCTGGTAAACCCTTCGGCCAGTGTGGGCTTGAAGACGATCCATTCATCCGGGCTCACGGCGCCTTGTACCACCATCTCGCCGAGGCCGTAGCTGCCATTGATCAGCACCACGTCCTTGAAGCCGCTTTCGGTGTCCAAGCTGAAGGCCACGCCGCTGCTGCCCACGTCGGAGCGCACCATTTTCTGGACGCCCACGCTGAGGCCCACCTGAAAATGGTCGTAGCCCAAGCTTTCGCGGTACACGATGGCACGGTCGGTGAAGAGCGAGGCAAAGCAGTTGCGCACGGCGCTGATGAGCTCCTGGTGCCCGCGGATGTTGAGGTAGGTCTCCTGCTGCCCGGCGAAGGATGCATCGGGCAGGTCTTCCGCGGTGGCGCTGGAACGCACCGCCACGTCGGTCGCCTCCTGCCCGTATTTCTGCGACATTTCATCATAGCGCGCCATGATGCCCTTCCAGATCTCCTCCGGGAACTTGCCGTTCTTGATCAATGTGCGCACGGCGAGGCCGGTGCGGCGGATGTTCTCCACGTCGTCCACGTCCAAGCCCGCCACGATGTCGCGGATCTTCTGGTCCAACACGTTGTGGGCAATGAAAGCTTCGTAGCTGGCCACGGTGACCACGAACCCGCCGGGCACCTGCACGCCGAGCTTTCCGAGATTTTGGATCATTTCCCCGAGGCTGGCGTTCTTGCCGCCAACGGTGGGGATATCGCTAAGCTCAACTTCGTGGAGCCACTTGAGGTATTCTGCTTGTGCCATGGGTACGGTCCTGAGCGTTTATAAGGCTTTGAACGGTGATCGGGGGTGAAGGTTGGCTCCAGCTTATTCCGGTGCTGGGACCGCGATCGGGATTTCGGCCGCAAGTTACCTGAGGCAACGTTGCTCTTTGAAGCCACCTTTTCCCCTTTTCTTACGTCCTTGACTTATCTCGACGGACCGGAAGGTGGAAGGTCGGTGTTATTTCAGCCTCCATACCGTGTCCATGAATTTCAAAGCCGAACGCGCCCTATTTACTCGAACGACCCATGAAAACAACACTGCTCCTTTCCGTCGCTGGTCTGCTTTTGTCCCAGGCCCATGCCCAGACCACCTGCATCACGTCTTTGCCGATCACACCGGGCACATACACGGTGAACTTTGTCAGCGGCTCGGAAGTGCCCCTGCCCATCTGCTCGCAATATGGAGTAGGAGCTACCATGGGTGCGTGGTATAGTTATACCCCGCTCATGGACACGGCGGTCACCATTAGCACCGTGGCAAGTGGGCTCGATACGCGCTTCCATGTTTACACCGGTGGTTGCGGTGCTTTGTTGTGCCATGCCGGGGATGATGATGGAGGGGGAAATCTCACCTCCTTGGCCACTTTCGATGTCACAGCAGGGACCACCTACATTATTGCCTTCGATAACAAATGGAACTCCTACACTTTTGATTTCACCATGGAGGAAAACGTGGTGATCACTCCGCCGCCGCCTGCCGAGGGCACCGTGGCCTTCACTCCGCAGACGTTCTCGGGGGTTTCAGGGTACAGCTATGGTGCCGTGGACATGAACGGGGATTTTCTGGACGACATGGTCTCGGTCACCGGTTCGAACATCAACATCTTGCAGCAAGAGGTCCTTGGGGGTATGACGCCCCATAATTATCCCACAGGTAACGTACAGTTTCCGGCCACATGGAGCATGGCGGCGGGCGATCTGGACGGGAACGGCTACAACGACCTCCAGTACGGTAATGGCAGCGGAGTTTCTTTCCTGATGGCGAACAGCACCGGCACCGATTATGTGGTGCAGAACTTTCCACAATATGTGTTCAGCCAACGGGGCAACATGATCGATATCAACAATGACGGGAATCTGGACGCCTTCATGTGCCACGATGTAAGCGCAAATGTCTATTATATGAACGATGGCACTGGTACGCTCACCTTTGGGCAAGGCCAGTTCGGCACTAGCTGCGGCAACTATGGGAGCATCTGGGTGGATTATGACGGTGACGGCGACATGGATCTCTTTGTGGCCAAGTGCGGCTGCGATCCCGTGGACATCCTGATGCGCAACAATGGTGATGGCACCTTCACCAGCATGGCCGCCGCACTGGGATTCGCGGATAGCCACCAGAGCTGGTCCAGCGCATGGGGCGACTTCGACAACGATGGCGACATGGACGTGCTCGTGGGCTCCAGCTCCAGCAGCTATCACAAATTGATGCGCAACAACGGTGACGGTACTTTCACCAACATCACCGCCGGCTCGGGCTTCGACAGCTTCGGTGGGCAGAGCATTGAATGGAACACCCGTGACTTCAACAATGACGGATACCTGGACATCATCGGCGGTGGTGCGATCCACTACAACAACGGCGACCTCACCTTTTCACCGGACAACACGGCACCGCAGAACGGCCCCATCGGCGACCTCAATAATGACGGCTTCCTGGATATCGTCAGCGGCAGCACGGCCATGATGAACCAAGGCAATGACAACCATTGGCTCACGGTGAACCTGATCGGTACGGTGAGCAACAGGAACGGCATCGGTGCCCGGATACAGGTCACCAGCGAACTTGGTTCACAGATCAGGGAGATCCGCAGTGGTGATGGCTTCAGGTACATGAGCAGCCTCAATGCCCACTTCGGTTTTGGCACGGACTCGGTCATCACCGGGGTGACGGTGCATTGGCCTTCCGGTATTGTTGATGAGTTCTCATCCGCCGAGGTGGACCAGGCCATGACCATTACGGAGGGCATGACCCTTACCACCGGTATCGCGGATGCCGCTGCGGAGCATGCTTTCGGCTTGTTCCCGAACCCGGTGAAGGATGTCCTGACGGTGATCGGAGGGGATGTTGCGCTGAACGATCCGTTCGAGGTTTTGGACGTGACCGGGAAGCGTGTGCTGCAAGGAACACTGACCCGCGGTCATGTGGATGTTTCCAGCCTGAACACCGGGGTCTATGTGCTTTCCGTTCGGAGCGGCACGGCGATGAGCAGGCAACAGTTCGTGAAGGAGTGATCCCATTTGGGGGAAAGCCTACAGCATTCCCCGAGCCTTGATCTCCAAGTACTTGTTCAGCACGTTCACGCTCAGCTCCTCCGGCGAGGTGAGGATGGTGAGCACGCCGTGGCTTTCAAGTTCCTTGGCGATCAGCTCCTTTTCCCGGATGAATTTCCGGGTGACGGCCTTCACGTACACATCCATGGTGTCCTTGTCCGCAGGGCTGAGCAGCTGATCCAACTCCGTATTGCGGAAGATCACCACGGCCACCAAGTGAGCCCGGGCGAGCAGTTGCAGAAAGGGCAGTTGGCGCCGCATGGCGGAAAGGCTCTCGAAATTGGTGTACAGCACCAGCAGGCTGCGCTGGGCCACGGTGTGTTTCACCCGTAGGAAGAGCGCCTCGATGTCGGTCTCCGCGAAGTCGGTGCGTTGGGCGTAGAGCAGTTCCATCACACGGTGCATCCAGCCGCGGTCGCGGGCCGGAGGCAGCACGTTATGTACCGTGTTGCTGTAGGTGATGATGCCCACTTTGTCGTCCTTCTTGAGGGCGATGTCACTGAGCACGAGGGCGGCGTTGATGGCGCGGTCCAGCAGCGTGAGGCCACCGAAGGGCATCTTCATGGTGCGGCCGGTGTCGATCAGCGAGACGATCTGTTGCGCCTTCTCGTCCTGGTATTGGTTCACCATCAGCTTGGCCCGGCGCGCCGTGGCCTTCCAGTTCACCGTGCGACGGTCATCGCCGGGGATGTAGTCGCGTATCTGCTCGAACTCGCTCCGCTGCGCACTGCGCCGCACCTTGCGCACGCCGGACATGCTGAAGAGGTCGGCCTCGGCCATCAGCTCGTATTTCCGCAGATGGATGTAGCTGGGGTATACCGCGATCTCGCGGCCCTGTTCCTGCTTATAGCGCCGCTCGGCCAGACCCCAGCTTGTGCGTGCCAGCACATTGATCGCGCCGTAGGTATAAACGCCACGGGAGAGCGGCCGCACCATGTACGCGAGCTGTGCCTTCGAGCCGCCGGGAATGCGCCGCCGCAGGTCCAGGCCGCGCTCCTGCAGTTGCGCCGGCAGCTCGTCCAGCACCCGCACATGCACGGGGAAGCCGTAGCGGTTGCTCACCTCCACGGTCACGGGGTTCTCATCGCCGTTGCTCCACTTGGCCAAGGTGTGGCGTGATGCCACGATGCCCTCCGGCACCCCGAAAAGCCGGACGAGATCCAGAACGGTCCCTGCGGCCAACAGCCCGGCGGCGACCACCGCCAAAGGCAGCAGCACGGGCAGGAGGAACGCCGCGACGAAAAGCACCACGACGCCCCATCCGAGGCTGAAAAAGCGCCGGGTAAGGAACAGCGATGTGACGATCCGTTTCACCGGGGAACGGGCACTTTGGCGATGACCTGTGCGACCACTTCATCCGGGCGCAGACCTTCCATCTCGCGCTCGGGCGTGAGCAGGATGCGGTGGCGCAAGATGGCCGGCAGCACCTGCTGGATGTCCTCCGGCACGACGAAATCGCGGCCTTGCATGGCCGCCACCGTCTTGGAGGCGCGCTGTACGGCGAGGCTGGCACGCGGGGAAGCGCCCAGCATCAGGGATCCGTCGTTCCGCGTGGCGTGGGTGATCTCCGCGACGTAGCGCACGAGCTTGGCATCGCAGCGCACATGGTCGATCAGTGCGCGCAGCCGTGCAAGTTCCTCCGTGGTGATCACCGCCTGCACCTGGCCTACCTCCAAGCGGTGGGGACCTTCCTGCGCGCGCAGCAGCAACTGTTCCTCCTCCTCCAGCGAGGGATGCCCCATGTCGATCTTGAAGAGGAAGCGGTCCAACTGGGCTTCTGGCAGGCGGTAGGTGCCTTCGTGCTCGATGGGGTTCTGTGTGGCCACGATCATGAACGGGACGCCCGCAGGATGCGTCACGCCGTCCACGGTGACCTGCCGCTCCTCCATCACTTCGAAGAGCGCGCTCTGCGTCTTGGCCGGGGCGCGGTTGATCTCGTCCACCAGCACGATGTTGCTGAAGATGGGCCCGGGCTTGAAGGCGAAGGCATTGGTGCGCGGATCGAAGATGCTGGTGCCGATGACGTCGCTGGGCATCAGGTCCGGCGTAAACTGGATGCGGCTGAAGCCCGTGGCCACGGTGCGCGCGAGCAGTTTTGCGGCGAGGGTCTTGGCCACGCCGGGCATGCCCTCGATCAGTACGTGTCCGTCGCTGAGCAGGGCGATGATGAGCTGGTCGATCACGTTACCTTGGCCGATGATGACGCGCTGTATCTCATTGCGGATGCGCCCGGCGGCGTCACGCAGTTCGGTGAGTGGGAGGCCGGGGGAGTAGTCGGGATTGGTGGTTTCTTCTTCCATGTTGGGGAGTGTTGGGGCGATGCATGCATCGCCCTTACCCTTATAGCCTGCTGCGCAGGCTGCTGAGGGTCTTGTTGAGGGTTAGCAGTTGTTCTTCAGAGACTTGTTCCACTTTGTTGTAGTGGTCCATGAGGCGGTTGGCGTGGTTGAGCTCCTCTTCGCTGATGCCGGTGCGCAGGGCGATCTCTTGGATCGCCTCCGCATCCCAGATCGTGCGATGCAGGCGCAGTTTACGGCGGACCTCGTCCTTGAACTGCACTGTGAGCTTTCGCGCGATGTCGGCATGGTCTCCTCGGAAGTAGTAGAGGCGCCCCATGGTGTCCGCGAACTCGCGGCTGGTGTTGCGTGGGGGCGTTACCACGGGGATGGCCCGCTGGCGGCGGCGCGCGTATACGAGCACGGTGAGCAGCAGTAGGGCCATGGCGGTCCAGTAGGCCCATTTCAGCGCAGGCTGGGAGAGGATGTAGCGTAGGGGCGTCCGGCTGCCTGCGCGGCCCACTTTATAATACTCGTCCCACAGCACGGGCCGGTCGGGCAGCATGTTGAAGGCGCCTTCCATAAAGCCGCGCGCACCGTCCTTCAGCAGGTAGTAGTTGGTGAAGGCGCGCGGTGCGGTGCACAGCCAAAGGGAGCCTTTGCCGTGCCGCATCCGCAAAAGCACGGGCGCGTGGTGCTGGTTTTCCGCCAGCACCTGCACGCTGTCCATGCCGAAGTTCTTGAAGATGTAGTCGATGCCGCCGTGCGCGAATTGGAAGTCCCCGACCTGACGTAAGGGCCAGCTTGTGAAGCGCACCAGGTCGGTGTCCCCACGGAGGAGCTTGTTCAGCCCTGCGGCGGTGGCCAAGCTGTCCGGCTTCTTCCACTGGTATTCCGTGCGGAACCGGAGGGTGTCCATCATTTTGTCCGGGAAGTATTGCGCGGCGATAAAGGCGTCATCGCCACGGTCCACCATCTTCAGCAGGTTCTCCAGGTCCAGGTCATCCACATGAAAACCGCTGTTGATGAAGATGTGGATCACCGGCCGATCTGTGCTGTCGGTGGCCAAGCGTTCCTGTGCGGTGACGTAGATGGGTTCCCGCACGGTGGTGACGCCCTGCGGGAAGAGGTCCGTTAGGCGGTCGTACGCGAGGCCGCATGCGAAGGGGTCGGTGCGGTACCGCGTATAGCTGGGCTGCCAGTTCGGCTCCTTCGGCGTTAGCTGCTCCAAGACGACCACCAATGCCAGCACTGCCAGCGTCACTGCGAGGATGACCTTTTCCGCGCGGCTCATCGGTCGCTCCCGTTCGGGGTGTGAAGGCGCACAAAGGCGGGCAGCATGGCGCGGTAACGCGTCTCGTCCATGGGGGCGTCGCCGTACCACGCCCACTTGAAGAGGAAGCTGGCTTCACTGAAGGCGGCACGCTTGGCGGATTCCTTCAGTTGGCCCAGGTAGTCCCGGTCCGTGTATCGCGGCTGCCATTTGATCAGGCCCTCGTCCATCAGCCGCCGCAGCACCTTGAGGTATTGATAGCGCAGGGCCGTGCGCCAATCCTGTGCCTTTTCCGCCTTGGCGAGCAGCTTGTCGAGGTCGAGCGCTTCGATGTTCTCCTCGATGGTGGTGACCTGCCGTGGCCTGCCGGACTCCGGGATGAGGGCGCTGTGGAAGAGCCGTTTCCGGAAGAAGAACAGCAGGAAGACCACCGCGAAGGCCAAGATCGCCCAGTGCAAGTGGCCGAACACCCAGCCGCCTGTCTTGCTGCCGAAGAGCCTTTGCAGCCAATGGCCGATCCACTCCTTCAAGCGTTCCCACCACAGCGTGTTGACATGCAGGTCGCGGTCGTAGTCGTATTCCGGGTCGGCCTGAAGCGCGCGGACCGCCGTGGTGTCGAACTGCCCAGCGCGCACCGAAATGGTATCATCACCGATCGCCGCCCAGTCCTTCTTGTCCAGCGTGCTGTCCTTGGCCGCGTCTTTGTCGGTCGCAGCATCCATGGTCGCCACGGCGGGATCCCTGGCGGCGTCCTTATCCGTCGGGGTGCTATCGTTCTGGGCGGCGCAAGAGGCCGCCCAGAACAAGGCAACGAAAAGGAGAACGGACGTGCGGCTCACGGACGGGATGCTTGCTTGCTTGCCAGCTCAGGCGGTGGGCGGCGTCACATTGACCTCGTCCACACGCTCCAGCAGCCCTCGGCCTTCCTTCTCCTCGATCAGCGATAGCGCGTGCAGACCGATGGGCACTTGCAGAAAGGGTTGCAACAGTACGCTCATCACCCCGCCCAAAGCCATCATCAGCGTCATCAGCCAGCCCATGCGTTCGCCCATGGCCGCCGGGTCGTCCATGCCGCCCATCCCGCTCATGGCCCCGAAGCCGGAGAGGAGGATGAAGGGCAGGTAGATGATGTAGCTGATAAAGCCGATCAGCATTGACAGTACGATGACCAGGCCGAAGGTCATCCACCAACGCCCCTTGATCACCTTGAAGGAGCGCCCGATGCAATCGCCGATGTCGGCCCGCTCGAAGGCGCGCAGCGGAAATGCCATGGTAAAAACGATGCTGAGCCAGATGGCCCCGATCACCAGAAGGATCACGCCGAAAGAAGCGATGATCCCGGCCAACAGGCCGATCACGAAATAGGACGGCAGTTGTCGGCTCACCTCCTTCCACAACTCGCCCATCGCAGGTGCCATGCCCTTGTTCACCATGTAGAAGCGCATGTATTCGTAGACCATGGTATAGAGCAACAGCATGGAGATCAGAAGGAGCAGGTAGCCTATCATCATGCTGCCCATACTGGCCATCATGCCTTCGATATTGCCGCCCCGGGCGCTGGTGAACATGGTGCGGAAGAAGTTGCCAAAGAGCACCGAGGCCACCAGGTAGACCGGGAGGCAAATGAAGACCAGGGGTCGGTAGAGCGTTTTCCAGTTCTGGCGGATGAACTGGAAGCCGGTGCTGATCACGGCGCTGAAGTCACGTTGTTGGCGTAACTCGATGTAGTTGTTGGGTCCGTTCGACATGGTAGGGGTAAAGGATGAAGTAACCGATGATGAAAGCAAGGCTGCCACCGATGATGGCGATGTTCAGCGCGGGCGGCATGGTGGCGCTGCGCCGGGTGATGAAGGACTCGATGAAGCCCGCCAGGATGAAGCAGGGCACCAGGCCCATCACGATCTTCACGCCTTTCAAGGCACCGCGCCGGAAACTCGCCAGCCGTGTATACGTGCCCGGGAAGAGGATGCTGTTGCCCATCACGATCCCGGCGGCCCCGGCGATCACGATGCAACTGATCTCCACGGTGCCGTGCAACCAGATGCCCATCAGGCTCTCGCGCAGCACGCCTTGATCGTACATGAAGTATTGGAAGGTCCCCAACATGATGCCGTTCTGTACAAGGATCATCCAGGTGCCGTAGCTCAAAAGCAGCCCAAAGGCGAAGGCATAGAACGAGACCTTGATGTTGTTGAGGGTGATGCCGAAGAACATGTCCATCATCGGGGCGCTGCCATAGACCGCCATGGGCTTGCCTTCTTTGATGTTTTCCAAGGTCATGTCCACGTAGCCATCGCCCATGACCAGCCGTGTGAAGTCAGCGTCGTACCGCGCACTGATGCCACCGATGATCACGGCGATGAGAAAGACCCCGGCGGCGATCCCCAACTGCTTGCGCGTGGAGGCCATCAGCAACGGCAGCTCCGTGGCCCAAAAGGAGACCAAACGCCCCATGCCTGTGCGCTGGTTCCGGTAGATGTGCCGGTGCATTCCTGCGGCCAAGGTGTTGAGGTAGCCGGTAACCTTGGCGCCCGGATAGAAGGTGCGCGCGTAGCTCAGGTCGTCATTGAGCTCGATGTACAGCGCACTGGCCTCATCCGGGGTGATGTCCACGCTGCGGCCTGCCACCAGCAGTTCCAGCCGACGCCACTTCCCGTTGTTCCGCTTTACGAACGCCGCTTCACGCATGTGCAGATCACTTGAGCAAACATAACGTTCCTTCGTTACCCTATTTTGCGGCCGTCATGGAGACCGTCCACATCGAAACCACGCAGAACGTGGCCCTGCACTACGAGGTGGCCACCATCGTGGACCGGGGATTAGCGGTGGTGATCGATTGGTTGCTGCTCGCCGGATACACGATAGCCTTGATGATGCTGGGCAACAAGCTCCACCTCGATACTCCGCAATGGGCCCAGATCATCCTTTTTGGTGTTCCGTGGACCTTCTACCACCTGGTGAGCGAGTTGCTGATGGACGGGCAGAGCTTCGGCAAGCGCGCACGCAACATCAAGGTGGCCCGACTGGACGGGGGACAGCCGGGCCTCGGCCACTACCTGCTGCGCTGGATGCTCCGCATGGTGGACGCGCTCTTCTTCCTCGGCGCGGTGGTGATCCTGTTCAACGGCAAGGGCCAGCGGCTGGGAGACATCGCAGCGGGCACCACGGTGATCTCCCTCAAACAACGCTTCTCTTTGGAGGACACGCTGCTGACGGATGTTCCCGAAGGGCATGAAGTGGAGTTCCGGGAAGCTGCGCGCCTCACGGACGCGCAAGCACGGCTCATCAAGGAAGTGCTCGGCAATAGCAGCGCAGCCAAACCGGTCGCCGTGTTGAAGCTCGCTATCCGGTTCCAAGAGGAATTAACCCTGGATCGCCCGGCAGATCCGGAGAAATTCCTACGCACGCTGCTCGCCGACTATCTGTACCTGACCGGGCGATAGGGTAGCGGTCAACCCATTCGGAACACCAGGCTCATGAGCAAGTGGTCCACAGGTTCTTCACCCTTGAGGACCGTGAAGCGTACTTCTTGCGCGGTAGCCTCCACGGTCGCCCAGAGCAACAGCCCTGTGAAAATATTTCGCGCCCACCCATTGGTAGAAGCCCCGCGGTGGAAAATGGCTGCGAAAGGGACATAGGAATGAGGAAAAGCAAGCTACGTCCGCTTCACCGCTCGCAGCCATACCTCCCGTCCGGCACGTGGCTCTACGGAGTTGTGGCAAGGGGCTAGCGTCAATTCCTCGAATTTGTGGCCGAAGACCTGCCGGTATTCCCCGGCATCGCCGCCATAAGGTGGATGGTCCGTGTCCATGGGGTCATCGAAGAGCACGCCCGTGAGCATGCCGCCGGGAACGAGCAGTTCGTGCATCCGGTCCACATAACTCGTCCGGAACCTCGGGTGCAGCGCACAAAAGAAGGTCTGCTCGATGATACGGTCGTACTGCCCTTGGTGGTGGAAAAAATCACCGACGATCAAGTGCTCACGCGGGAAGTCCGGGCAGCGCCGCACCAGGTCCGCCAGAGGAGCGTCGGCGAGGTCCAGGACGAACACGTTCCGGAAGCCCGACCGGTGCAGGTATTCCGCCTCGTAGGACCGTCCTCCACCGGGGATCAAGATCCGCAGGTCCTTGTTGGTGAGCTGGTCGAAGTATGCCTTCAGCGGCGTGCTTACCATACCCAGGTCCCAACGGGTATCTCCGGTGGCATAGCGTTCTTTCCAGAAATCGGCAGTGGGTTCCATGAGGAGAGGTAGGAATGAAAAATGAAAAATGTAGAATGTAGAATGCCAAACTGGTGTCAACCCGTAACCCGTAACCCGCAACTACAACTACTTCGCGCACAACACCGGTATCCCCGGCTCGTTGGTGAGAAGGCGTTCCTTCTCTGCGTCAGCGATGTAACGGTATTCATCCGAGGCGACCGACATGATGGCGATGCATCCGGCCCCCACGCGCTTCGCATAGTCGATGGTGGGCCAGGAGAAGCCGACGGAGAATGAGGTGCTCGGTTCTTCCACGGTCTTGACGGCGATGCCTTCCTTGCCCAACCATTCCACCATGCGGGCCTTGTTCGCCAGCAGCTCGTCACTGGGAGATTCCCCCGGCCTGACCAACTGGTAGACGTGAACGGTGCTGCCAAAAGTCTTGGCAAGAAGCGCGACACCGGTGAGAAGGTGTTCAATGTCCGGATGTGCCGCCACGGGCATTACGATCACTGCGAAGGAATTCTGCTCCGGGCTTTTGGCCTGCACCACCAAGGTCGGGACTTCCACATGGCGGACAAGCTTCAGGATGTCCGCACCAAAAAGTGATTGCCGCAGGCCCCGCAACCCGTGGGTGGTGCACACCATGAGGCTGTGCCCCTTCCGGCTCTCGTCAGCGATCTCCGAAATGAAGTCGCCTTCCCGGAAGTGTACCACTGTGGGTGACTTCGTTATCTGTGATCGCTGCTGCTCCATGCGGTCCTTCGCATTGCTGCGGCCTTCCTCTGTGAGCTCCTTCTTGCCCATCACATGCAGGAGCGAGATCGAGCTTGCAAATCGTGAGGCCAAATGGTCCGCGTAGCGCAAGCCATGCAAGGAGGTTTCGCTCAAGTCGGTGGGGCAGAGGATGTCGTTCATGGTGTGTGTGGCGCGGGCTAGGATAAAGGTAGGGGGCCGATCAATGCAAAACGACGGTATGGCCGCAAAATACCGATTTGCAGGTAGAAGGCGCGCTGCTCAGTTCGGGTTGAAAACTAAGACCTCCGTGCCAAGACATGTTGGAGCAGGCCGGATAACTTGGCCAACTTCAGATCGCCATGGAATACGTCACGCCTGAGACTGCCGGAACCCTTGTTCCCGAGCCTAACACCGGCCCCCTTGACCTGCTTGAAAGGCACTTCGGCTATAAAAGCTTCCGCCCGGGGCAGCAAGAGGTCATTGAGCATGTGCTGGCCGGCAATGATGCCGTGGTGCTGATGCCCACCGGTGGTGGCAAAAGCCTCTGTTACCAAGTGCCCGCAATGGCAATGGACGGTCTCACAGTGGTGGTCTCTCCGCTGATCGCCCTGATGAAGGACCAAGTGCAGGCATTGCAGGCCAACGGCATCCCTGCCGCATTCCTCAACAGCACGCTGGCTTATTCCGAAGAGCAGGCCGTAGAGGTCCGGTTGCGAAATGGCGACCTGAGGTTGCTTTACGTGTCACCGGAACGCCTGCTTTCACAGCACTTTCTGGAACGCGTGGCGGTGTGGAAGCCGGGCCTCTTCGCCATTGACGAGGCGCATTGCATCAGTAGCTGGGGCCATGCCTTCCGCCCGGAGTACAAGCGGTTGGACATCCTAAAGAAGGTCTTTCCGGACGTGCCGCTCATCGCCCTCACCGCCACCGCCGACAAGGCCGTGCGCGGCGACATCGCCCAGCACCTCGGTATGCGCAACGAGCGCCTTTTCACCTCCAGCTTCGACCGGCCCAACCTCTCTTTAGCCGTGCTGCCGGGGCAGAACCGCTGGGCAATGCTCCAGCGCATCATGGCGCGCCACAGGGGCGAATGCGGCATTATCTACTGCAACAGCCGCAAAGGCACCGAGAAGCTCGCTGCACAACTCCATGGCATCGGCGTGAAGGCCGATTTTTACCACGCCAAGATGAACGCTGCCGACCGTGACAGCGTGCAGGACGACTTCATCTCCGGAAAACTCCACGTGGTCTGCGCCACCATTGCCTTCGGCATGGGAATCGACAAGGGCGATGTGCGCTTCGTGATCCACTGGAACATGCCCGGTACACTGGAAGGCTACTACCAGGAGATCGGTCGCGCGGGCCGCGACGGTGCGCCGGCCGAGACCATTCTCTTTTACAGCTACGCCGATGTGCAGACCCACATGCACTTCATGGAAGAGGTGGAGGACGAGCAGTACAAGGCGATCATGGGCGCCAAGCTGGACCGCATGAAGGAATATGCCGAGGCGCAGGTCTGCCGCCGGACCGTGCTGCTCAGCTACTTCAGTGAGGAGGTGGTAAAGCCCTGCGGCAACTGCGATGTCTGCAAGGACCCGCCGAAGTATTTCGACGGCACGCTGCTCGCGCAAAAAGCGCTTTCCGCCATGTTCCGCTGCCACCAGACGGTGGGCATGAGCGTGCTGATCGACGTGCTGAAGGGCACGCATAGCAGTGAGGTACAGGCGCAAGGCCTCAGCCAAGTGAAGACCTTCGGCGCCGGAGGGGACGTCAGCGCCTTCGCCTGGGTGATGTTCATCCAGCAATTCCTCCAGCAAGGCTTGTTCGAGATCGACTACAAGGACCACTACCATCTGAAGATCACGCCGCTCGGGCACCGCGTGCTGAAAGGAGAGCACAACGTGCGCTTGGTGACACCGGACACCGTGAAGGAGCGTCAAGAGCGGAGCCGCAAGGCCAAGTTGCCGCCAGCCACGGAAGTAGCCCCCGCCAGTGCCGACCTGCTCGTCCGATTGAAGGCGCTTCGCCTCACCGTCTCAAAGGAGATCGGCAAACCCGCCTTCGTCGTCTTCAGCGATGCCACCTTGATCGACATGGCCATCAAGAAGCCGCGCAACGTCTACGAGTTCCGCTTGGTGAACGGTGTGGGGGACCACAAGACGAAGATGTACGCGGAGCGGTTCTTAGCGGTGATCGGAGAGGTGGCAAGGTGATGTAATACCAATTCGCATTACAAAATGACCCGAAGCTGTACGAACCCCTGAGCCTTGTCATGGTTCCGTGCCAGATCTCCGCAACCGCGGTCGGATCAGCTAATCCTTTCGACAATGAACATTCGGAAAGCAGATGGAAAGCTGGGGCTGAGATACGCGAAAGGATCAGGTTATCTTCTATTGCGAAATGGTATGACCCAGGGTGGCCTCACTCACTCCCGGCCTCCGCCAGCGCCACCACATGGCCATCGCGGTCGGCGAGGTAGCCCACGCGGTGGCCCCAATCCCGATCTGCCGGAGGTGAGACCAGCACGGCGCCAGCCGCCAGCCCGCGCTCCATCGCCTTATCCAAGCCGATTACCGGCAGGTACAATTCACAACGGGGTACGGCGTGAGCGGTATCCGGATGGGGCAGGACAGGGGTGATGATCTTCGCGATGCCCGCAGTCGGCATCAGGCCCAACCGGCATCCGCCAAGGTCGAAGCCGGTCATGCCGGGCACGTCCAAGGCGGGCTCCTTCGCCAACAAGGCACGATAGAAGTCCCTGCTGGCGGCCTGGTCCGCCACATAGAGGATGAATTCGACCTGCATGGGGCAAAGGTGGTCGCAATTTTCGTTTGATCGCTCAGCGGGCACTACGCGTCGGATGCTTGTTTCTTCACGCGTGCGGCACCCTGGTCCACACCTCAAAAAACAAAACTCCCGCAAGATCACCATATTGGGACCTTGCGGGAGTTGCTGGTAGCGTACAGGTCGCTGACCTTCTGCTTTGATCACTTCAAGATCAACAGTTGTGTGCTTCGCTCGCTCGCCGTGGTCATGCGGAGCGCGTACGTACCCGGGGCAAACCCGCCCAGTGATAATTGATGGGTGCCATTGGCAGTGATCACGAGTTCCGTGCTGTACATCGTGCGGCCGGTCATATCGATCAATTCCAATGTGGCCGTTCCCAATTCGCGTGGTGCGATGATGGTCACCTCGCCATTGGTGGGATTCGGGTAGACGGTCCAATCCCTATTGCCGTTCACGACATTCACATGGTCCGGAATACAGGCTGAAGAGTTCACATCAATGCTGTACGGGCCGCCTCCTTGGCCGAAGCCGACATTGGGCACGGGCAGATAGTAGGTGCCTGGCTGTAACTGGTGGAAGCTGAAGGTCCAGTTCCCGTTTCCGCAACTCGTCGTATCGGTCGTATAGGCATTGATGGTCGCATCCGCAGGACAATCCATTGTCAGCAACCGCCATACGTTGCTCCAACCGCTGTCGGTAGCGCAATAGCTCACCGTAACGTCGGAGCATTCGCTGGTGGTGAAAGCGTGCCAAGTGTCAGGGAAGGGAAATTGGTCAAGGAAGGATCCCGGCACGGCATCCCCGGGGAAGGTGGCGTTGGTATTGTCGCCGGTGAAGGTGAGTGAGCCGCCCACGGTGAGCGCCTCCGGAGTGACGTTGCCGCACAGGTCATTGCTGCAGGCCGTCGCGTTCACGGTGATGCTGTATGGGCCACCGCCCTGGCCGAAGCCGACATTGGGCACGGGCAGGTAGTAGGTGCCTGCGGGCAGCTCGGCGAAACTGAAGGTCCAATTGCCGTTGGCGCAAGTGGTCTGCCCGGAAGTGGTCGCGTTGATCACCGCATCGGCGGGGCATACTTCTGTGAGCAGCTTCCACACGTTGCTCCAGCCGCTGTCCGTGGCACAATAACTCACGGTGATATTGGCGCATTGCGTGGTGGTGAAGGCATGCCAAGTGTCAGGGAAGGGGAATTGATCAAGCAGTGATCCAGGCACCGCATCCCCGGGGAAAGTGGCGTTCGTGTTATCACCGGTAAAGGTGAGCATGCCTCCCAACGTAAGCGTTTGTGGGGAGATGTCGGCACAGTGGTCAATTCCGCAGGAGACCGCGCTCACATCGATGCTATAGGCACCGCCTCCCTGGCCGAAGCCGACGTTGGGCACGGGCAGGTAGTAGGTGCCTGCGGGCAGCTCGGCGAAACTGAAGGTCCAATTGCCGTTGGCGCAAGTGGTCTGCTCGGAAGTGGTCGCGTTGATCACCGCATCGGCGGGGCATACTTCTGTGAGCAGCTTCCACACATTGCTCCAGCCGCTGTCCGTGGCGCAATAGCTCACGGTGATGTTGGCGCATTGTGTGGTGGTGAAGGCGTGCCAACTATCGGCAAAGGGGAATTGGTCGAGCAGTGATCCCGGCACGGCATCCCCGGGGAATGTGGCGTTGGTGTTGTCGCCGATAAAGGTGAGCGTGCTGCCAATGGGCAGCGCCACCGGGTTGATGTCGCCGCACAGGTCGTTGCCGCAGGTCATCGCGCTAACATCGATGCTATAGGCCCCGCCACCTTGGCCGAAGCCGACATTGGGAACGGGCAGATAGTAGGTGCCTGGGGCCAGCTGGTTGAATCGGAAGGTCCAGTTGCCGTTGGCGCAGGTGGTCTGTTCTGAAGTGGAGGATTGGATCACCTCGTCCGCGGGGCATTGGGTAGTGAGCAATCGCCATACATTGCTCCAACCACTGTCGGTGGCGCAGTAGCTCACGGTGACATTAGCGCATTGTGTGGTTGTGAAGGCGTGCCAAGTATCGGCGAAAGGGAATTGGTCGAGCAGTGATCCCGGTACGGCATCCCCAGGGAAGGTGGCGTTGGTGTTGTCGCCGGTAAAGGAGATCGTGCTGCCCACGGTGAGCGGTACCGGGGTTATCTCAGTGCACAGGTCGTTGGTCGGCAGGTCGCTACAGTCTGCTGCGCTTACAATGATGCTGTATGGACCGCCGCCTTGGCCGAAGCCGACGTTGGGGACGGGCAGGTAATAGGTGCCCGGGGCCAGTTGGTTAAAGCGGAAAGTCCAATTTCCATTGCCACAGGTGGTCTGGTCCGAAATACTGGCCTGGATCACCGAATCCGCAGGGCATTGGGTAGTGAGCAATCGCCACACATTGCTCCATCCGCTATCGGTGGCGCAGTAGCTCACGGTCACGTTGGCGCAATCGGTGGTGGTGAAGGCGTGCCAGGTGTTTGGGAAGGGGTATTCATCCAAAAGCGATCCGGCCACGGCATCCCCGGTGAAGGTGGCCTCTGTGTTGTCCCCTGTGAACGTGAGCGCTCCTCCGATGGGCAGCGGCATCACCGTGACCGCGGAACAGAGGTCATTGACCGGTGCGGCCATGGCCGGCGTCGCTAGAACGTTGGCGGGGAAGGGCGCTGGCGCATTGATCACGGATCCTTGTGCCTGAAGTACGCCGAGGCTGAGTAGAACGATGAGTAATGTAGGTTTACACATGGACTGTCGGTTTGTCGCAAAGTTCACCTAATGCAGCAAAACATACCGGATCAGCAGCATGAAAAGATCAACCAAGGCGATGTGGAAGAAATTGACAGTGATCACTGTTCGGGGCAGGTAGGGAGCAAAAGAGAGCTTGCTTCCTACGCCCGATCCCCCGGTTTCCCCATCTTCGCACGGTCCTGTAACATTGCTCCATGCGCTTATCCTTCCTTTCCGCTTTCCCTCCGTACCGTGGCGGCATCGCGCAGTTCAGCACCTCCTTGGTGCTTGAGCTGCGGAAGGAGCATGACGTGCTGGCATTCACCTTCACATGCCAATATCCGGACCTGCTGTTCCCCGGCACATCACAGTACGATACGGATAGTTCGGACGGCATCGGGGCTGTCAGGGTGCTGAACAGTGTCAACCCGCGCAGTTGGCAGCGTACTGCACAACGCATGCTTGAAGCCAAACCGGACGTGGCGGTCCTGCGTTATTGGATGCCTTTTTTCGCCCCGGCCATGGGCACCGTCGCTGCAACCTTGCGGAAGAACGGCGTGAAGGTGATCACCATCGTGGACAATGCCCTGCCGCATGAGCCGCACTTCTACGACAGGTCCCTTACGCGCTGGTTTCTGCGGAGGAACGACGGCTTCATCGCTATGACGGAAGCTGTGGCTGAAGACCTCCGCACCTTGTGCCCATCGGCGAATGTGAAGCTGATGCCGCACCCGCTTTATGACCACTTCGGGGCACCGTTGCCACAAGGGGAGGCGCGAAGGAAGCTGGGGCTGCCGGTAGAGGCCCGCGTACTGCTTTTCTTCGGACTGATCCGTGATTACAAGGGGCTGGACCTGCTGATCGAGGCCTTCGGAAAACTGGATGAACGCTACCATCTGGTGGTCGCAGGTGAACCGTATGGTGACTTCGGCGAATACAAACGGCTTATCGAAGCCAGCCCAAAGCGTGGTCACATCCATTTGCATGCCCGCTTCATAGCCGAAGGGGAGGTGCCTGCCTTCTTCAGTGCCGCTGATGCCGTAGTGCTGCCGTACAGGAGTGCCACCCAAAGCGGCATTACGGCGATCGCATACCACTTCGGGGTGCCGGTGATCGCCACGGATGTTGGCGGGTTGAAGGAGGCGTTGTACGACGGACGTGCCGGCATAGTGGTGCCGGAGGTCTCAGCAAGTGCCATTGCAGCAGGCGTCAAGGAGTTCTTCGCCAGGGATCCATCAACCTTACGCACCAACATTGCGGCTCTGCGGGATGAGCTTTCATGGAAGCGCTTCGCAAAAGGATTGGTGGAATTTACCGAAGGACTGTGATCAACTCGGCCTCCACGGTTTCCTGTTTTCAGGTTTCATATTTCACCTTTCCGCATCCATCCTCACCTGCCGTTCCTGTGCACCGAAGTACCGTGCTTCACAATCCACCATCCAACTGCGCAACGGGCCGTGCTCTTCATAGTTCGGTAAGGTCAGCGGAGGGGCTGCCAAACGAGTGAAGGTGATGCGGGCTTCCGGGTCGGTCGCTGCTTTTTTAACGGCGGTTTCGCGCTGGCTCAGCATGCGGTCATAGTTATCGGCGCGCCCGCTGAACAGGTCCGAATTGGCCGCGTATCCGTTCCCTGTAAGGTTCAGTCCCAGCAGGGCGAGCACCATGGCGAAGCCGATCGCCCTCGACGGGAGGTGCATGCCGGCCAGCTTTCGGAGCGGCCTGCGCTCAAGCCAGATCGAAAGGTTCAGGAACCACAGTGGTATGAAAAAAAGGCACGCCACGTTGACCGTCCGGTGCTGGCCGAGCAGCCCGGTGCCCCAATAGGCGGGGAAGGTGCTGGCCATCACGAGGGAAAAAGGCAACAATGCAATGATCCACCGGGATAGGCGCCGCACGTTTTTCATGGCTGGCACATGTTCCAAAAGGTAGCGATGCACCGGGATGTAGAGCACACTGAACGCCAGTAGGGCAGGGGAGAGCACCCATGTGCCGATGAACCTGACCGCCTGCAACGCGCTCATACCGAGCGATCGCCATAACAGGTGCGTGTCCGCGAACATGCCCCCGCGCACGGCATTGCCCGGGGCGAAGTACATCAGCACCGCGCCACCCGCCACCGCGGCCAATAGCACTAGGCCCGCCCCAATGCCGGAACGCCTCCGAAGCAGCCAAATGAAACGAACGGCATGCAGGCATACCATCAGCAGCATGTGGATCTCGTCCATGCCAACGATCGCCACCGTGAGCATGATGTTCACCAACAGGTTCAACGCACCCTGCCATCCTTTCCGGGAACAACCGGCAAGCAAGCCAAGGTGCAAGAGCATCAGGATGCTTCCCAGTTGGTATGTCACCGCGCCGGTGTACCAGAAAAAGCCCTCACCAAGGTCGGGCATCAGGTTGAGGTAGAGCGCCAAAAAAACGAGCGTCCCCAACAGTTCCCGGCCGGTTGAAAGCGCATGCCGAGTGACGCGGCGAAGGATGAACCAAATGCTCAAGAACGTGAGCGCGATCAACAGGACCGGCACCGCCCGATAACCGGGCAGGAAGTCGGAGGACCAACTGAGCGGCCCATGGATCATCAACAAATTGCTGGCATAACGGCCATTCCAGTACATCCATTCGGAATAGCTCCAGGCCCACAGCGAAGCCCCGCGCGACTTGGCCGCATAGCAGAAGTCATCCGCCACGGGGTGTGCATGGCCTGCAAGCCAGAAGTACTTCAGCAGGGAGATGCAGAGGAGAGAAGCGAAGATCAGAAATATGCCGCGGAGGCGCAGAGGCGCAGAGAACTCCATGGAGGATCGGCTTTTATCTGCGCCCATCTGCGTCATCTGCGGTTTGCATTCCTCAGCGCCCCCGCGGTCCTGAGATCATTGCGGCCGTGGCGGTTCACCTTTCTCTTCGCCTCCGCGCCTCTGCGGCCCAAACTCAAAGCCCCAGCCGTTCGCTCACCCGGTAGTTATTCCGCTCCGCCGAGTTGCGCGCCACTAATTCCGCCACAAAGCCTGCGAGGAAAAGCTGCGCCCCGATGATCATGCTCGTGAGCGCGATGTAGAACACGGGTTGGTCCGTTACAAGCGGTGCCCGTACGTGCTGGAACACGCTGTACAACTTGCTTCCCAACAACCACAGTGTGGCCAGAAAGCCGAGGAAGAACATCAGTGTGCCCATCGCCCCGAAAAAGTGCATCGGCTTCTTGCCAAAGCGAAAGACGAAGGTGATCGTCAGCAGACTGAGGTAGCCATTGATGAAGCGGTCCAGCCCGAATTTGCTCACCCCGTATTTCCGCGGGTGGTGAAGCACCTCCTTTTCACCGATCTTGTGGAAGCCTTCCTTCTTCGCGATAAAGGGGATATAGCGGTGCATCTCGCCATAGACCTCAATGGCCTTCACCACCTTGCTGCTGTATGCTTTCAGGCCGCAGTTGAAATCGTGCAGCTGTACACCACTGGCCCAGCGCATGGTGGCATTGAAGAACTTGGTCGGGATGGTCTTGCTCAGCGGGTCGTGGCGCTTTTTCTTCCAACCGCTCACCAGGTCGAATCCGTCCTCGGTGATCATGCGGTACAGCTCGGGGATCTCCGCCGGGTCGTCCTGCAGGTCAGCGTCCATGGTGATCACCACGTTGCCTTGTGCGGCAAGGAAGCCTTCGTTCAGTGCCGGACTTTTCCCGTAGTTGCGGCCCAGCTTGATGCCCTTCACCCGGCCGTCCGCCGCATGGAGTCGCTGGATCTCCTCCCAAGAGCCGTCGCGGCTGCCATCGTCGATCAGTAGGACCTCATAGCTCTTGCCCATTCCGCCAATGGCCTCATGCAGCTTCGCCACCAGTTCCGGCAGTGATTCACGCTCGTTCAACAAGGGGATGACGACGGAAATGTCCATGCGCGGCGAATGTACTGCGGAGGTGCAGTCTGATTTTACCGCAAAGGACGCAAAGAGCACGAAGAAGAGAAATGCCGACCTCCGAGGAAAATAGCGGATAACACTGATGGACGCGGATGGTTCTCCCCGTTTCCCCGTTGCGGTCGGCATTCCCTCCGCGTTCACCGCGCCCTCTGCGGTTAAATGCTCAAAGGCACTTGAACAGATCGAAGGGCTCTTTGCACGCATTGCATTTATATAGCGCCTTGCAGGCTGTGGACCCGAATTGGCTCACTAACGCCGTGTCCGTGCTGCCACATTGGGGGCAGGCGGTCACCGGAACACCGCCTTTCAAGGCACGGATGTCCGAGGTGTGCGGCGGGGGGGCAATGCCGTAATCCAGCAGATGTTTCCGGCCGCTTTCGCTGATCCAGTCCGTGCTCCATGCCGGGGTGAGCACTTGCTTCACGTTGAACCGCTCGATCCCGGCTTCGCGAAGCGCCTTTTCCACATCCTCCTTCATCACGTCCATGGCAGGGCATCCGCTGTAGGTGGGTGTAATGGTCACCTCCACCCGATCACCGTCCACTTTCACATCGCGAAGCACACCCAGCTCCCGGATGCTGATCACGGGGATCTCGGGATCCTTCACCTGCTCCAACAGGTCCCGGATCTCTGCCTCGGTCCTCATCTTTCTCCGTTTACCACTGCACGCCGGGGTAGGTGCGTTGAAGTGTCTGCATCTCCGCCAGCATGGGTCCGATGTGCTCAGAATGCACGCCCTTCTTGCCGCCAGTAGCCATCCAGCCGTCCGCGGGTCGTTCCAAGGTGGCTTCTTTCAACACGCTGTCCACCGTGGTGCTCCATTCATTCTTGATGTCGTCCAGCTTCGGGGCAATACCGGCCTTGGCCAATAGCTCTTCCGCCTCATCAGGAATGAAAAGCTCACCGGTGAAGCGCCAGAGGTCGTCCAGCGCCGTTTGTACACGGCTGTGGCTCTCCTCGGTGCCGTCTCCGAAGCGGATCAGCCATTCACTGCTGTGCCGCAGGTGGTAGGTCACTTCCTTCACGGCTTTTTCCGCGATACCTTTTAAACGCTCGTCGGTGCTGGTGGTGAGCGCTTGTTGCAAGGGCAGATGGAAGGCATCGAACAGGAAGCTGCGTGCGATGGTCTGTGCGTAATCGCCTTTGGGCAGTTCGGTCAGCAGAACGTTCAGGTATTCGCGGTCGGTACGCAGGTAGGCGAGGTCGTCCTCGCTGCGGCCCTTGCCTTCCACTTCGCCTGCATAGGTGAGGTAGTTCCGGGCCTGACCGATGAGGTCCAGCGCGATGTTCGCCTGCGCGATGTCCTCTTCCAACTGGGGACCGTGACCGCACCATTCGCTGAGGCGGTGGCCGAGCACTAAGCTGTTGTCGCCCATGCGCACCGCATAGCGGAACAAGGCTTCTTGTTGCGTCATGGTCAGATATACTTCGCCTCCTTGGGCATTACATAGAAGGTGGGATGGCGGTACACCTTGTCGTCCGCAGGATCGAAGAAGGCGCCTTGGTCCTCCGGCTTGCTGGAATGGATGTTCTCCGCCAGCACCGCCCAGATGCTGTTGCCCTCGTTTCGGCGGGTATACACGTCCCGCGCGTTCTCAATGGCCATTTGTGCATCGGCGGCGTGCAGGCTGCCCACATGTTTATGGTCCAGGCCGCGTTTGCTCTGGATGAAGATCTCCCAGAGGGGAAAGTCTTTTTCGTTGCTCATATACCGGTGATTGGTGTTTAGTGATAGTTGAATGGGGCTCGGCGCAGCAACGCCTGACCACTGACAACCCCGGGTCCACGCCCGGGGCAGGCTGAACAACTGACAACTATGCGGCCTTCCGCTTTGCTTTCTTCTCTGCATACGCCAACGCCGCCTCGCGCACCCAAGCCCCGTCCGCATGGGCTTTCCGGCGTGCTGCCATCCGCTCCTTGTTGCACGGTCCATTGCCTTTGATCACGTCGAAGAACTCCGTCCAGTCGATCTCGCCCCAGTCGTAGTGCTGCGTTTCCTCATTCCATTTCAGCTTGGGGTCGGGGATCTTCAATCCAAGCACTTCGGCTTGCTGCACGGTCCTGTCGATGAAGGTCTGGCGCAGTTCGTCGTTGCTCTGCCGCTTGATCTTCCACTTCATGCTCTGGGCGCTGTGCGGGCTTTCTGCGTCGCTGGGGCCGAACATCATCAGGCTGGGCCACCACCAGCGGTCCAGGCTGTCCTGTGCCATGGCCTTTTGCTCCGGCGTGCCATTGCTCAACACGGTCATGATCTCATACCCCTGCCGCTGGTGGAAGCTCTCTTCCTTGCAGATGCGCACCATGGCGCGGGCGTAAGGGCCGTAACTGGTGCGGCACAACATCACCTGGTTCATGATCGCGGCACCGTCCACCAGCCAGCCCACCGCGCCCATGTCCGCCCATGTGATGGTCGGATAGTTGAAGATGCTGCTGTACTTGGCCTTGCCGGTGAGCAGTTGATCCACCATCTCATCCCGGCCGATCCCCAAGGTCTCGGCAGCACCATAGAGGTAAAGGCCGTGGCCACCCTCGTCCTGCACCTTGGCCAACAGCACGGTCTTGCGGCGCAGGCTGGGTGCCCGGGTGATCCAGTTGCCTTCCGGCAGCATGCCCACGATCTCGCTGTGCCCGTGCTGGCTGATCTGCCGGATCAGGTTCTTTCGGTAGTCCGCCGGCATCCAATCCTTCGGTTCGATCTTCTGCTCGGCATCCACTTTCCGTTGAAAGTCCTCCTCGGCCTGTTTCTCTTCCATCATCCTTCGTGATTGCTGGTCGCTAAGGTAAGGAGCGATGGGCGATGGGTTCGATATATGCCACACGCATCGCGATGCGGTGATAGGCGGCTACTTTTGCCGCCCGCCCGGTCCACATGCTCCGGGGCGCCTTGTCCGCAATGCCAGATACCCCAGTCAGAATGGCCCGTTTCCATACCCTTGAAGTAGCCGACATCCATCACGAGACCGCGGACAGTATTTCCATCGGCTTTCGCGTCCCGCCTGAGCTGAAGGCCGACTTTTCCTTTATCCATGGCCAATACCTCACCCTGAAGCTCATTGTCAACGGCACTGAACTGCGTCGGTCATACAGCATCTGCAGCAGCCCGCTGGACCCGGGTGAGATCCGCATCGCGGTGAAAAAAGTGGACGGAGGCAGGGCCTCCACACAGCTGGTGGAACAGCTCAAGCCCGGCTCCAAGTTGGAGGTGATGTCGCCCATGGGCAACTTCCACACCGCGCTGGACCCCGCACAAGAGCACCATTACATCGCCTTCGCGGCCGGCAGCGGTATCACGCCCATCCTCAGTATCCTCACCACTGTGCTCCGTACTGAGCATAAGAGCAAGTTCACCCTGTTCTTCGGCAATTCCGATGTGGACCGCATCATCTTCCGGAAGAAGCTGGACGAATTGAAAGTCCACTACCCGGACCGCCTCAACGTATTCCACATCCTGAGCCGCGGGAATGATGTGGAGGCGCTTTTCAACGGCCGCATCACCAATGAAAAAGCCGTGAACCTGCTGAAGGCTTTTGTGAACGACCCGCTGCACAAGGAGTTTTTCATCTGCGGACCCGAGCAGATGATGGTGAACGTTAGCGAGGCCTTGGAGCGTTCCGGCGTGGAAAAGAAGCACATCCATGTGGAACTGTTCACCACACCGGTGACGAGCGAGCCGAAGAAGCCTGAAACTCCCGCCTCATCAGGAGGCGAGGTGCCATTGAAGGGGAAGGCCAGGGTGAAGATCATCCTGGACGGCAATGAAACGGAGATCGAAGTGGGGGCGAAGGGCGATAGCATCCTGGATACCGCGGAGGCTGCCGGATTGGACGTGCCTTACGCGTGCAAGGGCGCGGTTTGCTGCACCTGTAAGGCCCGCATTGTGGAAGGCAAGGTGGCCATGGACATGAATTACGCGCTCACCGACGAGGAGGTGGAGGACGGCTATGTGCTCACGTGCCAGAGCCACCCGCTCACCGAGCGCGTGGTGGTGGACTACGACCAGCACTGAGCCCAATGCAAAAACGCCCGGCCTTGCGGCGGGCGCTTATCGCAGCCCCTGCCAAGGTGCGTTGGTTACTTGGCAGGCGGGTGGATGTGGTCAGTGTGGGATCATCTGAGCTTCAAGCATACCGATCTTGGACTGGATGTCCGTGAGGTAACCCATGCTGGGCATGAATCCGTGCGACTCATCGTTCCACCGGACGATCGCACCGGGGAAATCCATGTAGAAGGGATCGGAGTGGGTGAATTTATCAGCCGCTTCCAAGTTCATGTAGCAAGCGTACTCCGAATACTGCACCTGTTTGACCGGAACATGCGTGTCGATGAAGACTGATTTTGGTCGATAACCCTCTTGGTTGAGCACGAAGGTGTAGGTGTTGTCAAGATCCAGATTGAGGGTGAACTTGCCTTTTTTGGAGTGGATCTCCTGCAGCAGTTCGTTGTCTTGATAAACCTGCACGGCGAGGTTCTTGGCCTTGGTGCCTTCAGCGGTCACCTGTAGTTTGACCGGCACATACCAACCGGAGGCCTGGTCCCGGGATTCCACCAGTTTTTGGGCATGGCAGAAGGTCGGAGTTGCGAAAAGGGCGATCAGGGTGAATGCTGTGTTTTTCATGTTGCTCTCAATGATGATCTCTCGATACGGGGTGTAAACGGAGGTCGGGGCCGCTTGGTTACGCTCAACCGGCTTGACGGTATTGCATTTCGTCGGCCTGCCGCTGACCGGGAAAACGCAGAAAGATGGTCGCGCCTTCATTTGGGGCACCTTCAGCGGAGCAGGAGCCGCCGTGCTTCTTCATTATGCGGTCCACAAGGGCCAGTCCGATCCCGGTGCCTTCGAACTGGGCGGTGGTGTGAAGCCGCTTGAAGACACCGAACAGTTGGTCCTTCTTCTGGCTCTCAAAGCCGACGCCGTTGTCCTTCACCCAAAGGATATCATCGCCATCCTTCGTTGAATGACCTACCTCGATCCGGGCCTGCGCCGTATTCCGGGTGAATTTGACCGCATTGGCAAGCAGGTTGTTCAACGCCACCTTCACCATCGCGGGATCCGCATGGATGATGGCTGTGCCCGGTTCCGGAAGTACGAATTCCACATGTTCCTGCGGCAAGGTCAGGTCACTAAGGCACTCATGCATGATCTCATTGACATCGGCGTCCCTGCATTCCACCTTTTGGGAGTCCGTGCGGGCAAAGCGCAACAAGTCGTCCACCAGGTTGATCAAGCGTGATGCCCCTTTGTGGATCCGATGGCTGAGGTCGCGCTCTTCCTCATCTCCGCGCACGGCGGCCAAGCCGCTTAAATGGTCGCTGAGTACTTTGATGTTCTTCAATGGGGAACGAAGGTCATGGGCCACCGAATACGAGAATGCGCCCAGATCGTCCAAGGCCTCAAGCAGTTGTTTGGTGCGCACGGCCACTCGTTTGTCCAGGTCGCTGTTCAGCTTTTTCAAGTAAGCTTCCTGTTGTTTCCGGTCGGTGATGTCCTTGATCATCGCCTGGTACATGCTGACGCCCTCCGGTGTCCGTCCCACATGCGTGGCGGTCACTAAGCAGTCAATGGTATGGCCGCCCGGCGTTTGCAGGGTCACATCCACATTTCTATAGGTGCGGCCGTGCCGATTGTGCCGCATTCGGCGGACCATTTCTGGAAGATCCGTCACGAATTTGCCCAAGCCGGAGTTGAGCATGGTGGCCCGGTCCACCTTCATTAACTGTTCGGCGGCCGCGTTCATTTCCCGGAAGCAGCCTTTACCGTCCACGATCACGATCGGGTCGCCCGAGGCATCGAACACTTGCCGGTACCGGTCAAAGAGCCGTTCCCGCTCCTCGCGCAAGGCATGCACTTCGTGGGCTTGCTCGATCCGGAGCTTGAGGTCCGTGGGGTCCCAAGGCTTGGTGATGTAGGCATGTATGCCGCCCAGATTGATCGCATCGACAACGGCCTGGATATCCGAGAACCCCGTGAGCAACAAACGGACGCAGCGGGGCCAGCGTGTCTTAACTATGGCAAGGAATTCGGAACCGGTCATGCCCGGCATCCGCTGGTCGCTGATCACCACGTGCACGGTATTCTGCTCCAACCAGGCCAAGGCCTCCGAACCGCTTAGCGCCACGTGGATGTCGAAATCCCGGCGAAAGCTCGCTTGGAAGGCCATCAGGTTGCCCTCCTCGTCGTCCACATAAAGGACTTTGATGCGTTCCATGTCCATGCTCAAGCACTTTTTGCGAATTCCACGGTCTGGTGGACCGGTAGTGTCAGGGTGAACGTACTGCCTTGCCCCACGGCACTCTCCAGTACGATATGACCGTTGTGTTTCTCGATGATCCCTTGAACGATGGACAGCCCGAGTCCGGTGCCTTCACCAACATCCTTGGTCGTGAAGAACGGCTCGAACATCCGGCTTTGAACAGTCTCGTCCATTCCCATGCCGTTGTCAGCGATCGTGATCGTGACCATTTCGCCGCTGACGGACGTGGCGATCCGGATCTCCCCGCCGGAATCGCCATGCCGCTGTTTCACCGCATGGGCCGCATTGTTCAAGAGGTTCATGAACACCTGGTTCAACTTGCCCGGATAGCATTCAACCTGCGGGATATCCCCAAGTTCATATTCAATGTGCACCACATCACGGAACTGGGGGCCCAGCACCACCACTGTGCTGCGCAGCCCCTCATTGATGTCCGCCGTCTTCAGGTCGTCCTCGTCCAACCGGCTGAATGTGCGCAGGCCGCGTACGATGTCCGACGTGCGGGTGGCACCGGTCTCAATGCACTTGAGGATCTCATGCACCTCGTTAACCGTGAAATCCACGCCAATGCGCTCCTCCAGGGCACGCACATCCTCAAGCCCGATAACGTCCTTGGTGACGCTGCGATAAGCGTCCAAGACCTCTTTAAGCTCCAGGAGATCGCGTTTGAGCGGGGGGAGGTTGCTGCTGATGAAATTCAACGGATTGTTGATCTCGTGGGCGATGCCGGCGGTCAGCTGGCCTAATGACGCCATCTTCTCGGCGCTCACCAGCTGTGTCTGGGTGCGCTTCAAATGATCATTGGTCTCCTGTAGGGCATGTGTCCGTTCGGTCACCTTCCGTTCCAAGTCTACGTTCTGGTTCAGGACGAAGAGCTCATTCTCCTTGGCCATGGCGATAGCTTTCGCCTGAGACAGTTCCTTCTCTTCCCGGAACACATTGATCTTGTCGGCCAGACCGAAGGAGAGCAGCACGACTTCGACCGCGGAGCCGATGGTCATGGCAAAGCGTGTAAGGTCGTTGAAAGGCAAGAAGCCCAAGTCCTTCAAGATGAATGAGATAATTCCCAATAAGAAGGAGACCCAAGCTATCAGAAAGTAACGCGCAGGCCGTGATCCTTGAGCTGCAACACGGATGAGAATAACAAGTTGGAAGAGAGCGAAGCTCCCAGCCCCAACTTGAATAATTCGGTAGGCAATGACTGACTTGGCATCCATATCAATGACCAGCCCAAACAATAGTACCAGATAGAATAGACGCATCGCCCGCATCGAAACAGGGTAAAGCGCTTTCATATGGATGAATCGCACCATGAACTCTCCTGCGGCGATAGCCGTGAAGGCTGTCAGATATAGTGCTGAATGGGACGACAGCCAAGGCATGTTCTTGAATGTCGTGAATGCGAGCATTCCAATGAAGGCCATTTGGGTCAAGGTGACCAGAATGATGTAGGCCACGTAGAACGCATAGGCTTTATCACGGGTCGAGAAGAAAATGAAGAAGTTGTACAGCGCCATGACAAGCATGATGCCGAGATATCCACCAATGAACAAGTTCCGGTTTAATTGCTGGGAATAGAAACCTTGGGAAGATTCCGCCGTAATCGGTAGCCGTAATTGCTTCGTGCTGCGAAGCCTGATGTAAAAGGTCCCCTTGGTGAATTGTGGAACCTCAACTGGAAATGCAAATTCAGATGAGGGCTGGGATGTCTTGTCCACTTGACGAGAAAGGCCGGCATGAGCAATTCGGCTTACCTGATCATCGTTCGTTAATTTATAGATATCCAGCTCATCGATCTCACTGTGGGCGATGTGAAGAAATATCCTGCTTGAGGCGGATAAATTATACAGATTAAGCCTAACCCAAAAGGCTGATCGACCAAGTCCAAGATCAGGAATGTCAGAGGATTGATATTGGAATAATTCGGAATGGAAGACTTCTGTAATGGTCAATTCTCCTCCTTTGTCCTCCAGGATGGAGAGTTGTCGACCCAAATAGGGAGAGCAGTCCTCACCATTGAACATATACCCATCAAGCGGGGGTGCTTCCGATGCCTGGCATGAAATGCTGCCAAACAAGAAGGTTGCCACCGATAGAATACAGAAGGCTATTAGCCGGTGTTGCCGACCGCTTCGTTCCATGGCACCGTACTACGGTAAGGCTGCCTTGGGGTTACGTTACGCGACCCGACCGAAGTACCTGCGGTGCTCCTCTTGGATATACTGATATGCCGCAGCCTGACTTTGGTCGGAATTCCCCTGAAGTAAGTAGCGCACCTCCAGCGGTGCGCGTCCCGGTTGTTCGATCCGTGTCTGAACCGGGCGGAGCCGAAGGCTCATTAGAACTGCTCTCTGCAATGGATGCGCATAACTGAGTAAATGGGTATCTGGGTTCACCATGACTATTCCCTTGAAGTCTGGTCGTGGATAAGCGAAAGCGCCATTGTCGCCGACCTCTTCCACCATAACGAAACCATTATTGCTCGGGTGCCGCTTTGTGTATGGAGCCACCAAGCACACCATACGCTTCATTCCAGCTTGTACTGAAATCGCGGTGACAGCTTGGCTTAAGAGCACTGGGACCCCCATGTTGGCATAGCGACTTGCATTCCAGAGGCCGCATACTTCTCCATTTCCTAATTCACGGATACCGCTTAAAAATTCACCCACGCGTGGATCTTGTCCACCCACGGCTAATTCCATTGGTAATTTGGAGCCAGCATGGTCCAATTGCAAGCGAATGCCTCCGACCATTCCGAGTAAAGGGTGCATTGCGACAATAACATGGCAATCATTGTCCAAATGCCATTCACCACTGCATTTTGTTACATTCAATATGCCGAAGTCTTCTAAGACCTTCGCATGTTCCACCTTGAATTCTTCGCAAAGTGCAGGTTCTTTCGGAGCACGGAAACTGATGAGTGTTATTTGTTCCATCTGATTTGGTTTGAACTACGGAACTACGACGCAATAATCGGGGTTGGGACCAACAAGTCTCGCAGATCAAGGCGCAAGGAGCGTGCGCTGGGTTCGCTACCGGGGGTCAATCGCACCAAGAACAACGGATGCCGACCGGCAAGGCTCCACAGCGTGTTGAAGTATTCTCGGATCTGCTCCAGCTCGGCACGTTCATGGGCCCTAAATGCTTTTAGGTTGAACGGTAACATCTGCGTAAGGAAGATAGGTGCCGCGACCGGATGGACGGAGAGTCCTTCCGCATTGGCCCTCATCCAGAGCCGCTCCATCGCACGACCTCCGTTCAAGCGCCCCTGTTTGGTATTGTCCGTGACACTTATCAATGCCGCTGCGGATGACATGCGGATCGCCGGTGCTGAGATCCCCTCGAACCCCTTACCTCCCCGCCATTGATCGATCAGCGCGATCGCGCGCGGGTCGGAGGCCACTTGCATTCCCGCCAGATCCACCGGACGAAGCTCCATCGTGGCCAGATCCAGACCGTCCTTGGTGCGCCTGACCTCTTCCTCCGTCCAGCGCACTTCATGCTCAAAGAACTCCCGATGGCCGGAGGGATTGACCGCACGGATCCGTTCGGCCGCACCGCACAGGTCGGCCAATCTGGAAAGCGACTCACGGCTGTCAAGCAGGTCGGCAGTGCAGCCGGGCATTGTCAGGACCGCTTTGGCCATGCGTTCAAAGGCTCCTTTCGGCAAGGGCTGCGGCATGGCGAATTTGCGATTGGTACAGCGCTTTTCGATCATGGGGGCCAGTTCATCCACCACATGGGGTTCCGTGCCCTTGGCGGGAGAACCAAAGAAGTCGAACACGGCCGTAAGCGATGGGGTGTTCTTGTCCTCGGAAAGGGTAGTCCGCACTTCGAGCCTCAGTGCATGGGCCTTTAAAACGATGTTCTCGATACAAGCTCCCAATGAAATATCCGCGATCTGATGGTCCGGATCTAATTGGGAGTATGAGCGGCTCTTGTCATGGAAAAGCAGCAAGCGCTTTTGGCTCCACGTGAATTTCCAAGGCTGCATGTTGCCGGCGCTCGGGGCCAAGCCCCCGGCCACTATGAGCTGCTCGACCATGTCCTGATCAAGTTCAATCGCATCGGAAGAGGCCGGGCCAAGGTGTTCTTCCAAGGCCTCGATATCGGCCTCCCGCAGTTCGAACACCGGTGGAGCTGGTGGGGCAAGAAGCGCAGGGGACGGGGGATCGGCCACTATTTCCTCTAGATCGACGAACCAACGGCCCGAGGCGTGGAACTGGTCGAGCGCGATGCGCCGGACGGTATCCCCGGCCAAGGCACCGCCCAACACCACCGAGGTGGCCAGCTGCGGCCAGGTGTTCACGGTATGGCCCAGTTCGATCACCGAGGCTTTCATCCTGGGGCTTAGTGTGTCCACGCCCGAAATGGGCAGCATGTAGGGTACTTTTTCCTCCGCTGTCATGGGGAGGGTGGCCGCTTCCAGGTCGAGATGGACGATCCAACCATGCATCAGGGGCCGTTCGGGCTCCAGGTCGAAACGTTCCACGTCCAAGCAGCCGCGGTCGCTCATGTCCATCACCACCGGAATGCCCAGTGACTTGGCTTTTTGCCGGGCCAGGATCTTGATGTCCACACTGTCGCACTCCTCCACCAGGATGTCCAATTTCCCACCTTCGGTGAAAAAGGCGTCCATGTTCTCCCTGGTCAAGCCGTCCGTGAAGCAGATCACTTTCAGGTAAGGGTCCAGTTCGGCGATCTCGCGGGCGGTCACAATGGCTTTGTTCAGCCCCAAGGAGTGCGTCCCCGACCGGATGCGGTTCAAGTTACTGAGGTCCAAGGTGTCGAAGTCCGCCAGCCGGATCTCGCCGAAGCAGCGTTCCAAGGCCATGGTCACGCTCACGGATTGCCCCACGGACAAGCCGATGACGCCGATCTTCTTCGTGGCGAGCACGGCCTGCTCTTCGCGGGTGATCTTGTTCCGGTTCCGATCCGTGCGCACCACGGAGAACTCCTCCTCATCAAGCACGTGTACCAAGCGGTCGCTCCATGGATAGAAAACCCACGAGCCATAGTCTCTCAACTTTCTGCCTGATAGGTGCTTGATTACGGCTTTTTCAAGTGAATCATCGGTGAACTTCGCGCTCGGATCGAGCGACTTTACCAGTTCGCGTACCTGTGCCTGAATATGGTCCGATACCCGGATGCCGGGCCTGCTTTTGATGAGGTTCTTCAAGGCCGCCTCGTCGGCAGGAAGCCGATAGAACGTGGGACGGTATTCATCCGTGCCGGGAACGGTACCGGCGGCCAGTAAGGTTTCCAACGTGTTGTCCATAGAGCAATAACTGGCTGTGAATGACGATGAATAGGGGTCGAATGTAGCATGGCGGACCTTATCAACAAAAAAAGATTGGATCGTTGATAACTTTTTTTCGACAAGCAACGTATGGAGGCTGACGATCAACCCCCAACAGCATGCATCAGATCCACCGTTCCCAAGCCTTGCTCCCCACCGTGCTCTATATCGACGATGAGGGGGCGAACAGGCAAACCTTCAAGGCGGCGTTCCGCAACACTTTCAACGTATTGGTGGCGGGCGACCTGCCTGAGGTCTGGCCCATATTACAGCAGCACGAGGTCCATGTGGTGATCTGCGACCAACGCATGCCCGGTGTGGTGGGCTGTGAGGCGTTACGCCAGATCAAGGAACGGTTCCCACAGGTGAGGCGGATGTTGATAACCGCCCATGCCGACCTGCAGGCACTGGTGGACGCGCTGAACCAGGCCGGTGTGTGCCACTACATTCAGAAACCGTGGGAGGCCAAGGAGGTTCGCACCGCAGTGATGTCCGCTTGGGCCGACTACAAAGCTGAGCATGAGCGGGCCGCCTTCACGGAGAAGTTGATCGAATCCAATCGTCAGTTGGAGTTCGCCCTACGGCAGAGCCTTCTGTCCTGATCAACAAGTTGTTCACCATGGGTGAACAGGCTACGCACGGGTTCCAAACAGGTTTTCCTCGGCTTCTCCACAGGTTCCAAACAGGTTTCCAAGGGCTTATCCACAGGCCGACCGGTTACTGAATATCCGGTCTTGGAGGTGTTTGCCGTTGGCTCTCTTAACAAGCCGTGGCCTGACCGTGATCCGGAACAGGCCATCTTTGGGCCATGCGGTATTATTCCATCGCTGCGGCGCTTTTCGTCGCGCTTTCCGTAAGCGCCCAATGTGACCGATGGCAGCAACACATCACTTGCGACCTGATCGTGGACTTGGACGTGAAGTCGCACCGTTTCACGGGTACGGAAGTCCTCCGATACCAGAATAACAGCCCGGATACGCTCCGGGAGCTATTCTTCCACCTGTATCTCAATGCATTTAAGCCGGGCAGTGAAATGGATGTCCGGGCGCGCACCATCGTCGATCCGGACGCCAGGGTCGGTGACCGCATCGCTGCTCTTTCGCAGGAGGAGGTAGGCGACCTGACCTGCACCCTCATTACACAAGACGGGAGAGCGGTACGGTTGGAACCGCTGGGAACGGTGCTCCGCGTCACGCTTGCCCGACCACTGCTCCCGGGGAAGCACACCACATTGCGCATCGATTTTCATGGGCAGGTGCCGGTCCAGATCCGCCGCAGTGGCCGCGACAATGCCGAAGGGGTCGCTTATAGCATGGCGCAATGGTTCCCGAAAGTGGCGGCATACGATGACCGCGGCTGGCATGCCGACCCCTATGTGAGCCGCGAGTTCTATGGTGAATGGGGGGACTACGACGTGAAGATCACCTTGGACAGCACGTTCACCGTTGCGGCAACCGGGGTGCTTGCCAATGCGAAGGAGATCGGCCACGGCTACGCGCAGCGGACAAAAAACCAAAAGCGTTCCGACGGCAAGCTCACGTGGCACTTCAAGGCTCCGAAGGTCCATGACTTTGCTTGGTCCGCTGACCCGGACTATAAGAACGTTACCGCCCAAGTGCCTGGTGGGCCGTTGCTGCGCTTCATCTACAAAGACTCCCCAAAGTTTGAAGAAGTCTGGGGCCAGTTGCCCGGCTACATGGTGCGCACGGTGGAATACATGGACCGGAATTTCGGCAAGTACCCGTGGCCCACCTTCACCTTTGCCCAAGGTGGTGATGGCGGGATGGAATACCCCATGTTCACATTGATCACCGGCGAGCGGCGCTTAGGCAGCCTTGTTGGCACCAGCGTACATGAGGTGCTGCACAATTGGTACTACGGCGTGCTGGCCAGTGACGAGCTGAGCTTCCCATGGATGGATGAAGGCTTTTCGGAGTACGCGGGCAGCAAAGTGATGAAAGAACTATTTCCCGGAAACACAAAAGGACGCGTCCACTCTGATGCCATGGCCGCTTATCTGCGGCTTGTGGCATCCCCGCACCATGAGCCGATGAGCCTCGAGGCGGACCAGTTCGCCACAAACCGGGCATACAGCGACAACACCTACAGTAAGGGCGAATTCTTTCTGGACCAGCTCGGTGCGGTGATCGGCGACAGCACGCTTCAACGGGGGCTGCGCCGCTACTACGCGACTTGCGGGTTCAAACATCCCCGGCCCATTGATGTGCAGCGGGTCATGGAGAAGGAGAGCGGCCTGCAATTAGCGTGGTACTTCAATGAATGGATCAATACCACGCGCAAATTGGACTATGCGGTGAAGGGCGTGATGCAGCACGGGGACAGCACCACGGTGACCTTGGAGCGGAAGGACCTCATGCTGATGCCGGTGGACGTGGTCGTGCAAGGAGCACAGGGCGAATTGGAGCTGTTCCACATCCCGCTCTCGTTAATGCTGGGCGCGCGCAAAGAACAGCCCGACGGGCACGAATGGCACACACTGCCTCCATGGCAATGGACCGACCCCACGTATTCCTTCACCATCCCGGTGCCGCTGGCGCGCATCCAACGCATCGAACTGGACCCCTTCGGAAGGCTCGGCGATGTGGACCGCTCCAACGACGGCATGTCCATCACCCCCGGCACGCAAGGGGTGATGGAGCGTTGAAGATCAAGCGGGTGTTTCCTCCCGCAGATGGCCGTGTACCAGCTTGTGCTGCAGCTCTGCGGAAATCGGCCTGTACTCAAGGAAGTGTTCGGTATGGCTGCCCCGGCCTTGTGTGAGGCTCCGCAGGCGTGTACTGTACCGGTCCAGTTCGGCCGTCGGCACTTGCGCCTTGATCACCTGGATCTGTCCCGTGCCTTCGATCCCGAGGATGATGCTCCGCCGGCTTTGCAGGTCCGTCATCACGTCGCCCATGAGCTCCTCCGGCACGCGCACTTCCACTTCCTGTATCGGTTCCATCAACTGTGGGTCCGCCTGGGTGAAGGCTTCCTTGAAGGCCATCAGACCGGCGATGCGGAAGCTGATGTCGTTGCTGTCCACCGGGTGCATCTTGCCATCATGCACCACAACGCGGATGTCCCGCGCGGGTGAGCCGGTGAGCGGGCCTTGCTCCATCTTCTCCATCACACCCTTGAGGATACTGGGCATAAAGCGATTGTCGATCACCCCGCCCACGATGCAGTTATAGAAGACCAGCTTTCCCCCGGTGGGCAGATCGATCACCTCCTTGCCGCGGATGCTCACACCCGTGGGTTCCGGTATGCCTTCATGCCAAGGCTCAATGCGCAGATGCACCTCGCCGAACTGGCCGCTGCCGCCGGTCTGCTTCTTGTGCCGGTGCATGGCCGCGGCCGGCTTCCGGATCGTTTCCCGGTAAGCCACGCGCGGACTTCCGAACTCCACGTCCACTTTGTACAGCTTGGCTAACTTCCACTGGATCACGCCCAAATGCAGTTCGCCCAAGGTGCCGATGACCTGCTCCGCCGTCTCGCGCACGTAGCGCAGTGTGAACGCCGGATCCTCTTGTTGCAGTTCCAACAGGGCCGTGTGCAGCCGTTCTTCCTGTTTGGGGTCGGTGGCCTTTACCGTGCGATGCAGGCGTGGTTCGGGGAATCCGATGGCGGGGAGCCTATGTTCGGAACCTCTGGCATGCAGGGTCTGCCCGGTGCCGGTGTCCTTCAATTTCATGGCCCCGCCGATATCCCCGGCCACCAGCCGGTCCACCGGTTTCCGTTCCTTGCCTTCCAGGATGAACAACTGGTTCAACCGCTCATTGGCATCGGTGTTGGCGTTCGTCAGTTCATCACCTTCCTTCAACTCACCGCTCATCACTTTGAACAGCGTGATGCGACCGCTCCGGGGTTCGATGGTCGTTTTGAAGGTGAACAGCACCGTGGGGCCGCTGATCGAGCAGGGCAGTTCCACACCGTCCTCGGTTATCGCCGCAGGCATCTCTTCCGCGCTGGGCGCCACATTGTCGATGAAGCCCATCAGCCGCCCACTTCCCATGTTGCGCAATGCACTGAGGCAGAATACCGGAATACAGTTTCGGGACATCATACCCTTCTTGAGCCCCTCGCGCATCTCGTCCTCGCTCAGTTCCCCCTGCTCGAAATAGTGTTCCATCAAGGCCTCGTCGTTCTCCGCCGCTTTTTCCACCAGCACTTTGTGCAGGGCTTCAGCACGATCGCGCTCCTGTGCGGGGATGTATTCCTTGCGGGGCTTGCCGCCGTCATCGGGAAAGACATACATCGTCATCTTCAACAGGTCGATGATGCGGTGAAAACCTTCGCCCTGCTCCAAGGGATATTGTATCAGGGTGACGGCGTTCCCGAAGTGTTCCCGTGCCTGCGCCACCGTGTCCTCGAAGTCGGCCAAGGGCTGGTCCAACTGGTTCACGGCCATGATCACCGGACGCGAGGCGGAGGTGATATGCTCCCAGATCAGGTCCGTGCCCACCTCCACGCCGTTGCGCGCGTTCAACAGCAGCACGCAGGTATCGGCAACGCGGATCGCGGGCACGGCCTCTCCGGCGAGGTCGTCCAGCCCCGGCGTGTCGATGAGGTTGATCTTGTAGTTCCGCCACTCGGTGTGGAGGCAGGTGGCGTGGACGCTGCATCCGCGTTCCTGCTCCAGCTCGGTAAAGTCGCTCACTGTGTTCTTGTCCTCGATGCGGCCGCGGCGCGTGGTGAGGCCCGCTTCGAAGAGCATGGTCTCGGCCAGCGTCGTCTTGCCGCTTCCGTGGGAGCCCAGCAGTACGACGTTCTTGATGTGTTTCTCATCATAGGTCTTCATGGCACTAGGGTGTTTGCCTGTTAAGGAAGGAACGTGAAGCTCCCGGCAAGTGCACCGGCCACCGCCGTTAGCAAGCCTGAAATTACTCCGCCGCGGAACTTCTCCAAATTCCGGCAACAGCCCTTATGTGAAATGTGGTGAACGAAAAAGCCCCGGAGAACCCGGGGCCAAGATGCTGAGCGGCGTTCACCTAGTTCAAAGCCTCCCATGCGCGTTCGCCCTGTAATTGGCGAAAGCGGGAAAGCACCTCCTCATAGCTGGAGGGAAGATTCAGATCCTTCAACGGATCGAAGTTGAGATGCGCGGCACCGTTATCGGCGGTATATGAGCGGTCAGTGTCCGGCTCCTTTTTATCGTTCTGTTCCATGGGGCAACGTGATCCTTGCAGGGATGCGGGGCTAAATATAGACAGGTTCTCAAAAAAACACAACAGCGGAAAGGGGCGGGATCACGGCTGGGCTTCCGAGGATGCACCGCGATCGGACCAGTCGCGCCTCATAGGATATCGAAGTCCATGGCATCGAAGCGCATGCGGGCGGGATCCAAAACACGGCCCTGTCCCGTGAGGTCCTTGAAGATCAAGTTGAGCGGGGAGGGGCGGAAACGCAAGGGGATGTTCAGATATGCTGCACCACCCCAGCGCATCGCGGGGTCCAGGCCGATCCAGATCTTCCGGTGTACGGTGCCCTCCTCCATGGGGACCGATGTATCGGGAAGCGGCAGGTCACGCACGCCGAGCACATAGCGGGCACCGTACTGACTTCGTTGGGAAAGGATCAATCCGTGGCCCCGTTCCTTTTTCAAGGAGTAACGATAGGCCGGGTGCTGAAGCCGCCACGCGACTGAAGCAGGGTCCCAAGCGTGTGCGAATTGCACGTCCGGCGTGCGTTCCCCGAGCGGCAGCGCCCCTATCCCGATCATGGCCCGAAGCGGTGAAACGAGCTCGAAGCCGAGTTTTTTCGTGAAGCCGTGGGTGCTGTTGGCGTTGGCCACGCCGGTGACGAAGCCGTATCCTTCGTCCGCTGCGCGTGCATAGGTCGCCTTGGCCAGCTTGGTGAACAGCCCCTTGCCTTGGTGGCTCGGATGCGTGGCCGTGTTCAGTGAAAGCAGGCCTTTTTCCAAGGTCCCGTCCACCATGGCCTTCATAGGGATCGTTACATAATGGCCGGCCAGTTCCTCGCCATACCAAGCGTTGAAACCGACCGCGGTGCCCTCCGGGTTGTCCTTGTACTGCCAACGCAGCACCTCCTCCGTGAAATGGTCCGATCCCGGAAAGACCGCCCGCAACAAGTCCGTTATCTTGGCGATGGTGGCATCGTCCACCTGCACCGGCCTCAGTTCATGGTCCTGCATGCGGCCAAGATAATCCGCTGTTCCGCCTACATGCCTTCGGATCAATATGGTGGACCGCACAAACCGCTGCAATGACCGTTACGCCCTTTTCCCAACACTCATTCCCGATGTGTGCGGAGGAGGTTTACATTTGCCGCCCGCTCATTCAGAATGAGTGGATCAAAAAGGCCTCCTTAGCTCAGCGGTAGAGCAGCTCATTCGTAATGAGCAGGTCGTCAGTTCAATTCTGACAGGAGGCTCCAAAAAGCCCTCGCTCCAGCGGGGGCTTTGTCGTGAAGGACGGGCTAAATGGACCGGACCATGAGCACCATGTTCCGCGCTACTACCTTTGATAGCAACGACCAACCCTCATGTTCATGCATCGCACGATCATCCTCTCCCTCTGTTTTGCCACCGCCTTGTCCGCATTTGCCCAAGACGACCGGTGTACTTCCACCTTGGAAACAGTGGCACAGCAAGTGGGAAAGATGGTGGACTTCTGCGGTACGCCCGCCCAAGTGACCGTCCGTGGGAAGGACCATGAAGGTCCGGTTTTTCTCAACTTCGGAGCAAAATTCCCCGACCACACCTTCACTGTGGTGATCTGGGGTACCGTGGCCGGTGCGGAGATCAGTGAATTGCCGGAACGCTTTTCCGGGAAGAGGTTGGTCATCCACGGCATGGTCGTCGAGCATAATGGCAAGCCGGAGATCAAGCTGGCTACACTGAAGGATATCGAGGTGGAGGAGGAGTGAAGTGGAGCTATTCCTTCACGAACTTCGCGGAGGCCACACGACCTTCACCGGAAAAGCGCACGACGTAGGTGCCTGCGGGCAGGTCGGCGATATCCAGTACTTGCTCCGCACTTGTGCTGTGCATCGCAAGCACCACGCGGCCCTGCGCATCCATCACTGCTATGCCACCCTTTCCGGGCAGTTTCAGGTGGATAAACCGCTGGACGGGATCGTGCCGCACAAGGATATCTTCCACAATGGTTGAATGTTCGATCCCCGAGCAGATGTCCACCAATACGGCCGCGCTATCTGTTGTGGAATCGCTTCCGCCGACATTGGTCACCGTGAGCGTGACAGGATAGGTGCCGGGCGTTGCATAGCAGACCATGGGCATACTGTCCGTGCTGGTGGCCGGCGTGCCTCCGGGAAAGCTCCAAGCCCAGGACGAAACGCCGTTCGGGGAATTGTCCGTGAAGCTGGTGCATTCGTTCGGGCAAAGTGTTCCGCTCCCCACGGTGAAGGCGGCCACAGGTGCCTCTGGCAGGTGCCATTTGGCAATATGCTTTGCGGAATCGCCTCCGGCCATGGTGAAGAGGCCACCCACGAAAAGGCTGTCATGGAAGACCTCCATGGTCTTCACCGTGCTATTGCACCCGCTTCCCACTGGCACCCACGAGTTCCCTGAAAGGCGGGCGATGCGGCTGGGTGAGGTGAACGACCCTCCGATGTACAATTGGTCACGATATACGGTCATGGCGGTGACGTAGTCGTTCAAGGTGCCGCCCACATTTACCCATTGGCTGCCGTTCCACTTGGCCACGCGGCTGGCGGGCTGCCCGTTCGCTTGGGTGAAATCCCCGCCGATGTAAAGGGTGTCCTGGAAAATGCAATGGATGTACACGTCGCCGTTCACCCCGGCACCCATGCCGTTCCATGCGCTGCCGTTCCACAGGGCGGTATAGTGTACCACCGAATCCCCGGCTGTGAAAAAGCCTCCGCCCACGAAGAGCTGGTCATCGAAGGGGGCCATCGTCGTGACCCGCCCGCTGGTACCGGAGGTGAGGCCCTCATAGCTCGAACCGTTCCAGCGGGCGATGTGGGCAAAAGGAGAGGAGAAAACGCCGCCTACATACAGTGTATCCTGAAAATGGGCCATACTGTAAGCTTGGCTGTTGAACGACGAACTATTGACCCCGGTAAGGTTGAACATGTTGATACCGTTCCAGAACCGCACACGTCCACCGTCCCCGATGAAGAGCGCCGTATCGTTCGCATAGAGACCGTCCGCGGACATGTAAACGGCAAGGTTGCCGATGCTGCTCCATGCCGTTCCGTTCCACCGTGCCAAGTAGTCCGTGTTCACTCCGCCGATCTCCGTGAACACCCCACCTGCAAATAGCTCCCCGCCGAATGGTTCCAAGGCATACACGGTGGAACTGGCACCGCTGCCAACGGGCTCCCAGGTCTGTGCGGACAGTGGACCAATAGAGAGTAATATGGGCAGGAAGGGAAGAAGAAAACGCATGGCCGCAAGGTAGCCAGCCAGCTTAAGACAAGGGCAGCTTAATGGACGTGGATGGACGCGAATAAGCGCGTCCATCCACGTCCATTCGGGTCCATTAGAAAGAAAAGGGTGCCTTGCAATAAGATCAAGGGCTGACGTCTTTCAGCATTTAATCATCTGAACCCTTCACCCCACCAGCTCTGCAGCCTGTCGTGCCACCTGTATCCCGATGGCCACACCGATCCCACCCAAGCCAGCTGCCACCACCACATGCGGTGTGATGTGCTCCACCACGGGAGGCCCACCTTGCGAGCGGAAGCCCATCACACCGCTCCAGCGCTGCGCAATGCTGAAGTCCCGCCCGGGCAGGATGGTTTGCCGCAGCAGTTCCTCCAGCGCGGTCTGGATCTGTAGCGTGGTGCCGTCCTCCGTGGTGGTCTCCCCGGTCTTGTCCAAGTTGCGTCCACCGCCCAGCAGCACGCGTCCTTCGTATTCGCGGAAGTAGTAGAAGCCTTCATCCATGTGGAAGGTGCCCTTCAGCTTCAGACCGGGGATCACGGAGGTCAATACCACTTGGCCGCGGCCGGGCAGGACGTCGATCGCGGGGATCAATGTCCGGCTGTAGCCGTTGGTGGCGATCACGGCTTGTGCGGCCTTCACGGTGCCGACGTCGGCCACGTGGAGTTCCACGCCGTCCGGTTTCTCCTCCCAGCCTTCCACGGAGGAACTGAACCTCACCTCAACGCCTTCGCCTTGCACCTTTGCCAGCAGTGCCCGCATCAGCTTCCCGCTGTCCACCGCGCCTTCCAACGGATTCCAGACCAAATGATCGGCGTTGAGGCCCAATGCGGGGATGCGCTGGTCTGCCCAGGTGAACACGTTCTTCCCGAAGATGCCGTGCAGTGCGGCATTGAGCGCATCGAACCGTTCGGCGACGCGCGTGTACAGGGGGCTATCCTTCCCGAAGAGCTCATATCCACCGACGGCCTCGAAGCCGATGGCCGCATCGCCGAGCGTTTCACGCAGCTCTACCAGTCCGCGCCAGCGTTCTTCCACCCGGTGAAGTGCTGCGACCTCGCTTTCCGTCTCGATATCGTGCAGCAGCTCGCTGGGGCTGCCGAAGCAGGCGAAGCCCGCGTTCTTCACGCTGGCGCCGGCGGGGTGGGGGCCGCGCTCCAGCACCAGCACCCTGCACTTGGGGTATTTCCGGCGATGATGCAAGGCCGTAAAAAGCCCGGTGATGCCCGCGCCGACCACCACCAGGTCCGGGTCTCCATGGAACGAGCGACTTTCCCAAATGCTGTACATGCGCGCTGCGCGGCCCGCCATATTGGGCCACCCCGCAAAGTTGTCGTAAATTGCCGCTTCGTCCGCCCCGCTTCAGCAAGCAAGCCCTGCATGGCCGCATCCCCCTTTCTTCGCCCGCTCCGAACGTTCCTCGTGCTGCTGCTGCTGTGCTCCGGTCTGTACGCCAGTGCGCAGATCGACAACGTGTACGTCTACGGCACGGTGAAGGACTACAACACCTCAAAGAAGTTGGATGGCATCAACGTCACCGTCTTCAAGGACGGCGTCAAACTCTCCTCGGTCGTCACCAGCGCCAACGGCAAGTACGAGTTCAATCTGGATTACGGCTACGAATACAAGCTGCTCTTCGACAAACCCGGCATGGTGGGCAAGAACGTCGCCATCAATACGCGCAGCATCCCGGAGGAGGACCGTGTGGGCGGCTTGGCGATGAACGTGGAGATGACGCTTTTCCAGGACATCCCGGGCATCGATTTCAAGCTGCTGCAACAGCCCATCGGCAAGTCCAAGTACGACCCCACGACCCACATGCTGGCGTGGGACCTCGAGTATACCGAGCAGATCCGCTCGGAGATGGCGCGGTTGCTGAAGGAATACGACGACAAGAAAAAGCGGGAGGCCAATGCCGACGAGCAGTTCAACAAGTTGATGGACCAAGGCAACGCCGCCATGGCATCAAAGGACTACAAGAAAGCCGTGCAGAACTATACGGAAGCCTTGGGCCTGAAGGCGGGGGACCCTATCGCCACCGCGAAGCTCAGCGATGCGCAGATGAAGGTGAACGAGCTGCTCGCGGCGGAAAAGAAGGAACAACAGTACGCCGACCTGATCAAGACAGCGGACGGCCTGTTCGGTAAGAAGAGCTACGAGGATGCCAAGGCCAAGTACGCGGAGGCCTCGGGGTTGAAAGATCAGGAAGCCTACCCAAAACAGAAGATCAAGGAGTGCGATGCTTTCATCGCCGACCTCGCCGCCAAGGCGGAGGCCGACAAAAAGACCAAGGAGCGAAACGATAAGTTCAATGCTGCCGTTGCTGCTGGCGATGCCGCCTTCAAGGCCGCCAAATACGAGGACGCCAAGGGAAAATTCACCGAGGCCGCCGGGTTGAAACCGGACGAGAAGTACCCGCCGCAGCAATTAGCCGCGATCGCCGCCAAGCTGGACGAGCTGGCCAAGAAGGCCGAAGAGGACAAGAAGGCCAAGGAGCTGGACGACCAGTACAATGCCGCCATCAAGGCCGGTGATGCCGCCTTCAAGGCCGCCACTTATGATGCCGCCAAGGCGAAGTACAACGAGGCACTGGGCCTTAAGTCGAACGAGAAATATCCGGCCGACCAACTGAAGGCCATCGACCAAAAGCTGGCGGAACTGGCCGCCAAGGCCGAAGTGGACAAGCAGGCGAAGGAGCTGGACGTGCAGTATCAAGCCGCCATCACCGCCGCTGATGCCGCTTTCCAAGGCGCCAACTACGATGAGGCCAAGGCGAAGTACAACGAAGCACTGGTCCTGAAGCCGAAGGAGAAGTACCCGGCGGGCCAGTTGGTGGCCATTGACAAGAAGCTGGCGGATCTGGCCGCCAAGGCCGAAGCGGACAAAAAAGCCAAGGAGCTGGACGATCAGTATCAGGCGGCCATCACCGCTGCCGATGCTTCGTTCCTAAGCACCGACTACGAAGGGGCGAAAAAGAAATACAACGAAGCCCTGGTCCTGAAGCCGAAGGAGAAATATCCGGCGGATCAGTTGAAGGCGATCTACAAGGCCATAGCGGATAACGCGGCAAAGGCGGAGGCGGAGAAGAAGGCCAAGGAACTGGATGCGAAGTACCAAGCTCTCGTGGATAAGGCAGAGGGTCTGTTCACGGCTGCGAAATACGAGGATGCCAAAGCCAAATTTCAGGAAGCATCAGGGGTGAAGCCCGATGAGGCGCACCCGAAGGAGCGGATCGTGGAGATCGACGCCAAGTTGGCCGAATTGGCCCGGCAAGCGGAGGAAAAGCGCAAGAAGGATGAACTGGAAGCCAAGTACACGGCGTTGATCACCAGTGCGGACAAGAATTTCGATACCAAGAAGAACAGCGATGCCTTGAACGATTACAAGAACGCCTCGCAGTTGAAACCGGACGAACAATATCCGAAGGACCGCATCGCGACGATCAATGAGCTGCTGGATGCCAAGGCGAAGGAGCAGGCCGAGAAAGAGCGCTTGGAACGCGAGAAGCAGGAAAAGGACAAACAATACGCGGGCCTGATCGCCCAGGCGGACAAGGACTTCAAGGGCCAAGCCTATGATGCAGCGACCAGTGGCTATACCTCAGCTTTGGAGGTGAAGCCGGGGGAGAAATATCCCAATGACCAGTTGGCTGCCATTGTTGCCCTGAAAGCCAAAATGGCCGCCGCGGACAGCTTGAAGGCGGCAAAGGATGCCGCCGAGCAGGCCCGGCTGGCGGAAGAGGCCCGGTTGAAAGCGGAGGCCGACAGCCTGAAAGCGGCGCGGGAGGCGGAGGAAAGGGCACGGCTGGCGGCGGAGCGCAACAGCAAAGCGGATGTTCAAGCCCGTTATGACCAGGCCATCGCCAAGGCGGACGCGGCTTTCGACAGGAAGGCATATGACCCGGCCCGCGAAGGTTATACCGAGGCGCTCGGTGTGAAACCAAATGAGAAATATCCGAATGACCGTCTCAAAGCCATCGATCAGGCCATTGCTGACCAACTGAAGGCAAAGCAAGCTTCAGCTACTGCGGCCGAACGGGACCGCTTGGCCGAGGAGGAACGCCTGCGAAGGGAAGCTGCGGCCGCAGATTCCGCGCGGGCGGCTTTGGACCGTGCCCGGCAGCAACGGGAAGGGCAGAAAGCGTTGGATGACCGATATGCACAGACGGTCCTTGACGCCGACAATGCCATGGCCGACAAGGATTATCCCTCCGCGCGCAGCCTCTACACACAGGCCATGGACATTAAGCCCAAGGAGACCTATCCACAGGTGAAGATCGACCAGATCGACATGATGCTCGCTGAGCAGGAGCGCTTGAGACGGGAGCGTGAACTGGCCGAGCAACAAGCCAACGAGGCCCCGCCACCGTCTCCCCAGACCAGTACGGCCGACAACCGTAAGGAACAGGAGGCGGAAGAGTTCATGCGCGAGGCGCGGGAACGCGAGGAAGTGGAGAAGTACGGCCGGATCAAGCGCCTACAGCAATTGGTGCGGCAACAGGAAGAGGATAATGCTGCCAAAGCCGAGCAACGGCAGGAAGACGCGGCGCACCAAAACAAGGACTATATGGCCAGCTCCGAAGAGCTGTACCGCGGCAGTGAGGAGATGCGCAAACGCAACGCTGAAGAGGTGGAGGCCTTCCGGGAATCATTGGCCCAGCGGAAGAAGGAACTGCAGGAGAAGGGCAGACAGGACAGTGAACAGGCCATGGAAGCGACCTCCGCGAAACAGACGGACATCCAGCAGATGGCCACGGCCCGGCAAGAAGAACATACTAGCAATGTGAATACCGTCAGGGAGCAGCAACAAAGCTGGACCTCGCAGTTGGACGATAAAGCACAGGCGGGCATGGAGCGGACCAATGCCGCCCGCGACCAAGCGCTTCAGCAGGAAGATCAATTAGCCGTGTTTAATATCAGGGGCAATGCCTCGGGCGACCGCCAACGGGAGCAGGTAGAGCTGATGAAGCAGAATCGTGAAGCACGGGAGAAGCAGCTCATTTCGGGGGCGCATGACAGGGCCCTGAACGAGAAGGTCCGCATCGACAACATCCCCACAGATAAGCAGCGCTCCTATGCGGACTACAACCGCAATGAGCTGGCTTCGCAGTATCAGCAGGGTGTCACCGAGGAAAGCTATACCGAGGGGAACAAGGTCATCATCCGGCGTGTGGTGGTGCAGGGCAACAAGGCCGATGAGTACAGCAAGGTGATCGCCAAGTGGGGCACCTTCTACTTCAAGAACGGACAAAGCATCAGCGAACAGATCTGGTCGGTGAACACCGAACTGTAAGCCGGCCCACGTCCGTTCCCCGAGCAGCCCGATGAAATTACCGCTTCACGTCCGCATTCTGCTCGGTATGGCGGCAGGTGTGCTGTGGGCGCTCCTGAGCAGCTTCATGGGCTGGAGCCGCTTCAACCTGGATTGGATAGATCCGTTCGGCAAGATCTTCGTCAACCTACTCAAGCTGGTCGCGGTGCCCTTGGTTCTCTTCAGCATCATCACCGGCGTGGCCAGCATGGGTGAGGTGCGACGATTGGGTTCGCTCGGGCTGCGGACTTTGGGCCTCTATCTCCTCACCACCGTAATGGCCGTTTCCTTGGGCTTGGTGCTCGTGAACACGATCAAGCCCGGTGAGTGGGGGGATGATGACAAGCGGGTCGCGAACCGGATCAACTACGAGTTATGGGTGCAGGAGACCGCGGAGGTACAAGTGCCATTGGACGGAAAGTGCTTGGCCTGTGAGCCCGCCAACAGCGCGCTCCGCGATTCCATAGCCGCTGTCCGGGGAACCACCATGCCGAACGAATGGACCAAGGCCGCCGGCGCCACCGCTGAGCTTAGAAAAGAGGCGGGGCCTTTGCAGTTCCTAGTGGACATCGTGCCGGGCAACATCTTCGAGAGCCTCACTGAGATGCGGATGTTGCAGGTGATCTTCTTCGCCATCCTCTTCGGCATCATGCTGCTCTTGGTCGACCCCAAGCACGCCACCCCGTTGAACACCTTCATGAACGCCTGCAATGAGGTGTTCATCAAGATGGTGGACGTGATCATGCTGGCCGCGCCGTGGTTCGTCTTCGCATTGATGACCGGGGTGGTGGCGCGCATGGCGGGTGATGACATCGCCGCCGTGGGCGAACTGTTCAAGGGATTGGTGGGCTATGCGCTCACCATTGTGCTCGGGCTGGCGCTGATCGTGGTGGTGATCTACCCCGCGATGATGAGTTTGTTGATGCGGAGGAACGTATACAAGGATTTCCTGCGCGCGATCAGTCCCGCCCAGTTGCTCGCCTTCAGCACCAGCAGCAGTGCGGCCACCCTGCCGGCCACCATCCGTTGCGTGGAGGAGAACATCGGCGTAAGCAAGGCCACGGCGGGGTTCGTACTGCCTGTGGGCGCCACGGTGAACATGGACGGCACCAGCTTAATGCAGGCGGTGGCGGTGATCTTCCTGGCCCAACTGCACATGGTGGACCTCACTTTGGGGCAGCAGCTCACCATCGTGCTCACGGCCACCTTGGCCAGCATCGGCGCGGCCGCGATCCCCAGCGGTGGCATGATGCTGATGGTGGTGGTGCTTTCCTCACTTGGCCTCGATCCCGCCTGGGTGGCCATCGTCTTCACCATTGACCGCCCATTGGACATGATGCGGACCGTGGTGAACGTGACCGGCGATGCCGCCGTTTGCTCCGTGGTGGCGCACTCCCAAGGTGAAAAACTGTTCATGGACAAGGAAAAGCTCGAAGCCGCATGATCTTTGCGGGGCAGTTCCGTTAGTGCATGGTCTTTGCATGCCCCGTCGGCATCCATACCACCTGATCCAAAAGCAGTAGAACATGGCCAAGTTGACCAAACGCATACTCATCGTTATCGGGATCCTCATTGCCCTGCTTCTGGTGGCAGCGGTCCTCATCCCCATCCTATACAAGGGCAAGATCGAGGCAGCCGTGAAAAAGCAGGTGAATGAGAGCGTCAATGCCACGGTGGAGTGGGGCGATTGGGATATCGGCATCATCCGCAGCTTCCCGAATGCCTCCGTTTCCGTGGATAATGTCCGCGTTTGCAACAAGGCACCCTTCGAAGGCATCTGTTTGGCAGACATCGGCGAAGTGCGCGTCACGATCGGGCTCATGAGCCTCTTCGGCGACCAGATCCAGATCCAGAACGTCGCGTTGGACAGGCCGGTCATCGATGTGAAGGTGCTGAAGGACGGCCGTGCGAACTGGGACATCGCCATTCCTGACAGTACTATCGCAGAACTCGGATCGGTGGACACATCCACCACCAAGTTCAATGTGGCGCTGAAGAAGTACAGCATCGCCAAGGGGCACATCATCTACGATGACGAAAGCTTTCCCATGCTGATGGACTTCCGTGGCGTGGACCACACGGGCAAAGGGGACTTCACGCAGGACCTCTTCACCCTCAGCACCAAGACCGTCGCCGACAGCGTGACCGTGGTGTACGACGGCGTGAAGTACCTGAAGAACGTGAAGGCCGACATCACCGCCGATCTGGACATGGACATGCCGAACATGAAATTCACTTTCAAGGACAACGACATCAAGGTGAACCAGCTTGCCCTCGGCCTGGACGGCTGGGTCGCCATGCCGCACGACGACATCGACATGGACCTGAAGTGGAACATGAAGAAGAACGACATCGGCGCGTTGCTCTCGCTTGTCCCCGCTGAGTTTGCCAGCGACATGAAGGGCGTGGACCTGAGCGGCAAGGCGGCCTTCAGCGGCTATGTGAAGGGTACCTACAATGAGATCACCATGCCGGGCTTCGGCGTACACATCAATGTGGACAACGGCCGCTTCAAATACCCCGACCTGCCCGCCAGCGTGGATGACATCTTCGTGGACTGCAACATCCAAAGTCCGCAAGGCAAGGACCTCGACGGCATGGTGGTGGACCTGAAGCGCTTCGCCATGAAGATGGCCGGCAACCCCGTGGAGGCGCGCATGCACCTCAGTACGCCCATCAGCGACCCCAACGTGGACGCAGCGCTGAAGGCCGACCTCGACCTGGCCAGCGTGAAGAAGGTGGTGCCCTTGGCGAAGGGGGACGATCTCGTCGGCAAGGTGAACGCCGATGTGAAAATGGCCGGGCGCATGAGCGATGTGGAAGCCCAGCGTTATGAGAAATTCAAGGCGGAAGGGCAGCTCGCGCTCAGCGGCATGACCTACAAGAGCGACTCACTGCCGTACACCGTGGGCATCAACGGCTTGGTGCTGGACTTCAGCCCGAAATTCCTCGCCCTCACCAGCTTCGATGGCACGGTGGGCAAGAGCGACATCGCGGCCAATGGCCGCATGGACAATTACCTGCAATGGTGGCTGAAGGACAGTGCGCTCACCGGCACCTTCAACGTGAGCAGCAACCTTTTCGACCTGAACGAACTCATGGGGCCGTCCGATGTAACGTCCACCGCCACCACACCTGCGGACACCTCCGCAACGGGCGTTGTGGAAATACCGAACAACATCGACTTCACCCTGAACGCCGCCGGGAAGAAAGTGCTTTACGACAATCTGACCCTGACCGATGCCAAGGGCGCGTTGCATGTGCATGATGAGCGTGTGGACATGCGCGGGCTCGGCTTCAACCTCTTCGAAGGCAGGGTGGGGATGGACGGCTCCTACAGCACACAGGACAAGGCCAAACCGAAGTTCGACATGGACCTCGCGGTGAAGGACATGGACATCAAGCAGATGGTGGACGGCGTTGAGATGATCCAGAAGATGGCCCCGATCGCCAAGAACTGCTTAGGCAGCGTGACGACCACGCTGCAATTGGCGGGTGATCTGGACCAGCGGATGTCCCCGGTGATGGGCTCGTTGGTCGGAAAGGGGACGCTCCGGACGAAGAACGTCACCATCGAAGGCTTCAAGCCGCTGGTTGAGATCAGCAATGTGCTGAAGATGCCACAGCTCTCGAAGGTGGAATTGGCGAACGTGGACTTCAGCTATGAGATCCAGGACGGCAAGATGATCACCAAGCCGTTCGATGTGAAGATCGACAGGCTTACGGCGAACGTGGGCGGCAGTACGGCATTTGCTGATCAGGCCATCGATTATACCATGAAGGCCAAGGTACCCACGGACATGTTCGGAGCAAACGCCGGCCAATTGGTGAGCGGACTGCTGGGCCAGTTGAACCGTGCGGTCGGCACCGATGCGAAACTGCCGAAGGAGCTGGACCTCACGGCGAGGATCACCGGCACGGTGGACAAGCCCGTGGTGAAACCCGTGTTCGGTGGCGGTGGCAGCAACCTGAAGGAGACGGTGATCGAAGAGGTGAAGGCACAGGTGAACGAGCAGATCGACAAAGTGAAGGCGGACGCCATTGCACGCGCACGCGATGAGGCGGCCAAACTGTTGGCGGAAGCACAGAAGCAGGCGGATGACATCAAGGCCAAGGCCCGCAGCGAGGCGGCCAATGTGAAGGCACAGGGCTACAAAGCGGCGGACGACCTGGTGAACCAGACGACCAATCCGTTGGCCAAGGCCGGTGCCAAGATCGCGGCGGACAAAGCGAAGAAAGCCGCTGATGAACAGGAACAGAAGTTCATCGCCGAGGCGGATAAGCGGGCCAATAGCATTGTGGACGCAGCCGGAAAGCAAGGGGACGCCTTGATCCAGAAAGCGGAGAACACCAACACCACCGTGAAGTAACCTTGGGCCGGGTTTTAGGAAGTAGATGCAGTTGTGTAGGTTTCATGTCGGAATGAAGGGTGGAATGAGATGGAATACCATGGCGTTGCGAAGCATGGTCTATGTGCTGGTCACCCTGTTCTCCGTCACGAGCATTTGGGCGCAAGACGAAGATGAAGGAGGGCCATGCGACCGGCCCACCGACAAAAAAGTGTTGAAGCAGTTGGACGATGCTTCGTCCACCAAGAACCCGACAGACCGCCATCAAAAGCTGAAAGCGTTGCTGGAGGACCGGCCGGAATGCACGGAATGCCTCTACCGTACCGGCGAAAGTGCCTACCAGCGCGCCAAGGCCGGTGCGGGAAGCTTCAACACCAGCATCAAGTACCTCGAGGAATTGAAGGAACGCTGCCCGGAATACCACAGCGAGCTGTACTACTACCTCGGCAACATGTACTACGCGCAGGACCGGTTCGCCGATGCCTCCGCGGCCTTCCGGAAGTTCTTGGATTTTTCTTCGGACGACCCCGCCAAGATGAGCCCCGATGTGGACCGTGAGACCGCAGAGGTGGAACAGCTCTTGCCGGAGCTGGCGTTTTACACGGACTTCTACAAGAATTCACGCCCGCTGGAACCCAAGGTTTTAGTCGGCGTGAGCACCCCGGCTGATGAATACCTGCCCATGTTCTCCCCGGACAATGAACTGCTCTTCTTCACCCGGCTCAGCAAGTACCAAGCAAAGGGCGACCGTTTTCCGCTCGATGTGGAAGAACTGACAGAGGCCCGCCGCACCAGCGTGAAGGACGACTTTGACAATGGCGAAGCCTTGCCGGCCCCGTTCAATACCGGGGCCAGCTATGGGGGCGTCAGCGTGAGCCTGAACAACAAGGAGCTTTTCGTTACCGTGTGTACGCCGGTGACCACTGAGTACAAGAACTGCGACATCTTCCGCACCCACTACGACACGCACATGGATTTCGGCAGCGGGAAGCAGGTCTTCGAATGGGGCGAACTGACCAACCTCGGCCCCAACATCAACACGGCCGACGGATGGGAAAGCCAACCTTCGCTCAGTACGGACGGGCGTACGTTGTATTTCGCCACCGTGCGGCTCGGCAGCCAAGGCACGGACATCTTCAGCAGCAAGCGGGACGACAAGGGGGAGTGGAGCGAGGCGGAACCCCTGCCCGCACCGATCAACACCGCCGGGGACGAAAAGGCACCCTTCATGCACAGTGATAGCCGTACGCTCTACTTCGCAGCGCGTCCCCCACGGGATGAGAACGGAAAGGAGGACCTGGCCGCGGGCCATCGCGGCATCGGGGGCTATGACATCTTCTACAGCCGCCTGGATGACGACGGCTCCTGGTCCCGGCCGAAGAACCTCGGAAACCCCATCAATACCCCGCAGGATGAGCACGGGCTCATCGTAAGTGCGGACGGCCGCACCGCCTATTTCGCCAGCAGCCGCTTCCGTGGTGTGGGCGGGCTGGATATTTACGGCATCGATCTGCCCAAGGAGGCCCGACCGCAGGATATCCTCATCGTGAAAGGCGAAGTGAAGGACGAGGCCGGGAAAGCCGTGACGGACGCCACGGTGTCGATCACGTACATGGACACCCGAAAAACGGAAGTGCTGAAGGTGGACCCGGCCGACGGGCACTATGCGACCGTGGTCAACTTGAAGGCCGGTTCCGATGTGATCGTCACTGTGAAGAAGCCGGACCATGTGTTCGACAGCCGGTCCTACAGCTTGGAGGATACGGTCCGGGGCGGCGTGGCCGAGGCGGACATGAAGTTGGAAAAGATCGAAGTGGGCAAGAGCTATCGTGTCAACGACATCAAGTATGCCACCAACAGTGCGGAGATCACCGGGGCCAGCCGGTTCATCCTGGATGAGCTGATCATCTTTCTGAAGGAGAATCCCACGGTACGGATCGAAGTGCAGGGCCATACGGACAATGTGGGCGACATGGAGAGCAACATGACGCTAAGCCGCGATCGGGCGCTCACGGTGGCGGAATACCTCACCGGACATAGCATCAAGGCCAGCAGGCTCACCAGTAATGGCTACGGCCCCACGGTGCCCATCGCCTCCAATTCCACCGAGGAAGGTCGGGCGGAGAACCGCAGGACTACCTTCGTGATCACCTCGCGCTGAACCTGCGCTGTTTCAGAGGTGTTATCAAACTGAACCCGGAGTGATGATAAGACCCCTGACATTCGTGTTGGCGTTCGCTACGCTCAGTGCTTACGGCCAGCTGGCCCATGGTGGTGCCCCGATCGGATGGGGTGGTTCCGCGATACATGCGGCCTTGTGGCCTGCCACGGAGCTGGGCGCCGTGGATCCGGTGGCGGCCACAACAGCTGCCGATACAGCAGGCGCCCCCGGGGGCTTCCGATTTGGCATCCAGCGCATGGTGAACGTGGACATGATCGCCCAAGGGCAATGGAACGCGACGGCCGATGGGGGAAGGGTATGCCGGTACACGGTCAAAAGCAGCGGCGCGGTGATGATGAGCGTGCAGTTCAGCGTGTTCAGGCTACCATGGGGCGGTCGGCTTTTTCTCTATGACGAGGGGCGGACCCGTTTTCTGGGCGGGTTCACACAGGCCAATGGGCAGCCCAATGAGGAATTTGCCACGGCTTTGCTTCCGGGCGACGCAGTGACGATCGAATATCAGGAACCTCCGGGTGCGGTGCCCGCACAGATCAATTTGGCCGGCATCACCCATGCATGGCGCAGCATTCATGCACCTCAGGCATCATCGGAGCGCGATCTCGACCCCGGCTATCAAAGCCTGCCGTGCCATAACAATGTCGCATGCCCCATTGCCGCGGATTGGCAGCAGCAGAACCATGCTACGCTGTGGTTCGTAATGCCGGACGGCCGCGGTTGCAACGGTACCTTGCTGAACAACACCGCTGAGGACGGAACGCCGTACGTGCTTATCGCCAACCATTGCTACCAGCCCACTGAATCGCAGTGGATCTTCTACTTCAACTACCAAAGCCCGACCTGTGTGGGGGACACGGGCCAGACCGCCCAGACCCTTTCTGGCTCGGTGCGGCGCTCCATCCTCTATCATGGCGATTACTGCCTGATGGAGATCAATGAAGATCCCCCTGCCAGCTTCAACGCCTACTATGCCGGATGGGACAACAGCGGGAACCCGCCACAGAGCGGAGCCACCATCCTCGATCCGCAGGCCGATGTGAAGAAGATCTCCTTCTTTAACACGCCGGCGACCACCTACTATGCCGACGTGGAGCAGATCCCCTGTTGGCAGGTCTACTGGTACAACGGAATAGTGGAGTCCGGTGCCAGTGGTGCCCCGCTCTTCGACCAGAACAAGCGCGTGGTGGGGCATATGGTAGGGGGGGTGCAGACTTGTGAAACTGCCACCACGATCCCATCATACTGTTCCAAATTCAGTGAAAACTGGGATGGAGGCACCGGTCCATCATCCCGCTTACGTGATTGGCTGGATCCCGCCAACACCACCGTTGCAATGGACGGGTATGACCCCAACGGTTCCCCGGCCATGGTCGAAGTACGGCTTAAGGCGATGTTGCAAGGGCCTTTTGTTCCGGCTTCCGTCATGATGTCCACCGCATTGAACGATGCGGACCTGGTGCCTTTGATCGAGCCTTATAGCGCGTTGGGCTATGTACACCATGGCGATGGTGGTGGTGAATCCACTTCTCAGGTCGTGCTGGACGTCACCGGTCCGGAACGCGTGGTGGACTGGGTAGTGGTGGAACTACGGGACAAGAACGACCCCTCGATCATATTGGCCACACGTTCAGGCTTGATCCGGAGGAACGGTACCGTCGTGGACGTGGACGGCGTCAGTGATGTCACCTTCATGGGCCTTCCGGCGGACCAGTATTTTATCGCGTTGAGGCACCGCAACCACTTGGGCATCATGACCGCGACAGCCCGGTCCTTGTCCGATATCGGCTCCATGACCGACCTGACCGATGGCACTGTTCCGATCCATGGCGATGGCGACGCCACCACGCTCATCGGTACCTCCCGATGCCTCTGGGCGGGGGATGCGGACAACAACGGCGTATTGCGGTACACCGGACCGATGAACGACCGGGACCCGCTGCTGGTGCGAATTGGCGGCACCCTTCCCACGGAAGTTTACATTGGGTCAGCCCAGGAGGACCTGAACATGGACGGTGCGGTGAAGTATACCGGTGCCGCGAACGACAGGGACCTGCTGCTATCGAATATCGGTACCACCCCGACGGGAACACGCACGGACCAGTTGCCGTAGCGCTCCTGGCCGCGGCCCGATGGGCAGCTCGACAACTTCCGATGAACATCGGGACAACTGACACGCAATACCTGAACGGGCTATTCCTCCTGCCCTTGGCGCTTGGCGTTCTTCCGCATTCTCAGGTTCAGGAACTCCACCAGCACGCAGAAGCCCATGGCCGCATAGAGGTAGTTCTTGTCCACGTGCAGGCCTAAGCCGTCCAAGAACAAGACCACACCGACCATCAGCAGGAAAGCCAGTGCCAGCACTTTCACGGTGGCATGGCGGTTCACGAAGTCGCTGATCAGTTCCGCGGCCAGCAGCATGATCACCACGGCGATCATCACGGCCAGCACCATGATCAGCAGCTCGTTGCTCATGCCCACCGCCGTGATCACGGAGTCCAATGAAAAGACGATGTCGAGCAGGACGATCTGCAACACGACCAGGGCCAACGTGGTGGGCGCGCGTGAATGACCTTCCTTCTCCTTGATGAACTCCACTTTGTGCCAGATCTCCACCGAGGCCTTCCAGATCAGGAACAGCCCGCCACTGATCAGTACAAGGTCCTTGCCCGTGAACGGCATGGAGCCGATGTGAAAGAGCGGCTCCACCAAGCGCATCATCCAGCTAAGAGTGAGCAAAAGCAAGATCCGGGTGATCAGCGCGAAGGCCAGGCCGAGGCGACGTGCGCGCGCCTGCCGCTCCTTGGGCAGCTCGCCGCTGAGGATGCTGATCATTACGATGTTGTCGATGCCCAGCACGATCTCCAAGGCCGTAAGCGTGAGCAACTGTATCCACCCTTGGGAGGTGAGGAACACGGAAAAGTCAAGATCGTGGAGCGGGAGCATGCTGGATGGGGGGCGAATTTACCGGCCCGCCCGTTGTCCTATGAAAAGTCAGTCCCCAGTGGGTGTTCCAAAGGCATAGATCGTGATCACCACGTTGCGGTTCACCGGGTTCAGCCAGTGCATCACACGGTCCAGCAGGCCCGGTTCAGCACGGCCGATCAACCGCATCGGTCCCAAGGCGTCCTCCACATGTTTCACACGGCTGCCCAACTGCTCCTTTCCGATGAACAGCACCATGTCCGTCCCCGCGCCGAGCTGGGCCGCGATGGCCTTCACGTCCGCGTCAGGGTCCGTGAGGACCTTTTGCGTGACATGCCATTGCCCGAGGTAGAACAGCGGCAACATCGGCGGGTCTTGTTCAGCGGTGTCCTCGATGATGACCCCATGGACCGGCCGGTCGCGCAACATCAGCATGGCCTCCACGCGTTCCCGTTTGCTGTAGCTGAAGCACAACGGCACTAACAGCACGATGTTCAGCGCCCACGTCCAGGCCAGCACGCCCCGCCACAGGCCGCGGTGGCGCTGCCACCAGGTGCTTTTTTCCCGGAACGTTTCCCAGACCGTGTAGCCGAGGACCAGCACCAGAGGCACGATGGTGAGGATGAACCGCTCCTGCTTGTTCGGGAACAGCGAGTGGAAGAAGAGGAAGCTGAACACCGGGAGCCAGATCAGCAAAGGCTTGGGCCGCTTGAAGAAGCCGAACAGCACCGCCAGGGAGAAGGGCGGGATGAAGATCCCCGCCAGCACCAGCAGGTAGTTGTACCACGGTTGGTCGAAATAAGTGGTGGAATTGGCCAGGTTGTACCGCACGTATTCGGTCATCTCCGCGAATGGCCGGCCCCAGATGAACATGTCGATGCCCGCCTGTACCAGCACCACGGGGATCAGCATCCCCACGCCGAAGAGCACGGCACCGCGCACATCGCGCAGCAACAGGAGGGCGAGGCCCGCGCCGCAGCCGAAGAAGGCCGACTGGAATCGCAGGTCGATCGCTAGCCCGGCGAACATCCCCGCGACCAGCGCATCCTTCCACGTGGGCCGCGCGACGGTGCGGATCAACCACCATGCGCACAACATCAGCGGCGGGATGCTCACCATCTCCACCAAGTTGCGGACGGAAAGGAAGGGCATGAAGAAGAACAAGGCGAGGAACAGCCCGCAGCGCCAGGCCACCTCCGGTGTGGAAAGGCGCAAGGCGATCCGGTAGCCCGCCCGCACCGTGATCAAGCTCCACAGCGCATGGAGCAGCCGCACCAGCACCATCTTCCAGGAAGGGTCCGTAAGGCCCAGCCAACCGCACAGTTTGAAGAGCAGGAAATGGAATCCCGGATACAGCATCATGTGGCCCGACGGCACCGGATCCGCGCCCTGGTTCCACGGCAGCCAATTGTTGTAGTCGAAACCGTCCACCCAGCTCTGTGCCGCCTCGATCACCAAGAAATGGTCGTCCTGTGCGAAGTAGCCGCCCGAGAAGATCGCCGCGACCACACGTGGCAAAAGCGCGATCAGCGTGAGCCAGAACAGGGGGCGCTGTTTCATCCCCGCGACAAAGTCCTTCATGCGCATGTTCTCCACGGGGGCAAATTAGCCACTGTCCGAGCGAACGTTGAGCAAATGTCTCACCTACTTTCGGCCACCATGACCGCAACAGGGCACCACGCGCCATTGACCTGGCGCAAGGCGTTGGCGATCCCCGCCTTTTCCCGGGCCTTGCTGGTGGCTGCTGCTGCGGGCATCGCTGTGGCCGTTGCGCTCCCGCGTTTCTTTGATCGGATCCAAGGCAAGCCTGGCAGCCTGATGCACGATCCGGTATTGGCCGCATGGATGGCGCAAGATGTTTCCGATCTCACCTTCACGGTGATCTACGGTACGTTGGTGATCGTGATCGCTTCGGTGGCGCGCTCGCCCATGCGCATCCTGCACGGTCTGTCAGCGTATGTGCTGATGCTGCTGCTCCGCATGCTCGCCATGAGCCTCTTCACGTTGGAGCCACCGCCCGGCATCATCCCGCTCGTTGATCCGTTCACACAGGTCTTTTATCCGGGAACCACACCTTTTCTGAAGGACCTGTTCTTTTCCGGCCACACGGCCACGCTGACGATCATGATCCTCCTGGCCCGGAAAGGTCCGGTACGCTGGTTCGCGGCCTTTTGTATGGCGGCGGTGGGCTCCCTCGTGCTGGTGCAGCATGTCCACTGGACGGTGGACGTGCTCGCTGCGGTCCCGGCAGCTTGGCTGGCATGGATCGCCGCGGGGGCGATCCTGCGGAAGGCCGGTCTGCCTACTTCTGCGGTAGCCGACTGAGGTAGATCCCGCTGGCCAGGCGCTCGTTCACCCCGGTGGGAAGCCAGCCCTGCACCGTGGCGGTGATGCGGTTCAGCAGCCCCGGCACCACTTCGGCCTTGCCCTTCAGCATGGCCTTCACCGCGCTCTTGGCCACCGGCTCCGGTCCGGTGCCGAATTTCCGTGCGAGGTCGTCCATCGCCATCATGCCCGCGCGCTGGGTGAAGCCCGTGATGATGCTTCCCGGGCAGACCGCGGTCACCGTCACCGGGCCCTTCTTCAGCTCGATCCGCAACGAACGGGACCAAACGCGCACGAAGGACTTGCTCGCGGCATACACGGCCAAGGTGGCCATGGGGGAATAGGCCGTCATGCTGGAGATGTTTAGGATGTAGGCGCGCTCGGCCTTTTTCAAGGTGGGGAGCAGTCGGTGCGTCAACTCCACGGGAATGTCCATGTTCAGCCGCATCATGCGCAGTTGGTCCTCCACGGGCAACGCATCGAAAAGCCCCCACAGGCCTTGCCCGGCATTGTTCACGATGCAGTTCAGCGGCAGCTTCAGTGAATTCACCCGGTCCGCCAGGCGCCCGGCGGCGTCAGCGGTGAAGAGGTCGGCCGCGAGCA